>Ga0307510_10002485_pt1 | contig 20990 bp, 16 predicted proteins | sample 12_EM_MG_FD_207224 | JGI IMG/M metagenome (GOLD analysis project Ga0307510, IMG submission 207224) | Populus trichocarpa ectomycorrhiza microbial communities from riparian zone in the Pacific Northwest, United States - 12_EM | ecosystem: Host-associated > Plants > Roots > Unclassified | place... | reverse complement strand
TCAAATGTATATAAGCGCTCGTACTTTTAGCAGTTAGGCCCTAAGCCTAACTTGGTTTTCAATCCAAGACTTGTAGCTTCCACCCAGGACTCCCAGAGTCAGACAGCCTACCTTTGGTTATTCCATTTGACCGCGTTGAACTATACTATTGTACAGTTCTCAAAGTCATAGGCTTATCCCTTGTCGCTTCAAAGCCTTGAAGCTCTCCCTCTCATCTCTATCATCTACCTCAGGAAGTCGCCCTTATCATCGGGGACTTTACTCTTATACTGCGTAGCCAACCGGTACCGAGCTACTCACGTGATCCATTGCCTCAGGAGGAGACCCCACTGAGCAATACCAGTCGTCGCCAAACCAACCCACGCACGTCGCGTCTTTAAGGCCCTTGGACCTTAACAAAACTCCTTCAGAATCTTATCCATTGTGGCATTGGCATCATCCTTGAGAAGAGCACCAAGGTCAACATCTGATTTCGACTCCCCTCTCATGGCCACTTCTGGTGTTGCCCACCCCTTAATGAAGTCAAGTCACTGTTTCTTGAGAATGAATTTGAGTGTTTGGAGGGCCTCCATGAGCATGGGGCTGATCTGGTTTTGCTTTACAGTGTCTGTCACCTTTGCTGATGAAAATACCTGTTCACAGGGTACTGACATGGCCTGGATGGCTAAATAATCCATGGCAATTGCAAAGAGTGTTGGGAACTTGGTTTTATTGGCCTATGAGGGTGTGAGTTGTTGTCCCATCCAGTAACATGGACCTCACTCACCTCCCAAAATTTTAGGATGTCGGTCTTAGAAGAATTGATCTTGCCCAATGCATACTTCCAGTATTCCACTTCAACTGTGAACTCTTGAAGTGAAGAATTGGTTTCATGAGCAGAACGCTCAACTTTGTATCGCATTGGAGGTGGTTGACGTCCAGGGTATGGAACAGGGTCGACAGGGGAATTGGACATGTTGACAGGCAGAGGCAAGGTCTGATGGTACTGGTGCATCTGCACAGGATATATTTGCAATATATGATGAGCTGATAGACACACTTACAAGTTCAAGAATGAGTTTCTTTGATTGCTGGATATATGAAGTTTCCCATTTGGCATCAATCCATGAGAATCATATAGCTGGATTGATGACTGTAGGTTCAAGTTGGCAGCTAGAGTGGTGACATATAGAGTATAGAACTTACACATTGTGACAACATATGCATCTGTCTTGTCCATTTGGATGTAGTATTTCTTGGCCCAATCTAGGCCGATTTCCATCCAGTACTTGAGACCCTCATGTTCGTCTCTGAGTATCTCCCAATCTGTCATGAATGTCTCAAAATCAGAGATAGCACATGATAGGACAGGCGTTGACTTGGAGGACATGCTCTGTTGAAAAGTGTGGGGGACCTGTTGTTTTGATGAGCGCATGCCTTCAGACCTGGGTCAAGTAGCAAACTTACTTGTAAAACCACTTCTAAAGCCTCCAAGATATCCCAATCCTTGTTTGACAATGCATAACATGAAACAACATCTGATACCTTCGTCTTGAAATACAAATCGATGGCCTATTTTGAGTAGTCTTTAGTCTTTACCATCCTATTGCAAACAGTAAGAATGACTTACCAGTCAGAGTTCTCTTAGATGCAGCAACATCAAATACACCAAGTCCCACCTTGTTCTTATGTCTCTCAGAACTTGCAGTACTGGGATGTCATCCTTAACTTGGTTGCCACTGCTATCCGTCTTGGTAAAAAAACCATGCTCATTACCATTTATGATAATCTTCTGAAACTCAGTCCTGTGATTATCAGAAGAGCACAATAAATGAATGACCCTTTGAGCACGCCAGAGTGGGTTGCATTTCATGGTATCAACCCATCCCTTGGGCTTAGGGTTACCTTGGCGGTGGCAACTGGCAAGTTTCAACTCATAGTCTTGATCATTGTCATCATTGTCATTGTTGTCCAAGTTGCCCAATTCAGTCCCAGAGTCTGAATCTGATTTATTCCTGGCATCCAAGCTATCAGTGCAGTGACATAGATAGTTGGGGTCAGGAGTAATCTTGAGCTGAGAAATATATGATTCAGGTGTTGAAGTGAAGGAAGAAATGATGTGTGAAGAGCAGATGTTGATGATATGGGCATAACATTGGACATGGCTATGCTGAGGGTCGAATCTGACTGTGTTGGTTATCCCATGTCTGGCCAACAGGACCTCAAGCACTTCCATGGCCAATGCATTATTCAAGGCATTGTTGAGAGTAAAGTGGCCAATCTGAAATGGAGGTTAACATCAACACACAGATATCAGAGAATAAATACTTTATGGGTGACGCCAGCGCGATCAAGTAGATAGGTGATTGCCTTTGCTATGTAGCAACCTGTGTGCTTCTTCTTGAGGCAATAAAAGCCAATAAGTGAAGCCTTCAGTGAAAGGGATCCAGTTGACTTGTCAGCAGCGATCCAGTGGCAAGTCAGCCCTAAGAACAACACCATATTCCTGGCTCCCCAAATATCTGCTGTGAAACTGATCTGCCCACAGGCTTCCTATCAATCAAAGTTAGCATAGAGGAAAGGGGGAAGGTAGAATGCACAAACTCACCAAAAGCTCCACTTTCAACACTCCGAATCCCTTCTTCCAATAATAAATTATGCCTTCCCTCACCTTATCATGGTGAGGAATTTCAGAATCGGTGAGGGTCGCATGGAGGGTCAAACACAGCAGTCGAAACTCTAGGGATTCAACAAGACAAATTGACTGAAGACACCTTAGCATGAGAACACAAGATTGTTAAGACTCAAGACTTACCAGATCATTCGCAACAATAAGATTGACAATGTGTTCTATGAACATCTCCTGAGTGAACAGTGGGAGCAACAGGTCACGTACATTGCTGGCATTCTTGTGGAGGGCCTGGTTTTCACTTGAGTTGATAGCAGGTAGTTCCAGTTATGATTGTCCTTGACCTTCTGGTTATACTTGGCAGCATGGACCTTGTACAGATGCTTCCAAAGATTGGTGTTCCCAGTGTTAGGTTGATAAATATAATTGATGGTACCACCAGGCACGTCAGCTTTGTTATTGGCACCATATTTTTTCCTGCTTTGTGAGAACATGATAATTGCAATCAGGCCCACACTTACATGCATGGCTTGCAGACCCTCATGTGCAGTGCAACTGGAATCTCAGGGTTGCTGACAGGCACAAAGAAGTACAAAATATCAAGGGCAGTATGAGAACTAACATCCTGGGAATCACTAGCACCACTCTGTGATTCCAGCCCCTGCAGGCCATCTGGGCCAGGTGCATCATATGTATTGTCACCTACATGGTCTAAACTGAATTCTTCACTGCTGTTGATTGACTGGAGAGGGCCAGCATAACTTGTTAGCAAGACCCAAAGGCGGGTATAGAACAAGGAACTCACCATTTCTTGGGTATGAGATAAACAAGCAGGATAAACATCCAGCCCACAAGGACCAGAACTTGGAGCCTTGGTAGCTTTGGTAGTCCTATTGGTTGAGTGTTGAGCCATGATTGGAGGGGATAAATGGGGAAAAGATAAGACTTGTACCCATTAAATGGCCGAGGGGTGGTGTATCTCTATGGGCAAGTCACCAGCCAGAACCAACTTGAAGGGGGGTTGGTCAATTATGTCCAGGACCATTGGGTACAAACATAATTTTGATGGTGAGTGATGTGCAACAAAACAAGTTCATATTGCTTTGCAAATACACTTGATATTTGGTACATATACATGTAAACCAACTCAAGTTCTGGAACTTCTGGACAATGACAAATATACCACGGAGTAAGTAGCCATTCCCATCCCATCTCCTGCCACCAAGCCTTGTTCATCAAAGCCATGGATCTCACAGGAATTATCAGCTTTCCACCCTTGGAAACAGAGGTCTGAGGTTGACAGGATTTGAGTAATCTCTGCTCTTCAGCAAAACCTCTGGCATCACGTTGGGACATATTCTGTGTATGGTGGCTTACTCTGAGTCTTACACACCAGGCCAAAATTGGCAAACTGTCTCCAATCTGATTCTGGTGGTAACAGTTAGCTGACATCTTGTTTACTGCTGTTCGAGGGAACTGACTTGGATGACTCCATACTGGGGCTTCCAAACCCTGGCTCTCATGCTACATTTTGCATTCTTGCCTCCCACCCATGCCCACAAATCCTTTTCTACATCTAGCCACCTGATGTCCTCCATGACTAGGCCTTGGTACATACTACCAGGGATGATCTTGACACTGATAAGCATGTAGTGGAAAGTCAATATTGGAAAGTTCTTCCCCAGCCAACTCTCCACAATTCATCCTCACCTCATTGTTGTCTCTACCACTGTTCGCTCCACATCCACAAACCCATCCTGCTGTCCATTGACCTGGCATGTTCCACTGGTGTTCCGCTCCGTCATCACCACCACTATCTGCTGCCTTATGGATGAAGCCTCTGAACTTGCTGTGTACTGCCTAATTGGGGATGTCCTCAGCTATGTTGGGATCAGCCCCTGTGGGAGAGGTGGCAGTCTGGGGATTCACAGTGGCTGTTGGGCTCTTGTCCTGTCACTGGGCACGAACCCTCTTGGGAATCCATGTGGAGGAGGGAACGTCACAATCTCCACGATGTGGATCCACCAGCCTGTGTATGCTTGCGGTGCAGGACCTCTCCACAACATATTGGGCGGATGAGATAGTGTCAGGTGTAACAGTCATCTCTCATAGCAGCATGTCTGTAGTTATTGCAGGATGCATTCTCAAAGTAGGTGTCATTCCTCTCTCTTGGACTTTATGCCTTCTCATCTCACTGGCTTTTTAGAGATTTGATCAACTTGGATGTCTATCATTTCCACAAAGAGATACCCTCTCATTTTGTCTTCCTTCTCATCTTCTGTGTGGATCCCATTCACCTGGGGAGGGCAGACAATTCACCAAGTCCCCTACAACTTGTGTTCTTGACAAATCCATTGGGGCTTGTCCCTAATGACTCAAGTCATTTCGCACACCTGATACATCATTGACACTTTTCCGTGATAAGTATTCTGCTGTGGTCATGGAGTTTGCTACCTGGGCCAGTTGCAAGTTACAGCATGCATCAAAACATGGGAGGGAAGTGGAAGGGAGCAGCACAAATTGGGAAAGGGGGAGATTTTGAATATATGCTGAGGTGCTGGTAATGTGTGTCTAACCTTCACCTGATTGGTAAATTGTCAGAGGAGCGTCAAAGGAATAGATTTCACTTTTCGTGTGGCAGGCTCCGTGGGCTACTCCATAGCATGTGTTGCACCCAACTTAGTGACAATGATAATCAATGTGTCAAAAAAAAGTGCTCCAGCACGCATCTAATGCGCTTTTAGCAGTCCTCTCCTTGTGTCCACACATGCAGGAGTTGTCATGGAAGAGTAAAGGCATCATATAAAATGTTGAGCTATAGTGACACTACCTGTCACAAGTCACAATAGAACATATGTCCAACAACTGTCTGAATGGCTTGGATCAGAAAACAAACTGCCAAACCAAATAGACTCTGAGAACCATCACAACAATTCACCCACCCAATTCAGGGACTACAACCAAGGGGCATAAGATCATAGGGACCCATATACAGAGAAGAACTATCCTGTAAAAGCCAGCTTCCTCACCAAATGTACATCACACATATATACAACCTTACACATATCATCTCATGTCCTCCAGTGTAGGCCCTACAGGTTCATCCGACGTGGCAAGGTTGCATTGATGGAACACACATAATTGGTCCTGTTTCAATGCACCAACAACAGTGTGCAGTACACCATAATTGTTGAACAAGATAAGGTCCTTCTCCTTCCAGTCATGTAGATATACCAACTAGTAAGTTGTCAGAGTCGCCAATGAGATGGGAACAAAGAGCAAGGAGAAAAGTAAAAATGGAAAATGTACATTTGGCATGATGGTGGGGTGCTGCATCTTGTATAGAAGATCACGCACTTCCTTCAGGTCCATGACATGGGCTCTGTTGGGGTAGAGTGCACCATCACACGATGCGCCCTCAGGGAGCAGGTTGACAAGTAGCTCTTATGCCACAAAAGGGGTTACAAGGAAAACGAGGTGGTGCATAGGAGGAGGAGAAGGAATGAGCTGGATGTAGAGCAGACTCTGCACTGTACTGCCAAGTTTGTTGGGTTCTGAGACATGAGGGGCATGCATCAGTAGATGTATGCTGAAGGTTTCTATGACACCTACCCTCACACAAGAAATTGCATTGCCTGAAAGTCTGAAAGTCCAGATAGTTTGACCTTTCCTCAGCCAACTTGATGATTACCTAGCACCACATGAATATGCATTGAGGTGGGAACAGAACACCACATACATTTACACATTGCCTCATGAGTCCACCAAGTGATAACATTAGACTTTTGTTCACTTTCTCAAAAAGTGCTACTCTGCATGGTCCATATCTTGCTGTGCCAAGGTCCCTGGTGTCATGTAGGCTAATATTACTGGTATGCAGTTCAATAGTGACAATGATGGTTTCATGCAGATTGACATGAGGAAGCATACCTTCCTCAACAACTTCGACCACACCTGGCAACAAGAATACAAGATTATTCTGCAGCTGTAGCACAAACTTGCAGAAGATAGCACAGGTGTGCTGCTTGATGACTGTCTGTATAAGGCATTCAAAGCCGAGATGTTGTGCGTCCTACACACACATGATTAAGTCACCCCAAGATGCGCCAACAAAGAACCACACATACCACCAGGAGCTCACCAGGAACAGGAATAGTGCCTTCGATTGTAAGCTTTATTCATAGAGTGAGCAGTGCAGGCTCCCATACAACATGCCATGTTGTGCCCACCAATGTTAAAGAGAAACTCAACATGGACAAAAAACCAACCATTGTCTTTGTTTCCACCTTGGAGACAGGTAGAGGTCTCGAAAAGGTTAGGAACTGTAAACAAGGCACAACCATTGATTGTTCTTACAGTAGTCAATGTACTCAATTAGCAAGTGAAAATGTGGGTACATGCAGATGCAATAGTTGGACATCTCAACAGGAATGATCTTGGTCATTCAAAGGCAATAATGTGTGAGGGTTTCAAGGTTGGAAAGGGTCTTCAAGACTTGTTGGTCAATTATGCAGAGTGGTGGTATGATAGATTTCTAGGGACATTTTTAGTTGTCAGCAGGTTACTGTAGTTGTTCGCTATACCTTGATTATGGTAGGGAGATGCTGATAAGAGCTGGTTGCCAGTGGTTAGAAAGTCTAAGAATGAGATCAATGTACAGTGATGGGTGCCATTCATTTTCCTCACGAAGTTTCTGAGAAGGTAAGGAACCTCTCAATGCTGTGAGCATCAGATGCATTATCAAGGTGGCCATTGGGCTATACAAAACATGTTAGATGGCCAGACAATGCATAAAAGATATCCAGATGCACAACTTCGACCAGGGGCCATGCAGCGGGATATCGACTGGCAGGGGCTTCACCTTGCCCTTGCTCAGCTTCCCCACACTATGACTGCATGCACAAGAGGCAAACAAGGTCAAGGTTGACAAGGGCAAAGACATCAGCTTCCATTTCTCAAGTACATTCGGTTCAGTGCATGAATGCTGGCGCCCTGCAATGGGTGCGAGGATGATACACATGCAATTGGGTGACTCTGGCAAGGTTGATATTGCTGTGAATTGTGGGTATGGGAGAGGACGACAGTGTGGGGGGCACTAGAGCCAGAGCAGAATGTGAGGCAGATGAAGATGTCAATGACGTGAGTGGGTTGAACAGGAGTATAAACCTTGAAAAGGCAGCCTGACCTCAAAGATGGTAAATGTTAGAGAGGGCAGACATCAGAATACGAAATAAAACAAATCATCACTGTGAGTTGAGTAGGAAAGTCAAGTTTGCAAGGAGGACTGGTCAGGAGTCTCAGGACATGAAAAAATGTGAGCCTGGAGGGACACCCACTTGTTGGAGAGGGTGAAGACGGGTGTATGGCTAGTGTTGCTGCAACTTGACCAGCCGCAAGCTGACTTTAAAAGCTGCGGCTTTTTCTGGATGCGACTTCACTGACTGTGACTTTTCACCCTGTAGACGCAGCTTGACTTCAGTCGCAGCTTATAGTTGACTTATGGTCGACTTGAGCTGTTATTTTTCATAATAATAATAAAATCAGCCCTCTATGGTATCGGGGATGGGCAACATATGATAAGGCTGAAGTGTGTTGAGAAGTCAATGCAGTTCTATAATCATGGGTCCGAACAATGCTAAGACCCTACCACTACTGCCACTGCCTGCCATCGCCATCCCTGCTGCCGCCCCCACCTCTGCCGCCATCCCTGCTGCCACCCCCACCTCTGCCACTGTCCCTGCTGCCACCCCTGCCTCCACTGCTGTCCCTGCTACTGCTGTTGGATCTCTGAAAGGTAGGCCCATTTGTGAGCTTGGACCAGGTATGCATGGGAGATAGGGAGGGTCCTCATCCTGTTGTTGGTGGGCAGGTTTCCATGTCAGATAGAACTGCAAGGTAGTGGGAAGAGTGTGTCGGGGTATGTGGAACTGCTTGCGGTAATATCTAGAATAGGGAGTTAGCACTTCACCCAACTCATGAGAGTGTCACATGTCGTCCTTGTCCTTGTCTTCCTGCTCCCTCTTGGTCTTTTCGTCTTCTGGTCTAAATGGGAAAAAAAGAGACAAGGGTGAACTCAACCTCTCAGCTCATCAATTTCTTGAAGAAATTTACCAACTATGGTGTGGAAGATAACATGATGGCAGACCCTGACATGGAGCGCAAGGGCGTGGAAATTGATGATGCAGTTGGTGTGGCTGTGGTGTTTGACGAAGAAGGGTAGGAAAGCAATGAAGAGGAAGGCCTTGAGGTTAGAGACAAGTCAGATGTCAAGGAGGAAGGAGGTGAAGGTGACAAGAATGGTGCGACTGCAGCAGATAAGGACGACAGGAAAGTTGCGACATTGTCATTTGGTATACTAAAGCTTGCATGTAGCGATGCCAATGAACTTGTCAATGTCAAGGTTGCTATGCGCAAGCTTTCTTCAGCTGCCATGATACAAGTTAGGATACCAGGCTCGTTACAAAGAAAAAAAAATGAAACTGAAAGTTAGGTGTACCAGACTTCTGAATAGAGAGACAAAGACAATTATGACTTGCTGCCACAATGTGAGAGTGCACAAGTCCACAGTGACAAGTGTGGGTACCCGTTTATCCCACTAACACAGAGAAAGACAGTGCCTATATATTTGATGCCAAACCACGGGAGGTGTTGGCCTTGGTCCATGCTAGGTGTGTGCTAGGCCAGTCGTGATGACCTGCTTCTTGAAAGCTGGAGGAGCCTCAAGGCTGAGCATGGCTCCAAGCCCAGCGCGGAGCTTGTCCAGCTGCATCGGTCACCTTGTCCTTCATTTGTGATGCAAGCATGAGTGAAATGAGCATCGAAAATTGCTTGTTGTGCCCTTGTCAAAAGCCAGAAAAAAACCGATGATGGCAGGCGATACGAATCATTGAGAGGGTAATAGTAAGTCAGTTGAAAATCGGGGATTTGGGCTAATGATATGCATCATGCACCCAAGAAACCATCTCACTTGGCCAGTCTCAGTTCATCATGTCCACCAGCACGGGAAACCGCAAGCGCATCTCCTTGGTGGCATCATACATTCCTAGCTAGCATGCAGGTAGGGGGTGAGGTTCCTCTAGAGCCTGCTTGGTCGCTTTGGTGATACTGTGGATTGGGACGATGGTGTTTGCACTAGTGGTCACCTTGCTGCCTTATGCTTACCCTTTTCCTTCCCCACTGGCGCTTTGGCAGTGAATCCAGGTAACTCTTTATCATCTCCACCATATGATGTTGTCTCCTCGGTGTTGACGATTTCGACCTTGACAAGCTTCAAGTGCCATGCTGGAGATGCCAGTGGTCCAAGTCCAGACTCAGGGTCACTATCAGGCAAGCTCTTGTGGTCCTTGAGCTTTAAAATGGTATGGAAGGGTCCGATGAGCCCTGTTGAGAAATAGGACATGAAAATTATGTTGGTGCAATGCTCCATCTTTTCAGTCAGGACATGAAAAGAGTGCGAAATGGCAAGGGGCACTTACTTATTGGAAGGCAATGTGTTATGCTCCTGGGCACTTGGCCCACATTTTTCTTTCTTTCTTGACTGATATGTACTTATACGATCACCTGACCTTGACTCACATGACTGCTTACCTGTACATCAGAGCCCTCTTGCTGGAAACTTCATTGTTCCCTCTATTTGTACATTTCCTATTGTTCTCTTCTTATGGTAGTCTGTGACCACCATTGTTCATGACCCCATTGTTCTGTGATGCTTATTGTCTGTGACTCCATTGTTCTCTCCATTTGTATGCTTAGTCAGGTAGCTGCCCTTTTGTATATAAGCTGGACTTATATCCTAGAGTTGGGCCTTAAGCCTGACTTAGTTTGCAATCTACTGCATTCAAAGTCCTTGTTGCTTGACAAGCTATTTCTTTCTTCCATTTCTTTGGAATTATCTTCAAGTCTTTGAAGATACTTCCTATTCCTCTTTATCTTCACCCAGACATTGGTCTTAGTGACCTTCTTGCTTTTATCACCTTCCAAAGCACTTCAGATTACTAAGGGAATTATGACCCTTGTAATTTCGTCACTGCTGCATATCTCACCTTTGCGCACATCACACCTTAAGGTTCAATAGGCCTTAACACAATGGTTGGACAAATGTTAAGTGGACGCATGCCAGAAAACAATGGAGCATGAACTAAGGGGTGAGTAAGCATTTGCTGCAGCAGCATGAGAAAGTAAGTTCAAAAAGGATTTGACACCTGATTGGACCTGCATAATCTACACTATACAAGTTGTTTGGTTCAGACAGTATGGGATGATCAGATGAGTAATGCTAATGAACATTGATGTGTTAGTTACAAACAATAAAAGAATATTACAAGGGGTCAGCAGATGGAGGGAATGCCACAGTTAGTAAACTCCAAGTAAGGCTGTGCGAAAGGAGTCCATTGAGTCCAAAACATGAGCAATTCCAAAGCAGATGGACATGAGTTGTCATATGAGTAAGACTGTAATTTTAATTGCAAGATTGATCATCGGCCCTGCTAGCGGAGTGGGAAGAGGTGAGGGTGGGATGAGGCAGTGCGCAATGGCATCACCAGTCTGGGAATGTCCCACTGCTTCTTGCTAGCACTGTTGTGGTTATCGTGGCTGTTGCAAGGGCCTTGCGCTTGCTGTGGCTTCATTATCAGGTTGGTGTTACCGGTTGTCTGCTGTCTGCCATTGTCCGTCGCCATTGATCTTGATGGGGTCAGCGTGCTGTATATGCGATAAACATGTCATCATTGTTGTTGCTATCGCTGTCTGTCACCAGTGGTCATCATCCATCATCATCAACCTTGAAGGGCTCAGCATGAGATCCTCGGAGACAAATTTCACAAAGACAAACCTTGCATTGCCATTCATGCAAATCTCTGGCATATTCGATAGTTCTAAATTGAGCGCACAGGCGAGGGTGAAGCAAAGGACTGTCAACCCAGTCCCAGGTGGGTGCCTGGCAAGATCGGCCATGTAGTAACTGTGTGGGGAATGAATTAATGTCAGGGATCATAAGACTTTTCCAAATTTACTGATGGCTCCCATGCCAGAGGAGGATCACGAAGGGTGGGTACAGATGAGAAGGGAGAGTACGGCTGACATGCCAGTTATGCACAGGGATGCTGGCATGGGATGAGCAAAAGCAGATGAAGGAGAAAGCCAGAAGATGGGGACAATGACATGGTTGAGCACAACCTTAGATCAGCACTGCTGCAAAAGACAAGGCTCCAAGTTCTACAAGAGTTTGAGATTATTCCCTAGGTCATATGGCTTGATGGGATATTCCAACACAAGATGGCTGTACATACTTGAACCATATTTCATCGCCTATGTTTCAAATTTAGTTCATAACAAAAAAAATTGACAATTCTTCAGGAGGCTACCACAACAGCATACTACTGTACAATGAGATTCCAAGCAATGTCCCAAATTCATGCACACAATAGATTTAGCTCTTCTCATCACTATTAATAAACTGAATGATCTTATCCCAATCGTTCCGATACTCTTCTTTGAGCAAGTTTGCAAGGAGGTTAACATCTGGCTCATCATTCGTTATCTGGTTCTCTGGCGTCACCCATGCCTCTGTGAAATTTAGATGCGACTTCTTCAGATGGAATTTCAGCATCTGAAGCACTTCCATCATGAGAGGACCAATGCGGTTCCTCTGCTTGGTGTCTGTCTTGGCACTTGATCAAAAGATGTGTTTGCAAGTGTAGTGACGGGATATGTGCTGGGCTTGCAAATGCCCAAATCTGGATGCCCCTTCCAATCCAACCAATGCCACAGGACCATGTGCATGCGTCATGTCGCATCCCCATTTGCTGCCCTTCTCTCTCCCTCATTAATCGCGCGCTCATTCTCAGGACAGACCCTTTTTATTAGTGCTAAGGACAATTAGTATAGATTGTAAATAGCTAGTAGTTGAACTATAAAAGCCAGCATGCAGCAACATGAGCAGGAGGTTAGCAACACCTCAGCCATGCTGCTTAGCGTTGCATTTCCCCTCTTTTGATTTCCTGTGTTTGTGTTTAGTCCGTTGCATTTATCATTCACACACACTCTCTCTCTCTCTCTTTCTCTCTGTCTCCCTCTTTCCCCTTTCACAGCAGTTAGGGATTAACAACCCCACTCCACTTTAGCTTTGCTCTATCACCCACTCTTGGATCAAGTGCGTGTGGTTCTAACCGCTCCTGCACCTTCCCTTTAGAACTCTCACATGGATGTTGAGTCCATCATATACAAGGAATGGCTGATGCCTGGATGGGCAGATAGTCCATTGCCATGGCAAACAGAGTTGGAAGAGTCGAACACTGCATCTACCACATGTTGTCAGTAATGTTCAAGCACCATTAGTGTCACCGCCTACCTCCCAAAACTTGAGAGGGTCAGTGTTCTTTGGCAAGCATGGTGCCATCATGTAAGCTTGATATTCCTGATCGATTGTTTGTTTGCTTTGACCCAGGTCACCAATGTCCATGTCATCAAGAAGCCCATACTGGGCTGCAAGTGACATATATTTCAGCGCCTTGTATGTGGGATCTTGTTGGAAAAGTGGTTCTTCATCCTGGTTAGCAGTGGCCTTCTTGCAGTATTCGGACATCTTGTGGGAGATATGTGAGGACCACTTCTGAGGTAGCTCCATATAAACAAATTCACTGTGTCTTAAATCTTTGTTTTGGCAATAGTGATAAAGTCCTGATCCCAGTGTTTGTTGACCCACATCATGCGCATAGTAGGATTCAGGACTACAGATAGTTATTAGCTTAATTATCTGGGGCAGGAAAACAAAAGAACTTACACATCATAATAATATATGCCCAAGTGCGGTCCATGCAACCATAGTATTTAGAGGCCCACTCCAGCCCAGGTTCGATGTACTTTGACAGATTTGGGTGGTGTTTGAGAAGACCCTCCCATAACATCATGAACATCTCGAATGAGGGAATAGCACCACACAAGATTGGGGTACTCTTGCCAGACATGACCTGCTGGACATGGTGTGGAATCTGTTGGTTATGGTACAATTATATCAGGCATCTCTGATAGCCTGCTCATGACTCACGCTCAACACCAACTCAATTTCTTGCATCGCCTTCCAGTAGTGGGACAATATCTTATACTTGTCCAATTTGCTATTGTTAGGGAGGGCCAAGAAGTAATCAACAGCCTGTTAAATTGATTTTCAGTGCATAAAACTTCGGTGAGGTGCAAAGGCATACCAGGCACATCTCACGAAGTCTCTTAAGCATGTGGTGGACTAAATCCCACCTTGTGCGCACATCCTGCAGGAGCTGCAGCGGTTTGACTTGGACAATCCAAGACAGCTTCCCTTGCTTAAACCACCCCTTGGCATTGCCGCATATGATAACATCATCGAATATGTCTCGACGTGAACCTGATCCTCGAATGACTCAGACTACCATGCGAGCTAGCGCTATGGGGTTAGATACAGTGGTGTCACTATTGGACGAAGAGCCATCATTCCCAGGCTCAACTCTATCAGACACCGCACATATGACACATCTGGAACAAAGGTCAACAACATGCACAAAGTACATGATCCTACGATCTTCCACATTGAAAGCGATATTACACTTTGTTAACATCATCTTGAGTTCCTCCATCATAGTTCCATTGTTTGATGCATTGTTAAGAGTGAAATGTCCGACCTCAAGAGAAAAAAGATATCATGAGCATCCATCAATTACTATAAGAAGATAGCTGCCTCACTTTGACCATGATGTCAGCCCTGTCAAGAAGGTGCATGACAGTTCTTGCCATAGATTTGCCAGTGTGGTTCTGGCAGAGGCAGTAAAAGGCGATGAGTGCCATCTTAAGCTGTAAAGCTGAGGATCCTCCAACACTTGTGACCCAATGGGCAGTGACTGCCAGAAACAATCCGCGATGTTGATTGGACCATGTATCCAATATAAAGGAAATCTGCCCCATAGCAGCCTGGATTGAAAAAAAAATGTGAATAAATGTGAAAGGAGTTGAGGGAGATGTACTGCAAGTTCACAGCGCAGGACTTGGAAATGTTGTCTCCAAGCCTGGATAATGAGCTTGCATAGCTTGGTTTGATGAGGGATAAAAGACTCCCTAAGGTCACTTTGTAGAAAGAGAAGAAGTTTCCTGAACTTGGGACATTCTACAATATTGAGAGACTTGGGATTCGGAACAAGAGAAGTGAGTGTAGTGAACGTAGAAAGGACAAAAAATGAAGACACACCTGGTCATCTGCAATGATGAAGTAGAGTAAGTGCTGGTGGAATTTCTGTTCATCAATTTCAACCAGCAGTCTGACTTCTGAAGCAGAAGCCACACTTGTAGCTCAAGACTGAGCCTGCAACACAAGTCCCAGCAACAAGACTTTCCAACTGTTCGCCTTGGCTAAGCCCAAGTATAACTTGCAATGATGCTTTTCAATGTGAGGGCAGAGGGACATGTTTGACATCTTCTTCGAATACTCAAAACAGAGGTTCAAAGGCCATATAGCTGGGTCCTTGTCTCTGGTCTTCCTGTGAATTATGTTGAAGTTAGGAAACTGAAGAGTTCAGCATGTAGGAAACTTACCTGCACTCTTTGCAGACAGTCTTGCTTCCACTTTTGTCAAAAAAGAATTGGATGTCAGGTGCGCCGGCACCAGTCTTAGGCGGAATGGGAACAGCATCAGGATTGTTAATCCCTACATTGTGGGCTGACTTGTCGCTGCCCAAGACATCACCCAGACTAGGTTGCAAATCAGTAGAATGCGATGAAGGTACCAGACTGGGCGAAGCGGGTTTGGGCTCTGGAGAAGAGACAATTCGACGATTGTGGGTCACCATAGTTGTTGGTTGAGAGACTCAAGAAAGCATTTAAGTACCATTCTCCAATGACTGTACCTCATCAGGGACAAAGATGTGGTTGGGTGGACAGTTTGATAAAAATGGCTGAATGGGGCTGGAATCTAGAGATGCAACAAAAGATGTAAGGATAAAAGAGAAAAATGATGTATTCTGACTTGACTGAGAAAATACCAGAATCTAGACAGTGACTACCAGTGCCAATGCGCAAGCACCATTGTGGAAGAGTCACCAACTAGGTTTGAAGTCATTGACCCAAGGGAAGAGGAAAAAGGAAGACAAAAAGTGGTGACAGGTTTGCACAGTCTGCATTGATCATGGAGTCAGATATAGTCAGGGTTCAATGTTCAATGTTTGCGACATTCAACTTCAATAGATAATGTAAGGCAGTACAATACTGTACAGTATTGTAATACAAACGGGCATGGTTGAAATTTGAAAAGTCCTGGGCACAACAGAGCAACACAGCCCTGCAAACATGTGTAAACTTTAAGACTTAGCAAGAATAATAGAATTCCGGTTACCTGAAGATTATCCTGTGCCCATAATCTCATCACCCGATTGAGTCATACTACTATCACCACTTGCGGGTTGCACAGACTGTAAGTAGAGCCCTGTGCACCAACCTGACTTGACAACTAGGTGGGACAGTGGTCTGTTGCCAAATTTCTGCAATACTACAACATCATTACTTGGCCACTTTGTGCAGTCTCTAAGAGCATCCTGAAAAAGCTTGATTGTAGCCAAGTAATCCTGCAAGGCATTGATCTGAGTATCGTATTCAAAAACGTGACAGCACCTGAGCATATCCCCATGCTCATAATTGGGATCCCTCTGGTCAAGACCATTGAGTAAACTAGTTATTTCCTTCCCTGCTTCAGGAGGCTCATCCTCATATAGGATGGCAAACAAGAAAGTAAGGTTGCTTATGAGCTTGTGAAGTTCATTTCACTCTGGAAACTGAACCATGCTCAAAAATCTGCACCCAATGAGGAATTCCATCTTGCTGGTACCACCATTATTGAGATAGGGCCAAGGATTAAGGACATTTGATAGAAATGTTGGCACAACATCTAGATTGTAAACTTGGGAAAACATCAAGGTCATCCACAGCAGGACCCAAAGGGTTGACTCCAGATCATCCTGGAAGTCATGCCAGTCCTTTTTGTGGCTGACCAGTCTGGCAGACATAAATTGCCAAGTTCCCTGAAAATCATTTTGAAATTAGCTTTGGTCATGTGTGCCTGTGGTGATAACGCACCGTTCATGTTTCCTGTCATTGGGTTTCTTTGTTTGGGTTGCTTGACACCTCCTTTGACAAATTCCAGTCGATAAGCCACCCCTTATGACTTGTGTCAAGAATGATATTTCCAGGACTGAAGTCACGGTGCAAAATGTCTGCCTTAGTATAGGCATCATCCAGGGCTAAACAACGTCACATTATTATCACATGGCCCAGCTGTAGCTTTAGAACCCTCACCAATAAGACCATTTCGCACAGTGCTCACCATCTCAAAAGAGGATTGATACTCTAGAAGGGTAGACCCAATGACATTTAGGATGAGACAAGTATGTTGATGACAAAGGAATTGATGCTTGTTCAGAGAGTTGTTCAAAGCGTCATTCAAAGTGCGGGCCCATTTTGCTTGGGTAAAATTCTGGGTTTGCGTGATATGGTATGGGTCTAGTATGTCTTCCCATGCAAGGCAATTCGGAGTCCAACAGACATTAGCACTATTCAACTTTGCATACACCAACCCCTCTGGTTTGATACCTGGCAGCATGATCCTCCAAGAGTCCTTCAGAAATACCACTTGGCTGGTTGCAATATCATAAGCCTCGAAGCTGCATGTTGCACGCCCTGGAGGTGCATATAGTGTCAGTATGGGAGGAGGTGTAATGAAGTAGAGCGGGTCCTTGTCTAGGGGAATGATGGCAAGTTTGTGGAGTGGAACATCTGGTTTATGAGTAAGGGCCAAAGCGCATCTGGCGGTACATTCCTCAGCATAAGTTGGCATCGACACTGTTCCATCCTTTCCACACATGTCGTCTGGTGCCCTTGAGTACCAACAGAAAAACTCAGCAAGATAGGGGCATTGGTCATATTCAAAAGCCTCCATCATGATCATGCCCAACCTGTCCCAATGAAGAATCCTAGCAAGGCACCTTATGATAAGGATAGAATATATATGTGTTCTGAATTGTGTGGCAAGATGTAATACTACATAGGATGTAATTTGACCCAGCGTATCATCAGCATTCTTTGAAGGATGGGTGAAGGTCTCCTGGGTATCATCGCAAAATGGATCATTGGTGTTATTCCACTTAAATTCGATGAAAATTTCAACTGATACCGATTCAGTCGGATAGGAAGGCTTGCAGCTAGCATAGACAGATATGTCAGGTTTAACCTTGAAAGGGAATTTGGAAGATTGATGGCAGTCAGGATAGTTGGATGAATCGACAGCAGAGAAGCCTGGCATAAATGTCTCTGTTGTTTTGATCTTAAAATCAAGTCTAATTGTGAGGGCGGGCTGAGGGCGACCATTCAATGGACTCACAAAGGGCCCATATGCCAATCTCTCTTTCACGGCTTGCACAGTATCTTTATAACAGCCAACTTTAAAGACCTCAGCCTTAGTCTCTTGGCTAATCTTATCTAAAGGGAAGAATGTCTTGAGGAATTCTTCGGGAGGCATCGGCCCAACAAGGTATTTTTTCACCTTCTCAGTGAGTGCAGTGCATGACTCCACAGATATTTTTGAGTCGTAGTGAAGGGAAGCAATGAAGAAGTGCCAGTCTTGACTGGAGTTGATTGCGGGAGTGGGAGTGATGATGCATTGCAGGGGGGTGTTGTGGGAGTGGCCATGAGTCAGTTGTATTGTGACTCACACCATAGCTTGATGGTTTACACATCAACAACAAGCTTTGGCCCTGACCAGCTGAGTCATCACCCCATGACCATCGGCAGTTGCTGGGAACAAAGTTGGGGCTGACATGGTATCAGGGGGCATGCTATCAGAATTTCATCCAGCAGTACAAGCATCACTTTGTAATATATCAAGTAGTATTATTTTATTGCAATTATCACAATATACAACTTGACATATCTTCTTCACTATTATATATGACACTGGTCAAGATGGGTGAAAACAGCACACTGAGCACCAAAGATCATGTGAGGGGCCCAGGTAGACATATGATAGGCAATGAACCAGCAGGAGGGCAATGCACACAAGGGCAGAGAGGGACAGCAGTGAAAGCTTGGAGAGGGTGACGCGGTTAGTGCACTCAAAGTGGTCCATGATGGTCACGATTTGGACCAAGCATACCACAATTTGAGCTGGGGAACATGGTGATGATGCAAGGGTGATAAATAGGGGCCAGCACCCAGGTGAGGCACAGCAGCAGTGCAGCTGGAATTCAAGCCAGCAAGAGGTGACAATGGGGACGAAATAGAGGCACTCACCAGAATGCATGGACAAAAATAGTGCCACTCACAGGCATGGGCCAGCGGCAAGGCATAGCAGCGATTTGAGGATATGGGGGGCAGGGCAGACGATGACGTGACAGCAAGAATAGGGGTGAGCACTCAGCTGGGGTTTGGAGTTTGAGCCAGTGACAGGGACGAAACAGAGGCAGTCACCAGAATGCGGCAATGAAATGGGACTGCTGATCCAGTGGCAGAGCACAGCGGTGATTCTAGAATGTGATGATGACACGACACCAAATGTATTCACATGCGTTTCGGCATCTCCAGGCCAGCCCATTTTGTTGGTGATGGTGTGACATGCTTGCGACAAAAAAAGGAATAAAATAAAACAAAAAGATACACCATGCATTCTCTGTACAGTTGGGCATTGCGGTATATTGTTGGTTGAGGCTGCAGTTGTTGAAGTAGTCAGAGAAAGAAATACATAGTAATAATGCACTCAAAATGATGTGCATGCCAACCACAGGTCATACATGTAGAAACCGTGGGAGGCATCAGCCTTTGGCATGTGCCAGGCCAGTGCACACAGGCATCATTTATTGCCATTGATTTTGTGCAGCATTACTTCAGGGCTGAGCGTGCCAGTGGTGATGAGAGGGGCAATAATGATGGAGAGGGGTCAAGAGGAGTGGTGCAGGGCCAGTCAGAAAAATACAAAAGCAAGTGAGAGGAACATACTGGTGAGTATGAGGAGACAGCTTGGCCAGCATGGCAATAGTCTCTGTGTGGGTCAAAGAAGGGGGTTGGTGGCAGCTGAATTGGGTGGATAATAGGTGGAACTGCATGCAAGAGGCAGAGGAGCAATGGGGGACGACCAGGGGAAAAAAAGCAAGTGAAAAACATACAGGTGAGCAGGAAGAAATGACTCAGCCAGCATGAACGGGGGTGATGATGCAGTGTGGCCCCATTTGTTGCGTCGATGTGTCTCTGTGCTGGAGGAGCAGGATGGTGGTGAGACAGTATGAAAGAAGGAGCAGTGGTCTTTTTAATGCTTTGGGCAAGTCGGATGCGAAGAGCATGGGGGTGCACAGTAGGGTGTGGCACAGAAGAAGGGGGGGGAAGCAACTCACCTATTCAACCAAGCTCCTCGTCAGCATTGTCACACCTTTCCCACCCACAGGGGTCAAAGAGGTTGGGGTGTGGTGGATGCAGGCACTGGGTGCAGCATTGTTCGTTGAGACCTTGTAATGTCACAGCTGACACACATGCGAGCAGCGGGTCATGAGACCTGCAAGGCTGCAATGACACCTGCTTGGACTTCTGGTGGTGTGCTGGCTGAACAGAGTGGGGTGAGTGCGTTGCCATGAGGCAGAAGAGCACTGGGCAGGTGCCCACAGTGGTAAGCAGTTATGGTCAACTTCAGGTCAACCCCTGGTCACAACTTGAGTCGAGTTGTCGACTACCATGGCCAACCTTTTCCCAGCATTGGCTCTGTTAGCTGGGCTGCCATAAGCAACCAGCTCCGGCTTGGAGGTCGGCTCCTAGCTGAGCCATAGCAACACTATGTATGGCCCAAGGCTGAGTACTGAGTCACTGTGCCAACAATACTGCCTGGGGGTGATTCACAATGATCACAGCTGTGACTACTTCAACTGTCATTGCACCAATCATCATCTCTGCAAGTTAAGGTGGGAATAGGGACAGGCTATCATCTCTGTAACATGGTGAGTCCTGACAGTGATGGCTAGTGGAGATGGCGATGGCGACCAATGTGGCAAGTCTGGCGATGTTCAATAATGGGCAAGCAAAAAAAAAAGGGGGGGCTTAGCTAGCTCAGCAGGCCTAAGCTGGCAGTGAGCAGGCTCAGTGGGAGCTGACTAAAATGGGCGGCTCAACCAGATGCAGCTTGGCTAGGCTAGGGTTGTAGTCGGCCCCAGCTCTGCCTTTAGCCAAGATTTAGCCAGAGCTGCTGCAACACTAACAGTGCCACACCCACATACAACCGCATTGCAGCTAGCATAGTGTTGCCACGACTCAAGTCGATGTTTTTGAGAAATCAGTGATAGAAAATCGAATAAAATAGCGAAAAATATGAAAATAAAGAGGGAGATAGATTAGATCA
>Ga0307510_10002484_pt1 | contig 20991 bp, 26 predicted proteins | sample 12_EM_MG_FD_207224 | JGI IMG/M metagenome (GOLD analysis project Ga0307510, IMG submission 207224) | Populus trichocarpa ectomycorrhiza microbial communities from riparian zone in the Pacific Northwest, United States - 12_EM | ecosystem: Host-associated > Plants > Roots > Unclassified | place... | reverse complement strand
TACTGGTGGTACTATATAGGATCATGACCAGATAGGTACTATTCTTGCAATCCTCACAAGGTCTATGCAAGAGCAAAAAATATATGTAATTGCCTTGCATGGCTAGGTGGTTACTGGTGGTACTATATAGGATCATGACCAGATAGGTACTATCTATGCAAGAGCAAAAAATATATGTAATTTGTTATGATCCTGAACCCTACCCCCAATTTTCCTTCAATTTTCCGCCATTTATTCTGCATTCTCGGTCACTCGTCCCCACTCATTCCCTCACGCGCCACTCGGACCGCCACCGAATCACCTGACAAGTCACCTGATAGATCACCTGACCATTCCGCAGTCAGTTATCACATGCTATCATTCCACAGTCCGCAGCATTCCGCAGCATCACCACTTTCCCCTTTATGGATTGCCAGCTCATGATGCATTATTCTTAGACCGCCAGCTCATGATGAAGCTATACTTAGGACTGCCACGTCATGATGCACTTTACTAAATATTTCCATATTTCTTTGTGACTCCTGTGATGCGTTACTTCTCATTTGTATATAAGACCTCATAACTTTAGCAGTTGGGCCCTAAGCCTAACTTGGTTTTCAATCCAAGAACTTGTAGCTTCCACCCAGGACTCCAAGAGTCACCAGCCTGAACCCTCAGTCGCTTCAATTCCCCTTTTGAAGCTCTCCCCTCTACTTCTAACAGAACACTCAGAAGTCGCCCTTATTATCGGGGACTTACTTGTTATACTGTGTAGCCAACCGGTACTGCGCTACTCACGTGATCATTGTCTCAGGAGGATACCCCACTGAGCAATCCCAAGTCGTTGCACTAGGAGGACACCCCACTAGCCAGCAACTCCAGTCGTCGCCAAACCAAACCATGCACGTTGCATCTTTAAGGCCCTTGGACCTTAACACAAGTTAGGCTTTCCTATGAGCTCTTGAAACACAGAGCTGTTACCACCGTGGCGACCATCCAGACATACACACTCGACAACGAGTTTACACAAATCTTCAGGAGACAACAGGACAATCTCCCAGAACACATTAAAGTCAATGTCTACTTCGACAATCAAGGACCAGGACATCCTAACACTGGATACTACCTTGATACCCCAAAGAAACAACATGTGCCTATCGAATTCATTAAAGCCAACGACACCTATTACTGGGTCAAACTCCTCTGGAGACAAGACAAGTGGCAAACCAACCAAAGAGGCATATACAACGGACCAGAAGTCGGCTGGTGGATCATATCAGACCCTCAGCATCCCAATCACATCTTTTATGAACAAGAGGCCAGCGTCCCTCTCACTCTCACAGCAGTTACCACCGAACTTCAGCAGCTTCCTACCTGCCCCAACACCCCAGATTATCCAACCGCAATGGAAGGACAACAGGAAGAGATTAACATCGCTACTGGCCAAGCACAGGCAGACGCGCAGAGGATTAACATCATCAGCAATCCCTCTAATGGCGCTCTCAAAGGAAACCCTCCATTCATGTTTGATGGAGACAGGAACAAGACCCGCAAATTCCTACTGAACTGGGATCTATGGGCAGCAGTCAACCGAGCCAATGATACCATGAAGAAACCCTTCTCCTGGATCATCACCATACTCAGCTATATGGATGGCACCCGCATAGATGCCTGGAAGGAAGAACAACTCCAGAAACTCAAAGAAGAAATGGATGACGGAACCCTAGAGACAGATGAAACCCTCTGGGACAATTTCCTTGAAAGATTCAAGAACACCTTCGTCAATCAGAACCGTCGATCCGAGGCCTACCAGGAGTTATGCAAACTCAAGCAAGGAGAAAGTCTCGACAACTTTTTTGCCAAATTCAAGCAGCTCGCACACGAAGCTGAAGTTCCCCTAGATGACAAGGGAACCATCGAAACCCTGAAACACATTATGACCAAAGGACTCACTAGCTCCATCATTAATTCCCCCAACTTCGACCCTACCGCAGAAATCCCTTGGACGTTCAAACAGTGGGAAGAACAGGCCCGCAAATCCCATCTCAAATGGAAGGCAGCAGCTGAGTTCACCCAAACACGTCAGGGACTCTTCCAAGCATTCAAACTTTATCCCAAACAGAATCAGGGAAAAGGCAACAATAACCAAGGAAGAAACAACTACTGGAGGAACAACAAGCGTACTACCTCTCAGGGAGGATACCACATGGATGTCGACGCCACTGTCACCACGGACATCAACGCTACCGCTGGCGGAGGACAACAACACTCTGAGGCCAAGAAAGCGGAACTCATGAGAAGCAACTCTTGCTTCTACTGCGAAAAACAAGGACACCGAGCTAACGTCTGTTGCAGTGAAACAAGCTGACCGCAGTAATTTCAGCGGTTGATTCAACAACCCTAGGGAGCCAGCTAAAGCTCATGTCGCACCTACTATGCCAGACATTCAGAACCTCGACAGCCTTGCTAATTATCTGAAGGAAAACATGGACTCCTTCGATGAAGACACCAGACTGGGATTCGTTGAGAAACTCATGCCAAAGGGTTTTCCTGAGGCCCTCAACTAGCTGCCTTAGTTAGGGCTTTCCGACTCCATAGTGTGTTTGTAAACAAGTCAAATTCAATACAAATCAAAGTTCCAATCACACACTATCGAGGGACAGCAGAAGAAAATATCTTGCTTGACACTGGAGCAACAGAAAACTTTATCGATCAAACAACTGTGGACAAACTTCACTTAGGAACCAAGAGACTCCCTTACGCTAGGAAGGTCTTTAACATCGATGGAACCCTCAATCGATCTGGAACCATCACTAAAGCTTGCGACCTACTTGTTACTCAAGGAAACAAGAAAGAATGAACTAGGTTCTTTGTCACCAATCTGGGTAGCGACAGAATGCTCTTCGGCTACCCATGGTTCAGGAAGTTCAACCCAGATATTGACTGGAAAAAAAGCAAACTTAAAGGACCAAAGGTCAAAATCGAAACCCTACTCTACAGCACCCTTCAATGTGCAAAGACATGGCTCAAACAGAAGAAACAAGACAAAGAAGACCTCATCCTCAAGGCGCAAACGTGCGCTCTATGGTTGGGAGTCACTCCTTTAGAAATGAGGGAAGGCCTGGTAGAGATTAACCGCACTCATACAGCAGTCGAAATGGCCCATAAGTACGCATCGGAACATGGGAAGGAGGAAGTCACCCTCCCGGAAGAATTCAAACGTCATACAGCATTATTCTCAGATGAAGAGGCAAACAAATTCCCGCCAGCTTGCGGAGACGGAGACCACAAAATTGTACTCATGGACACTGCCCCTACCCGCTTCAATTGCAAAGTCTACCCGCTCTCAAGAGATGAGCAAGAAGCGGAGAACAAATTCATCGACGAAAATCTGGAAAAAGGCTACATTGCACCCTCGGACTCCCCCTACGGCTTCTCTACCTTCATGGTCCCTAAGAAAGACTTGAAGGAGAAGAGATACATCATCGACTATCACCCCCTTAATGCAGTCACCTGAAAGGATGTCACCCCACTCCCCAATCTCAAACAGTGCATTGAAAACTTGCAAGGAATGGAACTATTCAGCAAGTTCGACATCCGCTGGGGTTACAACAACATCCGTATACGGGAAGGCGATCAATGGAAAGCTGCATTCAAAACACGTCAAGGACTATTCGAACCCAAAGTTATGTTCTTTGGGATGAGTAACTCACCAGCCAGCTTCCAACGATTCATGAATGGTATCCTTGAAGAACTATACAAACACTTCGAGAAGAAAGGCATACACAACATACGGTGCATCCTCCAGAACTACATGGACGACTGCGGTATAGGCACCCTCCTCAAGGACTTCAAACTACACGTCGAAATCATTTACTTCCTATTCGACCTACTTGTACATCATGGCCTACACCTCAAACTGTCAAAATCCATCTTCATGCAACCACAAATGGACTTCTTAGGCGTCCGAATCTCCAAAGAAGGAGCAACTGTCGACCCAGCCAAAGTTGCCGGACTCAGGGACTACCCACACAAACTCAAAGACAAACAACAAGTTCGCGGATTCCTAGGAGTCGCCGGCTACCACTGCATGTTCTGCCCCAACTTTTCCATCATCGCCGCACCTCTTACAGCACTTACCGGAAAGGATGTACCTTTTGAATGGGGGCCCAAACAAAAGGAGGCCCAAGACAAATTAATCACCCTAATCACCAGCGCACCCATCCTAGCCAGACCCAACCCAGACAGACAATTCGAACTTGAAACCAACGCTTCGCAAGTCGGCACAGGAGCAATACTCTATCAATGAGACCCCCCTGTTACCAAACCAGACGGCACTCAGAAACCACGACCACGACGACTGGTGGGATTCCACTCCCAAAAATTTACTCCAACCGAACAAAACTACCCCATCTACGACCGCGAATTCCTCGGAGTCATGAGAGGACTCCGCTATTGGTCCCACTTACTCAAAGGCACAACCATCCCTGTCCTGGTATACACTGACCATGCAAACCTTCGGTACTACAGAGAACCCCGCAAAATCGGACCACGCATTGCTGGATACTTACCAGAATGCGAGCAATATAATATCTTACTGGAGTACAAACCTGGGGCTACCAATTGAGCAGACGCACTATCCAGACGACCCGACTATGAAGGACCAAACGAAAGCAACGAAGATGTCACTGTATGGCCGGATCAATATTTCTGCGACCAGCATACCTCAATACGTGTATTCGACATGGACAGCATAGGAGACAATTTGGATTCAAAAATCAAACTAGCGCAATATCAAAATCAGAAAACACTCAAGCAATGGGCACCAACTCATAACCTATCCCTACTGGACGGCACTCACTGGTACCACAGAACGGCACTTGTTGTCGTGGCAGACAATGACCTTAGGAGGGGAGTAACATCCCTTTTTCACAACCACAAAACTACTGGACACGCCAGAATTTCCAAAACCCTCCAACTCATCGCACCCTACTACTGGTGGCCTGGAATGAAAATCTTCGTAACTGAGTACATCAAAGGCTGCGCTACTTGCCAAATGACTAAAGTCAACACTCACCCTGCTCATCCCCCTATGTTCCCTATCACCCCAACCGAAAATGCTCGACCTTTTGAAACTGTAGCCATGGACTTCATCACCAAATTACCCTTGTCAGGAGGATACGACACTATCCTCATGATTACCAACACGGATTGCTCGAAAGCATCTGTCTTCATCCCTTGTAACGAAGCAATCGATTCTGAAGGAGTCGCTCTACTCTACCTGAACAACGTCATCCCTCACTATGGCATACCTCACAAGATAATCTCAGACTGTGACGTCCATTTCGTATCCAAGTTCTCAACAGAACTCTGCCGCATCTTAAATATCCACCAAAACATCAGCACAGCCTATCACCCTCAGACAGACGGAGCCAGCGAACGAACTAACCAAACTCTTGAACAATACCTACGTATATTCTGTGGCACTCAGCAAAACAACTGGCACGCTTGGTTACCTCTCGCTCAGTACACTAAGAACTCCTGGCCCTCCACTACAACAAAGAAAACACCATTCAACCTACTCATCGGCTATACACCACAAGTTCACCAACCAACAAGAAAGACAGACATCCCATCCCTCGAACAACGACTCTTATCCATTGAAGAAGCCAGGAAAGCCGCCCAAGAGGCACAACATAAAGCGCAAGAATCCTGGATCAAAGAACGACCATGCCATTCACCATTCCCTGTCAAATCTAAAGTCTGGTTAGAAGGAACAAACCTACGACTCCCAAGTAACATCACACCCAAGTTATCACCAAGGAGATACAGACCTTTCGAGGTAGTCTCCCAAGTATCCAAAGTTGCATACAAAATCAAATTACCCCCTAACTGGAAGATTCATGATGTCTTCCATGCCTCTCTGCTCACGCCATACAAAGAGACTGATCAACACGGACCCAACTTCCTGGAACCGCCACCTGACATTCTAGAAGGCGAACTGGAATGGGAAGTCGAGCAGATACTCAAAGAATGACTATTCAGTCGTTGGAAGAAGAAGCAATACCTCGTACGCTGGAAAGGGTACTCGCCAGCTCATGATTCCTGGGTTAACTCCGAGGATCTCCATGCTCCAGAGCTACTAGCGGACTTTGAAAGTCAACCAAGCAGTATAAGAATCCTTGGAATCTCAGACGACCCTCCTTATCCCCAACCACCATGTTCTCAGTCAATCATGAACTCCCCAGTACAGGATTCGCCACCTCTACCATCTTTACCTTGGGCACCGATGATGGTGTCATCCTCATCCGCATGCACACCAACAACAACCAACTCCACTTCTTTGGTACCTTCGTCCGCCGTGGACACTTTGACATCACCTATCACTGGACCACATGGTGACCAAGAGAAACTCTCGATGCCATCGACATCGACCACAAAGCAATCATGGTCCCAGTTGATAACGAAGACCCTGTCCTCAGGACCCACGTCAATTATGAAAGACTTCCATTTGCTCCCCATCCCCCTCGATATCAACCCAGACCCGCAACCCCTTTCAACATCATCCCCCTTAGTGCTACTAGCAAGGGTAGCAGCAACGAAACAGCCATTACCGCCGAAGAAACAGAAAACATCCCACTTCACGTCACCAATCCCGATCCCCTCACCCCAACAGAAGAAACAGAAGATGACAACCAGTCCGAACAGTACACCAACACCGGACTCCTCAGCACAGGACACCTCCTCCATATCGCTCAAGAAGAAACATGAAGAATGCATCAAAGCAATGGTCCGACTTAGCAACAAGTAGACCCTCTTCACTAACAAATTCAAAGCCATCTCAGTTGCCAAAATGTTCAGAAAGAAAGACAGCAATACCACCCTCTACCTCTACCATTTCCACCGACGACTCTACGATACGGTTACGAAAGAACACCTCTTGGCCATTACCAAAGAGAAGGACCTGCAAAAGAGAATCACCCTCCCCTTCGGCACACTCTCTCCCTACTACCACATCCTAAAGGATCAAACGTTCCTTGAAGGACTTCGCACGCTCCTCAAAAGTTGTAAGAGAACATTAAGAAGCAAGTCACCATCACCTGTATTCACACCCAGTCCAAGTCCTCTAGAAGGAACAGGAGGATCTACTGCCATCATTCCAGAACCACTGCCATCAGCCCCAGTCATCGCACCATCAGACCCCATCAGACCACCACCAGTTATTCGACCATACATTCATCCATCATCATCGGTACCAAAGGAAATCGTACCACTAATCCCAGTCGTACCAAGAATACCATCACCACCCCTTGTGGAACCACCTCGTATCGCAACGCCACCGCTCCCCTTAGTACCCTGGGGACAACATCGACGACAGTATTCGTCAATGGAACAATATGAGCCACCACCTATGGTCATTGACGACCCCATCGAAATTCCACTACCCCAGTCACTTACTCCGTCCCCACCACAAAGGGAAACAACACCCATTATCCCAGCTCCATGGAATAGGTCACCAATGCCGGAAGAAATCCCATTACCCCCAATCAGGAAAACCGTTCCTTCGTCACTAGACCTTATTCCCCTTCCATGGGACATCCCTCCGTTCCCAAAAGTCACTCCACAACTGTCACCTCCAGTCGCCTCCTTGTTGCAATTACCCCTCATTGTCTCAATGACACCCAGCCGTACTACCCCCTTATTGCCACGGAACCCCCTTACGGAAGATGAACCGTTGGTTAATAAACCAACCCCCCCAGAGTGGCAGAGAGTTCAAGCACTTCCAGTCACAGGAAAATGAAAGGAACTTGCGCCAGAAGTGGAACCCCTACCCCCTGCTACACCGCTACCCCGTTGTGCACCACGACCAGCACCCATTCGCACCACTCCGCTATTCAAAAAACACGAAGAGTTCACTTGTGAAGGAGGACCACTTTGGAAGGAATTGCAACCTCCTCCTACCATAGGGAAGCGACAAGAATCACCACGACATGTAACAATGCCACTTAAACGGCAACAAAGTGATCCACCTACGGAGCGATCAATGAGCCCTGAAGAACAACCTACTCCCCCTGATTCCCCTAAAGTTACGGCACAGTTACCATCGCAACCTATCACCATGTTACAATGAACGTCACCACCAAGGTCCACTCCTTCAACAACTCCATCGACACCCTCTAGTTTTGGTCTTGGTGACCTTTACAGAACCCCAGTCCAGACAATCATCGAAGTTGACGACAAACCCATGGAAGAAGGAGAAACAACTGACTCCGATTTGCCAATGGAGGAAGGACAATATGAGGACGCAAGGCAACCTACCCCTGATAGCATGGACATCGGAATACCTCCCACACCTCCCGACTGGTTGCAACCCTCTCCACCCTAGGTCATGTGGTAACGACCACCCTAGGAAGGGTGTCATGTTATGATCCTGAACCCTACCCCCAATTTTCCTTCAATTTTCCGCCATTTATTCTGCATTCTCGGTCACTCGTCCCCACTCATTCCCTCATGCGCCGCTCGGACCGCCACCGAATCACCTGACAAGTCACCTGATGGATCACCTGACCATTCCGCAGTCAGTTATCACATGCCATCATTCCGCAGTCCGCAGCATTCCGCAGCATCACCACTTTCCCCTTTATGGATTGCCAGCTCATGATGTGTTATTCTTAGACCGCCAGCTCATGATGGAGCTATACTTAGGACTGCCACGTCATGATGCACTTTACTAAATATTTCCATATTTCTTTGTGACTCCTGTGACGCGTTACTTCTCATTTGTATATAAGACCTCATAACTTTAGCAGTTGGGCCCTAAGCCTAACTTGGTTTTCAATCCAAGAACTTGTAGCTTCCACCCAGGACTCCAAGAGTCACCAGCCTGAACCCTCAGTCACTTCAATTCCCCTTTTGAAGCTCTCCCCTCTACTTCTAACAGAACTGTCACCGCCACAAAGTGAGGGCAACACTAATTCGGTGTTGAGTTAGGTAAGCTGTCCTAACTTGGCGGTATGTTGTGTGGATAGCTTATTGCCAAGTTGTCATCAATATGAGAGAAGTGGTTCCCACACTAGAGTAACGTCCTAGTGCCCACTTATAGTGAAATGTAAGAGAAGAGAAGGGAGTTGAATTGACAGGAGATTCAACTTGCCGTCTTAGGGACAGCAGTGAGCCTCTTTTATACTACATGTACAGACACGACTAATTACGACGTAGTAAGCCAGATACATGCTATGACTAAGGTACTACTAGGATCAGTAAGCGACTCCAACTAGATCAGTAAGCACAATAAGGACATCAGTCATCTGATCACTAATCATCAGGGCCGGTTCCCACGAATTACAAAGGCTGTACCGTATGATAATAACGATCACCTAAGGCCAGTCACATTACCTCCCGCTCTAGCTAGTGCGACCACGCACGGATTTCTTCCACCCTCCCCAGGTAGCGAGTTGCTCATTCCTCTGCCGAACGAACGGCGTCACCAAGCACTCCATCTGCGCCAGTTGTTTGGGGGCGTGAGCCAACTCCAGTCTACCTTCGCAAATGGTCTTTGCGATCCTAACGGCCCCAGCTTCTGCTTCGAGGCATTTGAGTTCTGCGTTGATACAGGACAAGTTGTCGTCCAATTTGCGGTAGCACGTGATATCCGCAGCGACGCCCCAGTCATCAAGTCGGTGGGCTGCTTTGGTGAAGTTAGCATGAACGGCAGGGGTACCAACGAGGAGCTGATGGAACCACGCGGGCAGGGGTTCGATGGGCTCAGATGAGTAGACTGCCCTAGCGTAGATGGGGAGTGAGTAGGGAGTGTCCAATGGTCCTTGGTTTTGTCCGTATGCTTGGACATATCCGTCATGAGCAGGGGTGACCCAGTACGCTTCAGTGTAGACTCCTTTGCCCAAAGGGATTTTGAGGTCTGGATACATGGTGTTGCGTACATACCCGTCGGGGGCACACTTGTAAGTTTCGGCGTATCCTTCAATGGTCAACTCGAGCCGTTTGATTTTGTCCTCAAAGGTGAGGACTGTGAAATGACGGATGTCCTTGCGATTCTTGACGGTCTGGACCAGACCGGTAGCGATGTCACGGAGGGTAGTGGGGTCGATGAGCGCGTTGGTGGCGAATATAGTTTCCACGGTATGGGGTGAGTAGCATGATGGGGGCGAGGCAGGTCGGCTTCCAGCGGGGGACTCAGTTGAAGCATTGGCGGAGTAGTCTGACATGGCAGGCATGGAGTTATTGCTGATGTGGAAGAGGGAGTAGTGTTCACTGTTATCGGTGATAGGTGCAAAGGGGTTCGCGGCAAAAGTATGGATGTTCGAGAGCATGGACGTGAGTGGGATGGATACATTGTCCAGGCCGGAAGATGTGGAATTTGTGAGTGGTGAACAGTGGCAGACGGAGTAAAGATGCAAGGAATGGCTGACGATGTGGAGCTGGGGGTGGAATCCAGGAAGTTTCTTCCCAGCCAAGAGGTTCTTGGTCGCAAGCCAGGGTGAAGGGAGATGGGGTCTTGTAGCGATAGATGGCCCATTCTTATACTCTCAAGTGGAGTTCCTTTATGGTAAGCCTTGATCAGATCCGGTGCGTGTGTGTCAGCTGCGGGTTCCCACGTATCATCATAGTCTGGGTACCCTTTCCAATGAATCAAATATTGCAGGGTTCTGTTGTGCCCAAAATATCGATGGTTACAGATTTGTTCCACTTCATATTGTTCTTCATCATTGATCAGGTCAGGTGGTGGCCGGGAGAAGTTTGGGCCATATGCGGTCGTTTCGTGATAGGGTGATAAGAGAGAAGCATGGAATGTGTCATGAATTTTCCAGGTCAGGGGCAAAGCAAGTTGATACGCCACAGGGGAGATCTCTTTGATGATCTTAAATGGGCCGTATCTCTTTGGCGCTAGTTTGGTGGCTTGATAGGGGAGATGGAGATTCTTTCCTTCTAACCAAACTTGGTCTCCGGTGTTATACTGCGCCAAGGGTTTTCCTGATTTCTCAGCGACTTGGTTCAGGGCCGCAGTTGCTTGGGCGCGTCTTTCTTCCATCAGACGAATCCTTTCTTCGGTTGTTTCATTGGTGGATGGGGAGGTTATTGCCGGGTTTAGTTTGAGATCGTACCCCAGAATGATCTGATTGGGCGATAGTCCAGTGGTCGAGTTTTTTCGGTTATTATGTACAGCCGTGGCCAGGGCTAGCCATTGAGTCCAGTCTTTTGGGGCTGCTGACGTTACCAGATGGAGGTATTGCTCCACCCATTGATTTTTTCTTTCTGATAATCCATCCGTTTGGGGATGAAATGCTGTTGATAGATTTTGCTGGATGTCTAGCCTTTTTGCCAGGGCTTTTCCGAAATGTGATGTGAATCGAGGGTCGCGGTTGCTGATCACCTTGGTTGGTAGTCCGAACCATCGGAACACATGATCCATGTAAAGTTGAGCGATGCCCGGTCCTGTGATAGTTGTGTTACATGCCAGGAATATGGCGGCACGTGAACATCCTTGATCTACGATGGTAAGGATAGCATCTTTTTCTTTTACTGGGGGTAGTCCAGTAATTAGATCCATAGCTATTTGTTGGAATGGTCGAGCATCGGTCTCAGTAGGTATGCGATAGGGTGGCACTTTGGTACGATGGGTGATAATTTTGTTTTGTTGACAAATGGCGCATCCCTTCACATAGTTCATGATCCATTCTTTCATTCCTGGCCAGTGATAGCGTTCTTGAGTTCTTCAAAGAGTTTCATCTCGACCTGGGTGTCCGGCAGATGAGTGATTGTGCATAAGGTCTATGATTCCTCGTTTGACTACATCGATGGGGGGTACGTTGATTTTTGTTTCTAAGGTCGCAGTTGCAGTTTTGAACTTTTGTTCTGGTAGAATCGTGATTTGTTGGTTGTCCTCTTTTCCTTGGTCTGCTCCTGGTAACCTTGAGAGCGCATCGGGTGGAATATTAGTTTTTCCGGGGATGTAGAGGATGTCAAAGTCGTATTCTTGTAGATCAGCGTGCCAGCGTGCAGTTCTTTGGTTGAGGTTTTTGGGGGATTTCCAATACTGGAGGTTTGCATGGTCTGTCATAATAGTGAATGGTTCTTTAGTCCACCCTAGGTATGGTCGCCAATGTGAGAGCACTTTCATCATGGCTAGTAGCTCCCTCTTGTAGATATCGTAGTTTCGCTCAGCTGGGATGAATGTGGCTGAGTAGTAGGCGATAGGATGGAGTACTGGTTTTTTGTGTTTTGAAAGTGTAGAAGTTGTTGGGATTTCTCCCTCCTGTGAGAGTACAGCTCCCACGCTGTATGCCGAGGCGTCAGTTTGAAGGTAGAACTTCTTCTCAAAGTTAGGTTGTTTTAATACTGGTGCGGCGCACATGCGTGATTTGAGAGTTTCAAAAGCTTTGAACTGGGGTTCATCCCAGTGCCATTTCTTGGATTTCTTTGTGAGGTCCAATAGAGGTTGGGCTATCTCTGAGAACCGTGGGATGAAATATCGATAGTATCTGCATAAACCTAGGAATGCGCAGACATCTGTGGGGTTTAGTGGGACAGGGTAGTCGGCGACTCCTTTGAGTTTCTTGGGGTCCATACGGAGTTGACCTTTCCCCACAATAACCCCTAAGTATTCAATTTTGTCTTGTTTGAAGGCACACTTTTCCGGTTTTAGGTAAAGGTCGTTGACTTCTAATTTGTCTAGTATTTCGTGGACACGTTTCTGATGTCGTTCAAGATGTTGTTGGTGTGTTTCGTTCAGATATTTCTTGGTGTGAATAGCGATGTTGTCCATGAAGACAGATGTATCACCCTTGGCTACGTCTGAGCGGAATATGGTGTTCATCATCATTTGAAACGTAGCGGGGGAGTTGGTAAGGCCGAAGAACATGACTGTAGGCTTGAATAATCCTTCTGGGGTAAGGAATGCAGCTTTCCATTCATCTCCAGGTTTGATTCGAATGTTATTGTATCCCCATCGAACGTCAAACTTGGTGAATAGGGTACATCCTGCTAGTCGATCGATGACAGAGGGAATCAGAGGGGATACATTGCGATTCCGTTTAGTCCATTTATTGAGGGGTCGATAGTCTTGAACGGGTCATAGTTTTCCATCCTTTTTTTTTACAAAGAAGAAGTTGGCGGCATATGGGCTCCATGACGGTCTGATGGTGTTTCTTGCCAAGTGTTCTTGGACAAATTTGCTGGCTTCTTCGATTTCTGCTTGTGTTAGTGGTAGCAACCTTCCCGGAAGGGTTGTTGGAGCTCCTGGTAGAAGTTCGATAGCATGGTCCCAGATGGTGTGTTGGGGAAGATGATGCGATTCGTGTTCGCTGAACACCTTTTTGTGTCGTATGTATTCGGTTGGTATTTTGGGATCTTCTTTTACTGCGGATTTTATTGTTACTCTTCCGATGAAGTATTGATTGTGGTGCACCAGATGAGGTGCGTTTATCATGCAGGGTAAGAACCTTGCTTTCTTTGCGTCTGGGGCTCTTAGAATGATCGGGAGTTGGGTTGAGTCGATCCATCCCCATTTCCAGTCTATTTTTGGTTGGACAGCAGCAAACCATGAGTATCCTAAGATGGCTTTGTGCTCTCCCAGGTCTGACAAGAAGAACCATAGTTGGTTTCGTGAGGTTCCTGTTTGGACTTCAATGTCCGTGTAGTGTTTTAATGCCCCAGCTTTATTTTCGGTTCCATCCACATTGAATAATTGGCAAGGCTTGTCCAGGTTTTTGATAGGGAGTTTCAACCATTTGGCATAACTTAGGTTCATGAAGTTTTCCGTTGCCCCAGAGTCAACTAGGGCTATTGCTTCGGCTCTTTTTGCAATCGAGTGTGTGTAAATTCGAACTGTCATAGATTTTTGAGCAGATATGTACACATTGTCATTGCTACTTTGCTTGATTAATGCCGACCTAATCAAGCTGTGGGAAAATCCTCCGAGACTCCCATTTCTTCGGCAAGTTTCGCCTTCTCATCGAGAGACATGGCATTGAGTTGTTGTTTGAGGTCATCGATGCGATTCGGGGTTTCGAACCCTTCGTAGCTGTCATACTCTTCGTTGAAATCAATAAGGTTTGCTCCAGTTCTTCCTTGACGGCGGTGAGGGCAATTCCTGGCAAAGTGGCCAGTTTGACCGCATTCAAAACATGCATTATTGGTGTTTCCTCTGGGTGGTCTGGTAGTGTTATTTTGTGGCACAGGACCAAAGTTAGTGGCATTTCCTTGCATGCGTCCTCGGTTGCCCTGTCGCCAGTTTGGAGTTCTAGTGTGTCCTAGGTCCATTGGTACGGCTACGTTGTTCATCCAACGGGGTGCATTGGTGGAATTATATTGGTTTTGAGGGGGTCCTTGGCGGAATCCTGGTCCACATTGTTGGAGGAATCCTCCTTGGTTTCCTTGGTTTCCCTGCCCTCCTTGGTTAAAGAATGTACGTGGTCTTTGGAAGTTGTTCGGACGTGGGAAAGCATTGAAGATTCCATGGTTGAACCCTCCTGCACCCCTGTTTGGGTTACGGGCTTGGAGTATATTGTTGATAAGAACTTTCGATCTAGTAGAGCCAATAGCTTTCTCTTTGAGCTCGATGTAGGTTTGTGGAGTTGGGGAAGTAAGGACTTCTTTGAGGATATCGTCCGGTAATCCTTTGGTAAACAGTTGGAATACTGTGCCACTGTTGGCGTCATATCCAGCGATTCGTGCTAGGTCTTTGAACCTGGCGATATAGTCATCAATTTCGGGGAATTTCATGGTGCATCGTTCTATTTTGCCTCTGGCTCTGTTCTCTCTCTGGCTGTCTTGGTACTGCTGTGAAAATTCGAAAAGGAATTGGTCCCATACGTCAGGGATATTGTCGAGGATTGGGTCGAGAGTGTCTAGCCAGGTTCCTATGTCATGGGTCCAACCTGCGACTTGTGGTCCTTTCATGAGGGTAAGGGTAAGGGCAACTTTCTTTATCGGAGAGTTGTAACCAGCTACATCTTGGTTGAGTCGGAGGTATCCTTTCACTTCTTCGATGAAATCGTCTGCGAGGAGGCAGTCGCCAGTGAAGATTTGTGGTAGTCCTCCCATGGATTTGACATCAGCGGCTCTAGTGATGGGTTGTTGACCGGCTTGGGTGGGTGGTACGGGTGCGGGAGCCCCTGGTGCTCCAGATGGGTTTCCTCCAGGTCCTCCAGACAGTGGTCCTCCACTTGGCGGTCCTCCGCTGGGTGGGCCAGAGCGTCCTCCACCCGGCGTAGAGTATCAGCTGAGACTGGCTTTGAGTTTGGAATTAACACTTGCTGCAGTTCCAGTAGTAGTTGTAGTTGTCGTATTTCCTGTTCCAGTAGTTCCGCTTGCTGGACTTTTTCCTTTAGAGCTTGAGCCATCTCCTCCTCCTTGAGTGAGTGGTTGAGTGTCTGTGGGCTGTTGGATCGTGATAGAGGAAGTAGCCATGGTTGATAGTTTTGGTGAAATGGGCGAAAGCTTCGTATGCCTTGGAAGGGAGACGGTATTCCTTCGGGGAGTGAGTTCTCGGGGTATTTCTGTTTCCCTGATTTGGTCGTTGATACAGAGTCCTCTAGCTTGTTCTGCTAATTCGTCGTCTGAATCTTTGTCTTCTTTGGCTGGTTCACTGTCGGAATCGTCACTTTCTTCCTGAGGTTTAGGTACAGGTTCAGCTTCTTTGACATCGAAAGTATGGATGCTAGTTAGAGATTGGAGTAGTTTGGGTAGCCCTGTGTCAGAGTTGTGTGCGATCTGATGCCAGACTCCGTTGTATAGGCAGACTGGTATGGCGTATTTGTTTACCACTTTCTCGTCGTTGTTGCAGAACAACTGTATTGGGTAGGTTCTGGTTCCAGTACCGCTGGGTGCTTTGTATGCAATGCGAGTGTTCAACCTTGTTTTGAGTACCTGCTCTTTTGTCAAGAGCCCGTTGAATTCGCTACTAGCCATCTTAGATGTAGAAAGTTGAATCTAATGTCACCGCCACAAAGTGAGGGCAACACTAATTCGGTGTTGAGTTAGGTAAGCTGTCCTAACTTGGCGGTATGTCGTGTGGATAGCTTATTGCCAAGTTGTCGTCGATATGAGAGAAGTGGTCCCCACACTAGAGTAACGTCCTAGTGCCCACTTATAGTGAAATGTAAGAGAAGAGAAGGGAGTTGAATTGACAGGAGATTCAACTTGCCGTCTTAGGGACAGCAGTGAGCCTCTTTTATACTACATGTACAGACACGACTAATCACGACGTAGTAAGCCAGATACATGCTATGACTAAGGTACTACTAGGATCAGTAAGCGACTCCAACTAGATCAGTAAGCACAATAAGGACATCAGTCATCCGATCACTAATCATCAGGGCCGGTTCCCACAACTTACAAAGGCTGTACCATATGATAATAATGATCACCTAAGGCCGGTCACAAGAACACTCAGAAGTCGCCCTTATCATCGGGGACTTACTTGTTATACTGTGTAGCCAACCGGTACCACACTACTCATGTGATCATTGTCTCAGGAGGATACCCCACTGAGCAATCCCAAGTCGTTGCACTAGGAGGACACCCCACTAGCCAGCAACTCCAGTCGTCGCCAAACCAAACCACGCACGTCGCGTCTTTAAGGCCCTTGGACCTTAACATAATTGCCTTGCATGGCTAGGTGGTTACTGGTGGTACTATACAGGATCATAACCAGATAGGTACTATCCTTGCAACCCTCACAAGGTCTATGCAAGAGCAAAAAATATATGTAATTGCCTTGCATGGCTAGGTGGTTACTGGTGGTACTATACAGGATCATAACCAGATAGGTACTATCCTTGCAATCCTCACAAGGTCTGAGCAAACCTTGCAAGCCCTTATAAGATGGACAGTAATCTTGTATTTGCAATGCAAGGGCTACAATACCCTTGCATACACTACCTACTTTTGGAACTTTTGCTGATGCATGGTACATGCACAGGAGGGGGGATATCAGGATTGGCTAGCGAAACAGTGTTCAAAAAAGCACAAAGTTCAAAAAAGAGATATGGAATCTAAGACACAACCAGGCATGACAGGGATAGGAAGTGAAGACGGTATTTTTTTTCTGGTCTGAGAGCGTAATCTGTGTATACTTCATGTTAGGAATGCATCGCAGCATGGATATATTGACACTTACCCTGGATGGCACTTGCTTGAAAGATTGGGTTCATGCTGGGTGTCACTTGTAGTCCTGGAGTCTTGTCCCAGAATTTTGGCATCAGCAAGATCCCAATCAAATTCCACATCACCCAGAAATCCCTCCTTTGCCAAGAGACTGTCAAAAAGGTTGCAAAAGTGATCATAGTCAGGTTTGTCTTCAAAGGAGAGCGAGCGGGAGTGCTCAAAGAACACGTGAAGCTCTGGTGGGAGCCCATGGAACAAGGCATGCATGGTGATTTCTTGTTTACTTTTGAGAATCCCCTCCCCCTTCTTCAAGCCCTGCCATGGCAAAAAGCCCCAAAGGAAGTAAAATAGGATGTAAGCGAGGGACTCCAGGTCATCTCGCCTTCCCAACTCTAAGCCCAGGTGACTATTGATGGATGCAAAGGCAGCGGTCCCAACAAGGCCAAGGCCCTTCTTGAATGGAACGTGTGCATGTGTATTGGGGTCACTGAATTCTTTTGATAGCCCAAAATTGATGACATGTACAGTGTTGGCATGCATTCCGACACCCATAATGATATTGCCAGGTTTGAGGTCGCAGTGAACGAAGTTGTGGGAATGGATGTACTGCAAGCAATGGAGCTAGGTGTAGTAGACATCAGCCCATCGGTTGTGGTCTCAGAAGTTGAATTTACTCACCAATTGCCCAGCCAGAAGCAATACAGTCCTGATTGTAAACTTGAAATGGCAGCGAACAAAGAGGCCCTTGAGGGACTTGCCAAGACAGTTGACTGCCATTGCATTGAAGCCAGCTTCCGTACCAAACCAATGGACATGAGGGATACCGGACCCTCCCTGAAGCTTTGTGTAGACATGGAACTTGTGGCCCAGGGTGTGAACCTTTCCTTCAACTCTCTCAAGTTTAATGACGACATTGTTTCTCGATAGAATGTCGCACGCAAAATATACTTTATCTATTTATCTAGGCATGTGAGTGAACTGGGACGGTGCAACTGCTCCATACATATGGAATGGCCCAGACATGATGCTTTCTTGCAACCAATATCTCCCAGCTAATCGAATCAGCTTTGAGGGTTGAGTGGCCTCGGGTGGTACTGGATGTGGACAGATAAGATGACAGAATGCGTATACCGAACATAGACGTGGCTTACAAAATACAGACATGTTGATAATACAACTTGTGGCGCCCGTGCTAGAAAGCAGACAAAGGTATGGCATGAACATGAACATGACATGTGGCTGCAGCATGAGAAAAGTAGACATGTGCTTTGATAGTGCTTTGATATCTGTACACTGATGCGCTGCAAGTCATTTGGTCAATCACAATCAAGAAAATATAGAATTCTCTGCAAGATCACAACAACAGCGCAGCATGCTACAAGGCAACTACAACAATGTCCCGAATGATGTCTGAATGATGTCCCAAATTTGTCTGCACAGACCCACAGAGTTAGTGCTACCCGTCCTAATTGCCCTGATTACCCTGAGTGGCCTCTTTGCCCTCTTTGCCCTCTTCACCCTCTTTGCCCTCTTTGCCCTCTTTGTCCTCATTGTATTGATCGATATAGTGTATGATTTCATCCAAATTGTTCTGAAAATCACCTTGGAGCAACGCCTCAAGGGGGTCCTCCTCCTCCTCTTCTGCATTGTTAACAGTCATCTGCTTCTCTGACGTCACCCAACCCCTCATAAAATGGAGGCATTCTTTCTTCAGATAGAATTTGAGCATCTGGAGAGCCTCCATCATAAGGGGGCTGAGTCGATTCCTCTTCTTGGTGTCGGTTTCTGCACTTGATGAGAACATGCGTTCACAAGGAACGGCAGATGCCTGTATAGGAAGATAGTCCATTGCCATCATGTACAAAGTTGGAGAGATTGACCGCTGGAGCTACCGCATCTTGTCAGCAATGTTTAAGAACTGTTAATGTCACCATCACCACTTACCTCCCAAAACTTGAGAGGGTCTGTGTCATCCTCCAATGGTGCCTCCACCACATAGACTTGATATTCTTCATTGACTGTTTGCTTACCACCATGCCATTTCCCAATGCGCATATTGTCATCCTCAAACCCATATTCATCTGCAAGTGACATGAATGCCGGTACCTTCCAGCGTGCTGGTTTTGCAGGATTTCCTTGGACAGGTGGCTGTTCATTCCCCTGGTATTTGTGTATCTTGTGGGGCATAAGTGAGACGACTTTAGGACAACACCGTATATTAAGCTCACTGTTTTTTTGATCATCTCCATGGCCATATCAATGTAGTTGTCATCCCAGTGATTGTTAATCCATGTCATACGCATGGCAGGGTTCAGGACTACAGATGATAATTAGCCTAATTGTTTGGCACAGACAGACATAAGGGCTTACATATTGTGATAATATATGCATCAGTGCGGTCCATGTGAGAATAATATTTGTAGGCACAGTTGAGGCCTGGTTGGATGTACTGCTCCAGATTAGGAAATTGTCGCATCATCCTCTCCCATTTTGACATGAACGTCTCAAATGTAGGAACAGCACCATACAAAATCAGGGTGCTCTCACTTGACATGACATGCTGGACACAGCGTGTAACCTGTTGGGTACAACTACATCAGTATTTGTCTTGTCTGATAGCCCACTTGTGACTGACAGATAAAACAGCCTTGATATCTTTCATTGCATCCCAATCGTGAGATGAGATCTGGTACTTGACCAGCTTGTCATAGTAGGGGAGGGCCAAGAAGTGATCAACAGCCTGTTAAATTGATTTATTTAGTGAGTATTATGTTCCGTGAGAGAGGTGTGATGACATACCGGGCACATCTCACAAAGTCTATGGAGCATGTGAAAAAACAGAATCCCACCATGTGGGTACGTCTTGTAGGAGCTGCAGCGGCTTGAGATGGACCGTCTCAGGTGGCCGCCCCACTTTGAACCAGCCGCCCTTGTTGCCATCTGCAATGACTTGTTTGAAGCTCTTCAACATTTTCCTGATCCCCAAATTGCTCGAACTGCTGCACGAGCCACTGATATGGGGTCAGAAGCAGTCTCATTACCGGGCAGAACACCCTTGTCAACCCCAGAAGCAGCACATATTGCCTGTCCAGAACAAAGGTCAATTATGTGTGCAAAGCACATGATTCTATTATCACATGCATCGAAAGGGACATCACGCGGCTTCAACTTCTGCGCAAGTGACTCCATCATGGCCCCATTGTTGGATGCATTGTCCATAGTAATGTGTCCCATCTTGAGTGGATGAGCATGCATCAATCACAAGAAGAATATTGGCACCTCACTTTAAGGGTAACACCAGCCCTATCAAGAAGACGTAGGACTATATTTGCAAGTGATTTGCTGGTGTGGTCCTTACAAACCTGGTGAAAGGCAACAAGGGCTGTCTTGAGCCATAAAGCTGAGGTTCCCTTGACCCTTGCGATCCAATGGGCAGTAATAGCTAAATACAATCGGAGAGGTTTATTGGACCATATATCCATCGTAAAAGAGACCTGCCCCACAGCAGCCTGGATTTGAAAGAAGAAAAAATAAGAAGAAACACTGTAAAGTCCAAAGTGTCAGAATTTCGGTAGGTAAAATGTGTGAAAAATGATGAAAAAATGGTGAATAAACAATGAATAAATGATGGAATAAATGATGAAAAAATGCTGAGATTTAATGAAAAATGACTGAAATTTTCAGTAGTTTATCACCCGAAATTCCAGTGAAAGTGCAACAGGTTCATGCATTTTGTAGGGGATCTTTTGTGTGTTTCTGTTGATTTTTTCGCACATCTTTTCATTGATTTTTCCATATATCTTTTTTCATGCATTTTCATTCTTTTTTTTTCACACATTTTTCATTCTTTTTTTCACCAGAATTTTTATTGAAAATAAAATTCAA
>Ga0307510_10002483_pt1 | contig 20993 bp, 12 predicted proteins | sample 12_EM_MG_FD_207224 | JGI IMG/M metagenome (GOLD analysis project Ga0307510, IMG submission 207224) | Populus trichocarpa ectomycorrhiza microbial communities from riparian zone in the Pacific Northwest, United States - 12_EM | ecosystem: Host-associated > Plants > Roots > Unclassified | place... | reverse complement strand
TCCCTTCTTTTTTTTTTTTTTTTTTTTGGAATTAGGAGTTTATTGTCCACTGTGCTAGCAACAAGACATGATGGTACAACTATCAGTAACTAGTTACGGATACCATTTAATAACCCAGGAGAAGGTAGATAATGGAATGTCAGGCAAAACGGATGTAAATAAAACAGAGAGCGCAAGTGCTCCATGCCCTCAAGGGCAGCTGAGAAAGGAATCACGGAGGGTCCGGGCAAGCAGGCAAAGGACATAAGAGAGAGTTACTATGAATAAGGAAAAGGGCAAGCGCCTTGGTGCCTTTCACAGTCCAAAACAGGGAGTGAAGAGAACGGTCCATAAGTATATGATCACGAAAAATCGAGACAAGGGGACAGTCAGACAGGATATGAGTAGTGGAGTGTAACACAGGGGAACGTGATCGCGGGTGAGCCAAACGTGGAAGGGTGTATCTATGGCTGCCGCAGTGGGCAGCCCGAGGGCATGCTCTGCTGCGATCAGGGGAGGGGGTGCGTGAAGGAGTAGCGCGGGGGTTAGCATGCTGTTCGGCCATGAGCGCCTCAAAACCATCACCAGGAGGCGCGATGGAAACGATAGAACAGGGCGTGGCATATGGCCGCGCGGCGGACGATCGCCCCCTGAACCGGTCTCGGGGCACCCAGGCTTGTGGCCCAGGATTACCGTCGCGGTCCAGTTCGGCCATTGGGAGGGGGGTTTGTGAAAAGGTGCAGGGGCAGATGATGGTGTCCCCAGAGTTGGGACGCATGCGTCGAGAGTATGCACCACAAAAACAGTGTTGGAAGAAAACCTGCAGTACAGCTGACAGAGCACGTCGCTGACCAAGGGACAGGGCGCCGATGACGAGGTTAGACGGGGCCGAGGATTCCGGGACTGGGATTGTGCCACCTGTCCAACGACATCGGGGTGGATCCGCACAGTCATCTTGGTCTGCTTTCCATAAACGGAAAGGGAGGGTCTTCAGGGGAGGGGGTGGGTGGTTGTTGGGGATGTGATGAAGTTGTGCCTCAGCTTGGAGTTTGGCAAGGTTGAAGTCTTTACCACGGGGGCCCGGCCAACTTGCTGCGAAAATGCGGGGGTCTGCCCGTGTCGGCTTTCTATTAAGCTTGACAGGCAGTGGGAGAACAGAAATGAAGGTGTGGGGGTGTAGGAAGCATTGCATCTCCAAGGCACCTGTAAAGAGCATGGCCTGGGGGAGGTATTTTTGCTTTGTGAGCGAGAACAGGGGTCGGTGGAGGTTGCGGTTGGGTAAGAAGATAGTGATGTTATTCCCCGGGTGGGGCCCAAGAGCAAGGATGCCGGCGATGGCAGCAATGGTGGCGGAGAGGATGCGGTCGTGGCTTGTGCGGGTGCCTCGTTCGACACAGGTCCCATCTATAAAGACCAGGAAGGCCATGACGAAGTGTTCGGGGTGAGGAATCGGGTAGACAAAGATGGAGGTGTAATTGGGAAGGGGGTTGTTGGTGATCTGTAATATCGTTGCCTGACGCGCAGACGTCGTGGGGGACATGAGGGCGTTGTGAACGCGCGAGTGGGTCCAGGTGAGCCCAGTGGGGACGCAAAAAATGGGGAACGACGTGGGGAGGAGGGAGGACAAGGGTGTGGGGATGAGGCCGGTGGGGGGGAAGAGGGCAGCAGGGTCGAAAGACGTGAGGGTGTGCAAGATGGCATTGGGAGGGAGGTGGGACAGGCGGGTGGTGAATGCGGCGCGGTACTTGGCTATCATGTAGCGGATCGGGGGAATGGAAAGCATGTTGTGAAGGGGCTTGACTGGAGTGGTGCGGAATGTTCCACTAATGCACCAGACCGCGGTATTCTGGGCCACCTGGAGGATCTGAATGTGTGACTTAGGTATGCGGTGCGACCAGACTGGGAGGCCATACAGGAGGACGGGGAGCGTGAGTGCATGGAAAACAGTGCACCAGGAGTGGAAGTCAATGCCGCAGACGGAGTTGCCAAGGAGGAGACCCCTGAAGGAGGATTGGGCACGTGCCACCATGATCTTCAGGTGTGGTTTCCAGTTGAACTTGTCGTCGATGAAGACCCCTAGGTAGCGGACCAACGACGAACGACGAACTTGCAGGGTCCTGCCGCCAGGAATGCGAAGGTCAATCGAAGGCTGGAGTGCGCTGACCTGGTTGACATTGGCACAGCGTGGTTGAAACGCAATGAATTCTGTTTTGTCTGGGTCGACTCGCAGGCCATTACGAAGTAGCCAGTCGGTGACGACATAGAAGCCATCAGCGCACTGTTGAAGGATGGAGGAGTGGGTGGCGCCAGTAGCGACTATAGCCCCGTCATCCATGTAGGAGGAGAGGGACCTGAAACGCCACTTCTCGGATAACTGGAGGAGGGGGAGGATGTACAGAGCGGACAGGATGGGGGATAACGGGGACCCTTGTGGGGTGCTGTGGTTCAAAACGACCTTGGGGAGGGGCTCGCCATTGAAGGAGAGGGTGACGCGGCAATCCGTGAGGAAAGAGCGCACCCATTTGCACAGTTCCGGGGCGAAGCTGAGGAGTGTGAAAATATGAACAAGGCGGTCGACGTGGAGGTTGTCGAAGAATCCCTGGATGTCAAAGAGGAGGAGGCCTGCAACTTGCCCACTCTTGACGCACATCTGGACCGTATGGGTCATGCTCAGGACAGCGTCGGAGGCAGTATGGTAGTCGCGGGACCCAAATTGGTGAGGGGGGAGGAGGTTGAACCGCGCGGAGTCCAACAAGATGCGTTTAGACACGATACGCTCAAGGAGCTTGCCACAGCACTCCAGGAGGGATATCGGCCGGTACGCCTTCGCGACCCGGTAATCTATTTTACCAGGCTTCGGGATGGGGACGACGGTAGCGCAGCGCCATGGGTGGTAGCCCCATGTGACAGCAGCATTAAACAGGGAGGTGAGATGAGATGGGTTGGCCGCATGACACCATTTGAGGAGTTTGTAAGTGATGCCAGAGGGGCCAGGGGCAGACTTGTTGGACGTGCATGCGAGGTTACGCAAGACCTCTTCATCCAAAATGGGTGCAAAGCCGCAAGGTGGGAGAGGGGCAGGATCGTTGGGGTCCGATACAGGGATAGGATGAGGGACGATGGGGAAGAATCGGTCTGAAAGGACCTGGCGCAAGTCGGTGTGGGACATGGCCAAGGAGCCGTCCAGTTTCAGGAGCAGGGGAATCTTGTTTGCACGTCGACCGTGGCGCCATGCGGTAGCCTTCCACAGAGTGTCACGGGTGACTGTGGTGAGGTTGTTGTTAGACCAGCCACGTTTGGCTTCGGTGATGGTGCGACGAAGCGCCTTGATGGCATCCTTGCGTGACTTGCCTCGGATGGAAGCGACACTAGCGAGGGCGGCCTCACAGTGCAGGTTCCACCATCGGAGGCCCCGGAAGTCAGGCATGTGCCGGCGCTTGAACAACTTCCCTGAGACGGTGTAAATATCCGTATTGAGGGCATCCGCGGCGCGGGAAAGGGAGTCAATATCACAAATATCAGGCGTAGGTAAGGAAGCGAAGTCCTTGGTCCAGGAGGCGACCAGCGAATCGTCTATAACGAAGCCAGGTGTTACGATCCTGGCCCTTATCCCAATTTTCCGCCATTTTCTACTCATTTATTTCGCACTCTCGGTCACTCGTTCCCCACTCGTTCCCCCACGCGCCGCTCAGACCACTACCAAATCACCTGACAAGTCACCTGATGGACCACATGACTATTCCGCAGTCAGATATCACATGCCATCATTCTGCAGTCCGCAGCACTCCTTGCCAGCTCATTCCTAGGATCGCTATCCTTGTTTCTGCTATCTTTAGCATGCCAGCTCATAACTAGGATCCCTCTCCTAGTTATTCGTCATTCCTACCAACTACTGTACTCGGTTTTCGTCACTACTAGTACAAGTACTAGTAGTATTATTCCTTAGTCATCGTAACCACCCACTTGTATATAAGCGACCATATTCTTAGCAGTTGGGCCCTAAGCCTAACTTGGTTTTCAATCCAAGACTTGTAGCTTCCACCCGAGACTCTCAGAGTCAGACAGATCAGTCGCTTCAAAGCCTTGAAGCTCTACCCCCCCTTCTACCTCTAACAGAACACTCAGAAGTCGCCTTTATCACCAGGGACTTACTTGTTATCACGTAGCCAACCGGTACCGCACTACATCACGTGATCATTGCCTCAGGAGGACACCCCACTGAGCAATCCCAGTCGTCGCCAAACCAAACCACGCATGTCGCATCTTTAAGGCCCTTGGACCTTAACACAAGTTAGGCTTTCCTATGAGTTCTTGAAACACAGAACTGTTACCACAGTGGCGACCCAAGAATACGGACAACTCAGTAACGAGTTCATACAAATCTTCAGGAGACAACAGGACGATCTCCCAGCGCACATCAAAGTTGATGCATACTTCGAAGATCAAGGAACAGGACATCCTAACACCGGATATTACCTTGATACCACAAGAGGCAAACGACCCCTCGAATTTATCAAAGCTAACAACACCTACATCTGGGTCAAGCTCACCTTCAGACAAGACAAGTGGCAAACCAATCAAAGAGGAATCTATCAAGGTTCAAACGTCGGCTGGTGGATCATATCAGACCCTCAGCACCCGAATCACATCTTTTATGAACAGGAGGCCAGCACCTCTCATACTATCGCAGCAGTTACCACAACACTTCAGCAGCTTCCTACCCGCCCCAACACCCCAGATTATCCAACCGCAATGGAAGGACAACAGGAAGATATTAACGTCACTACTGGCCAAGCACAGGCCGAAGCGCAGAGGATCAACATCATCAGTCATTCCTCTAATGGCGCACTCAAAGGAAATCCTCCATTCATGTTTGATGGAGACAGAAACAAAGCCCGCAAATTCTTACTAGGTTGGAACCTATGGGCAGCAATCAATCAAAACAACGACACTATGAAGAAACCCTTTTCCAGGATCGTCACCATGCTCAGCTATATGGATGGCACTTGTGTAGATGCCTGGAAGGAAGAACAACTCGATAAAATCAAAGAAGAAGCGGATGAAGGCATCTAAGACACAGACGAAGTCCTCTGGGACAACTTCATAGAACGATTCAAGAACGCCTTCGAGAATCAGAACCGACGATCCAAAGCTTACCAGGAGTTATGCAAACTCAAGCAAGGAGAAAGTCTTGATGACTTCTTCGCCAAATTCAAGCAACTCGCTCATGAAGCAGACGTTCCCCTAGACGACAAGGGAACCATCAAGACCCTCAAACACGCTATGACGCAGGGACTCACCAGCGCTATCATTAATTCCCCTACCTTCGACCCCACCGCCAAAGTCCCCTGGACTTTCAAGGAATGGGAAGAACAGGCCCGCAAATCCCATCTCAAATGGAAGGTGGCAGCCGAGTTCACCCAAAGACGTCAGGGACTCTTCCAGATGTTCAAACTCTCTCCCAGGCAAAACAATAATCCAGGAAGAGGCGGTTACGGAAGGAACAACAATTGGAGGAACAGAAACGACAAACGCACCACATCCCAAGGAGGATACCATATGGACGTTGACGCTACGGTCACGTCAGACATCAACACTACCGCCGGAGGACAACAACACTCCGAAGCCAAGAAAGCGGAACTCATGAGAAGCAATTTGTGCTTCTATTGCGAAAAACAAGGACACTGAGCTAATGTCTGTCGCAAGAAACAAGCCGACCACGGTAACTTCAGTGGTCGATTCAACAATCCTAGGGAGCCAGCTAGAGCTCACATCGCACCCGTTATGCCAGACTTCCAGAATCTTGACAGCGTCACTGATTTTATGAAGGATAACATGGACTCCTTTAGCGAAGACGCTAGGCTAGGCCTTGTCGAGAAACTCATGCCAAAGGATTTTCCTGTGGCCCTCAACTAGCTGCCTTAGTTAGGGCTTTCCGACTCGATAGTGTGTTTGTAAACAAATCGAATTCAATACAACTCAAAGTTCCAATCACACACTATCAAGGGACAGCAGAAGAAAACATCTTACTTGACACTGGAGCAACCGAAAACTTCATCGACCAAACCACTGTCGACAAACTTCGCTTGGGCACCAAAAGACTCCCCTACAGCAGAGCAGTATACAACGTTGATGGAACCCTCAATCGAAGCGGAACCATTACTAAAGCTTGCGACCTACTAGTCACTCAGGGAAACAAGAAAGAACGAACTAGGTTCTTTGTCACCAATCTAGGTAGCGACCGAATGCTCTTCAGCTACCCCTGGTTCAGGAAATTTAACCCAGATATCGATTGGGAGAAAAGCGAACTCAAAGGACCAAAAGTCAAAATCGAAACCCTACTCTACGGCACCCTACAACGTGCAAAGACATGGCTCAAACAGAAAAACCAAGACAAAGAAGACCTCATCCTCGAGGCACAGCAATGCGCTCTATGGTCGGGAGTCACTCCTTCAGAAATGAGGGAAGGCCCGGTAGAGATTAACTGCATGCATATAGCAGTCGAAATGGCCCATAAGTATGCATCAGAACATGGGAAGGAGGAAGTCACCCTCCCGGAAGAATTCAAACGTCACACGGCATTATTTTCGGATGAAGAGGCAAACAAGTTCCCACCAGCTCACGGAGACGGAGACCACAAAATCGTACTCATGGACACCGCCCCTACTCGCTTCAACTGCAAAGTCTACCCACTCTCAAGAGATGAGCAGGAAGCAGAGAACAAATTCATCGACAAAAATCTGGAAAAAGGCTACATCGCACCATCGGACTCCCCCTACGGCTTCTCCACCTTTATGGTCCCTAAGAAAGACTCGAAGGAGAAAAGATATATCATCGACTATCGCCCCCTCAACGCAGTCACTCGGAAGGACGTCACCCCACTCCCCAATCTCAAACAGTGCATCGAAAACTTGCAAGGAATGGAACTATTCAGCAAGTTCGACATCCGCTGGGGTTACAACAACATCTGCATACGGGAAGGCGATCAATGGAAAGCCGCATTCAAAACACGTCGGGGACTATTCAAACCCAAAGTCATGTTCTTTGGGATGAGTAACTCACCAGCCAGCTTCCAACGATTCATGAATGGTATTCTTGAAGAACTATACGAATACTTCAAGAAGAAAGGCATACACAACATACGACGTATCCTCCAGAACTACATGGATGACTGTGGTATAGGCACCCTCCTCAAGGACTTCAAATTACATGTCGAAATCATCCACTTCCTATTTGACCTACTTGCACACCATGGCCTACATCTCAAACTATCAAAATCCGTCTTCATGCAGCCGCAAATGGACTTTCTAGGCGTCCGAATCTCCAAGGAAGGAGCAACTGTCGATCCAGCCAAAGTCACCAGACTCAAGGATTACCCACGCGAACTCAAAGACAAACGACAAGTTCGCGGATTTTTAGGAGTTGCCGGCTATCATCGCATGTTCTGCCCAAACTTCAGCATCATCACCGCACCACTTACAGCATTAACCAGAAAAGATGTACCATTCAAATGGGGCCCCAAGCAAAAGGAGGCCCAAGAACAACTCATTACTATGATCACCAGTGCACCCATCCTGACCAGACCAGACCCAGACAGACAATTCGAACTCGAAACAGACGCCTCCCAAGTCGGCATGGGAGAAATATTATACCAACAAGACCCCCCTATTACCAAACCAGACGGCACTCAGAAACCAGGACCACGACGACCAGTGGGATTCCATTCCCAGAAATTCACCCAAACTGAGCAAAACTACCCCATATATGACCGCGAGTTCCTTGGAGTCATGAGAGGACTCCGCTGCTGGTCCCACTTGCTCAAAGGCACAACAATCCCCGTCCTGGTGTATACTGACCACGCAAACCTTAGGTACTACAGAGAGCCCCGCAAAATTGGGCCACGCGTTGCTGGTTACTTACCAGAACGCGAACAATATAACATCCTACTGGAGTACAAACCTGGGGCTACCAATCGAGCTGACGCACTATCTAGGCGACCCGACTATGAAGGACCAAACGAAATCAATGAAGACGTCACCGTATGGCCAGACCAATATTTCTGCGACCAACATACTTCAATCCGCGTATTCGACATGGATAGCATAGGAGACAATTTAGACGCAAAAATCAAGCTAACGCAATATCAAAATCAAAATACACTCAAGAAATGGGTGCCAGCTCACAATTTATCCTTACTAGATGGCACCCACTGGTACCACGGAACGGCACTTGTTGTCGTGGCAGACAATGACCTTAGGAGGGGAGTAACATCCCTTTTTCACAACCACAAAACCGCTGGACACACCGGAATTTCCAAAACCCTCCAACTTATTGCACCCTACTACTGGTGGCCTGGAATGAAACTCTTTGTAACTGAGTATATCAAAGGCTGCGCTACTTGCCAAATGACCAAAGTCAACACTCATCCCGCTCATCCCCCTATGTTCCCTATTACTCCAGCTGAAAACGCTCGACCTTTCGAAACTGTCGCCATGGATTTCATCACCAAGTTACCCCTATCAGGAGGATACGACACCATCCTCACGATCACCGACACAGATTGCTCGAAAGCATCTATCTTCATCCCCTGTAACGAAGCAATTGACTCTGAAGGAGTCGCTCTACTCTACCTGAACAACGTCATCCCTCACTACGGCATACCTCACAAGATAATCTCGGACCGTGATGTCCGCTTCGTATCCAAGTTCTCCACGGAACTATGCCGCATCTTGAACATTCACCAGAACATCAGCACGGCCTACCATCCTCAGACAGATGGAGCCAGCGAACGTACCAACCAAACCCTCAAACAATATCTTCGCGTATTCTGTGGCACTCAGCAGAACAACTGGCACGCTTGGCTACCTCTAGCTCAATATACTAAGAACTCCTGGCCCTCTGCTACAACAAAGAAAACTCCATTCGACCTACTTATTGGCTATACCCCGCAAGTGCACCAACCAACCAGAAAGACAGACATCCCATCCCTTGAACAACGACTCTCATCCATTGAAGAAGCCAGGAAAGCCGCCCAAGAGGCACAACGTAAAGCGCAAGAATCCTGGATCAAAGAACATCCACGCCATTCACCATTCCCCATCAAATCGAAAGTCTGGTTAGAAGGAACAAACCTACAACTTCCAAGTAATATCACACCCAAGTTATCACCAAGGAGATACGGACCTTTCGAGGTAGTCTCCCAAATATCAAAAGTCGCATACAAAATCAAGCTACCACCAACCTGGAAGATCCATGACGTCTTCCACACATCACTGCTCATGCCATACAAAGAAACCGATCAATACAGACCCAATTTCCTGGAACCGCCACCTGATATCTTAGAAGGTGAACCGGAATGGGAAGTTGAGCAAATACTCAAAGAACGACTATTTGGTCGTTGGAAGAAGAAACAATACCTTGTGCGCTGGAAAGGATACTCGCCAGCTCATAATTCCTGGGTCAACTCCGAAGATCTCCATGCTTCGGATCTACTAGCGGATTTCAAGAGTCAACCAAGCAGTATAAGAACCCTCGAAATCTCAGATGACCTTCTCTATCCTCAGCTCCCATGTCTTCCATCCACCACGAACTCCCCAACTCAGGATTCGCCACCTCTACCATCTTCACCTTGGGTACCGACGATGGAGTCATCCTCATCCGCATGCATACCGACAACAATCAACTCCACTTCTTCGGAACATTCGTCTGTCGTGGACACTTCGACATCACCTATCACTGGACCACTTGGCGACCAAGAGAAACATTCGATGCCATCGACATCGACCATGAAGCAATCATGGTCCCAGTTGATAACGAAGACCCTGTCCTCAGGATCAACGTCAATTATGAAAGACTTCCATTTGCTCCCCATCCCCCTCGATATCAACCCAGACCCGCAACCCCTTTCAACAACATCCCCGTTAGCACTACTAGCGACAGTAGCAGCAGAGAAACAACCACTACCTCCCAAGAAGCGGAAAGCATTCCACTTCACGTCACCAATCCCGACCCCCTCACTCCCACAGAAGAAACAGAGGACGATAACCAGTCCAAAACCTACACCAATACCGGACTCCTCCCCTCAGACCACCTCCTCCATATCGCTCAAGAAGAAGCGTGAGGAATGTATCAAAGCCATGGTCCGACTTAGCGACAAGTGGACCCTTCTCAATAACAAATTCAAGAATACAACTGTGGCCAGAACATTCAGAAAGAAAGACAGCAACACCACCCTTTACCTCTACCACTTTCATCGACGTCTCTACGACATGGTCACCAAAGAACTCCTCTTACTAACCATCAAAGAAAGGGACCATCAGAAGAGGACCATCCTCCCATACGGCACATTATCCCCTTACTACCACACCTTAAAAGATCAAACGTTCCTTGAAGGACTTCAAAACCTCCTCAAAAGTCGTAGGAGAACAATGAGGAGCAAGTCACCGTCACCCATATTTATACCCGGTCCAGGACCTTCAGGAGGAACAGGAGGACCCTCTACCACCGCCACTATTCCAGAACCACCGTCATCAGCCCCAATCACTGCACCACAACCTCATGTCGGACCAATACCAGTTATCCGACAGTACATCCACCCGTCATCATCCCTACCTAAAGGAGACGTACCGTTACCGCCAACTGCACCGAGAGTACCATTGCCACCACTCATGGACCCGTCACCATTCGTCCCACCTTTTGTTCCAACACCCCCTAGCCCACCGCCCATGGAGCCATCTCGCGCTGAGACACCACCACTCCCCTTAGTACCTTGGGGAACACATCGACGGCAATACTCGTCCATGGAGCAGTATCAACCACCAGTATCAATGGAAGAACTCCCTGACCCAGTTAATATCCAATTACCTGAATCACCACCGTTAAGGGAAGCAATGCCAATTATTCCAGCTCCATGGAATAGGTCACCAACACCGGAAGAAGTTCCATTACCTCCAATACGACCCACTACCCGGTTACCAGAACGCATACCATTACCCCCAGTTAAACAAACCGCACCTTCATCACTCGACCTCATTCCCCTTCCATGGGATATCCCTCCAATGCCAAGGACCACCCCATGATCGTCACCTCCAGTTGCCTCATCATCATTCCTCCCTGAGGAACCAATGCCACTTCCAACCCAACCACCACCCGAATTCCCTCAGATTGTCTCCATGACCCCCAGTCGTACCACCCCTTTGCTCCCAAAGAATCCCCTCACAGAAAGCGAACCATTATCTGACAGACCGACACCCCCGGAATGGAAACGAGTCCAATCGTTACCAGTTACAGGAAAACGAAAGGAGCTCTCACCAGAAGAGGAATCACTACTCTCTACTGGACCTGTCACACCTTGGGCACCATGACCTGCACCCATTCACACCACTCCTTTATTCGAAAAACATAAGGAGTTCACTTGTGAAGGAGGACCATCTTGGAAGGAATTGCAACCCTCCCCTTCTACTGGGAAACAACGAGAATCACCACGTCATGTTTCGATGCCACTCAAACGTGAACACAGTGACCCAGAAGCTGAACGATCAATGAGCCCAGAGGAACAACCCACTCCCCCTGATTCCCCAAAAGCCACAGATATCCCACCACTGTCACGACCCATTGCGATGTTGAAATGCAGCCCATCTACCACGCCTGATTCTTCAACTGAGTCAACGCCTTCTAATTTTGGACTTGCCGACCTTTATAGAACCCCAGTTCAGACAATCGTCGAACTTGAGGACAAGGCAATGGAAGAAGGAGAAACATCCGACTTGGATTCATCAATGGAGGAAGGACAAATCGCCGACACAAGACAGTCTACGCCCGACAGTATGGATATAGGGATACCTCGCGTACCCTCCGACTGGTTGCAACCATCTTCACCCTAGGTCGTGTGGTAACGACCACTCTAGGAAGGGCGTCATGTTATGATCCTGGCCCTTATCCCAATTTTCCGCCATTTTCTACTCATTTATTTCACACTCTCGGTCACTCGTTCCCCACTCGTTCCCCCGTGCGCCGCTCGGACCGCTACCAAATCACCTGACAAGTCACCTGATGGACCATATGACTATTCCGCAGTCAGATATCACATGCCATCATTCCGCAGTCCGCAGCACTCCTTGCCAGCTCATTCCTAGGATCACTATCCTTGTTTCTGCTATCTTTAGCATGCCAGCTCATAACTAGGATCCCTCTCCTAGTTATTCGTCATTCCTACCAACTACTGTACTTGGTTTTCGTCACTACTAGTACAAGTACTAGTAGTATTATTCCTTAGTCATCGTAACCACCCACTTGTATATAAGCGACCGTATTCTTAGCAGTTGGGCCCTAAGCCTAACTTGGTTTTCAATCCAAGACTTGTAGCTTCCACCCGAGACTCTCAGAGTCAGACAGATCAGTCGCTTCAAAGCCTTGAAGCTCTACCCCCCCTTCTACCTCTAACAGAACACTCAGAAGTCGCCTTTATCATCAGGGACTTACTTGTTATCACGTAGCCAACCAGTACCGCACTACATCACGTGATCATTGCCTCAGGAGGACACCCCACTGAGCAATCCCAGTCGTCGCCAAACCAAACCACACACGTCGCGTCTTTAAGGCCCTTGGACCTTAACACCAGGTAAGAGCGTGGGTACGTAGGGGAGGGGTTCGAACGGGGGGGACCAATTGATAGATACGGCAGCATGGTCCAAGCCAATGGAATCGAAGAAAGATATTGAAACAGGGGAAAAACGGCCAGAACAAAGGGCAGAGTCATTGAGAAGCACAAGGTCGATAATGGAGTCACGCTGTCTGGCCTCGCCTCGGCGCATGGCCAACCCTGTGGGATTGACCAGTGTGAGGTCCGACTCTTTGAACCAGTCCTCAAGGGGGCTGGCCCAACTCGACACGGTGGCCCCCGGGAAGGACCACGTGGAGGAATGCGTGTTGAAGTCTCCAACGACATAAGTAGGGATAACGGTATCAAGAGGGGTGTGCACAATGTGTCCAAGGGCTGGACGATGGTTCACGACGTGGTGGTATATATTAATGAGGATAAACGACGTACCAGATATGGATACCTCAAGGGCTTGGGAGGCAGGGGAGGCGAGGGGGTGGTCAACCAGTGACACCACTTGGACATCCCGGGACATCAGGAGTGACTGCCGGACATATGTCATGACTCTACACACATCACCCTTTTGATGCTTCGGGGCGAAGAATTCCCACCCAGGATGGGCAGCGAAACCTCGGACCTCCTCACCATCAGGGTTGGAATCGGAATGGGAAGGGATGAGACGGCCAAACCAAGGCTCTTGGACCATCACAATATCTGCATGAGTCGCCTGCAAAAAGGCGATAGACAGGGGGTTTCGACGCCGCATATTAACTGACACGATCGATATGGGTGTATCAATCATAGTGACGATGCAGGGGCGACGATTGGGGGGGCGGGAGACTCTCCGTCAGAGAGCATCATGACATTAGGGGAACTTGGGGCATGGCGTGCAGCAGCATTGACGCCATTTTTCTCTTCCTCTGAAGAGTCCCCGGTACGCACGATAGGGGAGCAGAATTTCGAACGGAGAGGGCAAGAAAGGGAAAGAGCGGAGTGGCCTTTAGCCGGTTTACGCGCTCGTCGGCAGTTAATGCAGACAATGGGGCACGTGCAGTAAACTTCGGTGTGCTTAGACACCGCTTGGCACTTCTTGTGGTGCTCATCTTTGGCATGAGCGCCGGCGCAAATCGGGCAAACCACTGTGTCCTTGGGACACGGGCAGCGCGACGACTCGTGGCCAAGCATCCAACATCAGTCACACTGGGAGATAAGAGGGCGAGCCTCGTACTTCCGCGGGCGTGTGGTGCGGTTACCAAACAGGAAAGGGGGGTTATGCATGATGTCCTTAAGACGCAAACCATCTGGGTCAAGGAAAGCGACGGAAATAGACCCATGACGGGCATTGGGATGACGGGCTGTCAGCCAGTACAGATCCCCAAGAAGGATAAGGTCCTTGAGACCAACATTACAAGAAAGCTCCACGCAGAGGGCCGCAGTGGAGGGAAGGGAGGCACCAAGCAACTTGCGCATGGTGGGAACGGAATTCAAGACAACGCGAGTGTAACCGCGCGATGGCACGACAGAGTAGTGGGGGCCAAGCACACGCGCGAATGTGGAATGGAGGCGAAGAACGTCGTCGAGTGACGGGTCGCCATTGAATGTCAACACAAAATTGCGCGATGTTTGGCTGGTCCATCGACCACCAATGAGTTCTGCCTGCTTTGTGCCAGCGTCTTTCACATGCTTTTGGATGGCGCAGACGTAGGAGGCTGCGTCACCGCGGCGCCCTGACGGGGCGGAGAGGTCCCTAGCACGGGTGTCGTAGACCAAAGTGTATTCAGTCTTAGTGATGGGTCGGGGGGCAGGCAGAGGGGTGGGGGAGGGACGCGACGCTCGTTCGAGGAAGGCCGTGACTGCGTGGTCTTTAGAGACTCGGAGCCCAAGTTTCGGGGAGAAATGGGTGTTGTAAGTGCGGATCACCTGTTCACAGGACAGAGAGTCAAGCTGTGGCTTCGTCAAGAAGCCGTGTGCGGCTTGGGCGGCGGACGGGGGCAGGGTGGAGGCAGCAGTGGGCTGAGGGGCGCTGGGATGGGAGGCGGCTATGGATGCAAAAGTGCGGCCACATTTGCCACCCATGACTGTCCAGCCGGGACCATCACCCGGAGGGGGCGCGTCAAGGTCCAGCGTGTGCCCAGCAGGGTGGGCAGGCGGTGGGGATGACTTGGTGAACCCAGAGATCTTCGTCCCGTTGGACAAGATCGAGATGGGTTCAGAGAGGCGAGCAGGCAGGGCAGGCTCGTGTTCCACCTGGTCAGGCGCGGGGCAACTTGGGGCAAGGAAGGGGCCAGTGTACAAGGGACCAGCGGCTGGGGATAGTGACCGGCTGTGATCGTTGGCCCGCAACGCACGGCGGAGGTCATCTTCCGACTGGAGGCGGACTAGGTTCATACATGTGCACGCAAGGAAAGCATCGCCAATGACAGGGGGGGGGGAAGCCTGAGACGATCAAGGAACATCGATGAGCAAAAGTCATCCCAATCGAGTGCGGCCATGTCTGACAGCGTGGTGAGTTGTGCGGGGTCAATTTCGTTGTGGGTCTGATTGCACGCGTTAAGAATGACATATTCGAAGTAGGGAGGAGGGTCTTCGTTAGAGTCGTGACTCTTGAAGCGTTTCTGTGCATCTTCCATCTCCGTGTCTTCGGCCATTGTGCGGGAGGGAGCGGACGCTATGTGGTAATCCACGTGTTCCTCACCTCCAAGCGGGATGTCATCGTCGTAGCCTTTATCATAGCCTCCCAGACCAAGGGAGACAGTGTCGTCGCCGCCCCAGGCGGCGCCGCCTTCCTCAACCACACGGAGGCGGTTGCCAATGTCGGCGACGGAAGACTGGATGGGGGCTAAGGAAGCCGTGATCTGCAGGCCAAGGAGGTGCACAAGGCGGTCCTCCATCGTCTCAGGAGCAGCCGGGGGAGTGGGTGACGGTGTCACCGACTGGTATCGTTCTACCAGGGGGGCTTTCGGGGCGTGTACAGATCCTGCCAATGTGACATCGGGACCGGAGGCCGGTCGCGCCGAGCTAGGGCAGGCGTCTCCAAGAGGAGCGGCTGGTGCCATCACGACATCTGGGATTGCGTCCGAAGACAACACAATGGGGGCTGCAGCGGGGAGTGCCTCAGGGAGGCAGCTCGTCGGGGTCAAGGGTAAGCCAGAATCGGCATCTCCAAGGGTCCCCACTGGCGCTTTCGCAATGCCAGGTCCACTCAACGGCCCAGCGGTGTGTGTGGGATGGACGGGTCCAGAATCCTCTTGGGCGACGCTAGGTCCAGCCCGGCCCCGAGCGTGGTCACTTACGGGGGCGCAAAGAGGAGCAGGGGTAATCTGACCGCTTACCTGAAAGTCTGCCTTTGTCGGCATCTTGTCCAGCTTTTGACTGGGGGAGGGAGATGGGGAGCGAGCACAGGAGACGGAGCGGGAGGCGCGGGTAGGGTCTATGCGGCGGCTCATGCGGCGGGAACGACTTTCCGTCTTGGAGAGGACGAGGGATTTCACCGCAGCAATGCGGGTGTTTTCCTTGTGCTCCTCCAATTCGACGGTGATGCCATGCTTAAAGATGCCGAGCTCATGGAGCTTCTCTGCTTTCGCAGAGGCCTCCTTAGCCTGCCATTCAGGGATGAGCGTGGTGGTCTTCCAAGTCTTGAAGTCACGTGAGGCCTCTGCAAGGGTGTTGGACTGGAGATGGGACAGTTCGGCATGATAAAGTCATTTCGCCTCGGTGTGGGCATCGCGGCAAGCGGCGTCGACCTTTCCTTGATGCTCAGCGTCGAGGATGTCGGAAAGGTGCGTGGGGAGGGTAGAAGAAGCCTTGGTAACAAGGGACTCCATGAAATGAAGTTTCATCGCCTCAAGGAGGCGACCTGACCATTCAATCAGGCGAGGGTCGGAGATGAGTTCGGAAATATCAGGGGAGTGATCAGACACAAGGCGTTGGATCGCGGCGTCTTGGGCAGACACGCGTTGGCCGTCAGCCCACGCCTGTACGTGGAGACAGGCAGCCTCAACAGCCTCTTTGACAATGAGGGAGCGGGCGGCAGTAATATCATCGCTACACTTAGAGAGGTAGACGTCCCAATCGTCCTTGGAGACCGGGAGCTGGAAGGAGGTGGCACACCCCATACAGGTGATCCAGTCCTCCGGATCGTCCTGTGTGTCGGCGAAGAAGGTATCAAGGGACTCCAGCAAACGTTTCAAGGAGGTGAGATGGAGGGTCTCAGACGGGCTTAGGTTGGAGAACCGGTTGAGGGAGTTATTCTGGATGGAGGTGAGGAGGCCATTGCGAGCATCCGTGACGAGTGCCAGTAGGAGGTGGATCCAGGAGGCATGGGAGTTCAAGAAGTCGGAGTCGAGGAGTGCTCGAACGCAGTCAATTGCGACCAAGTCGTCATCGCCAACGACGACATCGGGGTCAGATTCGGGGAGGGAGAGGGGGAGCATGGTGAGGTGGTCCTTGATGGGGAGGAACTCGGAGTGGGCGGTCCCAGCAGGCTGGAACGAATCGGGGTCAAGAGGGGGGAACGACATGGTAGCTGAAGCCGGGGGCAGAGAGGAGGGGAAGGTTGACAAGGTGGGCAACGAGGACAGTATATTGTTGTGAACGATGTGTAGCTAGTATGACCAACAGCTTTGGGAGTAAGGCTCAACCGAAGAGATGATGGTGGTACGAAGGAAAGGAGTGGCCGTTCCCTTCTTCGCTTTCTTTGGTCAAGGTGCATCAAGCAATTCATCAGCCTTGCCATGGGGATCCGTGGGTTCCGGAGACTCCTTTTGCTTGCACTTGCCACCATCGTTTGAGTTGCCAGTATTGAGAAGTGTCTTCTTCTTAGATTCCCTAGCCAATAAAGAGTGCTTCCAGCTGTGGTAGTTCTTCTTCCACAACACATCAACCTTCTATTGCCCAGCACAAAACCATAGAAAAGGAAATTTCACTTTGATTACATCCTGGAATTTATCACAAAGAGCAGAACCAGCAGGCAACCAGTTATTGGGAGGACAATTTGAGTCGATGTTGTCATTCCAGGAGCCTCAGAGCTCAGCATACAGTCACTTCCTCTTGTTGTGATCAATGGCATTGCCACTTTTGTCTTCAAGGAACTGAATGCCACTTTCTTGTTTTGTGATACCCTTGTTGTTGCTGGATTCTTTATCACTGTCACTGGCATCAGCGTCACAAACTTTGATTGCAGAAATTTGAACTGCATTGTTATGTTGCTTCTCCCAGTATTTAACATTCAGATAGTTGGACTTGCTGAGGGTTATCAGTGGAGACTTGGGGGTAGGTCAACCTTGAGCTTGACCACTGGAATTAGAGCGTTGTGGTTTGCTATTCAATGCATTGATCAGCTGTGTTCTGTGTGCAGGTTTTCAGTATGATATATGCACGTTGAATCAACAGATGATGCACTGTAAGCTATCAACCCTGTCACACAACGCGATATTCTCCTTCTTCAGCTTCAAGTAGGCCAGATTACCAGACGCACACAAGGTGGTGTCTGATAACAAATGATAAAGTGTGAATCGCTCCATGGAAAGGCGATTTTCTTCCAGATAAGAATCCATTTGCTAGAGCATAGCTTGAGAGATAGATATATGCAAGATAAAAGAGATGCTTACAATGTATGGTCCATTTGTTTGGTTGAAGGTTTCTTGCTAAGCTTGACCCTGTGAGGTGCATCCCATAGAATATGATCATTGAAGTCAAGGCTCAAGTAAAACACAGGTAAAAAGAATCCCACAGAGAGAGAAGAGCTTTTCGGAAAACTCATTCTGTGGATGGCTGAATCATTCTGCAGCCAAGGGTCGGCTACATGGGGCCCAAGTTGCAATAGACCAAGGATGCCTTGTTGGTTGTAGCTTGCAGAATGTTGGAAGTGCTGAATTGTCAACAATTGTCTGCTATCATTATTGTCGTTTATGGTGTGAGAAGAAAATGTGTTCAAATCACAAGGACACACAGAATGATTGCCTTAGCATTGTAGTTAGTGCGCTGCAATCCAGACTGTAGATCCAGAGTCACATTTGGTCTGACTTGTGGCCCATTTGACCAAGACACGTCAATCCAACAGGATTACTGGATTTGGACTAATAGTTGCTATAGATAATGAACACAAACGCACTCTGTTCAGTCTCATGCTACTGCCTCTCTTCACCTCACTCTTCACTACAAGACCTAATTTGTGTCTGTCACTTGTTACTATACACCTCTAGACACTCTATTGTATGCTTTTACACATATATACTGTACTCTAAGGACTAATATAACCTTTCACAATGATCTTCCACTGCACATTCTTTCTCAACATCTAAGTTTTGTCATGATTTGATATGCAACCTATTCCTCCTCCTCACGGTTATCTGTATCCCCTTTACAAACCACTACAGTACTCATTTTCTCAATCGCGAAATACTGCTTGCCCTCTGAGTAACTTGTCTCTCCATGAGTGTACTTGAATGGGACCATCCCAACAACATCCGTGATCCATTTGGCATCAACAATGCAGATTCCATTTGCACCAAGGTACCTGCATAAGTGAAGTGTCCCATATGACTCTTTTAGCACATGTGGATCTGCTGTTATGCACAGACTCTGCATATTTGTAAGGACTTGCCTTGAGTACTTACAGGTAAGCATTTAGAGTCTACCTTTAGTTATAAAGGTTGCACAGTTACGTTAGTGCAAAGCTAAGTTAAGACTAACTTAGATAGTATTGCAGACTCTAGGTGCTTGACTTAGAGTGCAAGGGAATTGCTTAGAGGTGTAGGAACGGGAGTGAACGCTCTAAGGAGCTTTAAGGTCCTGGGATTACTGCAGAGACCAAGTCTGGAGAGTTGGGGCTCTTCAGAAGGTCTTATATACATGAGCTACCTAGTCATCTATCTAACGAGTCAAGGAATGCGCAGCAAGCCTTGGTAATGGATGAATAAGTAGTTACTAAGGTAAACTATCATATGCAAAAGAGATTACAGTCCGCAGTAGAGAACTGCCTCACGCGTTAGAGATATACCAGAGGGTATGACTCTGAATGAGTCAAAGTGACTTGTACAGTATGGCTGATGTAATGCATGGGAGTAGTGGTCGGAATAGGAAGGTACTGTGGCTGTAAGGTAATTAGTATGCATTAAGTGATAGCTGCTATGCATCTAGATAACGGGTAAGTCCGAGAATGCAGGAAAGCAGTAATGCAGACCAGGTATCGTACTAATAAGGAAGGAGAGCTGATATAAGCAAATGCGTGTTGTTAAGTGGTACTTAACTGCATAAATGCTTGATAAATCGAGAGAGCTGTAACATCTGCTTCCACAAACATATTGACAGCTGTGAGGATATATTGCAAGTCGTTCTTTGTGACGAGAAAGAAGTATAGGACCTCAGCAAAATGCAAGGATCCTTCAAGGCTCAGCTAGTTCAATTAATCAGCTTTGCCCTCTTGGCAAAAATCCATTGATCCACCTTCACATTCCTTGCTATCTGAACCTTTTCAGCAGGTCGTTTCTTTTCATGCCACCAAGATCGAGCAATCTGTCCATTTGGTAGAAGAAGCCTTGCAAATCTGTCAACACCAAGAGTGTAACACCACTTCTTGGGGCGTTCACCACTAAGTTGTTATCACAAGATAACGATAAGATCCAGTCAGGTGACCGTGACCAGATGGGATATAAGATGGCTGCTGGCGATCTACAATCTGGTAAGATCACGTGATCTTGATTTGAGCGGATTTGAGTAGAGAAGCCTTTATATGGGGTGTTTTCTTTAAGGCACTCTTTGAGAATGTCACACAATGAGGAAAGAGAAAGGAAACACTATTTTTGGGAACAAGGGCAAAGGGGAAAGACTACAGACAGTAAGTCAAGTCTGGGGACTCAACCTTTCACAGAAGCCCAGCTTTTATAGCTGGGTGTAAACTATTGTACACATATAGGCCGAGTTATTTCTGAGTCACATTCAGTCACATCCAGTCATATCCAGTCACAGTAACTATGAGTCAGGCCTGGAACCAGTCCTACCCAGACCTAAGGTCCAGGTGCGTAACAAAGAGTGTTACATTCTACAGGCTATTTTCTCTTTTATGCTTACCAACTTATTCTTATCACGTGACTGCTTACCTGTTACATCACCTGACCCCCTTTTATCGCTTACTTGACTGCTTTCTTGTCATCCTAGGAGCCCCAGCTCATTTCTAGGACCGTTGTACTTGTCTTCGCTATGATTAGCCTGCCAGCTCATAACTAGGATCCTTTTCCTAGTTTCTCATCATTCCTACTAGCTGTTGTACTTGTTTCTCGTCATTACTAGTACAGGTACTAGTAGTATTATTCCTTAGTCATGGTAGCTGCCCTCATGTATATAAGCCAGTCTTATTTCTAGAGTTGGGCCTTAAGCCTGACTTGGTTTAATACCAACGCTCTTGTCGCTTCCACTG
>Ga0307510_10002481_pt1 | contig 20997 bp, 11 predicted proteins | sample 12_EM_MG_FD_207224 | JGI IMG/M metagenome (GOLD analysis project Ga0307510, IMG submission 207224) | Populus trichocarpa ectomycorrhiza microbial communities from riparian zone in the Pacific Northwest, United States - 12_EM | ecosystem: Host-associated > Plants > Roots > Unclassified | place... | reverse complement strand
AATAATAAGCATATAATTTAATACTATAAGTAGAAATCTTCTCTCAAGTAATCGAAGTGGGATCGCTTGGTAAGCTACCATATGATCAAATCTCTTACAAAGATAAATGGTTTCAGTTTTGAACACAGAAGCGAAAAACAATCAGCCCGAGAGAGAGAAGGTTAGACATTGATTGAAGAAGCAAAATGCTTCTTTTTTTTTTTCTTTTTTTTTTTTTGTTCTGAATTTTCTGCTACCCTCTAGTTGCGTGAAACTGAATTAATAGGCACGTGGCACACCTTGGCAAAAAAAACTTATGATCTCAATTTTATTTTTTAATATTAATTTTTTATTGGTTATTTTTTTTAATTTTAATAATTTTTTAACTAATTTTTTGATCCTTTTTCAATATAATTGAATGTGATTTAATTTTTACTTAGTTTACTAATGAAATTTCAATATTTGTTTTCTAATATTACAAATTACTCTTTTTGTGTAGCTTTACTTAATTTTTTTTTTAATTTTATTCAATTTCTTTCCTCTACATGTTTTTTTATTATTATTAGATAAAACATTAGTTTTAAGAATTAAATTTATTAAATACAATCATTTAGTTTTTATTTGGTTTTCCCATAAAATAATAACATTATTTTTGTGATATGTGCAAACTTGCATAATATTTTTTTTTTATTCAATCACTTTCATGTATGTATTTATTTATATTATCATTTAATTAAATTTTTATCATTTTATAGATAAAAATTGAAATATTATCTGTATAATATTTATTAAATATTGTTATTTTTAAGTATAATGAGAAAGTTTTTTATGTTTTAGAATAATTATATTTAGTAAATATTATGTGTTTTTAAAGTACAACATGATAAAACTATATTGTTGTACTATGTTATCAATTTTTTTTTGAAATGATATTATGTTATTAAATTTTTATGTTTACTTTCTGATTTTACAAAAAACAAATACGTGAAATTACCCTCAGTTTATCATTGTGCTTCAACTTTGTTATCAATATTATACAGATAATATTTTTTTTTATTCAATCACTTTCATATATATATATGATATATATATATATATATATCATAAATTTTTTTTTTTGAAATGATATTATGTTATTAAATTTTTATGTTTACTTTCTGATTTTACAAAAAACAAATACGTGAAATTACCCTCAGTTTATCATTGTGCTTCAACTTTGCACACCCATGGATCAATAATGCTCTTCTAAATACAGAAACTTATATTTTATTATTCAATCCAAATTTATGATATATATATATATATATATTAACATGATCCTTATTTTTTTAATTATCTTATTATTTTATTAGTGTTATTTTTCTTTTTAATTGTGTGTTGGTTTGAAATTACCCTTAACAGCTTTGCGTTGTGCATGTTATATTGCAATTCGTGGGGTTTCAAATTCAAAGATGAGATCATCTTATTTAAAACCAAATATTTTCGCTACTGCCTAATTGTTTCCTAGCGACTGTGTTTGGCGAATGTTTTTATTGACTGGGTTCTAGTACTTAATTAAATATATACATAAATTTTTTTTAAAAAAAATATCTTCGTAAATTGAACTAATCTAATTTTATGACTTAGAATGCAGAATAATCATGCTCTAAACATCTAAGACTTGTTTGGCATAACTTTCAAAAAGCAACGTTGACCTAACTGGTGTATACAGGGACAAACATATAACCTAGAAAGGCAACGCTCCAGAATAGGGGGACAAACATACCTTCCATAGGCACAGGTTGGAACAAGAAAAGCTCGATCCTAAACTGCTCCACTTACCATATTAAATTCATGGATAATCATGAAGTGATCAACTGATCATCTCCTTTTGTTCTAATGCAACTCCCTCAATAAAAAAAAAAAAAGTTACCGCAGAAACTCAAGAACTCGAAATCTGAACAAATCTGGAGGAACGTTGCCCAACAACTTATGCTGTGTGTACAAATCTGGAGGAACGTTGCCCAACAACTTATGCTGTGTGTCGACCACCCTCAATCGTGATGCCAAGCTTGCTCAAAGATATGTATAGCTCAATAAAGTTTCACCCGCCACCTAACCCACATCACAAATTTCATGACCGAACAAGATATGTACAGCATAGTTTCATTCATTGGCGAGAAAACAAAAAGCGAGCAAAAAAGAAAGAAAGTAGAGGTAAATTTCTCACCTGAATATTTTTTATCCGCTCCCCAAAATCCAATTTGAAAGCATAAGATAACAACAAGCATCCATAACACACACTGCAGATTGCTTTTCTGATAATTTCACCATAAGAAAGTACATGATGATAGAAAGACATCAGTTTGTTTCCCCCATTGACCAACAGCAGAACCAACTCAGGAAATAGGGACATTTCCTGAACAAATTAGATAGAAAATCTACCTTGGCTGTTGTTGGGCCAAACATTTGCAACTAGTTTTGTTGTTTTCATTTTTGGCATCAGCGGATGCGATTGAAGCGAGAAAATGGCTCAGGATTTGCTTTCGGAGCAGCTTTAGCCACTTCTGGAACGCCAAAAACGTTCCAGAATCTCAGTGTTTCATCCCCTGCTGCGGTTGCCACTGTACAGCCATCCGGACTCTGAGAGAGAGAAAAAAGACAGTTAAAACACAGGAAGTCAAGAGAGATTAACAAAATTAAGTTTCGATCTTTAAATTATTACCTGAGCCATATAAAGGACTCTAGAAGTATGGCCAGTGAGCTCAGCCATTTTCAGCATAGATGGATATTTCCAAAGGACGAGTTGATTTTGAGTGAACCCATGAGAGCTAAGCAGTTCCCTCTCATTCTTGTTCCACAGCAGAGCACAAACTTGAGACCCGGTGTCTATGGAATTCAAGCACGCACCTGTGTGTGTATTCCAAAACTTAATACTCCTATCTCCTCCACCGCCTCCAGAGGCTAGCAAATTCCCTTGGAAAGGACACCAAGCAAGAGCTTTCACTGCAGAAGTATGCTCCTCGAGCCTGTGAAACCATTGTGTGGCTGAGTTTGATGATGCCACAGATCTATCCCATATATGAATTATATTATCATTCCCTCCACTTGCTAATTGCTGGCCTGAAGCTGACCATTTAAGCCCACAAACCTCTTGTTGATGCCCCCTGTAAGTCTCAACAATGTGTGATCTAATTCTCACATCATTGTTAATTATTTTACCATCCATTCCTCCAGTAGTCAGGATATGATTGTTCCATGCCATTGACCCAACTCTCGACCTGTGACAACCTCTCAAGTTTCTTAGCTGACAACACCATCAAACAAATTAGGTCAGCAAACAATGAAAGGAGAAAACCTTAGAAGTAGACAAGGCAACATCGGAAAAAGAATAGGTACCTGTTTACAGGAAGCAGAATCCCATAACTGTACATTAGAATTATTCAAGCCAATGGCAAGGTGGAGTCCATCAGGAGCCCAATTGACACTAGTGACAGGCCCGACTTCATCACCAACCGTAACCAATTCTGAGGTAGAACCATTTGAAGCATCCCACAAGTACACTGTGTTTTCAAGAGCTATGGCTAGAACATTCTTGCTGCCCCAATCCAGTAAGTTAAGGTAGAAATCATCCACAAGATCAGGTGCATCCAATGTCCTCTCTGACGTCTGAGGAATGTATCTCCGGGGCTTGGTGGGCTTGGCCTGGTAGTGAAGAGAGGAGGATAAGTGGTCTTGAGGGATAAGTTCAACAGGTGTAGGAGGCTTGTTCTTGAAGGCTAGAATTCGAGTTCGGTTCAGGTTCAAGGCTTCTGCAAGTTGCTTCCTGTATGCCTCTCTTGATGGTGAGTTGACTGTAGCTGTTGGGTTCTCTTTTCCTCCTTTTCTTCCCTGTGTTAGCATGTAATGGGCATAATCTAAGTCCATGGCTGATCGGTTTGGTATAAATCTATCCAACTGTTACAAGCATGAATTACGTAAGAATCCAATTCAAAATTGATCAAATTATAATTTAGACTCCGATTTTTTTCATAATTTTTTAATTTAGTCCACTTGTAAAAAAAAATCATATGTTAGTCTTTAACCTTTAAAAATAAAATTTTGTTTCAGTTTGCAGTGGGTGAAATTGGAGAATTTCAATAGCAATGAAGAATATTTTCGGAAAAACAAAATTCAATTATTATAAAAAAACTAATAAAAGGACTAATTTACAAGAAGATATAAATATAACACAATTCGATTTTTTCTTTCTTGTTTTGGTCAAGAAGAATTGATTCCTAATCAAGAGATTGTAACAAGAAAAAAAGAAATTAAAATGGAAAAAAATTGAAGAATCTTACGTTATCTTTAGAATTCTTTCTATGAAGAAACTGTTCTTGGAGGGGGAACCGGGATTGTGCTTTCATGTATGAAGAAGAGTTCAAAGATCCTGCATCCATCACGTCAATATCAAAAAATAAAAAATAAAACAAGAACGAATAATAGAAAAATAAGAAAGAAACACTTTGCAAAAACAGAGGTTAAGATTAAAGAAACCCAGCAAAAAATTAAAATAATAATAATAAAGAAAATAAGAGGGAGAGAGAGATTTGTTGTTGATCTTGTGAGAGCGATTGATCGTGAATTATGAAACGAAACTGGTGCTGCTTAGAATTAATGAATGGCAAATGAGTGTGATATTTCGAAGATAGATAATATAAATAGAGAGAGATGAGGAGTTTTTTCAAATTACATTTTGTAAAGCTCAACGGCCACTTGTTTTTTTCCTTGGAAGAGCCGTTGTAAATTTTATTGACCAAACTGTCCCTTTCTGTTTTTATTGGGCTTGGGCTCACTAAACTAGTGGAGAAAGCCCAAATAACACTTCTGTAACCAAGCCCGGGATCTTCTCATAAATAAAACTTTTTCTTTATTATTATTATTATTACAATTACAATTATTATTATATGATAATTATAATTATTATATTATATTATAACTATAACTATAACTATAACTATAAGAAAGACTAATAGATTTGGGTGTTTTATACAATAAAATTGTTGCTTATACGTAATTGTAATTGTATCGTGGATGATATTGTAGGGAATGGTACCTCTTAAATTTTTATTTTGATCCTTGAAGTTTTTATTTTTTTCAATTTGATTGAAGTTTTATGCCTTTTCACATTAGTCCTTAAAACTCAATTTCTTTACTTTTCAATCCTTTGATTTTAAGAGATGAGATAGAAAGTTATTAAAAAATAGAGAGGAGAGAAAAAGAATCTAGCCGTTCATATTTCAGCCGCAACAAAGTTCAATCTTGATGTTAATCGGTTTTTCTTGAAGAGGGAGAGTTCAATGGTGGTGGTTTTGTTCATCAACCATATCAAACAAGGTAGATTGGTACACATGAAGAGTATTTTTTATTTTGTTTTGGAATGATTTTAGCTTGTTTTGAGGTTAGAGATTGAATAATTTAGGTTGGTTTTTGGGATGCTTTAAGTGTTTTTTCTGATGAAAATTGAGTTTTGAAGATTAAAAAGCATGACACTGATTTTTCAACAATAAGAGAGTTTATAGTTATATTTTCAATGATAATTTTTTAATAATTATATATGAGCCTAATTTGCAATAAATTATATATAAAAAATTATACATAAATATTCAATGAGAATAAATATTTTTTTGGTACTTTTTATTTGGTTTTCATAAATTAATTATTCTTTTATTTTTTTTATACAACCACATAAAGATTTATGAAGATGTTAGTTTTTTTATTTTTGTTTGGAACTTGCTTTTTAGATTATGATAAGTTTTTGTTTAAAAAAATGCTACTAATAAAACAAGTGTATTTTCATCTAAAAACAATTAATAAGAAAAATATGAGTTTTGCCTCTAGAAATAATTTTCTCACTCCTTGATTTAAATTATTGATATTTTTTGTGAATATTGATTTTAATTGTCTTGGATTTTTATTTTAAAAAAGATATTGTTAATAAAAAACAATATTTTTCATCAAAACAAAAAAAAAACATAAATAAAAATGGAAACTTCAACTTAAGAAATAAATTTTCTTCTTTAGAATTTGAATCTTTCAATCTTTTTAAATATTAATTTTAAAAACTACCACGCGTGCGATATCGTGTAGAAATAGTCTGACTAATTCATTTTTGGTGGGCACTGCCTTGAATCTTAAAAATCGAGATGCATGGCCCTTCAAATTAAATAAATATATACGGCATGAGTTAAATTTTATAGTGCTAGACATAGATTACTATAAAATAATAATAGTAAATTGATAATTTTTTTCTTCATCAAATTAATTTAAAAGATTAAGTTTAGAGGTAAAATAAACTTTTTTATGTGATGCATTTATCATTTTTGTTTTTAATAACAGGTAAAAAGTTCTTTACATATTTTGCAGAGCAGTGAAATATTGCCTTTAAAAATAAAAATCAAATAATTAATTGCTAGAAGCTTTTTTGAGGTTTCAATTATTTTTGCACAATCTAATTATTAATTAACCATTGGAATAAAAAATAACTTAGGCTTGCTTTGAGGGTATTTTTGAATTTTTATGTATAGTTAATTGTAATAATTTTGTAATGAGTATAACTATTAAAATTTTAAAGGTGTAATATAGATATTAAAAATATTTCTGATAATAAGAATTTTAATTAAAAGGTTATTTTAATTATTTAGACTTATCAACCAATAAATATATCTTTTTATAAAAACTGTATGTAATATAAATTTAAAAAACTTTTTAGTTATCTAGATGGTATTGTAGTGTCTATACTAATGGTAACAAGAATAAAAGTAATTCCTATATAATTTGAGATGATTTATTATATATAAATATTTAATATTATTAGTAAGAAAAATTATATAATTGTGTACATGATTACAAACAAAAATATTCAACCATATGATAAGAGTTTAAAGTATTTCTAAAAAGAAAAGATTATTAGTGGTTAAATATTTAATCTAAGATAAAGTTTTTTTGGAATCATTTTTACTTGGATCAAGTATAAAAAATAATATTAAAATTTAAATATGCCAAAAATCTCTTTATAAATATTTAGATTTAATTAAACATAATTCATTAATAATAAAAATGTATAATAAGAAATTTTCTGATATTAAATATAAAATTTTAAAATTATTAAAAATGCTTAGAAGATTCAAAGTTTTGCAGGTTACTAAAAACTTTATAGACAGCATATAATTTTTCTTATGTTGCTAATTTTAAGGAAGCATATTATTTTATTTAAATAATGCGAAACACATGTGGAACATGTGATAAAAAACTAATATATTTAAAAAATTATAAACTTTTTCTAAGAATATTTCTATTTAATTAAATGTATAAGTAAAATAATAAATTAAAAAAATGTTAAATAATGAAAATCACGTGTGGAGTATGTGATAAAAAACTGTTGCTTATTTATAAGAAATTATACTATACTTCAAACACATAGAAAAATTATTGTGTTGGTTTTGTGTATATAAAGTATATGTAATGTGAACTACATTGCAAATATTTATAGGATGGTAGGGATGTTGTTTTTTTTATTATTTTATTTTAAAAGTTGTTGGCGCGTGTTGGGTCAAGGCATAGCTGTCAGACCCGAGACTATTGAAAAATATTATTTAGAATACTTTCAAGGTAGTTTAAATATTTTTTATAGAAAAAATTAATAAAAATAATTATGATTTTTATTTAGGATATTTTAAGGATAATTTAAATGTGTTTTTTATAAAAAAAAAATAAAAAAAAATTAATTAATTTTTCAGTTTAGAATATTTCAATGGTACATTAAATGTTTTATATAACAAAAACATTAATTAGGCACTAACGCAAGATCCAAGACTCTTAGGTTTTGCTTAGCTGATAGACCTAAGAGCCTAAAATAAAAAAATAAATTTCAAAAACATTAATTATGATTTCTGTTTAAATTACTTCAAGGATAATTTAATTTTTTTAATAAAAAATAAAAATTTTTTATAAAAAACTTAACTAGAATTTTTGTTTAGAATACTTTAAAGGTAGTTTAAATATTTAAAAAAAATTAAAAAAACATCATAAAAAGATTATTTAAGATACTGCAAGGATAATTTTAATGATTTTCTTATAGAAAAAAAATAAATTTTGTTTTGAAAACATTAAGTAGGGTTTCTGTTTAGGATATCTATAAGATAATTTAAATTTTTGTTTAGAAAAAAATAAAAAAAATAATTTATAAAAAAAATAATTAAGATTTCTGTTTAGAAGATACTTCAAGTATAGTTTAAATGGTTTTTATAGAAAACAATAAAAAAACCATATATAAAAACATTAATTAGGATTTCTGTTTAGAATACTACGGTAGTTTAAATGTTTTTCTATAAAAAATAAAAAAATTATAAAAAAAATTAATTAGCATTTCGGTTTAGGATACTTTAAGGATAGTTTAAATGTTTTTTTAAATAAAAAAACATGTATAAAAAAAATTAATTAACATTTTTGTTTAGAATACTTCAAAAGTAGTTTAAATGTTGTTTTTATATATAAAAAAAATTAATTAAAATTTTTATTTAGGATACTTCAAGGATAGTTTAAATGTTTTTTCTATAAAAAACTATAAAAATAATAATTAGCATTTCGGTTTATAATATTTCAAGAATAGTTTAAATGTGTTTTTTAGAAAAAATAAAAAACATTTATAAAAAAATTAATTGGTATTTCTGTTTAGGATACTTTAAGGGTAGTTTAATTTTTTTTATATAAAAAATAAATTTTTTCAAAAAACATTAATTAGAATTTATGTTTAGAATACTTTAAAGATAATTTAAATTTTTTTTATAAGAAATAAAAAATAATTATAAAAAAATTAATTAGCATTTTGGTTTATGATATTTCAATGGTAGTTTAAATGTTTTTTTAATAACAAATAAAAATAATTAATTAGGCATGATCGCTAGATGCAACCAGATCCAAGGCCTTTGAGTCTGGCTTGGCCGTCAAATTCAAAACACTTAAAATATTCTTTATATTTTTAAGATTTTTATATTTTTTTAAAAAAATATTATTCAGGAGTGCGGGTCAATATACTAGTTAGTTATATGGCGCGTGCATTATCATTAGTGGAATAAAGTAAAAAATAATGATTAATTTATTTTTTCAATAAACTAAATGATATTGCAAATATCACATATAAATTTATACATGAAAATATTACGTTTTAAATACTATACAATATTTGAATAAATTCTTCGAAATAAAAATACTAATTTTTAAACTAACAACCAGTTAATAGTTTTATCTATATTATATCACTTTAAAATAATAATAATTAACCATTCTTTTGCGTGAAGTTTTAAGTGGAGAGATGTCCTTTCATTTGTTGACAATTATTTATTGTCCTTTTTGTTTCCGTAACGTTTTTGTTCTTGTAAAAAAATTAAAAAAGATAAAGATAACACACACCTTTGTCTTAACTAAAAAAATTATATTGTTGAACTTTTCAATTTATTATTTATTTCTTCCAAATATGTATATGGTTGATGTTACAAAATTGTTTAAAAATGAAGGTTTTGAGTATTTGAATAAAGGATAATTACATATTCATGTCAATATTTTTTTTAAAAAAATTCAAGAAGTTAATGATCGATAATAGAAGACCTAGCACCTGTAAAACAATTATTTTTTGTGGGATTTAGGGATATCCTGATGGTAAAATCAATGACTTTAAATAAGATATTTTAATAAATAAGATAATGAGCTTTAAATTCTAAGAACAAAAGTGTTTATAATTAGTTATGTATGATAAATGCTTTGAAAATAAGATTATGAATACTTATAAAGACTATAAAAAATGTGAATCATTTATTTTGGTGGTTCAGATAGTATATATAGCCTCTAAACTTTGTCATGTTGCTTGGATGGAGAGGTTAAAACGTCATTTATTTTTTATAGTATTAATGAGGGATAAATATCTCTTATACAATATTAATGTTAATGGAAATATGGTAAACCTTTAGAAGACTTTTATACACTTAGGGATGTAGGAAGAAGATTATTCTTGACTTTTAACATTTTATGTCAAAAGACATAAAAATAAACAAATATATCATTGTGATCTAATATGAGACCTAAAAAAATTATCAACTTCATGTGTATTTGGACTTGGAATAATTCCAAACTCAAGGGTGATGGATCTAGCAGCTTGTCAGATCTATATGTACTTGGGCTCAACGCGTAACTGAACCTAAGAACATTAAGTTTGATGTCTCGCCAAATTCATATGTTCTTGGACCCAACATATAGCCGAATCCAATGATGTTGGGTATGACATCTCGTCAGATCCACTTGCACTTGAGCTCAGCACGTAGCTGAACTCAATGATGTTGGGTATGATATCTTGCTAGACCTATATTTACTTGAGCTAAACATGTAGCTGAACCTAAGAGTATATGCCATACCCACATGCATTTGGACACTGTTATATATGTGGTGAACCCAAGAGTAATGAGTCCGACATCTCACTAAAATCATATGTATTTAGTTGAATTAAAGAACATTGGATCTAGAAGCAAGCTAGACACGTGTCATCTAGGCTTGGTATTGTATGAAGTTTAAGTATTTTGAATTATTACTCTTTCTTTGACCATTTTAATTATATATATATATATATATATATATATATATATATATATATATATATATTTCATTCTTTTACCACTTAATGCTTTCATATGTGCGAAGAGCCAATTGTGCATCCCTGGCGCATGATCCGTAGCAGCTTGCACATTCAGCACGCGCCAACATTCCATGGTAAAAGGGCACTGAGCAAACAGATGATCAGTAGACTCTTCTGCATGCCCACACAACACACACGAAGTATCCGCTACTTCCCCTCCATGCATAGCTAGCTAGCCTCATTTTTCGTAGGGAAATAGCCATGCCCGATTCTCCAAAGAAAATGTATTATTTTGAGAGGGAGTTTTAACTTCCATGGTTTCTTCCACTCGCCCTGCTTTACGTCCCCCGCGTCTAGATTCTCCACTTCTAATGCTATTTTATAGCCTGATTTTGCCGAATAGGAGCCTTCCCTGTTGAAATGCCAAATGAGCTTGTCCTCCAGTCGACGGCGAGAGAACGGAATGCTGATGATAACAAGGAAATCCCTTTGGTTAAACAGAGTCTCAATTAAGTTCCAATCCCATCCCAACTTGAGGAGGAATGTTCTGTGATGTCTCCACCTAAAATCTTCAGCATGTTTTCCCAGTGATTTATTAAGCAAAACCAAATCTATTGTTTGGTAAGTAGCTTATTCTTTAAAAGTATTTTTTAATTAAAAATATATTAAAATAATACTTTTTTTTATATTTTTATATTTTTAATATCAATATATAAAATCATTGAAAATAACTAAAAAATATCAATTTAATAATTTTTCAAATAAAAAATAATTTAAAAAATAAAAACTATGATATGGTTGTATGTTTGTAGCTACAATACCATTAACAACAAGTCATCGAATATTTGAAATAATAAAATAATTGATATCATTATCATTATTATTAATCAATTTCACTTTTTCAAGTTTTTATAATAAAGATAAATATTTTTGTTTACTAAGTTGATCACTATCTCAAAAATTTTTATAAAACATTTATTAAAAAACAAGTATTCAAAATATAATTTTTAAAAAATTAATCAAATTAACCCAAAAGAAGCTCCTATAAAAAGAAATTCATATAAACTTATCCAAAATAAGATTAATCTTAGCTAATACAAAAACAGATCAATTCTAAAGTTTAAAAAATAATTAGGGTACCCATAAACCTTACCTCATCTAAGCTTTTGTTGGTGGATACCCTAATTAGGTGATTATTATAGAATCCTGCAAGTCACAACATCATGCCAATAATTTCGGATATACCTTAATTAGTCCAACACAAAATATTTTATCAATTAAGTATCAAATGTTTGACACATTTCTCAATGGGATCCTTTTTATCCATGTTTGTTAATACTTTCCAAGTCTTTCCAGAAAGAATTTGATTAAAAAAATAAAATTAAAAGATTTTGAAACATTTTAACCTACTTTATAAATTATATTGTTTTTTTTTAACTAATTAGAGGTTTATTCTATAAATCTCAACTGGTTGGATAACATTATCACCATATTTATTTAATCCAATTTAATTTAACAAATCAATTAAATAATTTATGAAATTCAATATCCAATAAAAGTTAAGTTTTATTTTCAACCGTTATGAATATTGATCCAATTAAAACAAAGAGATCTAAACAATTAAATTATAATTTAATTGACCCGTATCAAATTTATATAAATCTCAATTAAATCATTTTTAAATAATAATTATTTTAGATAAATTTAAATTGAACCGATGACTTATAAATTAACCTAATAATTTTCAACTGCACCAGATCATAGACGATGTCTGAAAATTATGCTACTGATCCCTTTCCCTAATCCATTAAACTCAAAACACACCGTATTAGAAAAATTCGGGAAACAAAAAAAACCGGGTATCCGTTAACCCAAAAGGCTGTTACAAACTGACCATTCTCTCTATGATCCATTTTTTCCGTTGACTTTCTTAAATTTCCTAACTCTCTAAATTTCTCTTCATTTCTCCATTTTCTCAAAAGCGAATTATGGAAATTACCCCCTCTCCATCTCCTCCTCCTTCAGGGAGATTCAAACTTTTTGACCAATTAGAATTGCAAGAATTCAGCGACAAATACGTGATCAAATCCGTTGAATCTCCTAATCGTGGCTTCTCTATCAGTCGCCTCCACGGCGATATCCAGCCTCTTAATAATGGTAATTAAGACTTAATCAATCATTTTTTTCTTCTTAATCAAGCTCATTCGATTTACTATTTTTAACAGATAATGATGGTGGTGGTTGTGATGAAAGTTCCGTTAGTCCGTCAAAAACCTCCGTGATTTACGGCGTCGTCGGCACAATTAGATTGGTCGTAGGTAATTGATTTTAATTAATGTATGTAATTTTCGAACTTCTTGCATTAATTTTCTGCTTAGTAGTGAATTTTGTGTTAAATTGGTGTAGGAACGTACATGCTTGTGATAATTTCGCGGAAAGAAGTTGGAGAATTTCTTGGTTTTCCTGTTTTCCGAATTGCTGCGATGAAGTTTTTGCCTTGCAATGAGGCATTGAAGTTTTCTACTGCGCAAGAAGTTAGGGTTTCACTTTGTTTCGTGATATTTTTTTCTAATAGAATGTAGTTGTAATTTTTTTTTGGTGCAGAAAAGAGATGAGGCCTACTTTATGAATCTGTTGAAAGTGGTGGAGTCAACTCCAGGGCTGTATTATTCGTATGAGACGGATATAACTTTGAAGTAGATTCTCATTAACTTGCAGCATTTTCTTTATGTTCTGTTCTGTATTGTTGTCAAATATTGTGTTTATGCGGTGTGTTTGGTTGCTTGTTCTCAGTTTGCAGCGAAGATGTAAATTAGCAGAAGGGTGGATGAGTAAACCGATTTGGAAATCAGTAAGATTTTACATTAGTTATTAAGTACAGGTTATTATTTGAACTCTGCAGATTACTTATTATGTTTTAAAATGTGAGAACTTACTGCTGTGACAGAGGGGTGTAGTTTTCTTACATATTTTGCTTGGTTCTTTTTTTTGTTGATTTTGGAGTGTCTGTTGTAGTTTCAAATTCAGTATTATGTATTTTTCTGAATAAGCTTTGGTAAAGGATAAGCTCAATGTAAAACACTTGTCGTCTTGTTTAATACCTTCTCCTTCTTGTTGTTGGATCAGCTTTCCTAAAGTGTTGGAAACCTTCATTATATGTTATATTTCTTCTGTAGCGATCATGTACTGTAACTCATGCTTGTGGAGAATGTTGAACTTCTATTCTTCTGTCTTTCAGGCTGACCCTCGATTTGTTTGGAACAAAAGTCTTTTGGAAGAACTTATTGAGCTTAAGGTTAGATATTACATATATTCAAATCAAGGAATAATTGGGTTAGCATTTAGAAAATGTTTTCCTTTTGGAAGAAAAAATAGAGAGAAGGATGTTCTTTCCAAAACTAAACAATCATATCCTTGCAATTCTTCAGTTAGTATCGTCAATCAGTTTCATTTTTCTAATGTTCAATCATTTTTTTCTGGTGGCAGCTTGATGAGTTCATCATTCCTCTACTTCAAGGAAATATCCTGACGTTTCTGATATCTCTTGTCATTTATTTAACACACACCTCCCTCTCCCCTTGCTCAGTCTCTCTCTGTGGGAACATTTATTATGTACACCACATATAGTCCCTTATTTGTTTTGTTTTCATTTAACTAAGATTTACGCTTTGGAGCTGCACAGCTAAAGATAAAAGAGTCATCTGCCACAGTTACATTAGTTTCAAGAAGGTGTACTCGGCGTCTAGGTATTGTATTACTATGTTCAATGACTCTGATAGCTATCTGCTTGGCTACATGTTAGAAATTTTAATTTTTTTAATATGATATAATGGTGGTTTAGGGACACGAATGTGGAGGAGAGGAGCTAACCTTGAAGGAGACACTGCTAACTTTATTGAAACTGAGCAATTGCTGGAGCTTGAAGGTTACAGATCTTCATTGTTGCAGGTATATCGGTATCTGATTAGGTTCTGAAACTAGTTGCAGGATCAAAATTATCAGTATCTGTATGAAGTTAGTTGTTCCTTTCCCAAACTGTTTCATCAGCATGCTTCTGGACACAATAAATTTAAATTATGTTTAAGGCAGAACATTGGTGATAAATCACAAGTTTGTAAATTATTTCCAAATTGTATAATTTCTGAATAGTTGAATTAAAATTCCTGTATTAGAAGCATATGAGCATGGAAATTCTCTTTTTCAGATCCAGTATTGTTACTTAATTCAATTGTTTTGGGGTGCAATTGCAAAAAGTTAATTTATCATGTTTGCTATTGTCAATATAGAATTTGGATTCATGTAATCAGTTTTCCCATGATAGAAGATTCCATTCTTCCCAATAGTAGAGAATGAATGCTTTATTTCAATGCTTTATAGGTGCTTGTTTTTCCACTTTTCAGATTCGAGGTTCGATTCCCCTACTTTGGGAGCAGATTGTTGATTTGAGCTATAGACCATGTCTTAGAATCATTAGTCATGAGCAGACGGTACACTTCTACCATGAATATAATGCGTTTTTTTTTAAAAGCTGTAATGCATTTGCTAATACATATTTATCTGGTCCTTTTCCTCTAGTCAAATGTTGTTGAGCGCCATTTCCATGATCTTTACCAACGATATGGGGATACCATGGCAGTTGACTTAACCAATAAAGTAAGATCATTTTCTGTTATGCCTTTCTCTCTATTCCGCAAATATTGTATAGTTTGTCAATTGCAAAACCTAAGAAGCTATATAACTTGTCCAGCTGGATTGGACCACAAACACTTCCTTTGTAATTTGCTTGTGACCATAGAAATGTTTCATGTTTGTTTGTTTCCCCTATTGTAGCATGGTGATGAAGGTCAATTAAGCGCAGCTTATGCTGCTGAAATGCAAAAGCTTCCAAATGTGAGGTGACATTTTGCACTTCCATACATGTAATATTTTGATCTGGAACAGATATTTGGTAGTTTGATGAAAACTATGAATACTCCTAAAAAATCATCGCAGTCTTTACTTTGTCCTTGTTTTAATCAATGGGTAAGTCCCAAACAGACTATTTGCTGCAACATGTTTGCATAGCATTTGTTGTCTTCCACTTGATAGACTTTTATTGCACATAATTTGATTTTATCACTACTTGTTCTGCTAATATGCTGTCTTCTATGTTTCAGTTTGATTGTAGTTGATATTTGGATTTTGATATATTATCTTGGGCAAAGGTAACGGAAAAAAAATATTCTGAGGACTAATTATTGGATTACTATGACTTCAGGAAGGCATATTTACTCTTTTTAGTGGAATAAAACTGGTTACTTGGAATATTGATGATTGAGGTTGTAGAATAGGATGCCATGATATATGGTGTAGCAATGTTTATGCTATGGATGTCGTTACGGGGCATGAGGGCTTTATGGTCAAGCTAACTAATTCAGCAATACAAGCACCAAGCTACCAAAGGAAGTTAGTGGATAATAGTGTGGGCCTCTTGTTTCCTTCAAAATTCAGGCCTTTCTTCACTGGTCAAGGCAAAATTTGATCTCATTTCTCTGGTATTACTCAAGAAAGTCATTGTCGACGGTTTTCAATGTTTTGTTTCTCAAGAGGGAGAAATTTTAATATAAGCTTTCTTTGAATTTGCATTTGGGAATTTGAGAAATGTAAATTGTATGGAGCCATTAGAGGACTGTAGGAAGAAGCCTACATACTTATTAGTTATTGAGTTTCATTTGTACGCGATAGATTAACAAGAGTGCTTATTATAGCTAACCAACTTTCATATGCCAGGAAAGTCACTGTCTGACTGTTCTCAATTTTTTGTTTATCAAGAGGGAGAAATTTTTAAAGAAGCTGTATTAGAATTTGCTTTTGGAATTTGATAAATATAATATATGATGAGTAGGAGCCGTTACAGGTGTGAGAAGAAGCCTACAGGAATATTAGTTATTGTGTTTCACATATACAAGATAAATTAACAAGAGTGCTCGTGATAGTTGACTTAACTTTTTTTTAACTGTTTATCCAGCACTCGTTTGTTTAGTCTGACAAGTAGTTTCTCTCTTCTCAAATGAAGCAGTATTTTATGGACTGCAGTTTTACTATTTGTCAATGAAGTATAACTTGTCTTCAGAAGCCAATGTGCTTAAAAAAAACCTATGTTTTGTGATTTAACTTAAAACTTACATGTGCTCATTGCAGATATGTTCCGTTTGATTTTCATCATGTTTGTGGCAACTCAAACTTTGATAATCTTCAAATTCTATATAATCAAATCTTAGACGACTTCCAAAAGCAAGGGTAATGAAAGCAAAATGGGGTCCTGTTCTTGATTTCTTATAAATAAGTATGCCCTGATCCAGGTAGGCTAGTTATCCATGATACTGTTCTTAATCATTGCTATTCCAGCTGAGCAGATATATCCTCATAGACGCAGAAGGAAACATATTGGAAGAGCAGAAAGGAATTATTAGATCAAACTGCATTGACTGCTTGGATCGAACAAATGTTACCCAGGTTGGTATAGAACATTTTTCCTGTGATTCTCTGTCATCACTCTTATTGATATTCCTTTTTCCAAGTATTTTGGTTGCCTAATATATGCTGTTTTTAGGAAAAAAATGTTTCAATTTTTATTTTGCTGAAGCTACTTCTGTTTTTCCTCCCGACAGAGTTTTCTGGGTCAGAAGTCTTTAACCATGCAATTGCAAAGAATAGGAGTGCTTTCTTCTATTGAGTTTATTACCATGTTCAGTGAAGAATATGGAAAGTTCAGAGCATGTATGTAACTTCTGTGTTTTTGCTTCAGTCTTCTACGGTGATTTGGAATTACCTTATAATTTTTCATCTGCATCATTTGGTATTTGTCAACAGTGTGGGCTGAGCAAGGTGATGAGGTCAGCCTTGAATATGCCGGCACTCATGCTTTGAAAGGGGATTTAGTTAGGTAATTCAAGGATGAACTCTTTTTTTTAAAAAAATTATTGCCTATAAATATCATCAATAGTATGTGTTGCAAATGTGATGCTGCAGATATGGAAGACAGACTATAGGAGGAAAAATCAAAGATGGGATGAGTGCCCTTTCAAGATACTATCTGAACAATTTTCAAGATGGAGTTCGCCAGGCAAGCTGCCTTCTTTATCTTTTATACGTCAACATAAATCGATAGAGTCATGATTGTTGTAGATCTAAAAACTTACCAAACAGAGTTTGCATGTTTTCAGGACGCATTAGATCTTATAAGTGGCCATTATAGTGTCAACAGAAATGGTCCTTCACCATTCCAGCTTAACGGATTCGAATCACTCTCTGTAAGTAGTTTTTTTTCCTATGTGTATCAGGGCTGTTATTGCTACTGTAGTTCAGTCCGGTGGTCTTGTTATTCATACTATAGCCAATAGCACAGAAATGCATGTGCAGGAGCATTGACAAAACACTATCTTTGAATTTCTTGAAGTGATGTCGTTCTTTATGTCGGTAATCGGATGCTTGTTTTCATGTAGAGAGAATCTGGTAGGGGAATACTTTCTCCAACTTAAAATATATACTAAAAAATTTAATCTAACCCATCTAGTTTGAGATTGAGACTACTGAAATTCTCTGTTTGACTGGAGAGAATGTCCGACACATTTAGCTTAAAAAATCTGAACCAGATAAATACTCACGTTCTTCACCAAATCATATGCAGATTCAGTTGTCCTGTTAGGATAATTTCCTTATACTTGCTGGACAATTCATCAGTACTATTCTTAACGAGGTCTCTAATTGGCAAAATGAATTTTGCAGTATCTTCCGGTGGCATCAGCTGCATCAGCTTTGATTATTGGAGGTTTAACAATAACATCTGTCACGATTCAGCAAGGTATTTCTCTGTTCTTAAGTTTTGATTTGTAACTAACATAGTTGTTTACCATTTGTTTTTCCAATCCAAAGTTTCTTAAGAAGAGTTAACATTCCGCCTTGCTCTTCAATAGCGGGACGACAGGCGCAGCAGTATTTGTCAACTGTTATCTGGGCTGGAGTGACTGCTGGAGTTATGGCAGTTGTTAAAGCCAACGGGAGGCAGTTTTGTTCAAGGCCGCGCTTGTGTGGTCTTATGTAAGTTCTGAAGCGGTTGTGCTGCATTTTAGAAACCTTTACAGGATATTTATCTTATAGTTTACATGAAATAATGTTGAATATTCTTTATTTTAATTAATTGTTATCAGCATTTCGTATCCAAATATATAATGTAAACTCTAAGATGGTGTTGCATCTTGGACTTTATTAATAATATGTAATAATTCCGGATATTTATTATAATATAAAAATTTAAAATTAAACTAAAATACTGCAACGTATTATCTAATGGGACAATTACTTAAAACATCCAATGTATGTTTTGAACATGGGACCCTTTCCTTTTATACTTTTAAAAATTACACTGGTTGATGTTGATTTCATTTCACATATTGAGTTAGAAATCTACGAAATTGGTCAACAATTTTATTTTATTTAAATATTATAAGTTTGCTATTATGATTTTTTTAATATCCCAAATGCCCTTATATTTTCTACATCTTCTTTCTTCTACCACCATTTTTGCATCTTTTTCTTCCCTGCTTCCTTTTTTTTTTTTTTTTTTAATTTTCAAATCTATGATGAAAAAAAATTAACAAATTAAACTAAATTCATTTTCATCTTCTTCTTCTCCATCATATACTAACCCATTTCAAGCATCTCAAAATAATAATAATAATAATAATAATAGTCCATGTAAAATGAAAATAAGTCCTTGTGAGGCATTATAACCAACAACAAACAGTTTATAAGCAACCTTTACCCATTATGCAAGTACCAAATCATATTGTTTCAAGAAACTAAATTTCTACGAGGTATTTCAACAAATAGGTTGCGTGCATCATTAATTTTGTCAATTTCTTGCGTGGATAGATATCACTCTTGATGAAACTAAATTTCCAAGGCATTTTATCAAACAGGTTGCGTGCATCATTAATTTTGTCAATTTCTTGCGTAGATGGAGATCACTCTTGATGAAACTAAATTTCCACCAGGCATTTTATCAAACAGGTTGCGTGTATCATTAATTTTGCCAATTTCTTTCCGCCGATAGAGATCACTCTTGATGATGGATACATCTTGTCTCCACAAGGACCAAGCTTGGCGAGTCCAAATTCATAGCCATCAACAACAACAACCACCACTGGTAGCGACATCAATAATAATCACCATAATAGCAACAACAACAAGCAACAGCAGAAGTAAAGGCAACAACAACAACTATTAGCGACATCAACAACTACTGGTATAAACCCATATAAATCTAATTGATTAGGTCTTCACTTAAATTCAATTTAAGACCCCAAATAAACCAAATTAATATATATATATATAACTCATAAATTTGAAACCTAATAATTATATCTCTTGACTTATTGCTAGGATGGGGAGGCGACTGTTGTGATGATGGTTCTGTGGGGAATTTGAGAAATCTTGAGAGAGAGGAGTGACCTTAGTTATTAATAAATGGGCATTTTTATCTTTTCATCAAAAATATAAAATTGATGTTAGTTCCGTATGTAAAGTATAATTTCTCGAGATATAAAGAGAAAATGTTACCGTGCTCGTGCTCAAAATGCAGGATGATTTTTCCTGTTCTAATCATCATCATTGATGTTTCTAAGCAAATGGCTTCAGATAACAAGCTTAGTTGAATCAACTGCAAACCATATGTATAGCTCTGTCTTCCATTTTAATTATTATAAATTCTGATTTGGCAGATCTTACTATGACTTTCACCTTCCTCTTCATAGTTATCTCACTTTTTTTTCTTTTTTGTCGTCATATGGGTTTAGCCATTCTTAATAGAATTACCATTTAGAGAAACACCAACACATTACAATAAAACGACAATGGACGAGAGTTAAAAAAGCAAATCCACAGGTCTGAAAAAAATAAAATGAAGCGCTCAGTTGTACAAAATCCATAATGGAGATGCGGGGTATCGATCCCCGTACCTCTCGCATGCTAAGCGAGCGCTCTAACATCTGAGCTACATCCCCTTTGGCTCAACAGCCCCTATTTAAACAATATAGAATATTATAATGTCAAAAAGAGTGTGTGAGGGAGTATTTGAAATTGAAATTCTGTCTTCCTCTTCAATAGCGGGACGACATGCGCAGCAGTATTTGTCTACTGTTATCCGGGCTGGAGTAATGGCAGTAGTTAAAGCTAACGGGAGGCAGTTTTGTCCTAGGCCTCGCTTGTGTGGTCTAATGTAAGGTCGGAAGCAGTAGAAACCTGAATTTATCTTGTAATTTACATGAAATAATGTTGAATATTCATTATTTTAATTAATTGTTATTAGCATTTCGTATCCAAATATATAATGCCAA
>Ga0307510_10002480_pt1 | contig 20999 bp, 30 predicted proteins | sample 12_EM_MG_FD_207224 | JGI IMG/M metagenome (GOLD analysis project Ga0307510, IMG submission 207224) | Populus trichocarpa ectomycorrhiza microbial communities from riparian zone in the Pacific Northwest, United States - 12_EM | ecosystem: Host-associated > Plants > Roots > Unclassified | place... | reverse complement strand
GCCAGGGCTATGTCTATCCTGTCATTGATGACTAATGGACCTTCGTATTGAGCGATAACTAAACGCGAGTCCACGTCAGTGTTATGGAATGCTTTCAGAGTATGACGTTGACAGTTGACCTACTTCTCCGGTTTCTGCGGTCTTTTCTCGTCCTTGGACCATGGTGACACTTCCCTCCAAAGCCTAACCCCTGCGTCCGGAAAATTTTCCCGAGTGAAGTAAGGGAGGTACCTGTTCCAACGATTCCTCACAGGTCTGGATGTGCGGTTAGCTTTGCGCGCCAACGTTATGTAACCGACCAAACCGACGTACGATTATCTTATCAGAGCGCCGCGACGGAGCCACGGGACAAGGATTCTCCATCTCCCATCCCACGTTGCACAGTCCCTCTGGCCGGATGACGGCGGTCGGCAGGGGGCAGCTTTGGCATTCTCCGAACGTCTGACCACTTCCGTGACATTGAGGCGCCCGCCAGCCAACTATGTCTCCCGCACTTTCGTCCAAGAGCAAGAGGCCCTCGAAGCTGGAGTCGGACCTTCCGACTCACGTTCGGGCGTCCCAAACATGCAGAACGGCGCACACCTTCGGTCGCGTGCGACAGGCGGCTGTTATCATCACTTGCGTCGGGATCGCATTGTTATTCGGCGGATTCTCCTGCGGGTACCCCGTTCATCGCTCGCAAGATGTTACCCGTAACCCGGCCTATCTTATCAAAGCAAAGTCCGGAGCCGTTGCGAGTGAGAACGTCCTATGTTCGAAGATCGGTGTAGACGTCATGAAGAATGGTGGAAATGCAGTCGACGCGGCTGTTGCGACGACATTTTGCACCGGAGTTGTTAATATGTTCTCGTGAGTACTGCGCTTCCTTGACATGTGGGGAAGCTGCTGATACGCTTCACCAAGTTCCGGAATAGGAGGTGGAGGCTTCATGGTGGTCAGAGTCCCCACCTCCAAGGATGGGAGGTCATCCGAGGTCTGGACAGCGGACTTTAGGGAAGCCGCACCGGCTCTTGCGAACAAGACCATGTACCTAGAGGATCCCATCAAATCTAAGTTTGGCGGATTGGCTGTCGGTATTCCTGGCGAAGTGCGTGGACTCGAGGAGGCCCACAAACGTTGGGGCAAATTGCACTGGGAGAGGCTAGTACGGCCAAGCGTCGAACTTGCGGCAGGATGGAAGGTTGACAAGGAGCTGGCTAAACGCATCAACGTGCGTTCGTCTGTTGTTTTGCCGTCGGTTGTCACCAACCCTCGCCCGTAGAATCCGCTGGCCAGAGATTTGATGACAAGGACCCAAGACTGGAGTGATATCTTCGCGCCTGCCGGTCACATACTGCAAGAAGGAGAAACCATCCGCCGGAACAACCTATCCCGTACTCTCGACACCATCGCCAGAGAAGGGGCGAAGGGTTTATATCAGGCGGGTTATTCGACGTACGTTGTCACTGGCTTCTGATACTATTCTGCTTCCAGGGTCCTGTTGCGGATGCAATTGTGAACAAGATTCAGGAAACCGGCGGGATTCTCACACATGAAGACTTGCAGAATTATTCCGTGATTATCCGACCCGCACTACAAGGCACATACCTGTCGAGGAATGTCTACACCACGCGCGCTCCTGCATCTGGCCCAGTCCTTTTGCACATGCTCAATATCATGGAGCACTATGACCTCTCTGAAGAGGGCATGACCGGACTGAACGTGCACCGTCTTGTTGAAGCAATCAAATGTAATTGTTCCCGCACCACGTTCCTATCTGTACTGACTTAGACAGTTGGTTTCTCTGCACGAACGAGGCTGGCGGACCCTGCTTTCTCAGGTGACACAGATTACATCAACAAACTCTCCACAAAATCGTACGCAGCTAAAGTCATTGCGAATATCACAGACGTAAGCCCTTGATTTTACCTGCTCTCGGTCAACAACCAAACTTGGTGGCAGGATACCACTCATACCCCCGAGTATTATAACCCGCTGTTCGATGTACAAACAGATCATGGGACAGTGAGTTTTAATGTCGTTAGATGTTGGTCGCGGACTAACTTCTGTCCAGAGTCATAGCTCGATTGTCGACCAGAGCGGCATGGCAGTTTCCATAACTTCCTCTGTGAACTTTGTTTTCGGCTCGCAGGTCATGGATCCCGTGTCTGGAATACTCTTGAATAACGAGGTTTGTCCGTCTCGGCTTAAGGAGTGCCCCATTTTCTCAAATGATTTAGATGGATGATTTTTCCACCCCCGGAAAACCAAACAAGTTTGGTTTGTACCCATCACCATGTGAGATGACCCAACGTAAGTACGGTTCTGCGCTGACAGGTGTAACTAGACAACTACCCAGCACCAGGGAAGCGACCCATATCATCTATGGCTTCTACAATAGTCGAAAACCCAGATGGATCGTTCCACCTAGCCATCGGAGGATCCGGCGGGTCTAGAATCATCCCAGCTGTGTTCCAGGTGATGCTCAACTTGGATTGGGGGATGAACGTTGGAGAGAGTGTGGAGTTCGGCCGTCTTCATGATCAACTATACCCCACATTCGTTGACGTGGATAGCACCTATCCCGAACCTCTAGTGGACGCGCTCCGGCAGCGCGGCCATAATGTGACAGGTTTGTCCCCCTTTGGATCGCTCGTCAGGCTGACCGTTCGTGTTGACGCACAACGTAGTTTTTGACATCAACCGCATGGCTGCGGTTATTCAGGCAGTGGTAAAGGATGACGATGTAATATGGGGTGAGTGAATGCGTGAGAAAACCCTGCGCCCCGAGACCTGACCACTACATTTGATATTAAGCGGCGAGTGACTCGAGGAAGAACGGCATTGCTGCCGGGTATTGATAGATCGTACCTGTAGGAATGTTCTCCCCTGTTTATAGCAACACACTTCGGGACGGTGGACTCGAGGTGTCAATACGAGACACTCCCCGGCCATTGATTCGTTTGACAATCTTCGACGCTATCTCTGTGATCGTTGCATGTATTTTCAGTGCCGGACAACTACCTGAGTTGGCCCGATGGATGACATCCTCATGGCGATTCCTGGAATTAGAGCAGGTTCTGGGGTATGTCACAGAACGCTTATGGAGCGAGGCGGTTATCAGGTTACTCCGCTACTTCACATGTGAGACTGCACCTCCCGACTCGGGGGTTGGAAAAATAAAGAGAACTAGCCCTAGGGGTTCAGTTCTTCGCGTTCCCCTAATCTGGCTGGCGGTGATATCATCGCTCGCTTTGCTCGCTTCGGTGTGTTGGCTGCCCCAGCTGTTGGCCCCATCCGGGGACAGTGCGGATGAGTCAAACGCATCAGAGATATTTCAGTCGCTGTGCTTTTCAGTGTACAATTGGTCAATTGGTGTTCTCAGTGCCAGGCTGAGTGGGTTTTCTTTGACCCCCGAAGGAGGCGCTATTTGAGGTTCCTGTATTCTATACGCTGTGGAACACCAACACCTACGGGATTGGACTTGATGGAGACAGGGATTCGCGAGAATTGGTCAAGATGGACTGAAAACAGACAACGAAGGCAAACGCGAGAAAGCGATATCAATCGGACGTTCAGAGATATCGCCAGTGTCCGGAGCAACTTTTGGGGATTACATCGAAATGTTCGTTAGACGTTATGCTGATAGGGCTTGGGAGCTCTGCACGGTCGTTTTCGTTTTCGGCAACCGACCACTCGAACCATCTAGGACGTTAGGTGATGTTTGTACCACCGTAGCCGTTGCCGTTTGGGCGAAATCGCCGCTTAAATTGAGTCCACCGGTAGCGACAATACGGTGGCGAGGACAAGTGATCCACCTGTTCCCGGACAATAGCGGGTCCCATCTACCTTGCAACAAGCTTATTCAACCAGCCCGGTAACATCGGCCACCTGTACCAAGGTGGAAAAGGTATCGATTTCACCGCGAACACTGTTATTAGGACCTTTGATGTCGATGCTGCCCACGTGGCTCGTCTTAATAGATCTTAATGAATTGGCTAGTGATATCCCACATATCGGGGGGGAAAAGCACAATCCTGTCGCTGAGGGAATTCAGCGTGTATCTCGACATCCGAAAACTTGCGACGTACCGGGATTCTGATGGTATCTGGTTGAAATTAAGGACCACACCTACGCCCTGGTTGGTCATCATCGAAGGATATGGTGTCACCGGGAATCAACAGAGCATGCTGGCTTCGCGTGTTTGGTTTAATGATCTGGAAACAAAGTTGGGAACACAGATGAATGATCTTGTTAGGCGGGACCGTTAGATCTTGGGTTACCGGAAGTCTGAGCATATGATCTCGCAAGTGCTCGTCTCGTGTGGGTGATGTAGCCTGGCTCTGCGTTTACGTTTTTGGCAAGCGGGTTCTGACCTCTTGCGAACAAGCCCGCGATGATGGTTTCGCGATAGGTATGATGACTGTCGTTTTGTTGCAGCTGGCAGGTGTTGATCGCGGGTTTATACTATGATCCTGTAGAGATCTTGCTGAGGAAGCCCACTGCAATACTGAATGCTCGAGGGTGACCGGCGAAATGACACCGCCTCCATAGCTGAACTTTTCTTGCTTTCGTTAACAACTAGACGACAGATCCATAGAGGCAAAGCCGCAGTTTTTTTTCGATGGATTCCGTGTAACCTCTGAGAAACCCGCAGAAGATACCGGAAAAGCAACCGCGAACAACAGCCATATCAAGTGAGTTCGGGGTGCGAGGTTTTTTTGAGTCGCAGTGTGCGATCAAAACCAGGAGCTCGGAACAGTCGAATCCGAGCCCTATGGAACATCGATGTCCTTTGGCTGACGAAATATTTCCCAACCGGAGGAAGCTGATGAAAATTTAGCCGGTGGCAAACATGGGGAACGAAAGGGGGTGGAAGAACAGGAACGAGCATGTCCCTGAAACGGTGGAAATCAAACGGACTACGGGGGTGGTGTCCTCGTTTTGAAAAAAGGCACCTGGACCGTGCGCCGTATACTAAATTTACAAACGAGGCAGTTAAGGCCCGAGTTCCGCTTGACAAAATGAAAAAGTGACCTGGATTGGAGATTCCCACAGGAAGAGGGGACATACAGTAAGCAGTAAGCTCGTAAATATGGGCGTTCCGGGACAAGACGGGTAGACGAGGGACCGGTATCGACACGCTCCGGTCTCGTAAGACCCCCGCAGTCCCACCTGGATTCAACTCTTTTTCGTATATCGGTCCGGAGGGGGGGGGCAGATTAAAAGATGTATCCTCTAACCACACCTCGAGCGTACTTCCCTCAGCGGACAATACTCGGGAGTCGTCGGCAGCACAAACACCGCCGTCGTCCTGAAATTCCCACACTCGCTCCGCATCCAGGACCGCCATGAGTACGGACTGGGACCTTATTTCCTCTTACGCTGGGTTGTTAAGTCTCGCCGCCTCGATCATCTATTCTGGGTCATATGGGTCATTACCTGTCCGTCAGGTATCAATACTATGGAAACAACCCTGCCTGACTGATTCCCTCTCCACGCGCATGCATTTGTCTGTTCATTCTGGCGTCCACGTTTTCGCTCGCAGTATGAACCCTGTTCGTCGCGCGAGAAGGACAAGGGTGCAGACGATGTAGAAGACAGCGACGACGAAGAAGGCCTTGGACGTGTGTCTGTCGAAGACGCTTGGCTGTTCCCCGTTGTAAGAGCGCGCACGCACCCTATTTCAATCAGGCGAGAACGTTCACCTTCCGATTCCCGACAGTTTGGGTCGTTTGCGTTGTACGGGCTTTACATGATCATTAAGTATTATGGAAGCGAATGGATCAATTTCGTGTTGAAGTGGTACTTCGTCACCATTGGTGTCGGCAGTGTTTGGGCGGTGAGTGTCACCTTTGTTACCTGGTACCCGAGCTCATGCGTTCTACGTTCACGGTGGAATATCAGGCACTCAGGTCATTGGTTCGCTTCACGGTCGGCAAGACCCGCTGGCAGTCGTTTGAGAGGTATTCCCTGACGTACACCAAAGGCAAATCCAAAGGTAGACAGTTCTCCGACTCCCGACGTTCCTGTGCGCACCGACTGTCGGGTTGAATTGATGGAGTTAACCGCTGGCTCTTTTTAGAACTGGGGCGGATTTCGTGGCGGGCGCCGACCATTTCGTTGTTCCCGCTTGCAGTCCTCCCGTCACTTCTTTACGCCGTTTCTGATTCACGAAAGTCGGCACTTTTGACCGACATTTTGGCTGTCTCGTTTGCGTTCAATTCCATCTCTTTAGTTCAGCTCGACTCCTTTTTGACCGGGAGCGTGGTCCTAGGCGGGCTCTTCGTGTATGATGTTTGGTGGGTGTTTGGTACCGAAGTTGTGAGTGCTCCCGTTCATGTGGGTGTTCACAATGAGCTGCTAACGTTAGCTTACGGCTGGAATTACCAAGATGGTCAAAGTGGCAACGAAAGTTGATGCACCCATCAAATTGCTCTGGCCCAAGTCTATGTGGCTGGCGAGTGATCGGGGATTCACCATGCTCGGACTAGGGGACGTGGGTGTCCCGGGTATTTTTGTGGCGCTGGCGCTTCGGTACGATTTCCACCAGGAACAAAACGGGAAGGGTCCACGACGGGTATTCTTCTGGGCTTGCCTGACAGGATACTGTCTCGGACTGTTCACCACAATGGGGGTGATGCACGTGTGTAAAGCTGCTCAACCTGCACTGTTGTACATCAGGTGAGTTACATACAATGAACATCAATCGATGGCAGCTAACGAGGTGATGGATGTTGCAGCCCTGCATGCATCCTGTCAGTAACTGTAGCAGGAGTAGTGCGGGGGGAATTGAGGGATATGTGGGAGTGGGTTGATGGCGGGCGGCAGGCGCCTGGCGTGGAGGATGAGAAGAAGACTGAATGATGGCTTGGCCTGTCGATCATGAGGCGGATGGGAGACGAAGGGAGTGAATGTCGCCGATGTTTGGGTATGAAGCTTGAAGACAAAGCGACGGATACGGACCAAGTTTACTGGCTCGGCCAGCAACAGAGTACAGCACTCGGGAAGGCGGAGAGGTCGAGAGGCTGAGGCTCGCAGACGGAATGATTCGTAATTCCAGGTCCGGCGGTCCAGGTGACCGTCCATCTTACGGCATTGTAGACCGCAGTTTGGGATCAAAGCGTTGCAGTCTTTACTTCGAACGAGAGACAATGTGGTAAAACGCCGTCGACTCTCACAACGGGGGTCTGAAGTCTATCCTTCTTCTCTCCCCTACCCACCCTTCGACTTGGTAGACTCCGAGCCCAAAACAGCGGACGGAGGAGAAAGAAAAAAAAGAAAAGAAAAAAAAAAGAAAAAGGAAAAAAAACCACGGACCGAAGTCTCATTTGCCCCCTCGCTTGCGACAGTCCGCCATCTCTTCTTGACCAGATTCGGACGTGGGTCAGTCACACCTTCTCCATTCAACCGCCCCCTTCCTCCTCCATCCTCCTCCCCCTACTGCCCCTCTCCTCATCCGCCTTGTTTGTCTCCTGACTTTTGTTTCCTTTCTCTCTCAAATTCGGCGGGCTGTAAAGCCCTCGCTGTTCTTCCTTGTGTGCCTCATTTTTTGACGTTCATCCCCGACATTAACGATCATCTCGCATTCCAGCTCGCCCCTTTGTTCATGGATGCCGAGTCCCTGTTTGCAAGTCAATATTCGACGAACTGGACAACTTCACCCGTATCCCGCCTCCTCGTTCACAACCGCTCGTCAACTTCCTCGATTCCAAATCTACCCCCTCCCCGTTCTAATTCCTCATCCTCATCCACCATGTTGAACACTCCGATTTCTCGAGCTTCCCCCTCTATGCCTCATCCAATGTCTAGTTCTGTTGACTCTCACACTCATCTCCAGTCCTTCACATCCAGCGAGTTCTCCGGAGTCTTCTCGACCCCTCTCGATCCCGATACTTTTGCCGCCCTCGCTGCGTCCGGGATGCTACAACCTCCCCTTTCCCAGCCCCTCCACCCCGCCTCCGAACCGATACGTAACCCTTACGGTGTTCAACCATCCCCCTTCCTTCCCACCTCCGCGTCTCACATTGTGGATGGCCAGTACCCCTCCAAACTCTCCTCCTATTCGCATACAATCCCCAATTCAGGACCGCAGATCAAGTCTAAACAAACGATTGTGCGTCGAATCGCTTATTTTCAATAACCCCTCCTATATTTCCCTTGCGACGATCCTCTAATCTCACCCGTAGATCTCTGACCTTCATCTTCAGAGCAACCTACACACCCGCACCCCTTCGGTGTCGAATAAATCCAAGCACGATTGGACTCCTAATCCCTCCACCACTCAGGTTGCCCACGATCGCTTCGCACCTGCTTATGGCCCCAGTTACCACGCTGACCGCACCCACCATGGGCTTCCTCCTTCCTTATGGATGTCTCCTGCTTCAACTGCTCCATCTTCCCCCGGGTTCTCCGACCCGATGCCGTACAGTTCTCTGAATAGTTACGCTTCATTTGATCTGCCTGCTAATGGCGCTCTCCCACCCTCGTTGCATCAGCAGCCTACTACCAACGGTCGTGTCTACAGCTCTCCCGTTCAGTCCTCCGCCCCTGGGTTGCCACCTATCACAACAACAACTTCTACAGGCAGTGGTCCAAGGTCCCCCATCTTCTCCGATCTTTTTTCGGATGATTTGCAATCACCACCAACGACCACAATATCGCCGCAAGATCCTTTCCCTTCGCGCAAGTTGTCCGGCAGTCCTGATCTCGTGTTGACACCAGACCTCCCCGAGGACCCCGAAGTTATGGCCAAGCAAGATCCTCTAGTGACCCAAGTCTGGAAGATGTACGCTCGAACCAAGGCCACGCAACCTCATGCTCATAGGATGGAGAATATCACGTGGAGAATGATGGCGTTGGCACTCCAGAAGAAGAGGAGGGAGGATAAACGCAATGCCGCGGATGTCCCGAGTCCCCGCACCAACCTGCCGGTTCATAACACTGTTGTTGTCAAGCAAGAATTGCTCTCGGATGCCGGAGAGACGGAACGTGGTCGAAGAATTGACAAAGGAAAGACTACCAAGATCAGTGTCGTCGGTTTCGATGCCGACGGCGCTGACGACCCAGAGTGCGTCTGTGCTTCTAGGGCGCTTTCCTTAGTCGATACTGATCGTTTTTCCACTAGGGATGCTGAGCCGATGGACTGGCGAGAGCTTAGTAGGTCTCGATCCCGGGCGCCTATGGACTGGAGGCCTGCGAGCCGGTCACGGTCTCGGCCCCCTCCTTCCAACGTGGCCCAAGGTTTGGACTTGCCGTCGGCACTACTTATCAATCCTCACACGCCTGCAGAGACTGCCAAGCCCAAACGATCAACCCTCTCGTCCACCTCAGCATCTGGTCCTTCAATGGCCACTCGCAGTCCAGTCGTCATCCATAAATCCCCTCAGAACGACACTTCTTACGTGCCTTTCCCAGGAGCTCACACTCTCTCGTCCCCTCCACCCACCTTTAGCAGCCCTACGGCTCACCCCTCTTCGCTTCCCGCCCTCGGCTTGCATGGTTTCTCGCACATACCCCAGAATCCTCCTCCCACGTTTCCTAGACACGTGCGAAAGACGAGTTTTGACCATACAGTTACTAAAGAAGGCATCTTGGCCACTATTCAGGGCAGGCACCAAGTCAATGGCAAGCCACGTTCCCCCGGAAGCGTCGCCGGCACTAAGCGAGTCGCTGACGGCCCCCATATAGAGAGTATGCTGCGGGGAGACGTCCTCCACGGGATGTCGGACTTGGACACCGCGATTGAACCCTCCGGCTACGACCACGACGCCAACACCGGCTTCCCCTCAAGTTCGTTCAACTTTTCAGTCAATTCGGTCAATTATGATACCTACTTCGATATGAATCGGGCAACCGGCACGACGAACGTGACGTCGACATCATTTTCTCCCTCGCCTTCATCAATACCGCTCCACGTCAGGGATAAGCCAATGCCGAGCTACCAACTCCGTAGCAAGACACCTCCACAGATTAATTCAGAAGGTTTATCTGCTGCAGCTGTTGCGGCATCCGCTGCCGTTGCAGAAGGCTATGCTCAACTCGGTCTCGCAGGAGGTCTGGACGATTACGCACATATCCTGAGCTTCTACTCCTCTTTCCCGGAACACACTCCCACTCCCAGCACGTCGATAGGGAGCCATCTGTCTAGTTCTGGTTCATATGATCACACCATCCAGATACCGTACACTCATGTCGACCCAACGCAAATCTCTCCTCCCTCCGGGGATATCGATGGCACTGGAGTCGGAGGTGTTGGGAACCAGCAGGCGTACTACAACGCCAGTCCTTCAAGTGATGGCTGGGGTATCGGATCCGGCCGCACGAGCACCGGGGCCTCACCGGAACCTTACAATGGATCTGCCGCATCAACTCCTCCTTCAATTGAGGGGGTTGCGTCCGGGAGCTCAGGTTCCGGAACTACTACGAGTACGAGGCACCCGACAAGGAAGATTGTCACAAGTAAACGTGTTGCTCAGGATGTCCAAAGGAGAAAGTCCATCTCTTCCGCCAATGTGCCAGTGCCTGGTACCTCCAAACTCTCGGAAGGTACCACAGATTCGAATCCGGGGATAGGAAAAGGTGTCAACGAGGAAACCGACGCATCCGTTACTGTGTGTCGCAATTGCCAAACAACGAATACCCCACTTTGGAGGAGGGATCCGGAAGGACAACCTTTGTGTAACGCGTGCGGCCTATTCTATGTCAGTTTCGTTCGCTGTTCAGGCTTCTCGTGAGAGGAAATTCCGTCGCTGATTTTATTCTTCACGTAGAAACTGCATGGTGTGGTTAGACCCCAATCCCTCAAGACCGATGTCATCAAGAAGCGGTACGAGTACTTTCTCTACGACCGAAAATTGTATCCTGAATCATGCCAAATAGGAATCGGACTAACGGCACGCCGCATAGTTCAACCACTCGAAAAGGGTCGTTATCCTCCAAAGTTCCTCCCACGACCAGGCCTCGGTCGTCAACAACAACCGGAGCCCCCTCAAGTACTGTTGGCACGAGACTTTCACCTGGAACGCGCGTTGGAAACAATCTCACACCGATTAGTAGCGGTGCGATGAAGCGGCAAAGAAGAAATTCTGTTAGCGTTTCGGGTCGGAAGGAGGACGAGAGTTGAGACCTTGAGGTATAATTTTTGTATTTTTCTGCTCTGTATACTCTCGTTCCTGTTTCACGATCCCTCCCCATTCGTTCGTTCTCCCCCTCTCGGTTGCCTTCTTTAGCGTTGTGGTCGATGATTGTTGTGGAATGTGTCCTGTTATAACTGACTGGCGGTGTTGATCCTCTTCCGTTCTTTATGTGCCGGGGAGAACATTTACAGTATAGAGTCCATATATCCCCTCTGCAAGCTTCCTGTACTATATGTATATGCACGTTATGATTCTTAGCTTTGTGGAAGAGGGAAAGGATGAAATAAAGTTTCAGTGTCAGAACTCAGGCGACGAGACGCCAAAGACTCCGCCGCTCGCATCCCATCTGTCGTGCCATTGCTTCTTAACCATCGCCCACACCTAGGGCGACGTTCGCCCTTCCTTTACCGGTTTTTTGAAGGTTTTGCCGCAGCAGCAACCCTGGCGTCACTACTCAAAGGCCAGCAGCCGGCGCGCTCTCCGGTTCCGCCACCATCTTCCTTCCCATCAGGGTTCAAGCCGGTAGTGGTTTCCGGCACGAATAACAGACTTGGGCTGCCAAACACCCAGGCCCAACAACGGGGACGCTCTCGTACGGATCTCGACTTTGAAGGGGCTCTCGCCTCATCTGATACCATCCTACTGAAGGAAACCATCGATCTCTTCTCGTCCGGGCTTGATACGAGCATTTCCCTCACTCCGTCCCCCCGTCGCCCGTCTCTTTACGGAAGCCCCCCAGGTGCAAGTGGGAAGTACGAAGGCTTGAACGGTAGTCCGAGTTCCAATCCGAAAGGAAGGAATACAGCCACCCCGTTGAGACAACCCGGTACGCCGAACGTCATTCAAGCAACTCCAACTCCTCCAAGGTACGACCCGTTGTCGGTCTTGGCCCTACCCACGATATCCAGCTCGAATTCCACCCCGTTTCATACACCGCTCACGACCCCTAATCTTTCGCGCGACGGAGAAGACGGAGTCCAACCTAGCCCGCTCGAGGGAATCCGTTTGCCACCTTGCGACGCTGAGGAGAACGAGTATAAAACCAGGCGACAATCTATGTATAGATCACCTGGAAGCGCGAGCAGTCCAGATCTTGTGACTTTGCTCAAGAAAACGAAGCAACGGAGCGGGTCGTCGAATCAGGGCTCAAGTGGGACAGGCAATAGAGACACTTTGCGTGTGGACGCCCCGGAAGGGGGGAGTGGTGGAGGAAATGGGTCGGAGTCCTCCAGGAGGTTGAGGACAACTTCCGCCACTCCTTCGTCGACTTCATCGAATTCTGTCCAGCAACAAGGCCAGAGGTCGAGAGTGGATAGAAGTGCCACCACTAATAGCTCCTCATCATCTTTCCAACGCGGAGAGGATTCATCAAAATTCCTTAGTGCCCGAAGCCCTGATTGGGTGCTTCCGAACCCGTCGGCCAGTCCAACTCCTTCACCTTCTGCTTTCAAGGTATGTTTTCCCCTTTCGTTCACTAAATCGGAGAGTTCGTATCTCACATTCGCTTAGACCGCGAAGTCTTCCGTAAGAGCGAAGACCACAGCGTTCTTGGGCAAGATGTGGGGACAGACTACTGTCCGTGATCGATCAGTATGTGACTTGTGTGCACGCCGGACAGTGTTTTAGCGTTCTAACATCCGCGATCAAGCGTACCATTAATGGTTCTCTCCCGACACCCGTTTCATCAGTGTCCGCCGCCTTTTCGGATACCTTTCCTCCGCCCGTCCCCCCGTTACCCAGCAAAGAATTCCCACCCTCCGTCTCAGACGTATTTGGCGACGTTGGAATACCCTCGCTACCTAGCCCCAACCTTTCGAAACCCCTACCTGGCATTCGATCTGGCGAAGAGCTCTTTAGAGACAGCCAAGAGTCTGACAGCAACTCGATCGTTGTCGTGAACATGCCTGGGAAGGATGAGTCGCCTATGGCAACTCCGATTGCGAAGGAGTTCTGGGAAGCCGCCTCCTCGTCGAAACACATCAAACGGCGGAGCATGAGCGTCAGTGACGTCGACATCAAGCGAGCCCTGGCGCAAAACAACCCGATGCCACCACGGCTGAAGGAATTGGAAAGGACTTCAAATGGGTGGGGAAGCTCCCTGAGTGGTATGTTCACAGGAGAGTTGTCGGACCCCGTTCCCCCACTGTCACTGCAAGATCCCACTACCCCCATCAAACGCTCTTCTAGCTTAAAGGGAAAGGCTCCGGCCCTTCCTTTAGACTCGAAGATCTCCAATAGCCCTCTGAACTCGTCACCGTCGATACCCGCCGATACTCCGATTGTGAACATCGAGCCTGCTTCTATCATTTACGATTCTCCGTTATCATCCCCGCTTATCCCCCCGCTCTCGTCATCGCTAAATACCCCCACCAAAAACACCAGCCCGACGAACCCGACGAGCTACACTCGAGGTCCGGGACTAAGATATGGACCACGGTCAGCATCGGGATGGTCAGGAAGCGTGTCATCGGGAACGTCCATTACCCATGGATATTCTGGGTCGAGAGACTCGTCGAAGTTGCGAATCAGCCACCGGTCAACCGCTTCGACCTCTGAACCTTCTCTTCTTCCTCGCGACGATGATCCTCCATCTCGGGACGAATCCCGGTACGTGCGACTGGTCCCCTCCGTGGGAAGTTCGTTCTCGCGCTCAGACACGGTGTCGCCTATCACGCCTCCCGATACCGGGTCCACTGGAGATCTGATGTTGCTGAGTGGGAACGATACTACTCCGGGAGAGGAACCAGATATTGACTCCAAGGCCAAGTCGCTGGCGGTAAGGTGTTGGACGGAAGACGAAGAGTTCCTGGCGAAAGAGAAGATTGCTGAGTGGCTTGGTGGCAGGTGAGTTTGTATTCCTTTTCCACGCGTGTTGCTTGACACGTGTTGAGCATCAATGAAGTGGTCGTATCAACAACACCGCCCTGGGGCATTACATGGAGAACTTTGATTTTTCGAGCTTGCGGCTGGATATGGCGTTCAGACGACTTTGCGCGAAACTCTTCCTGAAAGCGGAAACCCAGCAAGTGGACCGTATACTCGACGCGTTTGCTTCTCGGTACTGGGTTTGCAACAGGACTAGTGTCTATGGAAGTCCCAGTAAGCCAGGTCATCTGTCCCATTCCGATTCGACTCTCTAAAGCCCCCGGCAGGTGTCGTCCATGCGGTGGCATACTCGCTGTTACTGCTGAATACCGATCTTCATGTGGCCGAGTTATCCGCACGCATGTCCCGGAACCAGTTCGTCCGCAACACCTTGTCTGCAATACAGATGCAACTCCATCCGAACAGCTCGAACTCCGACTTTGATTCAAGTAGCGGACGCCAAGGTAGTGACTACACGGGTAGTACACCAGCAAGAGGGGTGAAAAGGAGTGACAGTATGACGAGTTGGAGTAGTCTCTCCAAAGATGCTGTGTCTGGTCTTTCACAAACTCTTTCTCCTCACGTGAATGAAAGTACCGCTTCCTTCCAGGCAGTCAGCAACGACCAGAAGGAGAGCGGAGGTCCCACGCCTCTGTATGATCGCAACTGGGAGAACGAGATGGAGAACATACTCAAGGTAAGCTCAGCAACTCTGAGACCTCTAGTTTTGGGACTGAGCGGGATTGTAGGAAATGTATGTGGCCATCAAGAACCAGCAGGTGTTGCAGCCCCTGGGCGCTCTAGGGCGAACGTCCACTTCTTCCCTCTCACCTCACGGGACATTGATGCGTAACCGCAGCACTCGCGGGCAGCCCGATCGTCTGATGGCGTTCAAGCGGGGCAGTATCAGAGGGTTGAGCTCTATCCTCACTCATCCAAGCGGCGCCAGCCCTTACAGTAGTAATAGCAGCATCGATGGTCGGGCTAGTCCTGCGCCTAGTTTTGCAACTTCGAACGAAGTAAGTCTGTGAGGTTCAATTAAGAAATCCCGATGAATTGATCATACATTTTGATGCAGATTCATGCTTCCACGGCTTCATTCATGACACCCACACTTGGCTTCGCCTCAAACCTCTCGCACACCATCATCCGAGAAGCTCAAGAAGATGACGACCAAAGTACTAAGAGCCATGACACTGATTCTACGAATATCAGCATCTCCGATGAGGAGCTTGCCCTTCTAGGTGCCCCATGGGCAAAAGAAGGAATGCTTTGTCGCAAGCAGTTCTGGGAAGCGACCGGAAAGAAGGCGAAGGCCCGAGCATGGATGGACGTGTTCGTCGTCATCCAGCGAGGGGAAATGAACATGTTTACGTTCGGCGAGAGGGGTAGTGGTGGAAGCGGTGTCGTTGGTGGCGGCAACTGGCTGGTAATCGCTCTATTGTCTCTCTTATTCCGGAACGTACTGATCGCAAGAACAGGAAAACGCCCAATCAGTTGGCACTCTACATCTAGCCCATTCACTGGCGCACGCACTCCCTCCTCCGGGATACAATAGGCAACGCCCGCATTGTATGGTACTAACGCTCTCGAACGGCGGGGTTTTCTTCTTCCAGGCTGGTACGGAGGAGTTAGTGAATGAGTGGGTCTCGACGTGCAATTACTGGGCGGCCCGGCAGAGCAAAGAGCCGTTGGCTGGTGGTGTCTCTAACATGGAATACGGCTGGAACCGCGTTTTGGACCCCCCCGAGCAACTTCGTTCAATGTCTGATAACGAATCCTCGAGGACTGTGGACCGCTCGGACGTGATGAGCGTTCGTAGTACCCGCAGCCGGTATGGGCGAAAGGACGGCGCAATGTCCATGCGGTCTTCACAGTCGCCGTGGATGGATCGCATCTTGATCAACGACTGGAAGGCACCACTCCCTCCCACCGTCGCTAGCACCCATGATGAAGAGACTCAACTCGAGGCTTTGCAGAAACACGTGAAGTCCATGAGCGAGGATCTTAAGCGTCACAATGAGCTGAGAACGCCGATGATGGACTTGGTACGATTCCGATCCTGTCTATGGTTCCTCCTATCTAATGGTCATGCACCCAGTACACTCCAAAATCTCCGAATTCCGGCAGAGCCCTCCTCAATTGGGAGAACAAGAGCAAGTACCTGCTCTCAGAGATCGTAAAATACCAGTCCTATATCGATTCTCTGCAACACGCGATGGCTCTCCGACTGAAGAAACGAGGGGAGAGGGCTCTAGAACGCGCCTTGGTGGTCGCAGATCCGGATAGTGATGACGGAAAAGGTGCAAAGGACGACGATACTGTCCAGGAACATGGCGATCTCAATATCCGTTTTGCGACATTGCATATACGAGAGAGTGCACAGATGGCCGAGGGATAGAATACCCGCACAAACCACACTTTCACCTATTTTCTTCTTGCTGTCCTATCTTACCCCGGGGATAATTTTGCGCTTGTGTTTGGTTACCATCGTTCTTGTGCATCGTGCACATTACTAGGTTTACATCTCACAATAAGTTAACTATCTAGTCGTAATGTATCTTGCCTAACGTTTTTTCGTGCGGGACTTCGACGCAATGCTCTTCCCTCTTGTACTCCCCTTCTTCTTAAATGCACTTGGATCGGGGTTATCAATAATCTGGACCTCGTCGCCGTCGTCTTCGTCGGTTTCCTGGGTAGCTTTCCTCTTTTGCGTGCGAGTTGAGCTCGTTGAGGGGAGACTGTCGACTTCGATAACGTCCGCACTTCCGGCGCGACGTGACAGCTGTGAAGAAACCGAAGGACTGCGAAAAGAGGCTGCGGATATCCTGGACAGAATCGACGAGGCTGGGGAGGCTCCGCGGGAGTTTTGTTGACCTCTTTGCACCTTTGAACCGGCGTCTTCCTCTTCCTCCTCGTTCGCACTCAGACGAGAGCCGTACTCTGGTGGACTGCCGGTTTGAAGGGGAACACGACCCTCCCTCCAGTCCCGTTCGAAGACATTTTCCGATACCACGTCGTTGCGGACGGACCGAAGAAAAGACTCGGCTCTTTCGGAAAGACCGCTCGAGTCTAACAAATGGTCGCCGGTAAGCTTGGTGTCGAAGAGTTCCAAGGGTAGGGACCCGGAGTTCCTGAATTCGTCCGGGTTATCGTCCCCGAGGTACTCCGTCCACTCCCACGGCCGATTTTGCACGGGTCCGTGGTGAACTAGAGTCCCATCTGGTTGTCGGCTGGTGTAGAACAGGTTTCTGACAGCCGGGTTTATGGCGACATAAGGAAGCAATGTGCGGAATTGGGTTTTCAACTCCAGAGGCATGTCTGGGGGTAACTGAGAGAGCTTGAAATCCGGGTAGTTGTAAAAAGGGTCATAGTTGATAGATCGCGGATCGGCGGATGATAATTCTGACACGGGCGCAGTTTAGCCTCACATAGACCTGAGTCTGGGGATTTCATACCGTCAACGACATAACAGAGGGTATCCATCAAGAGGTAGTAAGTCGTAAAATCCTGCCAGCGACCGTGTCCATAATGCTACGAACGGTCTGATCAGCGGATTGAAGGGCGATGAGAAACCAGGTGAGATCACCAAGGTCAACTGGGCCAAGACAGAAGTAAGGGGTTGCGCGACATCCTTTGCCCTGGGTGACCAGGCAGTACCGATTGTCAATACGAAGTGCAAAAGCCTGGCCAGGAAGGTTATCTTCGAAGTGGTAGAAAGCTTGTCCAGTTCCTTGTTTTGCTCTGCAAGGAGGACCGTCTTGATCTCGTCCAGTCGAATACATATCCGGGGGAGAATCTCGTCTTGAATCTGACTATCGATCCTGGGAGGCGTATTGCTTCCACGGAGTGGCTCGAGCGTCAACGTGAGCAGCCGCAGAATATCTCCCGCTCTGGTGATGACGTTGGTCGGTCCCGTTTCCCTCAAGACCGGCGCACCAAGGCCAAGGATTCTTACCACGTGCTTTATGCCGTCATTGAGAAACTGGTAAGGGGCATCAGCTTTGATGGGATGAGGGCACGAAAATTGATGTACCTTCCCCGCAACCTCAGCACCAGCACACTGCACGATGGTCGCGACGAAGCTCGCCTCGTCTCGCGTGAAAGAATGACTAAAGATCTGGTCCGTCAGCTGGTTGAGACTCGCGGATGCTGCGTTCCGCGTGTCACCCCGAGATAGGTCCTCTCCCAGGTGGCGCAGAGCAAACTGGAGTTCGATTTCCGTCGCCGCTCGCTTCCAAGGACTTAATAGAGACGATAGAGGCTTCCAGTGAGATGCGGAAGCAGGCGCCGATGGCGTAGCTGGAGTATGAAAATCAGTGGGAGTTCAAGCACGAGAAGAGAGGTGGCGGACTTGGAGAACCATCATCCAGCGCAAGCCGTAGCGCCACCACCAATGATTCACGTAGGTAACCAGGCGAACCATCCATTTCCAACGGCCGTTCGAACAAAGTTCGCACTTGATCAAGGTCGCGATACACCGCTTGTTTGAAGTCGTGGCGTTGACAGAGCCTCGAGCGTAGAACACTTATTCTCGTCCGGATTTTGTCTGAAAGACTGGAGTTGTGTTCCAGAAGAACGAGAGTTGGGATAGCCGCGACGAGAGATGGAAAGTGCTCCTGGGAGAAAACTCTTCCCCTGCGAGCCGCAATCCGTTGAAGGCTCATGAGGCTATCTACACAGATATCTTGATCGTCTTCAAAGGCGACCTGGTCGCGGAGCAGCAGTAGCTCGAACAGACTGGTGGCTGGAGAAAGATAGATTGAAATGGTTTCCGCATCTGCCTTCCCAGTCACTGAAGCTGCAGCACTCCACGCAGGGTAAATGAGTCCCTGCAGAAGCGTAGTTGTGGAAACGGCGTCCGTGACAACAAGGTTCACCAAAGTGGGTACGAAAATGAGCCATACATCCCGGTTAAGGGTATGGAGCTCTATCGTCCCTGGACCGAGGAACCACCTCAAAACGTGATCATCGAGGCCTTGGGGAAGCCGCTGGTCGACGCCGGACAGAAGGTCTGCATAACGTTGTGCGTAGGTCCTGCATACTGCGGGGTTGAAGTTGAGTGCCGAGATTTGTCGGAGGCTCGCTACGGTGTTGTCCCAGACCTTCAAGGACCACTCTTCCGATGTCCGATACTTGTACCAAAGAGTATTCGCGAGCTGTACCGGTGCCTTTTCGTCCGTATCCTGGGCAAGTAACAGGATTTCCGGTAGAACATCAGGGACGATGACGGCTTGCTCGTTCGGGGGGTAAAGTCTCTGAGAAGCGGTCAGTGGGGGCCGGGGGAACGTAGAAACCACGTACCTGGGACAATGCCGCGGATTTCTCTATCACATCCTGACGATCGCTCAGGCTTAGGTAACGCTCACCATCCAATTCTAATAGGAGTTCCGCCAGTGGTCGGGAGTGTATCCCATTTGCGGCGAAGGCCTGGTATGCAGCATGCAACGCCTCGACAACGGTCTTCACAACCCCCATACAGGTCCAGATGACCCTGTACCTTCGTAGGGTATCCAGTATCACAACCAGTTGATCGGTCTGGGTAGTATACTTGAGCAGGAGGAGGGACAACTAGAAAAGGTGTGGGCTCGGGTGTGAGGAACTTAGATCGCCACTAACGTACGTCGAGTACAAGCTCGTAACACCGAACGGCAGAAATCAATTCGATCGAGGTGCAAAATACACAAAGAACTCCTTTCTCGGACGTATCCTTGATGCCGTTTCCGGAATTACTATTGCAGAATCAGCCTCATGGGAGTGGGAGGGAAGAAAAGAGCACAACTCACTCGATGACGTACTTCCGAAGGATGGGGTGAAGCCAAACCTTCAACATCTTAAACTGCTCATGACATGTAGCCGAAAGGAGGGCCGGGCACGATATGCGGAGGTCTGAAACGTCACCCTCTGAACTGTTTAATGGCCCTCCAAACACCTGCGGAAGCACAGCACGGATCTCTTTCCGAATTTGTCTTTCGTTGAGATCTTCCGTCGTTTCGCGAGCACGAGCACCAAACAGAAGTGTTCTCCTTTCTTTGGCCATAGAAGCAGTAGCGTCGTCGATGTATACCCACATCAGGAGGTTGTAATGTCGGGGGTTTCCCTTATCATCGGTTGAGCAAAGGACGAAAAGTAGGCTTTCAGAGACTTACGGCTTGTGGCCCGAGACCAACATCCCCTCTCGCAATCAGCCTCTGCACGTATTGGGTGTACGAAAACAACTGTAGTTTGGTCAGCTGCTCGAGAAGCGGAGCCACCGTGCGCCGATTCTCCAGTTCCCCGACGATCTTGGAAGTGTCCAGCCACTCGAACAGACGTATCTGGAAAAGTGCATCACCACGGGGGCACGACGGGTCCCTTAGGGCAAGTTGTTCATCCAACCTCTCTTTGGATTGGCGAAGAACATTGGCCACGGCATAAATACGGTGGTCTCCGTACTGAAGTGGGGTGACACTCCAGTCCAATAAGACGTAAGCACGATCCCAGAAGATGTCACTTGTGTAATCTGTTTCTCCGTCACTGTCCAAAAGGATGTTCATGGATTCTAGGGATGTGTGAGGCGTGATTGCGTTCATTGCCTGAAGGTGATAAAGACCATCATGGGCAACCCTGGTCACAAGTTTACGGATGAGAACAGACCTTGACGTCCATAATGGACCAATCGGACTTGGCTACTTCCAGCGAGGGAATATTTCGAAACAACATAGCCTCGCAACGAGACTTGATGTCCGCCAAATTTCGATGCAGGGTACTCTTGGCGAAGCGTATTTGTTCGGCCATTATAGCGGAATCGGGGACCTCGCCATCTTCAGACATGATCTCGCAGATGAGAACGGAATGTGTATCCCATATCCGGGGGCTAACAAAAGCGTCGGAAAACGCGAGGCACACACGCTACGTGCATTCAGTCAGCAAGGCCGCACAGTCACACTCAAACTATTGAGATAAACCTTCAACGAGGTCCTCAGGATAGAGTCAGTGTTAAGCAAAATGGACTTGAACTGAGCCGCAGCGATCTGG
>Ga0307510_10002479_pt1 | contig 21001 bp, 9 predicted proteins | sample 12_EM_MG_FD_207224 | JGI IMG/M metagenome (GOLD analysis project Ga0307510, IMG submission 207224) | Populus trichocarpa ectomycorrhiza microbial communities from riparian zone in the Pacific Northwest, United States - 12_EM | ecosystem: Host-associated > Plants > Roots > Unclassified | place... | reverse complement strand
ATCATTGGCGTGAACCCTGAAACGCTTCATTTCGACCGCCATCGACCTTTTGTGTGTCCATGGATCCTTGTGAGGTTGAAAGCTTCTCTTTTTGGGGAAAAAAACTTGAGATTTGAACCCAGGGTTGGGGTGCTAGGACTCTAGGGCAGATGAATCCAAGGCTTCCCTTTTGCTGTACCTAGGAGAAGTGAGTAGCAGGCACACATCACATGCATGGAGACCACCTTTGTGACTCGACCCCACCATCCTCAACATGCATTCATCAATTTAAATTTACATTCAAAAAGTCATAAAAGAACAGTTTTTTTTTTTCTTTGAACGAAAATGTTTTCATTTCAATTAGGGCACATCCCTCCAACAGACCTGATCATCACAAAATACAAAACCCTGTGGATTACATTTACACTTTACCATGACGGTACATTCCCTGTAAAGACAACAACACATTGAGGGGATCACACCAAGACTTTGATACCAAGTCAAACCGGTGAAGAAAAGCCCCGAGAAAAAAATCAGGATTGCTATAGGCCGGGATTTCACCAATGCTATAACCCTAACTTCTTTGAGAACCAATTCGAAAGATTAGCTATCATGAAACCTGCGAACACCTGCGGCACATGAAGAAAGAACATCAGATTGTTAGGATTACACTGTCATGTAATCCGCAACGACACAGATGACAAACTTTAGCTCCTGCCTAAAGGACAGCGCAATCAGTCATTCAAATACGAATCCAAATGCCATCAGCACTTAGCAACATGAAAAAACAGGTTTTTATACACATGAGATTGTTACTAAACTAATAGCAAGTTTCCACCCTTTTCATCTTAAGATGGAAGGAGAAGAAAATGACACAGACCACCTTTCAGTACTTTAATTTGTGGCAGATATAATGGATGGTTATCCTGTTTCGTGATGTCAAGGAAACTTAACGCAGAGGCATTTTATAATTACCTGAGCAGAACCAAGAATGTAAATTGCTGAATAATGACGGCCATGAATCACCATGTCAGCTAGCATAGCAAGAGGGATGGTGAGGGACATGCCCAAGGTGGCCACCAATGGAGTTGTCCATACAACAGATAATGCCCTAGCAGGAAAATAGCAACTTCAGAATGAGAGGCTAGGATAATGAATATGAAGCAGTAATAGAAAGATGGGTGGCTTTCATGTACCAAAAGTAGTCAGAGAGGACACTTCCAACAAAGCCATTGGCAAGAACAATTTCATCCACTTTAGCAGAGTGAGGGATTGTAAACTTGGGTTCAATTCCCAAGGCTGTCAAAGGCCAAACTGACAGACCAACAGAAAACAATGATTCTGTCAGTTCTCAGGATCTGACATGTCCAGGCAAAGAAAACTCAAAACCAAAAGAAAACAGTGAAATCAGAATGCTGAATGGTTTTCAATTCAGACTTGTTGCCCATCAAAATGACAGAATATCATTAAAATATAAATCAAAGAATGAAAAGGAAAACAAACGCATAATAAAGTCATCGCCACCCACTCAGTTTGAGAAGTAAAACAAGATTACTTTCAAAGTACCACTGTCTAAACTCCATATCTATAATGACAAAAACGAAGTTTCTTGTTTGAACTAACAAAGTCCCATCAGAGGTTGAACAATGACCCAACAAATGGCTAAAAATTAGTACCTAAATCATCAATCACATCCTACAAAGCTATGATTCCATGATTCGAATTGATCTCATGCATTGCAATTTCACCCAATCAAAGGACATTGAACAAATAACACATCTTACCAAGCCACCACAGAGCTACTAGTGTAAACAATCCTATATATCCGAACAACTTTTGCACATCAACCCTTTCTCCTTCTCCAGCAAACTTTTTAAGAAGCACTGCAGCAAAGGTTGAAAAAGCAAACATTAACACTGTACTTTGGCAGAATAAAACTAAAACAATGACTACCTATGAATATTGGAATAATAAAAACAAAGCAATCAACGGAGATATGCCAAACCTGTAAATAGTCCGTATGACACGGCTGATAGAAGACCAAAAAGATCCCCAACAAGCGAGCGTTTGCCGTTGCTAAACACAAATATCAACTGTCAATGCCCAGAAACGAATTACAAAGAGCAAGCTAATAAGATAATAGCTGCTCAAATAATACATGTGAAATTTGATGAAGTTGTTATTATCCTGCACATAGAGTAACCATGGTATTTGCATCTGAATGTGTTGAAGTATCAGTAGACTATTTAACTAAGGTTCTCAATAATATTTTTAGAGTAGGTAATGTTCACCTTAGAAGATAAACAAACCTTAACTATTACTTTTTAAATCGCACTATAGTAAAAATGAACTGGGAGCCTGAATTGGAAACTCTTTCCTTCTTTATGGTGCATTACTAGTAAGGTACCTTATGAGGCCACATTGAACAGCATCAACAATGTCCTTTATTTTGCTTTATGCTGACAGATAGGGAAGTTAAAAGTAAGGCACCATAACCAACAAATATGGAGTAATAGACTTACGTGGAAGCACTTAGTGGTGACTCATCTGCAGCCCATGTTTTTCCCAAAGTAGTCATGGCAACACCAGCCATGCTCACCAGGACAGCTATCACCTTTGCTGCATTTAAAGAATCTTGACCCAAAAACACACCGATGAAAAGAGTAAAAAGTCCAGAAGTTGATGACAAAACTGTTGTACTTGCAACACTCGTCCGTGCTAGTGCAGCATTTGATAGGTACTGTCCAGGACAAAAAATAATAACTAAGAACTTTCTTGAATTCCTGCTAATTTTATGATCTGGAATCTTATGCAAAACAGAATAGGAAACCTAGCAAATATATGCGGACAAGCAATATAGAAATATTCTTATCTTGATTTTGTACATTCATCTTACATCCTTGTTGGTATTTTACCTCAGTTACAAACCAGATAGGGGCAATATAAAAACCACACATAGCAATTTCTCTGATTGTGGGCTCTTTGTCATGTATAAGAACATTCAAATCATCCTTGTGTCTAGAAACTAATGGCTTTCCCTCTTCTGAAGATGCAAGGTCCAATTCACTGTCTTTTTTAGTCAAAGTTCCCTGAAGTTCCATTTCAAAGATTTTGCGACTCAGAGGAGAGCTTAATTCATCAGAAGACCCATTTACATTGGTTGCATCATTACCACTTTTAGAAGACTGTCGCTTTAGCAGATTACGTGTCCAATCTTTAAGGAATGCCACTGGGAGGTAAACCACCAAAAGAGAAGCTCCAAGATATGTCACTGCAAATGGCTGCTTATAATCGGCAAAGATATCCTGTTGGGCAATGCATTTTTATATTAACACCTCGTTGATTAGGCCAAAACATTAAAGTTCATTCATTTCTATGACTTTCAATAAAAATTAAAGTATTCTCCGTAGCAAACACTTGAACTAACATAATTCCTACAATCATGTACCTACAATCCATTCCCTTGCAAAGAAACCAGACAGTAAAGAGTGATTGTACCTATGTTACTACATAGCTGCATTGTTTTCTCTTATATTCATATACATTAATTCCATTGTTTCAATCACCAACTCGACTAGATAATCAACAATTATTTGCCTGATCATTTTCAATTTCTGCGAAATCCAGCATTCCTCTTCTTTTCACCTCATTTTTGTTGTAAAATGTTGACGAACAGAAACAACCGAACAACAAACCTGAGGCGTGTATAGACATTTCCCCCACACAAGATTATCCTCCAGGATTCAAAAGGTTCTTCCTTAAAATAAGGGATGCAAAAACAGCAAGATAAAGAATAACATAGGCTGATAGTCTATAACAACTAGTAAGAAAATTAAATAAAGAGTATGTGGTTTCAATTTAAGGGCCAAAAATAAATTATTACCAACCAGTAAGAAAATCAAATGGGAGAATTAAAGAGTTTGTGGTTTGTATTGCTCGGGCCAACCTTATACATGAAAGCCTACCATTTTTTTCTTGTTGATTATTATCTCATATCAAAATTTACTATATAAACATCAAAAAAAAAATTAATTTTATAATGTGGGATTGAAAACCTATTATTACATAGATATATAAAAAAGCATGGTGTTTTTATAACGTGTGATAATAAATATTTTTGGTTAAATAATTCAACTTAAAAAAAAATATTATTTTTCCAACGTGAAATAAAAAATATTTTTAAATAATTTCTTAGCTTCATTATTTACAATAATTTCTTGTAAACCAACTTCATAATTACCGAAAAAACACTCACAACACCCATCAAATGTAAAAGGGTGAATCAACACACCTCAGTTTTATAAAAAAGCAACCTCAAATTCAATTTTTAGCACACAGAATTGTATTTCTTCAACCTCAACAATTCCAGTGACAAAAACACACCATCTAAGACAAAACAATACCAGAGGAAATTCTGATTTCAACAACTGGGCCAACAGCATAATTAGTGACTGGAAAATTTAACCAAATATCTAAAAGCAATCCAATTCTCAACAAGAATAAAGAGTAAATAAAGGGGAAAAATTATGAAAAACAAATTTATGATTACCTGGGTAACTTCCGCAGAGGTGACCCATATAATAACAACAGCGGCTATCAAGAACAAACCAGCTCTATATCTCCAACCCATAAATGTTTCACAAATTTAACAAAAACCCAGATAAAGAAAACAGCCAAAGAATTTCAGAGATCTGTAAAATCTCTCAGGTCTTAATTTTAGTATTTTACTGTGCACCGACTACGTATGTATATTCAACTGGCTATAAAATCTTGCAAGGAAAATGAAAGGTCAAGGAATATGTTAGAGATCTCCCAGGCTTTAGATGGCGTGTGCTTCGATGCTTAACCAGGCCGCTGGTGTAAATTGTGAGCTAAAAAAATGAAAAACAAAGGCCAAGATTCTTGGAAATGAAGGGAGAATTTGGCTAGAAAAAGCAAGAGAGAAGGAAGTTTAATTTGTTAATTAGTGTTTTTTCTTTTGTAATTTTGGTGGTATCATGGTTATGTATGGTTCTTAAGGTAATCTGCACGAATTTTCTACTTCAAAATATATTTTTTTATTTTTAATATTAATATATTAAAATCATTAAAAATATTAAATTGATATTTTTTAAAAAATACTTTAAAACAAAAACTACAACGTTATTAAATGAAATCCGAAGTCTTTTTTTTTAAGTTAAATAAAAATAAGAAATTGATTTAACAAAATATAATTGATTTATTTTTAATTTAATATTTTTTCAAAATAAATATATTTTTTAAAAAACACTTTAAAATAAAAACTATCACATTCTTAAATGAAACCTTTTTTTTGAGTGATGCATTGCATTGACTTTTAAGCTAGATAAAAATAAAATATTGATTTAATAAAATATAATTAACGTGATCAGATTTAATTTAAATATAAAAAGCAACTTCAAGAAGTTTTTGTTTTTTAATAACAAAATTACATCATTTTAATAAATCTTCTAGATAAGTTTGAAAATTATGACTAATAAAATTGATATTTTTATTATTATTCTTGATCAATAACAGTATTTAATTTTACTAACTCATTTTTAGTTTAAAATGAAACTTACATTTTTACTTAAAATTAATGATTTTTATTCTCGAAATATTTGTAATACAGTAAACATTGTAGAACACATGATAGCTTAAGACAAGAGGAATTCTTTCTGTCATTGGCAATAAAAACAAATATCTTTTATATATATAGACACATTTAAACCTAGTCAACAATTAATTTCACTCTTTTGTTATGATTTTAATAGCTTGATTAATAGTAGTTGTTTTTTAAATTATTTTTTGTTGAAAAATATATTAAAATTATTTTTTTTGTTTTATAAAATTATTTTTTATATTAATACATCAAAATAATTTAAAAATATAAAAAATCAAAATCAATAAAAAAAACATTTAAAACGTACAAATAACAGTGGAAGAAAGATAAATTAGTCTGACCAATTTATGATTCAACAAGGAAAGTAATTAATTTAAATAGGCAAAAGGTTAGCCAAGAAGAATCATGTCGGTTAAACGCAAAGGCGGCTGGAGCAAACGCGGTTCTTTTACTGTTTTACATTATACTGTATTTGTTTCTTTCTCTTTCCTACGTGGAGCTCTCTTTCTTTCTCTAAATGTTCAAAGGCAAAAATTTAATTTTTGTTTTCACTTAATTTTTTTTATTTTTATATCATTTTAATATATTATTAATAAAACTAAATTTTAAAAAATAAAAAAATATTATTTTATATATTTTTAAATAAACCATAATAATTAAAGCTAACTAAATTTACTCTAATCGTGGTCCCAAAAAGGTAGGCACAGAAATAGTTGTTGGTCATTAAATGTTTTTTATTTATTTATAGAATTTGGTCATTAAATTTTTTTGAAGAAAAATCACATTCCAATTTTTATCCATAAGGGGAGTTAGGTGAGACCATAGTTGAAAAACTCAGTACATTGTTCAGTGAGTCAATTCAACGCCTGCATTGATCCTAATTAAAAAAAAAAAATGACTGGCTTGATTAAAAACCAGCTTGGCTCAATTGATTCAAATCTAACCCGGTTAAAATTTAAGCTTTCAACTCTGATTTTTGATTAAATAAAAAATTAATATAAACAATATTGTTTTAATCTAGTTAATTTTTTTTATTAATGTGGGCATCCAGGTTAGTTTGCGCGCACCTCGACTAATCTCACGGACCCTAAAATTAACAACAATGTAAGCCTTCAGTGACCATATAAAAGTGGCAAGTGGACGGGTAATGGGTTGAGTTAAAATAGATATGGGTCATATTTTATCATTATTCATTTGTGATCCATTATTTTTTTCAATGGATTACCCTACCAATTTACTCATTTAAATTGGATTAATTTCAATTATTTTTATAATTTAACATTCAGGGATGTAATTGATTTTTTTAAATCAGAGACTAAATTGTATTTAAAAAAGTATGAGGACAAACAAACCTGCTAGCAGGACTAAAATAAAATTTAAACTTTTAGGGACTAGAGTGAACATTTTCAGTAAAAAAAAAGGAGGAGGTTCGAGACTGGTGGGCGGGGGTATGGAAGCTCAGCACATGGCCAAGTTTAGATTAATATTTTTTTAAAAAATATGTATTTTATGCTTTTAGCGAGATATATTGCATGACACACCTTCTCTTAAATAAATGTTATCTAAGAATATCATTTTAGTTTCTAATGTGATGCGTTTAATTATTATTTTTTAATTCTTACTATATGACAAAATGTATACATCTAATTGAGTTTTTATAATGTACACGAGTTTGAATTTTATCTTGGGATTTCTTACAAAAATTATACTTTAGTTCTATTCATTCAAGAGATGCTCCTTTGTCTTTATTTAACTACTCTTGCTTCTTTTTATGTATTATTTAGACAATATAATGAGGATCTAATTATTTATTTTCTTAATTTATTTTTCATAATCAAATGAAATTACTATTGACAAATGTTATTTTCAATTTGAGTTCAATTTTTATTTATAGATATTATCACTTACCATTACCCAACAAAGCAACCAACTCCTTCAATAATCAATAAAATATAAATATTCTCTCATTGATTTCGGTCAATTAAAATTATCAAATGACTAATACAAAATTCAGTTGGAATTTTATCACGTTATTTATTTTATTTTCATGATTACCGATCTTCAATGATTAAAATTATAACGATCCGAATTTACTCATGAGTATAGATAGCTTTTATCACCCCTGAATGCAACCCTTCACGTTACAAGCAAACACAATCTATCATAAAAATTTACATCATACTTTTTTTTTATTAAAAAATATATTAAAATAATATTTTTAAATTTATTGTTGATATTAACATACCAAAATAATTTAAAAATACATAAAAAAAATTAAAATTTTTATTTTTATTTTTTTAAAAGCGTAGTGCCACCACAAAAATAAATATTGCAATTTAAATGTGTTTGATATTATGATGTAATTTTTTTTTAAAGTGCTTTAACTTAAAAATATATTATAATATTTCTTATTTTATTTTTATTTTGATAATAGCACATTATTATTATTATTATGATACCTACTCGGTTTTTTGAGACTGCAAATTGGTCGAGTAGGTATAGGCTTAAACTATAGAGAGACGGGGTGGGTGCGATGTATAGATCACCAATTTATAAATGCAAATGCATCATTCATGTGATAAGTATTATTATTATTATTATTATTATTATTTTGTTATAATGGGAGGTTGGCTACAGAGCTTATACTTTGATGGTGTGTAGCAACTACTCAATGACATTAAAGTAGGCATGTGCTTGTAATTATTTTACCTACCTTCTTTCTAGCTACTTATTTGTTTGTATATTGTTTATTACTAGTAATTTGTGCCTGCCTTCATGTATTTATTTAGTATTTTTAGTATTATTGATTGTTTTTTAAAGGGTTAGAAATATATTAAAATAATATATTTTTTATTTTTTAAATTTTATTTTTAATATTAGTATATTAAAATAATTTAAAACATGTAAACTCAAGCAAATATATAGATAATAGTTGCTGTACTCCCTAGGGTGGTAGATTCATTTGGGGAATTTAGAATTCAAAACTCGAGGTAAGTTTCTAGTTAAGCTAGATTTTTAATGAACCGACAAATAATATATATTTTTTAAGAAAAATGAAATGATGTTATTTTAATTAAAAATAATTGAATTAGAGAGTTGCATAAAGCTTAGTAATTCACCTCATTTAAAAAGAAAAAAAAAGTTACTACATTTAGGAGAACTAAGAAGTGTCTATGATGACAACAAATTCCACAGAATAATCCCAACAAGCCACCGTGTTTTTCAAGCTAAATAAATCTGAAAGAAAACAGGGTACCTACTTCTACCATCACTAAACTGTTAATGCCAATCCTGAACTGAAGATCTAGAAGCCCTAGTTAATGGCATGTGCTGGGCTATGAAATTGCTTTAAAAATAAATAAGTAAAATAAAATAAGATCAGTATTTCTATTCCAAATCTAGTTTCAAGGTGAAGAACCCCATAATACCTCTGCAACAATAGTGGCAGCCTCTGCCTCAGAAGCAGAGGCCTCCCTGATTCTCCTCAATATTTCCCCTTTAATCTCCTTTTTCTCTACTGGACTCAACCCTTCTCCCACTTCAACTTGCACAGAAAATCTTGCAACACAGCTTGCGAATGGCCAATCGCCCTCGATTTTATCTATTTCCAAGCCCAGTCTCACACCTTCTTCAGTCTCCTTGATTTGATGTGTCTCAGTCAAGTACTCTCCATGTTTTGATCTTTGCAACTCCACCAACCTCTCTATCAACCCCTTTTCTAGCATTGATTCAATCACTTCTATCCTACCAAAATAAGCAATTTGACAGATACAATCCATTGTTCCCACTTCGATTGACAGATCTTCAGAGCTGCGAAATAGACTGAGAATTCTTAGGATTTCTCCATGCAATTCCATTTCATCAATCAGTGGAGTTCTAATCAATGTGACAAGTGAACAAAGAACCTGCATTGAACAACAAGAAGCCAGTGGTAGTAAGGCCTGGACAATTCCACTCATCAAAACCATTCCCACAAACACATCTCTATTGAATCTAACCAAAGCAACTATGGCAAGAGCTACATGTTCTCTAACTGTCGCTGAGCAAGTCGAGTCACAAAGTACCAATTCAAGAATGGGAAATACTTTTCCTCTGAGAACCAGTTCTTGATAATCTCTATCAAAACCTTGTGATAAACGCCTCTCGAACCTCTTCAAGGCCCTAACTTTCTCTTCCTCAATGCCCACCACTTCTTGAAGTGTCTTGACAAGATTTTGTACGTATTCTTTATCAATACATGCCTGAATTTCAATTTCCATAGTGAATGCAACTTGGTAAATTTCGCACCTTGTGATCTGGCGGAAGAAGAAGGATTTAAGGCTGTATTCTCGATACCTTTCGAGCTTTCCAAAAAGGGTTTTAAGGTTGCAAAGTAATTGAGAAAGCTTGAAAAAATCTGGATTAGTAGATAATATGGTATCTACTTCACTTTTAAGGTTTAAAATCGTTTCCATGCTGGGTTGGGGATCGTTTGTAATAAAGACGGGGTTGATTTGTAGATCTTTCGAAGCTTTCTTGAGAGCTTCCAGGAAATCTAACAAAGAATGCTTATCTTGATCGCTCTTTGATTGTTCCATGGCTGCTTCGATTCGAAGCTCGGGAAAGATGTTAATTAGTTTGCATGATGGAGTTTAGGTGGTCTCTCCACCAAAAACGAGATCTACCAGTCAACAACGGTAATTCGCAACTTTCTTTTTTTATTTTTTTATAATATTTTCAGTTTGATTCCTTAATTTCTACTGTAACAATAAGTCAGCATGAATATGATCTAAATTAAAAGAGTAAGATACATGCATTTCGTTGGTCACTTCCTCGTTTCTTTTTGATAGGCAAAACAGAGTACAAGTAATAAAACAAGATTAAAAACAAAATCAGACAATATTACTGTCAAAACTCATGCCACTGCTTCTAAAGTGCAATTCTTCATCAAAAGCAGATACCAATGCCAATCGACTAGAAGAAAATCCTGCAGATTCCAGTAGCTTTTTGAGAAAAACAGAGTTCGTTTTTTCCCGGCCTGAAACCACGTATTGCAAGATTGTCATTTGCTATGATCTGAGAAATTTAATTAAAAAAATATTTGAACAAGAAATCAAAGTAAGATGAATTAATAATCACCCAGATCATAATTAAGTATTATTATGTTAGACAATGGCCGCAGTAAGCTTAAAAATGGAATAAAATGTGAGAAATTCACCATCATATGTACACCATGACTTTTCCATGTTAACAAAGAGTATAACATGGATTTTTTCTGTTTTCATTCAATATACAAGATCATTGATTTTATAACTTTAACTTGAACCATTTAAACTATCTCGTGGATCAACTTTTTATTATAATTTTTTTTAAATACAATCTCACTCTCATAAGTTTATTTTATGAGAAATAGTTGGAGGGAATTATAAATTTTAAATTAAAATCTATATCTTTCTCTTATCTCAAATACTTTTATTAAATTCTGATATATTTTCTTCAACAATAAATCTAAAAAAAACCGAAACCGGTTCAAACCGACATGTTTCGGTTTTTATTTATGACAAAACTGGTTCAAACCGGTTTGACTTGGTTTTTTTCCGATTTGGGTTCGGTTTTTTCAGTTTTAAGCTTATAAAACCGAAACCGAACCGATCTGGTCGATTTTTTCAAAATTTCAATCAGTTTTTTTTCACAGTTCGGTTTTTTCAGTTTTTTCAGTTTAATCGGTTTTTTAGTTTTTTTCTCACCCCTAATTGTATATATACTTATAAGATTTATTTTGATGAAAGAGAGAAAAATCAAGATAAATGTAAGAAGAATTAATACAATAACAAAAAAAATATATTTTAAAACTTGTATAAATTAAAATCTATTTCTAACAAATCTCATTGGAAATTATATGGTTGAAATCATTATGAATCCATTGATCTTTAAACCTCCAAAAACTTCCTTATATACTAAAAAAATTCATCTTCAACAAATTTTGGTATATAAATATTGAGATTTCAGGTATTATAATAAAAAAGGAAGAAATTATTAAAAACAAATCATAATCAAAGAAAAAGAAAGAGAAAGTCATATTGGCAGGATCCATAGGATATCTAGTATAAAGGGTCTGCTGGCTAGAAGCACAGCACAATAGGATCCGTCTCGTTCCCTCGTTCCCCAGGTGCTAGCACCGAAGATGGGCTCCGATCCAGCCTTTGCCGCTGGAACAAGGAGAAGCCGGGGAAGGTGAGATTGATAGTACTGAAGATGCTTTCAAGTATATATATGATATGTGTAGGTGTATGAAATATATTGCAGAAAACTCTTAAATGGATACCATCTTAAGGAATCATAAAATTTTCTACTTGGAAATTATTATCCATGGCAGAAATCTTTCGAATCAATGCCACTTAAGGGAAGAAATTTCTTACGTAGGGAATTATTGTCCCTTTTGCATTGACCCACACAAGCCGCCATAGTTAAATTTTAGCTTTTATTAAAAAAGAAGTATTTAGGGAAACTTAACATACTAATCCACAAAACCGAATAATATGGTTAAAGTAAAATCCGTTTAATTTAAATTATAATGAATACATAAAAGGAAACTATAATAACCATGGTTTTAGGAGAAACCAACGGAACATTTTCTCCTTATATTTATATATATATATATATATATATATATATATTTTAGAAATAAATATTATAGATAATAGTTACTCATGGACATCATAAAATTTTAAATCAATAAGTACGTACGTAGTTTTCTATTATTTTAAGTAATGTCCTTAAAGCATGCGTGGGTTTCAAATAAATTGAATTTTATGCAGAGGGTTGAAAATAGAAAGTAGTTTTTTTTTATTTGTCATTAATTAACCTTTTTTTTCTTGTCGATGATCACAAAACCGTACCTTGTGTACCTCATTAGTCTATAAATGAGCAACTTTTGTTGTGCTCTCTCCTAAATTAAGAGTCCTAATAATTATACGTTTGACATTAGCCCTTTTTCTTTCAAGGTCTGCCTTTTTCTATCAGTACTGTAGAGACTAGAGACAGGGAAGATGGAGTTGGGTTCCATGTGGGATTATGAAGAGGTGGGCTCTTTCTACTCCCTATTTCCTCATCTTGCACTTGTTTGGTCTGCCATTTAAGCCCTTTTGTTTTCTTCTTCAACTGTATGTTTTGCTCAGCATGAAGTTAATTTGTGACTTTTTTCCATGAGCATGCCTTGCTGATTAGTGCTTTGTTTTCGTTTTAGATTCATAATGTTGAGTTCTTGCATGGTAACCTTTTGTATTTTGGATGTTGTTATCTTTGCACGTAAAGCATTTACTTAGTGATTGGCTCGAATGAGAGAGCCCATTGCATTTCATGCTTTGAGTTTGAGGGTACTGTCTCTAGATCTTCTTTTGTTTTTCCCTTGATTCCCAGATGCTGGTTCTAATTTTTTGGTTTGGACGTCAGAGAAAACTGGACCTTGTTTTTTTTCTCCTTTTTTTGTTCTTGCTTAATTGTTGAAGAATGAAGAATCCTGTTAGGGCAGATGTAACTCGTTTGAAACTTGGAATTTTTACACAGTGGTGAATCCAAAATTTGAAGTATTCATGTAAAAAAAGAGTAGATAGGGGCAAAAAATGCATTTTGAAACTCTAAAATATATAGGTCAATTAACTTTAAAATGATTTTGTTGCAAGAGTACGTACGTAGTTTAAAGAATATATTTACTACTTCACTAAGAAAATTCACTCAAAAAGTCCAACAAAATTAATAATAAAAAAATACATTATAATTATGATTCTACAACGTGACTTTGCTTCTTTTTAATTTTTTCCCTTCCAATTTTCTTATTCTCCCCCCTATCTCATTCACGTTGAGATTTTAATTTCCATTTGTTTTAGAAATTTTATAAGTAAAAAAAAATGGGAAGAGAGTTAAATGCTTTCCAATTATTTAGCTGCAAATTTAAAATTTTCCATATTTATGATTATCACAGTCATTTAGCAAAGATATTAAATGGGGCAAGTGTCGAATACTTTACAATATTAGGGACTACTTTAAATTTTCAATATTGGGATTTCCGTCTCTGCCAAGTCAGGATTCTGTGATTGAAGCCGAGGTCTTGATGTTTCTTTCTGTCTCCTAGAGACCGAGGCTTCAATTTCGTTCTTTTCCCTATGTCTTTTACTTATGAATTATGCCACTCGATCCAAAGAACTCATTTGAAAAAGAGTTTGAGTTAATAGGTTTATCGAGATTAATTATTTTTATTAAAATAATTTTAAATTTGTTTTTTTGGTATTTACCCGGTTTGGTTTTACTAAATTAATCAAATTATGGTGACAGTTCAATTTCATAGATCAATATCTTACTCAGTATAATTAAAAATCTAATTTAAATTATACTTTAAGTCTTGGATTTTCTAAATATCGGACCGAGTTTAACAATTACGGACAATACTTCATGCATTAATACTCTCTACCCATGTCTTTATTTTGAAGTTGCCATATTTTATCCCTTTCTCAAACTATATTAACCTGTGCTGAATATTGACAGACCATTGATGAATTGAAGCAGAAGCTTGTGTACAGCACCATTGAATTAGAGTCACTGAAAGTTGAAGCAAATGAAGAACTGAGAAAGCACAAGGAGGATGTGGGGCGATTAATCAACATGCTAAAGGTTGCTTCTCAAGAAAGAGATGAGGCAAAAGGGCAACTGCAAAATCTACTCAACAAGCTTATCCTTTCTAATCCGACTGAATTACTTCCCTTTCTCCCTCAAGCACAATCAGGGAACCCTCTTGTAATTCCTGCTAGAGGGAACTCGAGCATTACTGAATCTAACAGTCTATCTGATACACATAATCACCAATCACATGGCTCCTCTCCAGTGGATTCCTTCTTTGATGCAATTGCTTCACCAGATTTCTGTAGCACTAACATGGAAGAATCAAGTCACATGGGGTTTGTGAGCGATACCTTTGTTAAAGAGTATAATAAAGGCTCCATATCAGCAGGTTTAGAGGTTCCAGCAGTGCCCAGGATCAATCCGGCCGATGCTGTAATCGAAAACTTTGTGAAAGGAAAAGTGCTGCCTCAAGAAGGAAACCTGTTGCAGGCTGTAATGGAAACAGGCCCTCTTCTTCAAACACTACTTCTTGCAGGCCCGCTTCCACGGTGGAGAAATCCTCCTCCATTGCAACCGTTCAAGATTCTACCTGTTTCCACCAGTAATCAGAATGCAGCTGCAAATGCAAGCTTTCTTGCTCAAAAACCGTTGGCTTCACCATCTTATATTGACTTGCGTCGTGGATCTTCTAAAACATGCTCTTCCATGTTAAATTTCTCTAGTGGTGCTTCTGGTTCAGGTCTAGACAATGGATGCCTGTTAAATTCTGGTGCTATCCATCAAATCCCCGCAGGAAAGCGGCAGAGGTTTTAGTGAGACCTTGGTGCTTTTTTTTTTCCTTCCAGTTTTTGAATGACATAACTAGTTAACTAGGTGTAGTCCTCTACAATAATAACTAGCGTAGCGAACCCGTGGAACACCGTGGTTACGATTTCAAGTAAATTTTTATTATAAAGCAAGAAGGTGTCGATGTTATATATGATATTTTCTTGTACAAAATCAGATCATCTTTTGAATTTTGAAGCCACTGCATTTGATTTTTTTTGGAAAAGCTTAAAGAGTTGATAGACATCAAGTTGCCCTCGTCAGAGATTTGCCTAGTAGAAGAGGATATCAAAACAATTTCATTTGAAACTGACTTTAAGACTAATAAATAACTTGGACCAGCTCAAAATAGACAAGACAGTATTTGTCATCCATGAAGTATTGTGGCAACATGCCCCCGTCACCCATTAATGCGAGGAAATAATTAGCGGGGAAGGTGATCGATCAGTGTAAAATATTCATAAGCTACAGATTAGTTGCCTGACTTCTTCATCAGAGACATTAGAGAGCAGCACTGAGCGGACTTGAGATTGCCTGTGATTGTTGGTGGATGTGACTGGGCCTCCAAAAGACCTACAAACAAAAGGTCGGATCAGAAGTGAAAAGCTGATAGATTTATTTGATGATTTGATTAATTTTTTTTTTGTTTTAAAAGTATTTTTTAAAAAATTAATTTTTAAATTTTTTTTAGTATCTAATATTAAAAATAATTTTTTTAAAATAAAAAAATATTATTTTAATACAATTTCAAATAAGTAATACTTTAAAACTATTTTACAACTATCTCTTAAATCAACATCAACTTCAACATCTTACTTTAGAATTCGGCTTAATAACTAGCCAATGAAACCACATTATAATTATAATATAAGTAGAATTTCAAGTTAATATTTAATATAAAAAAGAAAGTGTAGTATGATGAAAGTTTTTAACTGAAGAATGGAAGACAATATTTGTGTTAATAAAATAAATTAAAATATATAAACCAATAAATCATAAAAAAATTATTAACCATATTTAATTACTATGATACTAAAGTAAGAAGTTGATATTTTTTGTGGAAAAAAATAATAGATGCACATCCAAATAGATTTCTATCATGATTTGATTTACTCAGCGTGGTACTAATAAATAATAATACTAATATTAATAATAACCTATATATATATATATATATATATATTTTGATGTAATTTAATTATTTTTTTTAAAAAATAATTAAATTACATCAAAATTAGTCAGAAATTCAAATGCTTGATGATCCAAATTGGATTCAGGTTCTCATTTAGAACCTGCAAAATGATCATAAAAGGGAGAGATCATGTGGAGAATGTAAGTATGGTTTTTCCCCGCAAAATACAACTCTAGAAGACTCTATTTTGGCTCCAATCAACAGAGATCTAGGTGGCCAAAATTGCACCAAGTAAAGATCCGAAAAAAACATTTTATTTACTAAAATATCTTAATCAAATAAAATTATAAAAGAGAAAATCTTAAAAAAAAAACAACATTGCTTATTTTATTTGCCCATAGTCTATATATTATATTGCCTATTTATTTCTACAGGCCCATTAAAATTGTTCGTACGAAAAACAAAAATATTATCTCCTCACTTCGGCCATTCACCTCGTTACAGATGGCCCGATAGCCTAAGTTTACAGCCCATATTTGCAAACAGTCTCATCCAAACATCACACCTGTCCGCCCTAGCTGTTTTTTTTTTTTTTTTGTTGGGTTTGATGTCTAAAGATACGCTAATATAGAGATAAATTGTTTTTGTGTTTTAAAGTTGGTTTTTTTAAAAAAATATTATTATTATTATTTTTTATATCAAATTAATTTTTTTCATGTTTTCTAAATTATTTTAATGTGCTGATTTTAAAAATAAATTTTAAAAAATAAAACAACATTGTTTTTATCATTTTTTCCAAAAAAATTAGCGGGTTTTTGATCCATATTTTATCTTGAATTAGTCTAAGTTTTGATCGAGTCAGGTCAAACTATTTTTTCTCTATTTTTTTAAACTCGGACCAATCCAAACCTGGGGTCAACCAATCCAAACCTGGGGTCAACTCGTTTAGTTAGTCTTGATTTTATAACCAAGGCTACTATATTATTATTAATTTCAACTCTAAATATAAACTAAAATAAGTGTATATATATAATAATTTTTTAAAAAATATGTAAGTTTGATAACAATACTTATCAAGGGTAAAATAGATTTTTTTATATTTTTTTATGTTTTTTCTACCATAACCAAACATGATACCGGGACAATTATTTTGTCTTATATATCACTACCAAATAAAATTTTATCTTTGTATTGTTTTCTATCTTGTTTTTTCTGCCTTCAATGTCTTTGTTTTTTTTTCTGTTATGGAGAGCAACCGATCATTATCTTAGTTAATGTCTTGAGATAAAAGAAATGAGGACAATGAGAATATGTCCCCATTCCCTTTTGTTTTGGAAAGGATAAAAATATACTTTAAAACTATTTTTATTTTTTATTTTTTTTATATCTGAGCAACTATTTTCTTAAACAAACATGTTTATATCTCTTATGTTATAAGATATTAATCAAGTGCCACCTAATAGGGTTTAAGAGATATCTCTCTCCCCTATCCTTCCTCTTCCATATACGTGCTTAATTGTTGGAAGAATAGTTTTATAGATGTAGAGACTATATACCACCACCATCTTGATCGATCAATCTAGAATAATATCCACCATATTAATTTATTCAGTTTTGCAAAGAGCTAAATCATGCTTTCTTTGAGGTTTTTATGGCTACTATATATATATAAACAGATCAGTGATGAAAAAACTGATCCAAAAAAATAGATTAAAAACCTAAATTAAAATTTTAAAAACAGATTAGGAACTAGTTTGTTTATTGATCGATAGTTTTTAACTTATTAGCCTTTAATTTTTATAACCATGTTGGGACTTGGTATCCCCATTTCCTCCTGAGCACTCAAAGTTCTAATTCTCCATATGTATGCTATCCTCTTTATAATCTTAATTAAAGTAGTAACCTTTTCCTCTTTAGCATCTTATAAATTGTTGTGTGTATATATATATATATATATATATATATATATATATATATATATATATATATTATGTTTGACGCTAGCTAGCTGCATGGGGATCTGAGTATTGGAATATTGCAGTGAAGCTGAAAAAAAGAGAAGGTTATTTAATTGATGTTGAGAAACACAATCAGTACTACTGTCAAAACTACACATGTTTCGCTGTTATTCCCTGTTAATTTGATCATCTCTGATCATTTGAGTATAATAAATAAACTAAGATCAGAAATGTCTTCGCAATACATATATCTCTCATTTTATATATGATCAATCTGCTATGACGAATTATGGGTCGATCGGTTATGATCATCAATGGATTAATAGCAGCGACTTGTGAGGATATATATATATATATATATATATATATTCTCGTATAGATAAAAATAATGATAATAATAATAAAGGGTTTCCTACTGCGCATAGCGTGATTAACATGCATGTCTAAGAGCTTCGTGCACTCTGAATAAATTAAAGGAGGAAGGAAAGAATAAAGTAAAGTGGTTTCCAAATGATTGATTGAATAAAATAAAGGGACGTTAAAGGACAGATAGAGGAACTGAAATGATCTTGCGGACCTCGAAATTTCATTAGCACGCCTCGACAATTAAGCTACCATTTTCCTTTTCTTTCTTTAATTTCTACTTCTTCTTTTTCTTTTTCTTTTTTGATTGTTGAACTTTTTTAGGGGCTTTTTAAATATATTTTATTGTGTATTTTTTATTATTTTATATGTAAATATATTAAAATTATATATATTTTTAACATCAACATATTAAAAAGATAAAATAACCTAAAAAAACAAATTTACATTCTTTATAAACAAACGTATTTTTAAAAAGCATTTAAAAGTAAAATCCACATTAATCCGAGACGGTTTAGGGTCTCCCGAATAATTCAAACTATTAGATAAGCTTTTGAAGATTTTTCCTCCACATTTTTTGGCACAATTATAGCTATATAGTACTTCATGCGTGCGTCTCAAAGTGTTAGTCTCATATGACTTAATTTTCACATATATTAAAAACATTTATAATTAATTGCATGCCAATCTGTTTTTAAATTAATTTTCACTATATATTACCCCCTATTTAAATATATAAAAAAAGTTGAGATGAATTATAATTAGGGCCATAGTAAAAAACCAAGTAAATGATAGTTTTTTTTTTTTTTGATAATGAACAATAGTTTTGAGATATCCTAAAATGAAAATGTACTGGACAAACTCTTTGCAATGGAGAAACTATAAGGTTAAAAATCATCAAATTGAGTTGAATTATTACACAAATATTTACGATCCAAATAATTAATTATAGCAGAGAATAAATGATATTTGTTTTTTTTTTATAATAATCAAGTATATTAATAAAAACAGAATAAATGATACTAAACCTAGTTTTCCTTGACATAATCTTCTTTCCCTTTCTTTTTTTTCTTTTTTTAAATTAGTTTTCAGTTATTCAAAACTAATTTTTTTTCTCAAGCGGCCAGGTTTAAAATACATCAACTTGGTGAATGTACAAAAAAAATGTTTTCTTAGAGCCTAGATCTTTAAAATTAAATTCAAACTCAAATAATAATGTAGAAAACAAATTAAATATTACAACTAAAAATAAGATAAACATAGGAAAATATTATCCAAAAGTTATCTCCATCCCCAAAAGTTGTGCGAAATCTATAAAAAATAATTTTAATAAAACATAAAAATTAAAGTATTTCCCCCATCACTTACTTTCTTCCTCTATATATTGGTTCGTGGACTCTTCCATTTCACCACATCATCCCTCCCTTTCTCTCTTCTATATCTCCATACTCCAAAAAGGAAAGAAAAAATGACAGAAGCCAACCAGTACAATATTTCCATCTCCAAGAAAAAAAAGAAACTCATCCTAGCTATTTTTGCTTCTTTCTTACTAGTTGCCACTATAATTGCCGTTGTCACTGTTGTAAATTCACACAAAAACTCCACCCAAAATGATGCTTCTCATGCCAAACTAGAAACCTCTTGCAACTCCACAAAATACCCTGATTTGTGCTCCTCCTCTATTTCCACGCTCTCTGGAGCTGCAGTCACACTGAAAGTTCCAATGAATGATTTTCTACGACAAATAAACATCAGCATAGATGCTGCTCAAAGCAGAAAGGTGGCTTTGTCTAAGAAAGCCACCGGAATGAAATTAAATCCTCGACAAAATAAAGCTCTCAATGATTGTTATGGAAATTATGATATGGTTGTTACTGATTTAAAACAGGTTTTCGCGGATGTCAAATTCCACCCCAACGAGCTGAAACAAGCCGATAATCTCAAAACGCGGCTCTCTTCTTGCCCGACCAACGAAAAGTCATGCTTGGATGGTTTCTCTCATTCAAAAGATGATCAGCAGGTGCGTAAAAATTTGTTCTTTGAACAAATTGACGTTAGTGGGAAATGTACTAACGCACTGAAAATGATTACGGGCGAGCCAACCGCTGACACGGCAACTGGGCTTAAGACCACAAACAGGAAACTCAAGGAGGACAATGATAGCATTGAAGGGGGGGCAGAGTGGTTGTCAGTAACCGATAGACGGCTGTTTCAATTATCATCGTTGACTCCAGATGTGGTGGTGGCAGCTGATGGCAGTGGGAACTATAAGACAGTATCAGCTGCGGTTGCTGCTGCACCCAAGTACAGCAGTAAGAGGTACATTATTAGAATCAAGGCAGGCGTTTACAGAGAAAACGTGGAGGTACCGAAGGAGAAGAGTAACATCATGTTTCTTGGAGATGGAAGGAAAACGACTATCATTACAGGGAGCAGGAATGTGGTTGGTGGCAGCACAACCTACCATTCAGCCACAGTTGGTATGCCGTCTATATATGCATTTTCACCTTCTCTCTCTCTTTTCATATT
>Ga0307510_10002478_pt1 | contig 21003 bp, 16 predicted proteins | sample 12_EM_MG_FD_207224 | JGI IMG/M metagenome (GOLD analysis project Ga0307510, IMG submission 207224) | Populus trichocarpa ectomycorrhiza microbial communities from riparian zone in the Pacific Northwest, United States - 12_EM | ecosystem: Host-associated > Plants > Roots > Unclassified | place... | reverse complement strand
CTCGGAAAATAAAGCAACATATATAAGTATTCAAGAAATTAACTAGTACTCATTGTATAATCAACATACATATTTATTTATAATATATGCATATTAAAGATTATCCCACTCCCCCGGAAGAATATAGATTAAAAGGAATATCAGATGAAAGACCCGAAAAACCTATTGAGGATCGTTAGGAGAACCTACAATAAATATACGAAATATACTTAAAAGCAACTCAAAGCAACACAAATAAAAGATTCCAATGCATAAAAGAAAACCAGGTTTAGTCTCCTAGGTTTAGGGACTAAAACGACAATTATCTAAAACAGGGACCACAACGTAATTTTACCAAAACTGGACCAAACTGTAAATACATAACCATACTGAAATTTCACCCATAAACCATCCTTAATTCTGTCTAGAATGAACCAGGGACCGAACTGTAATTTTTATAAAGTTTAGGGACTAAAATGTAAATTCCCAAAATTGAGGGACCAAACTGAAAATATTCCAAATCAATTATCAAACTGAGATTCATCATCCTAAACCTCATAATAACACTGTCTAGAATCTCAAAAATACATTTAGGGGTCAAATTGTAATTTTTCCAAAGTTTAGGGACTAAATTGAAATTTTCATAAATCGAGGACCAAAATAAACTTTGGTCATCTTCATCCTCAAGACCATTCTGTCCAGATTTTACAGCAAGGTAAAAATGAATTTCTTAACCCATAAAAATTAATATAAACAAATTAACTCATAAATCCTTATTTTTAACAGCATACTCAAAATTAATCGCTTAACATTAAACCCTTAATAATCATGAATTAATCTTAACAAAATAAACTTCAAATCCTTATAAATTCTAATCTCTTTTTTAATCTTTCCATAAATAAATCATAATCAAAAGTAACATGAGAGAGAATCACTTGCTAGCTACTTCCACTTTTCTTAAACCCAAAACTCAAGATCAAAAACTGAAATTCTTGGTTTGATGAGGAGAGGGTCACGACGGCCACAAGACTTAGAAGAGAGAATAGTAATTCTCTTGCAACTTTTCTTTATATACCTAGGTTAACTTAGGTTAGGTTTGGGCTGACTTGGACTTGGGTTTGGGCTAAAAGTCTGGGTCTTACAATTTTCCTTCCTAAATCCTAACCAAGACCAATGGTAGTCTCAATAGAAGTTATGCTCATAGTAATAGTGGGAAACTGGGAATGACATGAGTATTTTTGTGAACGAATGCTTGAGCTCGTAGTGTGCAGCAGCTCATATAACCTTGGATTCATTTATGACAAGCTTGTTTGAGCCAATTTATAAAATTATGACAAGGAAAAATAATGACAATGAATTGAATTCCTTTTTGCTTATGCTAACCACCGAACTGCCTTGTTGTCATAAAGAGTGACTGGCATAATGATCTGCTTGCCGGTAAACCTTATTAACTTTCAGTATTGTGTACAATGTTCATTCCAGGTTTTGTCTGATATCATTCCAAAGGAGACTCTTCTTTGGAGATTGAAATTGCTTCAATCCGCCGCTGCTTATGCTAATTCCCGTCTTCATGCTGTAAGAGCTGAATCGCTAGTACTTGCCGGGTCAGTTAATGAGGTTCCTTTGTACATTTATTGTTCACACATCTTATGTTATCTGAATGGTCCTTGAAACATCTCTGCTGTATTTGTTTATGCATCAAGATTTATCACTGATCATGCTACATCTGTAATATGTTACGTATTTGTGATTTCTGTTTCAGAAGGGAAAATAGTAATTTGAGCCTTACTTGACCTTTAGAAAGCATAGAGTCTCGGAATAAAATTTTCTGCAGTTTTTGTGAATATAGAGCCTGGCATATAAAAGAGAATCAAGCATGCTGCTTTTATTTTCTTTGTTGTAGTTCTCTCTTTCTCTCCCACACACTTTCTTAAGCCCATAAACATCTACATTAGGCACCTACACATATTAACAGAGTTGCCCCTTCCCATGCCTTTGTTAATTCGTGCAGGTTCTGTACATGTATGGCGCCAGATACCTTTAAAACCCTTGATATTGAATACTCGATAAATTATGAAGTGAACAATAATTATAAAATTGCTGTAGCACATTTGGACACTGTAATTTGGAATGATCTTCTTCTATGTGATATTATTTGCTGTAGAGAATCTATGGTTTTCAATAAACTATCTAAATGTCTGTGTTTGGATCATGGATTTATGTCTTGTAGGAAAGGAGTGTTCCTTTAGTCAAGATTTTCTTCTCATGACTGATTTACTTTGAGATGCTATATGTGATTCCCTCTTGCATTGGTTTAATATGGATGGATGTTGAAGTTGATGCTGTATTTGCATTGCAGTGGAAATGATAACTTGCTTCGTAGTAGGGATGAAGCTTACCGTCTTAAAAGTTCATTGAAGAACTGCAAAGTTCGTTGCTTCAAGGACAATGGGCATTCCATGTTGATGGTAGGTTAAAAAAAGTGGTGTATCCTTGTGTCTAAAATAAGCAGAGAAACTGTATAGGAATGTCTGTATCTTGGACGTTTTGATGCTTCTCGCAGACACCATTTGAGCTCTTTCAAATTAACAGGTTTCTGATCACAAAAAATCTCGAATGACTTCTTACTTGTGAATAAACACTTTAGGTATCATTTTTGGTTTGAGCATATGGATCATCATTTTAGATGACCACACTCTGTACAATGTTTACCATCTATCATGTATTCTAGACCCAATGCTTCGGTTGATGAGGTGGTTCTGGGAGCGAAAGCCTGTACCATTTCTTCATGTTAACTCCTAGACTTTGGTTTTCTGAAAAGAGATCAATCTTGTGAAACATTTGGTGCATCCATAACTCGTACATTGTGATGCTCAGCGCAGTGAAGCTTTATTTCCCAGTATAGAGAGACAGACATATGACTTCATTTATTTATTTCATTTGCAGGAAGATGGTTTTAATTTGCTTACTATTATCAAAGGTGCTTGCAAATATCGTCGCACTAGGAGGCTTGATTTTGTCTCTGACTTTCTGCCGCCTAGCATGTCTGAATTCAAATGTGTATTTGATAAGGGGATTGGATAAGTCGGCTGACAATTTTTTATACGCAGCTGTTGAATGTATGGCTAGCACTTTTGTGCCTAGAATGAGATAACATGGAGACTTGACCCTGATCAAGCCAGAGCATTCATAATTGTTCAAACATAGTCCAATCAGTCAATCTTCTGACTATTTATTAGCCATTTTCTCTGTATGAGTCTCGCCGTTCACTCTTCATTTCTCCATCCTTTATCCCTTCTTGTGTTCTGTGCCGGTGGGGTTTCACAACGAGAGAAACAACTCGGCCATCTCTAACCCCTCCCATCCCAGGTGTAAGCCTGGTGTGTGTGGTTGATTGTGACATTGTCTCTCCTATTCTCTCTCTTATCTCACAATCTTTTCCATTAGAAATTCCATTTCACGTTGATTTTTACTATCAGAAAGCTCTTAATGCTGAATAAATTTGCTGCTTTATTCTGTTCTTGCTCGTTAAACTTAAGGTACAGAATATGATAAAAGAAAAATCTCTTGTAGTTCCAGGCTTCCAGCAAGCTGATAAACCATGTCCTCAGTAGACGAATAAGAAAATATACAACAGTTGTTTCATAATTTAGAAATTTGTATGAATTAAGCTGACCACAAAGGATCTCGGTCTAAATCCTAGGCTAAGTTCTGACAGTTTGGGCTTCCTGTAAACCAGCCTGACTAACTTTTTTATGTTGCATCTCATTATCTGTGTATCAAGCTGATCGTATTAGAATCACATGATTTCTAGGCTGTTTCGCTTTGGTACTTGCCCGGCTGTGTTCTCTACTCTGGACGATGGCAAGATAGTGCGAGGTCTTGCAGGAGTTCCGGATGAAGGTCCTGTCTTATTTATTGGCTACCACATGCTGATGGGATTTGAGATTTATTCTCTTGTAGAAGAATTCATGAAAGAGAAGAATATTGTGGTTCGTGGCATAGCGCCCCCTTACCTATTTTCAGAGGTCATGGAGGGTTTATTTACTGGATTTTCAGTATCTGATTGGTTGAAAGTAATGGGTGCAGTACCTGTCACAGGAAGCAATCTTTTCAGATTGCTTTCAACTAAATCACATGTGCTTCTTTATCCTGGAGGTCAACGAGAGGCTCTGCATAACAAGGTATGCCAATTGTCGAGTTCCTTGTTTTCATTTCAACAAGTTCTCTTTTGGAGCTAGAAACCATACATCTAAAAATTTTATTTCTTTTATATGATAAATACTTTCTTCTTTTCATTTCTCAAAATGGGATTTTAGCAATGAAATGTAGTAGTGTCAGTTTTGGGAATCGTCTGAAATAGTTGCAGCGTCAATTCGTAAATGCTCTTTGACAAAATAACCATGCCTGCGACCTGGTCACCACTGTTATCTCCAGTGCAGCCGAGACCTCTGATTGCTTTCAAAGGCACTAGCTAAACCACCTCTATCATCATTGTCACCGCCGTACTTCTCTTTAGAACTCTCTGAAATTGCTCAACTCTGAACCTAGCTGCAGTGCGAGGACATCACACATACATCAAAACACAGTTTTTTTTTTTTTTTTGTCTTTTCAAGTATTGCTTTGTCCAAATGTTTGTGATATCTCAAGTCTCGTGCCTCTTTAATTTTCAGGGTGAAGGATACAAGTTATTTTGGCCTGATCAACCGGAATTTGTCAGAATGGCAGCAAGGTTTGGAGCCACAATTGTACCATTTGGAACCGTAGGAGAAGATGATGTAGGAGAAGTAAGCTTTGGTTCTATTGACATCAGTTTCTTATTTATTATTTCTATTCCACGAGCCTTCCTTTGATGGTTGAAACATATTTCTGTTCTGTACATAATTCTTGTTAGAGAAGGAACAAAAACTGGTTTTAGTTATCTTTATTTTCATAGTAGTGGTAACTTCGGAAGATTTGTATCTCCCAGATCTCCTCCTGTTTTACTCTTCATTTTCCAAGCTTGTCTTTGAAATTCATGCTCGTAATGGAAAAGATTCTGTCGTCTGTGTGTTGCAGCTGGCTCTAGATTACCATGATATGATGAAAATACCAATACTAAATGACTACATCAGAGGCGCTAAGAGTAAGGTAATTAACATTCTCCTTATAAGTTATGCAATGATAGTGCATTGTAGCTGAAAGATATAAACTTAAAGACACTGGCTGTTTTTTCACAGTTTGGGTGTTAACTGAGAATATGACCTGAATCTGATTACAGGGATGACAGCTAAGGGGAGGTTGCCAGGACAGAATTATTCATCCCAGGGATTTTACCTAAGCTACCTGGCCGCTTTTATTATCTGTTTGGGAAACCCATAAAAACAAAGGGAATGAAAGAGAAGCTGGAAGACAGAGAAAGTGAAAACCTATTGTACTTGCATGTAAAATCTGAAGTTGAAAACAGTATCGCCTACTTGTTGAAGAAGCGAGAAGAGGATCCCTGTAGGAATGTCAATTGATAGAACAATATATCGTGCTTTCTACTCTCCTTTTCCTGAAGTTCCAGCATTTGAGCCTTAAAAAATAGAAAGACAGGGTACTGGATAGTCTTGAAACGTTTCCACCATCTATGCTTAAAAGCTGATTTATGTACAAAAAAACCTGTGTACTTGTAAAACATTCGTTATGTATGTTTGTTAGACTGTACTATTGTAATGAAGAAATGGTCAATCAATTCTCTCTCACTGCAAACACACTGCATTCCAAGTAATGAAGGTCAGTAGCCTGAAATGAACAAAACTTTGTCTGAAATGGAAATTAGAGCAGGACATCAAAGGACTTGCAAGTAATGGAGGTCTCTGTCCAGGACATTGATCTAAACCAACCAAGACAAGAAAGACCTGTGTTCAGTACATCAGCAAAAGCAGAACAGGAAATTTAAAATTTTACTTAAATTACAAGTCTCACAAAATCTAGTCGATCTAGATGATGTCAAGCTTCCTCGGCAGTCTAGTTCCTTCAAGCTCGAATTGAACTGATTGGAAGAAAGCATTGATTAGCCTCCGGATAGTGATGTTTGAAGACAAATGGGTCCTCCATTTTTATAATTTTAAACGCAGAAAACTTAGGTGCTTCTGATTAAAGTCCGGAATGGAAATGGAAGAATCAAAACGAGAATGGAGTAATTGAAATAACATTTAAAGATACATTAAACAATGGTTTTGGTAGTAACGAAATTATGAGCGTTTGAAAATGTATGAGCATTATAGTAAAGTGTAAATTAACAATTTGATTGCTTTTTCTCCCTCCAAAATACTTCAGACACATATAAAAGCAATGAAAGGTCGTAAGTGTTTTTAATACAAAATTGCTTTCAAACTGCAGTACATAGCTCTTCAGCCTTTGATGATCAAGGAAAGGAAACATTTGCATTTCTTACATGTGTGAGTTCGATAGCTCTTTCAACAGAGCAAAGAAGTGTTAAAAATGGCCAGCAGGTTTACCAAAGCTGAAAATTTCATCCATTGCTATTCCACATGAACAAGAAGATTAAAAAGTTTATACCTTGTTAATTATGTGAAAAAGATGCCGAAAGGAAGGTTTAGTTCTGCTGTTAGTGTTGCTTCCCCCACCTCAGTGATCTAGCTCATCACCTGGAACAAAAATATCTGCAGTTCAGCATTACCAAGCCACGCTGATGATAAAAGAATTATTCAAACTCATAACAAATCAACATTCTAAAGGAAACAGAACAAATTCATGAACCAAACACTGGACCTGGGGAAGCCATTGAGCAGAGAAATGACATCAATCATACCTTGTAAATCATCTCCCACCCTTGATAACACCTTGGTTCATATTGATCATGCAATCCCCTTCAAATTTCATGATTTTAGAGCTTGAAGAATTCTTGTAAGAAACTTGCCTTACCTTGCTTTCTAGCATTTGTTGAATACAATGAACACAGCATGACAAATAGATAGCATATAGAGATAAATAAAGAAAATAGATAGCATATATTGATTGGAAGATTGTTTATAGATGCTTAGGAAAGTATACATAACTTTTCAATTAATTTGTGGAAGTCTCCAAGACCCAGAAATGCTTGCTGTAATCAATTTTTAAGGGTCAAATGCTGGGACTTCATTTGAAGGAGAACGTAATGCACGATACACTGTTCTGTCAATAATACTTCTATAAGGATCATCCTCTCGTTTCTTCAACAGATAAGCAAGACAACTTTCGACTTCAGATTTTATGTGCAGGTATAGCTGGTTTGCGTTTTCTCTGTCTTCAAGTATCTCCCCCTTTCCCTTCGTTTCTATAGGCTTTCCGAACAGAAAATAAAAACGGCCAGGCACCTTTGGCAAAAGACCTGGGATGTAGAATACTTGGTTTGCCACCTCCCCTTGATTCTCGTCTCTGTGAACGCACCATATAATTTGTCACACAAATGTATAAAAAGGGAGCTGTCATCTTATGTTAACATGTCTTTTACAACTATATATGTAGCTAGCAAGTGCAAATATCATTGCTTGAATAGTAATCACCTTATTTTTGTAGATTTACGAGTAGCATCTCTGACGTAGCCATTAACCACTGGAATTTTCATCAAGTCATTGTAATCAAGAACCAACTGCAACATCCAAACAGAGAACTTTAAAAAGAATACAATAATATAGGATAAGTATAATTGCACGCTTTTTTTTTTTCCTAGATAGGACCTGGCAGCCCACAATCAGTAGTTAGGCAGTCAGGGAATTCTTTTAAAGAGGAGCAAAAACATTGAATGATAAGCATTATTGAGATTTGAGATTTCCTGGTTCTGCAAGCACAACTTGCATGATTAAAGAATAACGTGAAGGCAAAACTACCAGATTTGTTCCCATACAGAACCTACTGGATACAATGTAGTAGTTTGACACTATATCTGATGCCATCAGTGAATACTTAGGCTCAGACGACATATTGTGAAAGCTGCCTGTCGAGTGCAAATTATCCTGAATGTGTTGATATCATAATAAAGGTACAGTTAAACCAACTATTTCTTCTTATCATTCTGGGAAATTTTAAAATAAATTTTTTTATTGAGGATAAGAAATAATCTGAAAAAATTTAAAAACAGCTGGAAAAAGAATGCAATGCATATATTGGAAGCTATACCAATTCAAATACAAATGACACGTAAATGCTTAACCATCGGTTTTAGAACTTAAAGCTGCGAAATTTCTGGACAAAAAATGGCGCATGCTTACCTCTGCTATATCATCTTCCCCAACAGCCCCAAACGGTACAATAGTGGCTCCAAACCTAGCTGCCATTCTTACAAATTCTTGTTGTTTAGGCCAAATCAGCTTGTATTCTTCACCCTGTAAATCACATATATCCACTATCAAAATTGGAAAAAAGATGCCGCAATCGTGACTGCCCACCAACAAGCTGGTGAAACACAGTTAAACCTTTCAACTTCAACAATGCAAGTCCAAAGTTCAATTGAGGGATAAGTAAATAAGTCCAACATCAAAAGGATTGATTTGTAATTGAGCTTTCTTTAATTGTCTGGTGCTATCAGAATAGTGCAAGTTGATGAAAGTTCCTTCGGAAACAAAAAACGTAAAGTAAAATTCATTTTGGCCGGTCTCCCACTTCCAATAAAATGCAACTAGATCTAGTATGAGTTGGCGATCAGAACATATATGGATAGAACTTATAGCGGGGTCACAATCTAGTCTTTACAAAACAATCTTCCTGCCTGGAAATTTCAGCAACAGATATTTTTAGAGTTTTAACTAGCTTGCCATGTATATGCTGCATCCCACTTGCAACTGCTTGAATAAATCAATGGAAAACAACAGATAAGAAATGACTTGATCTATCCATCTGAGCAGCAGTGAAACCATATAACAATCGGCTGCAACCTAGAGTAACTTAATAAAGTCTCTTCAAAAGATGCTGAAACTTCGACTGCAACAGATACATCTTTGCCAAGATCAGGAGCATGTGCTCTGTTGCGAACCACAAAAGGTTCAAGTTGCTATATAACATGGAAGCCATTGGAATGATCAAATCTTACATCTAAGAGTTTCAATATTTTATTTCTTATTAGTTTAGTTGCAATCTAAGAACTAATAATCACATAAACTTCAATTTTATTTCTTATTAGTTTAGTTGCTCAAAAAAATAATCTTGACAGCTGGAGAAAGTTCATGATGATTTGTAAAGAATGAAATGAGATTGGTAATGCTAGCAGCAGTGTGATAATGAAGAAAACATTGCCCTCATATGAAGCAACTCTTGAAATAATAAAACTTCTGGTAAAGACAACAATTGGAAGGCATATTTGCTAGAGGAAATTAAGGTGGTCTTGGCAGTTTTGGTTCTGGAGGTGACAGTGGTAGTGAGATACTGAGATGTCAGCATGCAGATCATGGCAAGAGAAACAAACCACTTTCATCTACAAAGTGCCAAACTACTAGTCTACCACCATGGATACAAAGTAACAAGGGCGTTGTGAATATTAAAAAAATGATTTCCAGAATTTTCACCCTACATCTGCGCACTAACCTATCATCTGGAACAATGAAACAAAGCAGATATTTGATGATAGAAATAGGAAAATGACTACCAAAATATATGATTTTAACCTTACTGAAAAACTTGAAAATAACAAGGGAACTTGGCATACCCTGTAATGAAAGGCCTCACGTACGCCTCCAGGATATAGAAGCACATGTGAATTTGTTGACAGCAATTTGTAAATATTGCTTGCTGTGACAGGTACCGCTCCCATTACTTTCATCCAATCAGTTATCGAAAATTCTTTAGATGAAAGCTCTAGCCCCCCTGTAAATAGCATTGGATGCGCCATACCACGAACCATAATGTTCTTCTCTCTTAAGAATGCTTCAACAAGGGAAGAGAGTTCAAGTCCCAACAACATGTGGTAACCAACCAATAAGACAGGACCTTCATTTGGAACCCCACCTAGACCTCTTACAATATTTCCATCGTCCAGAGTTGAGAACATAGCAGCACTAGAGGCAGTTTGCAACAGTCTGAAATTCATGTGATTATATATAAGCTTAGGTTCAGGTTGACAAAGTAAAATGCCTGGAACTAGCAATTTTGACTAACATGCTGCTAAGCCAAAACTGGGAGAATCAAGCAAGGTTTTTACTTCAAGGTCCCTTTAGAACTAATCTTCTCGATATGTGTTAATCAAATAACTCTAAACACAGATATGCTTGCCAAGAACTTCAAGAGGGTTTTACTTTTTGTTTATTGTTTTATTTGTAGCAATGAAATAAAGTTATTCAACGTTAACAACTTTCTGCAACTATGCATTGACATCAAATGACAACTTTTTTACCAAGAAAGATTGAGAGAAGGGATGGACAGCCATACTACATGTCATACACGCTAGATCCTTTACCAACAACCTTTCGAGCAGAATGTAACTTGCTCCTAATATGGGAGAAATCAACCAAGATCAACTTTCCAATCACTAACTTTCTCAAAGGAATTGTATCTTTGCAGAAGTTATAAGAACCAATAGTAGACAATATCAAATGAGTAAGGGCGAAAGAAATGGACAAAATTTTATAGAGGGATGCAGATAGATCCTCAGGCTTGATCAGGATCAAGTCACCAGGGTCTCTCTTTAAATTTAAGCACAAACTGAAGTCCTAATCTGTGATCTAAATAAGGTGGATCAAGTTGCATTTTCAGAAGTGTTCCATTAAGAAATACATGCAACAAGTTTATTTGCTGAATTACCCAACTTCTTCAAATCCACGTTTGAATTCCGACATGCTAGGTGGCACATAGTTTGAGACAAAATCAAGCCTCCTTGAGCGACGGTATTTGCTAGTACCTTTAATAATAGTAAGCAAATTAACACCATCTTCCTGTACCATCAGAGAGAGGGGGGAAAGAAGGAAGAAGAAAAGGAGAAAACCGATCATTACCCCATCTTGTCAAGGTAAATAAAATTAAAGAGCAGAAGCATTCATTGCCAAGAATATCAAATGCAAAGGGTATGAATACAACAACATTATTTGCCTAACATATGATTCTAACAAGATACAGAGAAGAGCATAAAGGCGTTTCCCGTGAACATAATAGAGATAAAGACAGTATAAGAAAAGCATTCAATTCATTATGGATGTGGGAAAGTCTCACTAAATTGTGGTGTAAGAGGAGTTGAGAAATAGTGATGGCCAGAATATACATGAACGATGGACGGAGACCATCTTGAAAATAAGATGTTCAAGTGCTAATACAGTTGGAAACCCCGTTCAATATAAGAGTCAAGGAGCAGCAGTACAACATCTATACACACTACTGCATTATTCAAACACAAATACTAATGTAACCACTTTTCCTCACGTACCAATAAAATGGTGTGCCCATTCTCCTTGAAATGACGAACAGTACAATTCTTTAAGGAACTTTTCAGACGCTGTGATTCATCACCGCTAGGAAGCATTTGATCTTTGCCACTACAAAAGGGAGGAAAAAAATAGAACAGACATTAACTTTCCTTAAAATTTGTAGATTCAAAACTGTTGCCTATGACATTTCAAGGAAAATACAACAAGAGAAGAAAATTTAGATCAGTGAAGCAGCACTTTCCTACTACAACTGCATACAGGATCCTAGCATAAAAATTAGATAATTCATTGCAAGTTACAGCATACAGGTATGCTACAACAATTATAATCGCGTATATGGCTTTAATTTAGTCAAATCCATGCTGTTTAAGTTTGCAAAGTGCATTCTCTAATCAGAAAAGGCTGGGAAGGAAACAAATAAAACCCATCTCATCATAATAGCAACCAAATCATGCAAGTATAGAGCCAGTAGAGGTGTGAAGAAGCCGTCAGATTCATTGAGGCCTAGGAAAGACAGTTTCAAGGAGTATTTTAATAATAGTACTGTATCAGCAAATAGGCAACCTAAAATGAGAGAAAGAGAGAGATAACCACATCGGTGGGAAATTCATGTGGCATGATAGATTCCCTTTTGCTTTGCTTAACTTTTATAATAGCAATAGGATTACTCTTGGGGCTCTATGCCATAATTGATTAATGAACAGTTAAGTTTAGGATCTAGAATATTCACTTCTACATGGAAATCGTAAACGCATAATGTAGCAAAGTAATTTGAGATGCAGAGCATGATTAGTGATAAAATCATGTTATAAAAGAGACTAGCAAACAAAAAACACTAGGCAGATAACCAAAGAGAAGCAATAAAATAATGTTTTGGTACGTGCAAAAAGATCAAATTTAGGGAGAGTAAACACCTAGAGAGCACTAGCACTTCAGCTTTTACAGAATGAAGCCGGGAATTAGCATAGGCAGCAGCTGATTTAAGCAGTTTCAATTTCCACAGAAGAGTGTCCTTTGGAATGATATCAGCTAAACCCTGAAATGGACATGTTATCATCACAGAACAAGGAAAACAGAATAGTTAGACAACAAGCTTAATCCATAAAAAGTACTGATTTATTTCATATCAACCAAATAAAGTTCCTGACCATATCAAAAAGAAGACCCACCCACAACCTATTGGCTTTGTCAGTCGTGTGTATGTGTGCAAGGAAGCATCATTTGTTCAAATCAACTTGGGTCAATTAAGTAACAGCATTGGATCATTGAAACCTTGAGAATAATTAGTTTGTGGTTGTTAGATCCTGTGTACAAGACCTTTATGGTAGAGTGATAGTACATGGAGTCATAATAAAGATTAAAGTGAAAGAGCAAAGCACATGCAGCAAATTATATCTTAGAACAATGTCAGAATGCATATTGTGATACATTGATTAGACATGGCCTCACAGCAGATCATGGCAAACCTATCTTAAATTTTGTATATCAGATAGCATTTCTATGATTGACATTACATGTATACATGAAAGCTTAAGATCTTCACCATGCTCTTGGAAAACTAAAAATAATAAATTATATTGAAGTGTCCTCAAAACCTCTATATCTCCCTTTGGCTATTTCTTAGTCAACAATCATATTGAGCCAGTCAGGTCAAAAAATCAAATTAGTGAGTTTTGTTTCTTATCATCTTACAGAAAGGCTAGGTAGCATAGCAGTAAGATTGTTAGACAACTGTTCAATTTGTAATCCAGGAGGAAGCTTAGATTCGATATTGACCATTGCCATCTTAACTGGATCACCTGGTGTCATGAAAAGAAAAATTAGCAGTAACAAAGCAATTTGGAACTGTAAAAGTGCAACTTAATAGTGATAATCAAAACTTAAAAGAATCTCAACAGCCAAGAAAAAAAAATTCACTGATGGCGAGGCATTTACAGATCGATACAAAGAGAATATTCAGGAGCCAATGAAGCAATGAAAACAAGTGAAATGGAAAATGATCATAAAATGCTATTCCCTCTTTCATTCTCTAACTATCAGGATGTCAGGCCATACATAAGTGCTCAAATTTAATGATTCAGAAGAAGGGTACAGAGATTAAATGTTTGCAGTTCAGCGGACACAATTCCACATCTTTAATGGGACAAAATGTCACCTATCTCCGGATTCTGATGCAACACTTTTAGAGAACTTTGACTAATCCTAAAGCTTTACCATGAACCTAGTCTAAAAATCATATTGCAGAGGAAGGCAGCAGCTGCCCTGCAATCAAGGGGTTGAGCAAAGAGAGCTAGATCTCCACCTTCCCTGTGGTTTACCTTCCTGAGGATCAAACAGTACTTGTTCAGGTACATCAATAAAATACAACAAGATGCGTATTAACGCTTCTTTTCATGCTTTTCCTAGAGATCTAGAGGAAGCAGAAACCAGTAGGGTTTTCTTAAGTCCTGATCCTCCCTTAGAAGAAGAAAACGAAATTTAGTCACTTGGCAATTATCAACCAAATAAAAAAGGCAACGTTATGTGATCTCTTTCATAAAAAGAGACAGCAAAGGGATTCATGCAATATTATTCATAGTGGTAGAACTGAGAAAATCATGACAACTCTTCATTTAAGAAATTCAAGTAGGGAATTTAACATGCCAGGGACAAAACACATGGAGTACATGTTTAAGTAGTAACAACCACATCTGATTTTGTAACGAAGTAAATAAATGTACAATTATCGTTAAGAAGAAAGGATTAATATACCCATAACAAAGCTAAGAAGATAGGGGACAGCATTATGTAATTCATCAGGCAAAGCTTCCAAAAGAGGGAACAAGGGTTGCAGCTGTGACCTGTTAAATGATGTGGCTAAAACGAAAGGCTAAAATGTCAGATTACCACAGGAAGCCTTCATCAGAAAATCTTCAAGAATTTGGGTGAACAAATTACTATAGTATCAGGAATCTGACCTGGATTCGCTAGTATCAACACAAGGTCAATTTCAGGATTACGAGCAGCAACAGCAAGAGCAAGACAACCTCCAAAGGAATCCCCTACTAGATAAATAGGCTTATTCGGAGACGATGCATGCTCAAGCCTCACTATTTTTTCAACAAATTTCACCAGACCTTCATGCAACAGAAATCCAAATTACAGATACATAAGAAAATGTTCCATTGATTGAAGGAGACTACAAGCCCTAACTCCAAAGGTGTGAGGATGAAAACCACACATGCAATTGAAAATCTAAATTACAAACGAGTATAAGATCTTACAATTATAAATGAAATTTTCAAGTATTGTACTCCCACATGATTGCTTCAGATATCTCAGATAAAAGCTAAAATGGAAATGAATTGATAGCCAAACGATTAAAACCCATAATAGAAGAGAATCCAGTAAAATAAACAACAAGAAGCCTGCCAAAGACTGATGGGCTCAAGACAAAATCTAACCAGTCAACCATCTTATCTGAAACCTAATTCTCTGGAACTATTCCTTAATGAGAAAATAATACGTAGAAGTGAGCTTTTAAAAATTAAAACATGCAAACCATCAAAATAGGTATATGCATTTATAAAAGGTACAAATCATTACTTCAGTTTACAAGTATAGCTAATTGTTTCACCAATTAGTTCACGTGGAAAATCATAATAAAGAACAATATAACTCGAGATTTACGTTTGCTGAGCAACTCTGATTAAATTCTAGATAACTAAAAAAAGTACAGCCTAATGAATTTAGAGGCTCGGAGAGGTTAAGACCTTCGAATGGTGTTCGATCATACACTGGAATGTGAAGGCACCTAACCTCAAACACCCTGAAATTGGACAGAACTTTAAGTTATTAAGTCATTTATTTAGCAGTGGCAAACAGAACAAAACATGAAGTCCAAGCATCATGTTGAGCATCGGGTAGAACAAAGAATTGAAAAGATGGTGTTTATTAATTACATGGAATCGAAAATCAAAAGACAGCATCTGCACAGTAGCCGAGTTCAGACATGAATAACGCATGTCATAAATGAGAATAAAAACAAGGACATCCAGAGAGAAGAAAAACACATTTAGATATGTCTTTTGTCAATCCGAATCACACATGCACGAGAGCATACGTTTCTCTTATTGGCTTTATTTTAAGGCTGAATGCAACATATCTAAAGCAGTTCATACAGCCTCTGAGCAGAGGACGGATAAGCAGAAACTATGCCCTCTTAAAATGAGTTTACGGTGGAAAATATTCCAATAACAATAAAAGGATGTTTAAAAAACCATGTTCAGACCGGAACTAAAAACTTTTAGGGCAGTGACCACCAATTTCATCTAGGCAAACATTTTCTGTCATCATTTCAATGAATAATTTAAGAAGATGATTGCCCCGAATGTAAAAGGAAAAAGAAATGACAGTTGACGTAGTTGTTATGAAAGTAGAAAAAACAGAACTTACTTCCCAAGAGCTTTATGGTGCAAAGTAAGGCCCAAGCCAACACCATCAATCCCTGCATATACAAGAAAACAACTTCAGCATTCTAATAATCTCCTCAGTTGATGCAGCCAAAAGAGGAAACGACAATATGTTAAATCAAACACAAAAGAGAGAACACAACTCATTTGAGACCAGAAAATCACTCCTCTGTTAATGTGTTCTCCATCTGCAAACCTTTTAGCAGAGTTAAATTTCAACCTAGAATTTATCACAATGATCAACAATTACCAGGGAAAAAGAGAAGAATCGGAGAATCTTTTAGAGGCTGCCCACACTCGACAGGGCAAAACCACCTCGGTGGCCCACCATCAGGCTTAATAATCTCCTTGGCTCCTTCAAGATAATCTCTCACGGTCTTGGTCCCGTATCCATCATCCCACAAAACTTCCAAGTCATTTGAAATAACATCTTTCACCCTCTTTTTCTCAACTCTAGTATATTTTAACCTTCCATTCCCTCCATCAATCAGACCTTCATCACTCTTCTCAATCTTCCTCACGAAACCATCAACCAAATCCCCATTCTTTTCTTTCTCTTCAATGGAAGTTCCTTTCACCGGAATTGAATCAGAAGACAATATTTTTGACTCCCTGCCACTGCCTAAACTTTGAACTCTCACTCGAGACCTAAGCTTAGCCTCTGAATTCGTCACAAAATAAGGCAATACCAGGGAATTAACGACTAACGGCATGGCTTGTTTAAGCGATGGAAGACAGGAAGAGTCAAGACACTTCTACAAATTCCAAAGAACAGCTTAAAGGTATTCAAACAACTTTCTGGTGCCCTTTTCAAGTACCAGCTTCAATTAAACACAACTATTGCATAAAATTATGAACTCCCTCTCAAAATTCACCACCTTAACAACTTGGAACTCTCATCAAGTACCATTCAGCAATTTTGAAACTCGGGTCACTTTTCAAGTCCTACCAGCACTTGAAAAGAGCCCCAGTAACAGAAAAAACTCAACACTGCTCTCTAAACACTCAAGCTGAACAAGGGACACCCTTTACATGAACTATTAGACCTTTTTTAGTTCAAATGAACAACAGCATGAAACCTTTTTTCAAGTACCAGGCAGTAATAGAGAAACAATTACACCGTATTTGGAATTAGATGTTTAAACACACGCGCACGGAATACTCCACATGTGTGAACCAAAAAGAAAGACCCAGAAAGCAAAATGACTGGTAGAACATGTACATTGCTTTCCAGTTCATTGTCTCATATGACAGACAAATACCAGCCGTTAAGTTGGAATATAATTAGTAAAAACGAAAGACGATAAATGACAAATTGGCAAGCAATTATCCATGTTTTGGATTTTAGGTGCAAGGTTTTTACAGTTACCTGCTCTTGCAGATATTTGAGTGGTATTCCTTTCTGATTTCTGTACAGACCAGACCACCTTCACAATTTCAGAACAACCATTCTCTGGTCATGGTCTGGCCTGGCTCACTGTCTTGACGTGCAATGCTGACAGCAAATCCAGTTAAAGATAGATAGTTTTGACAACGTGGGGCTATGGTTTTGTTCCATTAATAATGCTGAGTTGATGTTTTAAGTGTGTGGTTCGTGCCCCCTAAAAGCATATTTGAAAGTTAACTAGATATCCTTTAAAAATATATTAAAATATTTTTTTTAAAAAAAAAGTTATTTTTAATACTATCAAATCAAAATTATTTAAAAACAATAAAATATTATTAAATTAAATGTTTTTAAGTCAAATATAATTTTAAAACACATTTAAGTATAATTTCAAGTGATTTTTTTTGTTAAAGTTACTATTTTTAATAACTTCTATGTTAAAATTGTTATTCTCGTGTTAAACACAATTATTTTCAAATTTGTTAAAAAAAATTTAAAATCCAGAATTATTACACAAGTCCGAGGAATGATTCTACGTTAGATGATACTCATGATTAATCACTCATTTCAGTTAAAAACAAATCACTACACTGTAATTATGTAATGATTGCGCGTCTTCTATGCCAGCGAGGGCCAGGGTACTATCAAATTTTGACGAGGAATGTGTGGATCCACTGTATGGTTCAAAATTAAAAGAAAAGGAAGAAGAAGAAAAAAAAATGAAAAGAAAAAAGATTGGAAAGCGAACTTAAAAAGGGAATGAAAACTGTGTTTATGACATTAATAGGTCTTTTTCAGATTCAGCTAGGGTCTAAGCTGATGTAAGAGCTTGGGTTCTCAACGGTTGAGTTAACCCGAATCAAAATCAAATTAATATTATCTTAATATATTTTTTAATAAAAATAACATTATTTTAAATAAATAAAAATCTTGAAGTTCATCATAATAGATCTTACCTAGATTTGAACTAGTCTAACTAAATCACCTAGATATGATCGAGTCAATATTTTAACATCTTCATATTCATTTTTACATAGATATAGATATATGAATAAGATCTAAGTCAATGGATTAGTGACTCTACCCGCTAAATTTAATTACTAACAACATTAAAAGATTCAAGGGGAAATCACATGCTTTAACTGATCATATGAATAGTGCAAGTATGTCCTCTCACTTTTTTCTTTTTTTTCCCTTCAATTTATTTTTATTGATTTTTTTAATTTTATCATTCAACAAAGTGGTTGATTTTAAATTGGTATTTATAATTTATTTCTATTTGCTTTCTATAAGTTTATCGCAATTTCAAATAAATGTCATGTTATATGGTTGGTGCTCGATTTTATGAGTGCCTATTTCTGTTATCATTTAATTAAGTAAAAAAATAACTTACAAAAACAGAATTATTAAATCCAATAGAGTTTATAACTCGGGTCATGGATTTGACAGATTTTATAAATTAAGCCACAAAGCTCAAGTCAATCTAATAAGTCTTCATTTCAATATTAAAAAAAAAAGATATCTTGTAAGGAATTTTAATTTCAATCTATGTTTTTACGTATTATCCAAGCAACTTTTGGACCCGCCAAATCAAATGGATCACGTCAAAGAAAAAAAATAATTAAAAAAATACATAATTATTAAATCCAAATGAACCCATGACCAGTCATGAGTTTAGCAGGTTAAAACCGGATCGATCTAATATTACCATCTCAATATTAAAAAAAAAAAGTATTATTTCAAATTTTTTTAAATCAAACTATCTGGATTATTTTTAAACTCTTTAAGTCAACAGAATTATATTAAAACAACTCTTATACAATGTAATTTAAAACTAGATAAGAAATCCAAGAAATTAGATTGCAAGATTTTAAAGTTAGCTTCCTAGACTAAATTTAATAACAATGACGACAGAGTTTTTTCCAGCTTAAACATTTTTTATATTCAAAATTTTTTTGGACCGGCCTGGCATAAAGGGCCAGTGAAAAAGAAAGTAACGTTAAAGCCTAAAGTCATTGACTAAAGCCATTTTTCAGAAGGTAATCAGGCTTACTAGTTACTAGTTAGTACATGACGATGGTTATTGAAAGCGATAGTACGTTTGGCTACAAGGTGGCAACCATCAGAAGGAAGATGACTGAAAAGGAAGGCAAGCTTTTTGGCTACAAGGTTACAACCATCGGAAGGAAGATAAGTGAAAAGGAAGGCAACGTGCTACATTCTTAGCCTTCCATTTTTGTTCACGAAATCTTCTGGCCTTTTCGCTTCCAAAGAAGTGGCACAGGATACGGCCCAGCCTACCATTACCTGCTGCAACTACTGGAAGGAGAAATATAGACAATGTGTAGTGATGTTCCTTGCATCAACGAGCTGAGCTCGTCTCCTTTGTAATCAAAGGAAAAAAAACAAGTTTATTATCATTTCGGTTCAGATCGAGGGAAGGCTGCTGCGAGACTGGCCATTTTTTAAGGGTCAAACGCTGGAACTTCATGCAAAGGAGAATGTAAAGCATGATACACTGTTCTGTCAACAATATTCCTGTAAGGATCCTCCTCTCGTTTCTTCAGCAGATAAGCAATGCAACCTTCAACTTCAGATTTTATGTGCAGGTATAATTGTTTAGCATTTTCTCTGTCTTCAAGTATCTCTTCCTTTCGGCCCTTGGTAGCTATAGGCTTTCCGAACAGAAAATAAAATCGGCCCGGTAGCTTTGGCAGGAGACCTGGGAGATGTAGTTCTTGGTTGGCAACCTCCCCTTTACTCTTATCCCTGTAAGCATGCACGAAGTTCTCTCAACATAAATGTATCAAAAAGTAGCTCTCGTATTTTATGTTAGCAATGATCTCTACAACCATTCAATGAGTTAATAGCATTGCAGGGAGAGTAATCACCTTATTCTTATAGAGCTACTAGTAGCGTTTCTGATGTAGTCATTAAGCACTGGGATTTTCATTAAATCGTTGTAATCAAGTACCAGCTGCAAAATCCAAAGCAAAAGAACTTGAAAATAAAATAAGAGGTAAATTTGATTGCAATCTTCGGTCATAAAAGGAAGAGAGGGAAAGTTCATAAAAGGAGAGAAGCAAAAAAGAAAGTGAGAAGTCCAGAAATGCACATCTCAACCGGAGTGTGGGACTTGTACAGCGCATAATTTGCATATTAAGTAACCCAGAAAATGATAAATCCACAGATTTGTTTTTCAAATTTCTGCCAGAGAATGTATGGTTCATCCATAAATCTGCTTTGAGCACATACAACACATAGCTGCATCAAGCCATGGACAGTTTTTTCTATTTTTTCCGAAGCCCTTTAGGTAAACAAATATTGTGGATATAACACAGAAAAAAAACAAAGAATGTATGAACAAACTGAGGATCCACAACAAAAATATATGAGAGATGTGGCAGAAAAGGACAGTCTTACCTCTGCTATATCATCTTCTCCTACAGTTCCAAATGGTACAATTGTAGCCCCAAACCTCGCTGCCATTCTCACAAATTCTTGTTGATCAGGCCAAAATAGCCTATATTCTTCACCCTGTAAATTGCAAAAGCTTCATGATTGAACAGAACCAAGCTTTAGACAAATAAAATGCAAGAAATAACACATTCATAAATCTCAAGAAAAAGGTTAGTAAAATACTTCACAGCATAGTGACTCCTGTTTCATGGTAAACGCCTTCATCTTACCTAAACTTTTCTTTATTAATTAGTAAAGATGGAGCCAATGGCCTAGCAGTTTGTATGCAGTATCAATGGCATATATACATGAACATGCAATTGAATTTGAAGGATATAACAGTGGAAAAGTG
>Ga0307510_10002477_pt1 | contig 21004 bp, 21 predicted proteins | sample 12_EM_MG_FD_207224 | JGI IMG/M metagenome (GOLD analysis project Ga0307510, IMG submission 207224) | Populus trichocarpa ectomycorrhiza microbial communities from riparian zone in the Pacific Northwest, United States - 12_EM | ecosystem: Host-associated > Plants > Roots > Unclassified | place... | reverse complement strand
ATTGCCTTTCGTAGGCAATCTGTGACTTTCTCTGAACGGATTTTCCAGTCCAGGGATTCTTCATGTTCGAAACTACGGCTGATGGCTTTTGCAAAGTCCGCAATGGGGCTTTTCAGGGATTGTATTGGTATGTCAGAGTTGAGAAGTTCGTCACAGAGGCCTGCCATCTCCTCGATGTCCTCATCTACATCTCCGAGCTTCAGTAATACTTGCACGGCCAATCCATGGACAAGAGCTGTCGTGACAGGAAAAGAAAATTTCATGGAGATTTCGTGCCATTGTCGATGCAAATAGCGGAAGTATTGAATGGAGCACTTGACATCTTCGGGCTGCCATGATTCCTTGATGCGAAACAAAACGAAGAGAGCAAGGTTGTAGAATATCTCAACAATGTTGATGAACGAGGGGGGTGCATCCGGGGCAATTGGGAGGAATATGGCTGCCGTTAAGCTGAGGATTGATCTTTCGAGGTCGCCCCGTTGCCTTGACGACAGGAAGTGCGAACCTGTTCCCAATGACAGACAGTGAGACATAGAAAATACAACGAGAATGAGCTCTGGGTAATGACGACCACTGCCTGATGGACAGCTCGGGGATGTCAGGAATGAATTCCAACTTACCCTGTGCATCGCCCATAGTTCAGCGCTCGATAATCACAAGACGAACCACTGACACTTGGATGACGTTGTGTGAGAAGAAAAATGAGTGGAGGGGATATGTTGTTGAAATTTCGTGTGGCGGGAAAACAAACAGGGGGATGGTACTGAAGAGTCAAACACGTATCGACGCGTTGATGCGTCGACTGTCAGACTTAAGGGCGAGCGGGCGATTGCTACAGTAGTACAGTACTGTACTGTTGGCGTAGGTGTGGGCTTAAATATAATTACCCAGGAAACGACTCGGATCGCACGGTTACGTTACGGCATCATCGAATTTCGAATTTCACGCTCGCTTCCACAATTTGCATAGACTTGGGACTCGAACTTTGTTCGTGTCGTCTTCCTCATGAAGGGACGGAGCGGTGTATCAACACAAACGACGCGTCTTATTTCTCTTCCGTGACTTCTTCAAGCCCGAGAACCACCACAGCGTGCCCGACACCAACCCCGAGTCCGAGCTCGAACAACTCGCATTTCCAGAGCGCCGCTCAAAGCGCGTCAACGTCGAGATCGTCAACACCGAAGGGACAGCATATGATCCTTTGGTGGAGATTAAGTTATGAAGAGTTTCCCGGACTAACTACCAAAGCGCCAACGAGCAAGGGCAAGGCGGCAAGACAACCACTAGCGCGAACTCTGTCGTCCGAATCTGCGGCGTCGCCAAAGAAACCCAAACCAATCAAGCAGGCTCTTGAGAGGCCTCACCGGCCTCACCCCGCACCTGAGCACTGGCGGGAAATGTACAATGCCATCATGGAGATGCGCTCGCGGTTCCCCGCGCCAATGGACACGATGGGCTGCGACATGACCAAGTGGAAGGAGGTGGGTCCTCGGGTGTGTGACCCATTTGTCATTAGCTCGATACTTTTTCTCGCCCTTGACGAGGGCAGAATGGGCAATTGTGATGCTCATTTCACTCATGCTCTTGTCCCAAACCAAGGACGAGGTGACCGATGCAGCCAAGGACAAGCTCCGAGTCCGCGCCGCGCTCAGAGGCACGCTCAGCCTCCTCGAGGCTGTGCTAGCTGCCGAGGAGCAGGTCGCCGCGGACGCCATCAGCAAAGTAGGCTTCTGGCGTCGCGAGACAAAGTTCGTCCCACGGTCCCCACACTACCCTCTCGTCCTCCGCGGAATTGATGACCGATTAGTGATTGCAGTGTAAGGTGACCTTACACGAGTCCTACAGTGAACTCTCACTTCAATCTATTTTGGCACCATCACGCGACGTTCGACTTCTGGCAGAACCTCTCATGACACAAACACTACGACCCTCATCAGATTCGGCGGCCAGCTCCGATGCCGCAAGCGCCTACGAAGTCGCCCTCGAGGCGGAGGAGAACCCACAAGAGTTACCCCTTGTATACCGATGGCTCGCCGTGCGTTTCATGCCTAGCACGTCCATCTGTGGTACCTGTGCCCCCATGGTGTGTTGCGATGGAGGCCTTCTCAACGAGGATGCTGTGCTGACCTGCTGCCATACGTGTATTTGCAGGTGGGACTTGTGAAGCTTCCCGTTGCGAGACGATTCCAACTGAGCAAGGAAGTTGCCATCCTCGGCGTCAGCCTCTTCGTGTTGGCCCGTGGCCTCGGTCCTCTCGTTGCGGGCGCAATGTCAGAAGTCTACGGGCGCAATGTCATCTAGCATGTCTCGTTTAGCCTGTGCTTCATATGCGTGTTCACTGTTGCGTTCGCACCTCACACACGAGTTATGTTATCTTGTGTATACATTCTGCCTTGGATCTGGCGGGATAACGCGATACACGCCGACAGCTCTTTAATTTTCGGTTCATCTGCGGGTACTGTGGCCCTGCGTTTCTCAGTGTGGCCGGGGGAAGCATTAGCAATATGTTCTCCAACGCGGTCAAGGGAACGCGCAGGGCCTGTCAACAGGATATCTAGCCACGATTTCGTCGATGCTTAGATGAATCAACCTCGACATCAGAATTCCCGACAATAACCCTATCCTCACCGCGCCGCTGCAAGCCAGTAGTCAGTGCCCATGTTTCTCCAAGGTAAACTCGGCCACCAACCGACGACTGCGAATCATGCACCATAATGAACATAGTTCACCCAACGCTCCAAAGTCATCCCTCTCCTTTTCTTTCTTCGTAATTTCACCACAGCATCTCGAAGTGCCTCTGCCGTTCTCTCATGATAGTATACCCCTTGCTTCCCGCCGGAGAACACCGACTTGTAAAAGTTCTCGGCCAGGTCCCGCCCATCGATATCAGCCATGGCCCACATTGTCCCAACGACGCTTCGGTATCCGCAGTATTGCATCGCAGCAGCAAGGTGCAGCGCTTCATCGGCGGGGCTCTCGTCAGTCAGTTCTGCCGTGTGGCAAGCCGCCAAGAATGCAAATTCAGCATTTGGAAGTTGAGATCGCACAATGTCGAGCAATGACAGGTGCTTGCCTTGGTAAAGCTTGAAAGAAGAGTAGAATGGCTTGCCCGGCTCGAGTAATCCGTGGCACACAATATGGACGAACCGATGATCCCGGAGGCATTCCAGCACAACACTAGGCGTCGCATTTCCTCCAATGAGGGTTGTCGCCCGAGAACTGGCCCGCTGTACCGCTTTCATCTCTTCTAATGCCTGTACCATGGATGCATCTGGCTGTACAACGAGAAGCATTGAGGGCTTCTCGAAAGTTTGGGGGTGGGGCTTACGAGATTCGATGAGCGCAGAAAGAGATGGCGTGTATGAGGGGATGTATATGTCGAGGAAATATCGTGGCGGGCCCACATCTGATGGAATTGGACCCATTGCGTGGAGCGGAAGCGAACAAAAGACGGATGTCGGGCACCACCATACACGAGATTGTTCCGGTATATTCAACTCGTTTAGTCTTTTGATCACTGGCCTGCCGACAAGCTCATAGAGCTCTTTGAGAACAGCACGCAGAGCGTCCTCGTATGCATTAGACTCGAGGCCCTGCTTTCTTTCCCCCAGTAGTTGGTCCTGCAATTTGTTCGCGCGGATATAGAAGTCATCTGAAGTAGGAATCAGGGAGGGCGGAGAATTGTGGAGAAGGATGAGTATGTCAGATCGCCACTCGCAATGGCTGATAATGATGACTGGGCCATGAGATGCAGCGGAACGGAGGGTGTCGAAGGAAGGTGGCTTCAAGAAGGTGTGAAAGCCTGAGAGGGCTTGAATCTGAGTAATGAGCTTCTCGCGGTCATCCAAAAGCTTCTGTTTCCGCATCACGCTATGGCCATATGGGTCCATCCCCTCGAGATTATTGTTTCTATCAACACCATTGTTTAGTGAGAAGGTCAGGGTAAGTGTTTCAAGTTCCCGATTGACCGCGGAGAATTTGTCTGCCAAATTGGAGTCGGCCAAACGAATTTGGTCGATCGAAGGACGAAGGCCACGCATTTCTGACCATAACAATCCTCTTCCTCGTTCGAGGGTCTCGATGGCATGCTCGAGATGACCAGTGTCGATGTGGTAGGATGCATAGTCCAACGGAATTGTCTGCAACCCATCACGCATTGCGGCGAGTCGGGAATGCTGAATGTCAAGTGTGGGAGAAAATGTGAGAGAGGATTGGATCGATGACATGGCATGGTCATACGCGGTCGAGGCAGAGGGGTGCCCAAAACGGCGTGCAATTGACGCCCAGTGAATTGACATAGGGCGTCGGTCACGTGAGTTACCGAGGGTATAGTCAGCCGCAGCGGGGAAGAGTCGCATGAGTTCATGCAAGTCTTCTTCGTGACATAGCAATTCGAGACGGGTTGATAGCATGAAAGTGAGCCCAACAAGCAAGACAAAACGGGAGCCAGAGGAAAGTGGAATAGTAGAATTGATACCATCCCGAGTGGCTAAGATTGCCTCGTCAAGGTACTTGATTTTATGGGTGCACTGAAAGGCACGATGTAGGAGGTTGCCTAAGGATTCCTGGGCGGTGGAAGTAAGTTCACCGCGAGGGTAAGAAACAAGCAAGTGTCGACAATACTTGATGCCGTCTTCGATATTCCCTACGTCAGTAAGCTGGTAGATATAGGGGGCTCGAAGTGCGTCAAGGTGCTCCCTGGATGTCTTCATCGACTTTGGCTTGATGGCCATCGGATCGGGCAGAGAGGCAACCAGGTCACGGAACGACGGAATCTTTGCAGATTTGGGAGGAATGGGCCGCGCGTCTCGAGTGTTTCCTGTGCCATCCAAGCGCGATCTTTCGACGTCAGCGAGATCTTTGATGATCTTAGCACGATTGGGATCTTCAATAGAGGTCCCATCAAGCCAGGTACGAAAACGGTAGATCGCATGCTCTAAATGCTCTGGCTTCCCATACGCGTCAAATCGAGCGACGGCGAACACGGCGGCCAAGTGTAATGCCTCCGTCCTGATTAGACTCGGCCCATCTCCAGATCCACAAGACGTGAGAATTCTGTCAAAGATTGTCATTCCCTCTTCGTAATCATCATCCGAAGGAGCAACGACGAAGCGGAAAAAGAGAGATCGGGCAAGCTCCACGGAGACCTGATGCAAACCTGGTAGGCGTACAATTGCCATTCGTAGGCAATCTATGACTTTCTCCGAAGGAATTTCCACTTCAGAGGGTTCGTTGAAATGAAATTTGATAGCTCTTGCAAAGTCCGTAAAGGGTCTGGTCAGGGATTGTGTCGATATGTCAGAGTTGAGAAGTTCGTCACAGAGGTCTGCCATCTCCTCGATGTCCTGATTCGCATCTCCGAGCTCCAATCCTACTTGTACCATCAATGCACGGACAAGATCTGTTGTGACGGGAAGAGGAAATTTCATGAAGACTTCATGCCATTGTGCATGCAAATACCGGAGGTACCTAATGCAGCACTTGACATCTTCGGGCCGCCTTGACAGCAGGACGCGGCAAAAAATGCCGCTTGTGAGGTTGTAGAACATCGGAACAATGTTTGGGAACGAAGACGGTGTATCCTGGGTAAGTGGGAGGAATATTGCTTTGGTGCTGCTGAGGATTGATTGTTCGGGGTCGCCCTGTTGCCATGGCGATAAGAAGCGCGAACCTGTTCCCAATGCCGGACAGTGGGACATAGAAAAGACAACGAGGATCAATTCTGGGTAATGACAACCACGCCCTAATGGCGGGCTCGGAGATGTCGGGAGTGAATTCCAACTCACTCTGTGCATCGCCCATAGTTCAACTGTATTGCAGTTGGAAATCCACACTGCTGTGAGTTCGAGGAAAGGTCAGGTCCGAAGTGGGTCCGCGTTCCCGAGGGGAAAGCGAAGGCGCAAAGGAGAGAGGGAGGAAAGGGAGAGGTGTGTGTGTGTGTGTGTGTGACACGAGATGGCTCCACGTGAGGCGCTTGTATGATGCTGAATGAGACGAGACAAGATGAAACTGAGCGCAACGCAGACCGTGATGGGCACTTGCGGCCCCAACAACACGGCTGGGGAATCTGTAACGGGCGTAAGAAGTGCTTGAGGCGAACGCACGCGAATGGAAAGTGGAAGGGAAAGTGGAGCTGTATTCTTGCCTGGCCAGGAGAGTTATATACATGTACGCTACGTGCGATGTGGAGAAGGGTGGTCTAGGACAGGAGGAGAACAAAGGAACGTACCAAAGGAGTCCTGAATGATTCTATACACAGTACAATGCGAGTTCAGCGAAGCGTGAATACCAAACAAGGCGACCGGCGGTGTCGCGCGCGTCGTGCGTGACTGTTGGTACGACAGCTATCGAGGAGGCGTGCACTTGTGGGGTGGTCTGCGATGGGCGATCCGCGTGTCGTCGGCAGTGAGGTGAGGTGAGGCAGTGGTGAGATGCGTGGCAGTGGCAAACTTGGGCGTTCGGAGGACATCACGTGGTCGATGTTGCCAGGGCGGCCCGCGCGTCCACACTTAACAATAATCTCTCCAACCTCACCTGTTATCAAGTCAAAAAAAAAAAAACACCTTACAATGATGTCGTGTGTGAACGAAAATGAGATGTACAAGCTCTGAGGCTTGGGTACAAGGGAATACGTTGTTGAAATTTAGTGTGCCGGGAAAACAAACAGGGGATGACACTGAAGCGTCAAACTCGTGCCGACGCGTTGACTGTCAGTCGCAAGGCGTGGCGAGCGAGATTAGGCGTGGGCTCAAATATGATTCATTTTCTCTCAGCACTGTACAGTACTTTCACCCAGTCACTCAGCTCAGGATCGCCGGCATCTTTGAAATTTGAAATTCACTTTGGCTTCCGCAGGGCCTTTGCATTCATGAAGAGATGGAGCGGTCGTTCAACACAAATGATGCGTCTTATTTCACCAGAGCACAGTGGGCCCTTCCTTGACCTTCTTCAAGCTCGAGGACCACCACACTCTGCCCGATAACCCGATAACAATCCCGAGTCTGGACTCGGACTCCGCCATCTCCAGCGCGCCGCCCAAAGCGCGTCGAAGTCGACGTCGTCAACACCCAGGGGACAGAATTTTGTGGTGGAGATGATAAGGAGTTTCCCGGACCGGCTACCAAAGTGCCAACGGGCGAGGGAAGGGAAAGGGAAAGGCAGCAAGACGACCTCCGAATCCGTGCTGCCGCCAAAGAAACCCAACGCAATTAAGCAGACCCTCGAGAAGCCTCATCCCGCACCTGCGCGCTGGTAGGAAACGTATGACGCCATCAAGGAGATGCGCTCGCGATTCCCCGCGCCAGTGGACACGATGGGTTGCGACACGGCCTGGTGGAAGGAGATGGACCCTCGGGTGCGTGCCGCGTTTATCATTCAAGTCAGCTCGAGTCCCCGACTTTTCAACTGCCCCAATCTTACGTCTAAATGCTCCATATCTCCCGCCGTCGTCTCTTTTTTCGCTTTTGAGGCATTTCTTTGTGCGTCCCACCACATTCAATTCTTGATTCTCGGCGTCTTTAGCTTGGACAAGCCGATTGTACGGCAATCGAGGGAAAATAATTGTGTGTTAATGGACAGCTTGTGGTTTACAAGGGACAGATATGAGTCCATGTGAACGATAAATGTCGAAAGATATGAGCAATAATAGAGTACATTTTCTTAGCTATACGGTTGTAAGGCAAACGAGAGGACGTGGGCAGACGAGCCATCCTCGCGTAGGACTCGGGTTTCCTCAAGATTTTGTGACATCCGGCGCATGTACTCGCCGGCGCCAGATAAATGAGCGACCTTACAACATGCCGCATGAATCCTGAGATAGGTGGGGTTTGGCAATGGAAGATTGGCGTGTGCGCTTTTGAACGTGATAGGATTCTCTTTACACGAACGAAGGAGCATATTTTCCGTGGCGCGAATAGTGTAGGTGTTTTCCTCACCCTCCTGTGAGTGCAGCGGCGCCGCCGCGCTGAACCCTTAGTGCTGGTGCACGCGGAAGGGATAGGACATTTTCGAATTGTCACTCACTATGCCTTCAAACCACAACAATAACGCGTCGAACCAGACTTGTATGTTTTGGTCTAATGTCATGACGTTGTCAAGACCGTGGGCAGTTGTACCACCGACTACTTTCAACGTTTCGGGATAATCCCCGTAACCGAAGCACTTCATTATGGCCCACATTGACGTGGCATACTCGTGTTCGAGCTACGAGAGAGAACAAGTGGGTGGACAGCTGCCAGTCGTATCCAGGAGACAGTGAAAGGGTTCGTTGAAAGCGCACCTTACTGCTACCAGTTGTAGCGCCATCTTCCGTGGCGTCTGGACCGGCCTCCAAACTGTGATCGGTTCGACTCGAAGTCGAATGTCGCCAGTAAGGAAGAATGTACGCGCACTGAGCCACGCACATCTCCATGTGAGATCTAACCACTTCCTCCATGAGCTCGCGGTTCTTGAGCACAGATCGAGAATCGTATTTCCCAGAAACGACGCATCGAAAGCCATCCCGGACAAGAGCAGCCTATGGGAGAGTCCGTGAGCCATTGCATTGAAAAAAAAAAAAAAGCAGTTGGCAGGGGTCTTGCAAAGTGCACCAGTGGATGTGTCAGCTCACGTTTTTCTTGGCCTTGAAGTCGCAGCGTTGGCGCCCGGGCACATGATCCAGGCACCATCGCAGACGATTCCGAGGCTCAGGTTCACCCTTGGGTTCACCACCCTCAGCTTGTGGTCTATCAGGCTGGCGAAGCATGTCTTCCGCCATCTCCTTTATAGTTTCGAACGGAATGGGTGACGAAGGGTAAGAGGACGGCGACCGAGAAGGCGTTCTAGTGACACCTTCATATCTCCAAACTGTCAAGTAGCGTCGCGCTGGCCATCAGAAAGGGACAAACCTTGAAGGCACACTGCAGACTCGGAGGCTGCCCTGTGCCCGGGGCGACCAATCATGATCGCGGGGAATTATGGCTCACAGGCGCGGAGGTAATGGAGGAGGTACGTTTCTCCCAACTCGTCCAGTTGATCTTCGCTCCGACAGGCGTTCACCTCTTTGGCTACAAATTCGATTGCCCGCATCGAAGGTCCCTCGAGGATGAGATAACCGAGCACCCTCGCGTGAATGAGCGGCTTTTGTTCGAGGATTTCGCGATTGGTGTTGGGATGGGCGGCTCGTTCTAGCAACAGGATCCTGGAGTAAGCAGTACGTAGCTCGGCTTCTGCATTTTTGTCAGAGATGTTGAAATGTCCTGAGAGCTCTGCAGGGAGTGGTTGGGGCATAGACTCGGATGCCCAGGGCTCCCGCGGATACAATCACATTTAGACCTCGACCATGTCCCTATTTAGGCCTTATTACTTTACAGCTGGCTTGGGTTGTACGGAGGCGTGGTGATTCCATCCCAACGAGAGATTCCTGGCATTATCGAACGGGCTATGATGGGTCTTCCCCAGATCGCCATCTCGCCTCACCGCTACTAGGTGCTACTAGGTGGACCGCAGCCGCAGTATATAGGTCCGTTACTACAGGCCACGCATACATGTCGATGAACATGTGCCAGAGTGGTCTAAACGAATTGAATAAAGTGACCGAACATCCGACAACACACTCCCCGCCATACTATGCTAAGATGATTACGAACCGACACTACGCATCATGTACTGTAATGAACGTGATTTACCCAACGCTCCAAAGTCATCCCACTCTTTCTTCGCAGTCTCATCACGGCGTCCCGAAGTGCTTCCGCCGTTCTCTCATATTGGCGTGCACCTTGCGTCCTGCCTGAGAACACCGTCTGGTAAAAATCCCTAGCCAGATCTCGCCCATCCGTATCTGCCATAGCCCACATTGTCCCAACGACACTCCGGAATTCGCGGACTTGCATGGCCGCAGCAAGATGAAGCACCTCGTCCTCGACGCTCTTGCCTGTCAGCTCCGCGGTATGGCGAGCGGACAGGAACGCGAACTCGGTATCTAGGAGTTGAGACTTGACAATATCGAGCAACGGGAGCTTCCCTCTGTGATGTTTAACGAAGCCTCGACTGGCTTTCCCGGCTCGAATATTCCGTAGCATACGATATGGGCAAACGAATGATCCACAGGCGTGCCAGCACAAAAATAGGCGTTGCCTTAGTCGAAGAGAGATTTGTAGCCCGCGTGCTGACCGCTTGTACGGCCGACAACTTCTTGTCTATAAGGTTGTAGGGCAAATGACAGGGCTCACCCAGATGCGCCATCCTCAGACAGGACTCGAATATCCTCTAGCTCTTTTGAAAATTTGTCCATGTACTAACATGGGCGTGAATCTTGAGGTAGACAGGGTTTGGCAACGGAAGGCCTGGGTATGCACTTTTGAACACGATTGGATTTTCCTTGCACAAGAGACGGTGTGTTTCTTCTGCCACACGGATAGTATAGGTGTTCTCCTCGCCGTCCTGCAGACATTCAGCGTAAGGACTGAAAATTGCAAACCACGCACCTCTGCGTCAGGCCAGAGTTGTAGCTCATCAAACCAGCTGTGAATAGTGTAGTCTAATGTCGTGATGTTATCGAGACTGTGGACACCGACACCATTCAGTTTCTCGGGAAGATCTTCGTAACCAAAACATCTCGTAATGTCCACATAGTCGCAGCATACTCGTGCTAGGAGCAAGGAGTTGGCGACGGTCGAAATAGGGCACATGGATGCGTACCTTAGGACCGACTTCATTGGAGCCACGAGTGCTCACGTTGGTCGAGTGGGGAAAGATGTGCGTGCACTGAATGATAATATGTGGTGATGGGTGACGGATGACGCGATGACGCGTGGTGGCCGATGAGCCACAGGGGACCACATTCCCTGCTACCCTGCTACCATAAACCCTCAACGGCCTCAACGTCTCAACTGCACCCTTGGATGCGTCGAGTACCTCACCTTGCAAATCGGAGAGAGCCCCTTCAATATCCACGCCTACAACGTCGAGCAGCGCTCCTTCCAACCCCTCCTCGGACGCGCAGTCCAGCGTGTCCTCCTCTTCAGCCTCAACGAGCACCCCGACAGACGCGTCGACATCATCGCCCGCGACCCCCGCGACCGCTCCTGACGCGTCATAATCTCATCACGAAAATGGCGCACGCACGTTGGGCTCATCCGGACCCTCGCCTATGAAGCCGCCCTCCACCACGGCGACCCCGCATGAATACACTCGAACGCTGCGTCACCAACAGCATGTGACTCGACGCCTCGCAAGACCCCCTCATCTCCACCTTTGCATGCAAGAAGCCGCCAAGAAGGTCCATCTCGTTACCACCACCCTCCCCGAAGAATTCCGAATCATCCGACGCCACCCTGAAGATCTGCTCCTCTCCCTTCCACCCCTCCCCACGCATCCACCTCCGTTCATGTCCGGCTCTCAACTCACTCAAGAAGCGCCTCGGTGACCTCAAGATCAACAATTACCACTTTCTCTGGCAAACAGTCTATGCGATTAGCGTGGCGCTGGATTGATGGCTACATTCATTCGCAGCCCCCGCACTCAAGTTTCACGTGGGCAAGCACAAGATTTGGGGCAAGCTCGATAGAGCACATGAGGAATACCAACGCGCCATTGGTACTTATTCAGACCAAAGTGAGCTTACCTACTTAGGAAATAACGGCCTTGACCTCACCGTTACAGTCGCTCGAGGGCAGCTCCCTCAAATTTTAAGGAAGTGACTATGACAGAATCGATGAACCCGACATATTCTCCAGGTGAATCGAAAACGAAGACATGATTCTGTTCTTATCCTCTGACGTCAACCCCGCAGACCTGCCCACGTTTGCTTACTTTGCTCAGGCCCGCTGCAATCCTGCACAGACCATCGAGTACTTCACTTCCTACTTTATTGTCTGCCAAATAGTCATGGATATGACCGATGAGCCAAACCCTCCAGTCCTTCATCTTTGGCGAGCGCAAGCGTGGCCAGTTTACGAATGAAAATTTCTAGGAAACGCCACCTATCCTTAGTTTTGGCATCCATGGAGCCCTCGGCGTCCAGTATGGTGACGGTGTACCTGATGAATTCGTTGAGAATGTGTGGCGGGAAGCCATCCGGCGTGCTTGACCCGAGGATGGCGATGGGCAGTGGATTTCAAACGCGAACGAGGCCTTCCGGCGAATTGCAGAGATGCGCGGGAGGAAGGCGCAGTGGGAGAAGTGGGAAGAGGCGAAGGACAGTGAAACCCCCGAACGTGCGTATTCGATGCTCGAGGTGCCTGCAGATATCGACGATGGGATGCTCGTTACCAACTTCTCAATGCGGGTAAGCACATCGTTTGTTTCTGGTGCAGGGAAAGTGATAGACATGTGGCGTGGGTTGGTGATCAGCCGAATCAGGTGTGTAGGATGCGCGAGGCTGTCTCGGTCATCCAGAGATGAGGGATAGCGATCGTCTGCGCAAGTTCCTCGAGACTGGCAGCGACCGTACGTAACCCCTCCTTGTTGACAGACTCAGAATTACGAGACCGACGCCACGCTTAGCGGAACAGATTGTCCTCTCCACACCTCAGGATTGGCTAAGAGGCCTTAACCAGCTCGGAAACACACGCTACTTGAATTCGCTTCTACGGGTTTGTTACGCTCATGTTGTTTAATACCCTCCCCGAATCTGAGCACGGCATAGTACTTCTATATAATTAAGGACCTCCGGGATGCTATCGCGCCTTACAAGATTCTTCTGTGAAACGTATGGACGAAGACTAGCCTACGGATGATGATCTGAAACGACATCGCGTTGGTGGACGCCTGGTCATGCGCAAAGAGATCCTATGCTCAAAGAAGTGTTCGTGATATCACGCTTTTGGCTTGGGTGGTTACTCATTTAACCCTAGTCGTCAGCGAACTTGCCGATCTCTTCTGGCACCTCGAACATGCTGATAATGCTTCTGTTACGCCGACAATGGAACTGGCGAACCTTGCGCCCATCATTTCCAAAGATGAGGGGGATGACATAGAACAGACCGCGACGGACTCGTCAAATGATACAGACACCACCCTCGTGGGAGACACGCTGCCTCATGCCGGTCCTGTCGCAGGTTCTCCAGGAGCATCATCACCCTCCATACTTGTTGGCAAACGCTCGCGGGATACGGAGATTGGATCTCGAATGTTCATTGATTCGGTCACAGACAAGGACAACTATATCGTCATTTCGAATGGGCCGGATGCTGGGCCATCGGGGGTGAGCGGTGATGCGGAGATTGAGATGAAGGGCGTTGAAGCACCTGGAACGACGGCGAAAGCCGCTACTCCCAGCCGAAGATTGAACTCCATGGCCTCTTTCGTACCCTCGCCGCGATTCTCTTCTTCAACTTCAAGCTCGTTCATGTTCCAGCAGACAAGCATCAAGGCCCTGACGGCCTCTCTCTACGCGAACCCATCCCCGGCGAAGCTAACGAAGAAGACGACCCGGATGACTGGATTGACAAAGTCCACTCCCTCGGCATCTGGACTGACAATTGACAACGCATGCAAGGTTTCAAGCTTCAAGACTCATTTTCGCCGAATCCGACAGAACCTGACTGCCCGCCGCGTCCCTCTATCATTTATAACCCGTCGGCCAACGTCACATGCATGCACTACCCCGAATATCGCTGGCCAACATCACACTCATCGGCGTCATCGCGCTGCCTCTTCCAAGTCGAGGCCTCATTCAGGATCTTCCCTTCATCATAGCCTTCAGATTTTATTCTCGGAAACACATCCTCACCGTCGTCGACCCCGCGCCCGCCGCTCACAGGCACGCCATCATTTATTATCCTTCGGTTCTTACCCATCGGGCGGTATCGCCGCGTGGATCTTGTTGCTGGCAGGAATCGTGCCATCTCCCTCTGCATGTGATGGTGACATCGGACCGGACCGGACCGCGGTGCAACACATTTCTTTTCCAGTTAGCCTTCAATGATGATAATTCACACAGGCGCCAACTCGCACACGGCGGGCATCACGACCAACAGGACCCCCGCCCAACTATCGACCCATGCTCTTCGCCCTTCCTCACTAAACCTCAGGGTCCTGCAGCGAGCTTTCACCCCGATGTTTTTCTGGCACCATCACGCGACGTCTGACTTTTGGCACAACCGCTCATGACACAAAATTCATGAATCCATCACCCTCCTCCACCACCCTCATCCGATTCGGCGGTCAGCTCCTACGCTGTAAGCGCCCACGAAGTCTCCCTCGACTCGAGGAGAATCCGCAAGAGTTGTCCCTTGTATGCAGGTGGCTCGCCGTGCTTTGCATCCCTAGCACGTCCATCTGCGTCACCTGTGCCTCGTCCATGGCGCGTCGCGATGGAAGTCCCCTCGACGAGGGTGCTGTGATGATCTGCTGTGATATGTGTATTTGCAGGCAGTATTTGCGGAACTTCTGTGGCAAGACGATTCCAGGTGAGCAAGGAAGTTGCCATCCTCGGCGTCAGCCCCTTCGTGTTGGGCCTTGGCCTCGGCCGGGTCCCCTCGTTGCGGGCCCAATGTCAGGACTCCACGGGTGCGACGTCGTCTACCGCGTCTCATTCAGCCCGTTCTTCATATGCACGTTCCCTTTGCGTTCGCACCTCATGTATGTATGCACGTTATGTTACTCCTTGTGTATGCGTTTTGTCTTGGATCTGGTAGGATAATGCGATACCCGCCGACAGCTGTTTACTTGATTTTCGATTCATATGCAGGTAATGGGGCTCTGCATTTCTCAGCGTTGCTGGGGGAAGTGTTGGCGATATGTTCTCCCACTCGGTCAAACACGCGGGGCCTATCAACCAGATAGCTAGTCACAGATTTGTTCATGTGTAAACGAATCAATCTTGGTAGCGGAAGTTGCGACAATAACCCTGTCCTCACCGCACTGCTGCAAGCTAGTAGTCAGTGCCCATGTTTTTCCAAGATGAACTTGGCCACCAACCGACAACTCTAAATCATGCACCATAGTGAACGTAGTTCACCCAACGCTCCAAACTCATCCCTCTCCCTTTCTTTCTCCGTAATCTCACCACAGCATCTCGAAGTGCCTCTGCCGTTCTCTCATGGTAGTATACCCGTTGCCTCTGGCCGGAGAACACCGACTTGTAAAAGTTCTCCGCGAGGTCCCGCCCATCTTCATCAGCCATGGCCCACATGGTCCCAACGACGCTCCGGAATCCGCAGTATTGCATTGCAGCAGCAAGATGCAGCGCTTCATCGGCTGGGCTCTCGTCGGTCAGTTCGGCCGTGTGGCAAGCCGCCAAGAATGCAAATTCAGCATTCGGAAGCTGAGATCGTACAATATCGATCAACGACAGACGCTTGCCTTGATAAAGCTTGAAAGAAGACTCGAATGGCTTGCCAGGCTCGAGTAATCCGTGACACACAATATGAACGAACCGATGGTCCCGGAGGCGTTCCAGCACGACACTAGGTGTCGTAGTTGCTCCAATAAGGGTTGTCGTCCGAGAACTGGCTCGCTGTACCGCTCTCATCTCTTCCAGCGCCCGTACCATGGACGCATCTGGCTGTACAACGAGAAGCATTGAAGGCTTGTCAAAGGTCTGTGAATTGGGCTCACGAGATTCGATGAGCGCAGAAAGAGATGGCGTATATGAGGGGATGTATAGGTCGAGGAAATATCGTGGTGGGCCCATGTCTGATGGGATTGGACCCATCGCGTGGAGTGGAAGCGAACAAAAGACGGATGTCGGGCACCACCATACACGAGATTGTTCTGGTATATTCAACTCGTTTAGTCTTTTGATCACTGGCCGGCCGACAAGCTCATAGAGCTCCTTGAGAACAGCACGTAGGGCATCCTCGTATGCATTAGACTCGAGGCCCTTCTTTCGTTCCCCCAGCAATCGACCCTGCAACTTGTTCGCGCGGCTATAGAAACCGTCTGAGGTAGGAATCAGGGAGGGTGGAGAGTCGTGGAGAAGAATGATTATGTCCGATCGCCACCTGCAATGGCTTATAATAATCACTGGGCCATGAGATGCAGCGGAACGGAGAGTGTCAAAGGAAGGTGGCTTCAAGAAGGTGTCAAAGCCTGACAGGGCTTGGATCTGGGTGATGAGCTTCTCGCGCTCGTCCAAAAGCTTCTGTTTCCGGATCACACTATGGCCATATGGGTCCATCCCCTCGAGGATATTGTTCCCATCAACATTGTTGTCTAGTGAGAGGGCCATGGTAAGTGCCTCGAGTTCCCGATTGGCCGTGGAGAATTTGTCTGCTAAATTGGAGTCAGCCAACCGAATTTGATCGATCGAGGTACGAAGGCCGCGCATTTCTGACCATAATAACGCTCTTCCACGTTCGAGGGTCTCGATGGCCTGCTCGAGATGACCAGTGTAGATGAGATAGGATGCGTATTCCAATGGAATGGTCTGAAAATCACCACTCATTGCAACGAGGCGGGAATGCTGACTGTCAAGTGTCGGAGCAAAGGTGAGAGAGGCTTGCATCGATGACATGGCACGGTCATACGCGGTCGAGGCAGACGGGAGTCCAAAACGGCGTGCAATTGTCGCCCAGCTAGATGAAATAGGGATCTGTCCGTGTGAGCCCGCGAGACTACTCTCGGCCGCAGTGGGGAAGAGTTGCATGAGTTCATGCAAGTCTTCTTCGTGACATAGCAATTTGAGACGGGTTGATAGCAATGAAATAAGCTCGACAAGCAAGGTGACACGGGAGCTAAGTGAATCAGCAGTATTGATACCATCCCGAGTGACTGAAATTGCCTCGTTGAGGTATTCGATAGTATCGGTGAGTTGAAAGGCACGATATAGGAGGATGCCTAAGGTTACCTGGGCGATGGAAGCACTACGGGGGTAAGAAACGAGCAGGTGTCGACAATACTTGATGCCGTCTTCGATATTCGCTATGTCAGTGAGCTGGTTGTTACAGCAAGCTCGAAGTGTATGAATGTGCTTATAACGTGTCTCCATCGAATTTGGATTGACGGCCATTGCCTCGGGGAGGGAGGTGATCAGGTCACGGAACGATGGAAGGCTTCCAGATTCGGAAGGAATGGACAGCGCGTTTTGGATATTTGCTGCGTCACCCACGCGCAATCCCTCCAAGTAAGAGAGGCGTTCGATGGTCGTAGCACGATTGGGATCTTCAGTGGAAGACTCATCAAGGAAAGTATGAGAACGGTAGATCGCATGCTCCAAATCCTCTGGCTTCCTATACGCGGTAAATCGAGCGAGGGCGAACGTGGAGGCCCAGGCCAATGCCGCCTTCCTGAACGGACTTTGCGCATCTTCGGAGCCACGAAACATGAGGATTCTCTCCAAGGTTTCCATTCCCTCTTCGTAATCATCATCCGAAGGAGTAATGACGAAGCGAGTAAAGAGAGATCGGACAAGCACCATGGAGACTTCATGCAAACCTGGTAGGTGTACAATTGCCTTTCGGAGGCAATCTATGGTTTTCTCTGAATGAATTTTCCATTCAAAGGGTACTTTGCAACGAGCTTGTACAGCTCTGGCAAAATCCGTGATCGTGTTGGTCAGGGATTGTATCGACATGTCAGAGTTGAGAAGTTCGTCACAGAGGTCTGCCATCTCCTCGATGTCTTGATCCACATCTCCGAGCTCCAAGTCTACTTGCAAGGCCAATGCCTGGACAAGAGCTGTCGTGACGGGAAGAGGAAATTTCATAGAGACTTCGTGCCACTGTCCATGCAAATAGCGGAAGTATCTAATGCAGGACTTGACATCTTCAGGCCGCCTAGACTCCTTGCCGCGGAACAAAACGCTGAGTGCGAGGTGATAGAATATTTGAACAATGTCTGGGAACGGTGAGGGTGTATCCGGGGTAAGTGGGAGGTATATTGCTTCGGTGAAGCCGAGGATTGATTGTTCGAGGTCGCCCTGTTGCCCTGACGACAGGAAGCGCGTCCATGTTTCTACTGCCAGACGTTGGACATAGAAATGACGACGAGGATCCGTTCTGGGTAATGACAACATGTCATTTTGCAGTTGAGGAACGATACTGTCAAGGAGAAAGACTGAAAAAAAATGAAGATAATTAGGAAAACCACTGTCTAATGGGGTGGGAGATGTCAGGAGTAAATCCCAACTTACCCTGTGCAGAGCCCATAGTTCAACACTCGATAAATACGAGGATGAACCACTAACTTTTGGACGATGTCGTATGAGAAGAAAAATGAGAGGGTACAAGGGAATATAATATATTGTTGAAATTTCGTGTGCGAAAAAGAAAAACAAGCAGGGTATGATAGATACAGTATTGGAGTGTCAAAGGCGCGCTGACTCGTCGAGTGACGTCGACTGTCAGTTGCAAGGGCGTACAGTAGCACGGTTTACGGCATCATTCAAACTGAAATTTGACTTCCGCAATTTGCAACGACTTAGGACTTTGGACTTGCGCGCGTCGTCTATCTTTGCACTCATGAAGAGACGGCCCGTGAGCGGTGCGTCAACGCAAACGACGCATATTATTCCTCAACAGAGCGCACTGGTTCCTTCTGTGACTTTTTTCAAGCTCGAGGATCAACATTGAGGGAATTGCGTCCTCTGATAGAGATGTGAAGAGATGCCTGGACTAGCTACCTAAGTACCAACGGGCAAGGGAAAGGGCAAAGCGTTAAGACGACCACCAGCGCGAACACCGTCGTCCGAGTCCGAATCCGCGGCGTCACCAAAGAAACCCAAAGCAATCAAGTAGGCTCTTGAGAAGCCTCGCCCTGCACCTGCGCACTGGTGGGAAGTGTACGACGCCATCAAGAAGATACGCTCGTGGTCCACGCACCCGTGGGCACGATGGGTTGCGACACGGCCAAGTGAAAGGAGACGGATCCTCAGGTGCGCGAGGCGTTTATCACTGGCACATTAGCACGAGTCCCCGACATTTCGACTGACCCGCTCTTACGTCTAAATGCTCCGTATCGCACGCTGTCGTCTCTTTTTTTGTTCTTGAGAAGGGCAGAATAGGCAATTTGCGATGCTCAGGCGCCTGCGCGTGTCACGACAATGTAGGCCACAATGTGTTGGCCGACCCAGAATACAATTTGGAAGAAGAAAAGAAGAAGGCATTGTGAGTGGTGTGGGAAGGTGGTGGGATGTCCCCTTTCAAACAACATCCCACCACCTTCCCACACCACTCACAATGCCCCTTTTTGTTTTCTTCTTCCAAATTGTATTTCACTCATGCAGAGCCATGCTCTCATCGCAAACCAAGGACGAGGTGGCAGACGCAGCCGTGGTCAACCTCCGCGCTGCGCTCGGCGGCACGCTCAACCTCGAGGCTCTGTTAGCTGCCGAGGAGCAGGTAATTGCAGACGCCGTCAGCAAAGTAGGCTCATGACGTCGCAAGACACAGTTCGTCCCCACATCTCCCTCTCATCTTTCGCGGAATGGATGACTGACAGCAAAATATGAAACCTAGATATATCCGACAGGCTGCGCAGCACTTGCGAGATGAGTTTGACTTGGATGTGCCGAAGACCATCGATGAATATGTGGGCTCTCTCATGTTCTGAATCTTCCTGTGATCGTGCCCTTGTTGATGTCGATTTTTGGACAGAAATGTAGACATTGGCATGGACGTGCATGTGCATCGTATCACCAACAGGCCCAAGTGGCACAAACCGCCTACGAAAAAATCCTGAGGAGACTAGGTGAGAGAATAACCGATGACCATTCGTTTATCGGTTCCCTGGACCCCTTCTCTCTAATCGGTTTATCCGTCGGGTAACATGCAGGCTCAACTTACAGTCATAGCTGCCCGCTGGATTTCATAAACCACCTCATCGGGTTTGGCCGGGTCTGTCGGTCGAGGCTCGGCACCGCAGGTGATTAATATTCAAAATGAGTAATAGATCATCTGTCTTCTCATCGGTCCTCGATGTGACCTTTGTACATTGAGTACAGAGAAAATCTGCCCTGGCGCCCAGACCGTTGTCAAATTCACACTGTCCCAACGACACTCCGGAATTCGCAGAATCGCACGGCCGCCGCGAGGTGAAGCACCTTGGCCTCAACGCTCTTGTCGGTCAGCTCCGCAGTATGGCAAGCGGACAGGGACGCGAACTCGGCACCTAGGAATTGAGACCTTACAATGGCGAGCAACGGGAGCCTCCCTCTGAAGTTTGAACGAAGCCTCGTGTGGCTTCCCCGGATTGAGTATTCTGTGGGAGACAATATGGGCAAACGGATGGTCCCGCAGGCGTGCCAGCACGGAAATAGGCGTCGCGTTAGTGGAAGAGAGGATTGTCATCTGCCTACTCGCTGCTTGTATGGCCGGCGATTTCTAGACCATAAGGTTGTAGGACAAATGATAGGAGGTGCGCAGATGAGCCATCCTCAGATAGGACTAGGATGTCCTCTAAGTCTTCTGAAACCTTGTCCATGTACTCGCCAGCACCGGATAAATGGGCAACTCTACAACACGCGGCGTGAATCCCGAGATAGGCGGGGTTTGGCAACGGAAGGTCTGGGTGTGCACTTTTAAACACGATTGGATTTTCCTTGCACGATAAAAGATGTGTTTCTTCCGTCACATGAATAGTATATGTGTTTTCCTCGCCGTCCTGCAGACATTCAGCATAAGGACTGAAAATTGCAAACCACTCACGACGGCCTCAAACCAGAGTTGCAGCCCATCAAACCAACCCTGAATACTGTAATCTAATGTCATGATGTTATCTAGACCGTGGATACCGGCACCATTCAGTTTCTCGGGAAGATCTTCGTAACCGAAACACCTCATAATAGTCCACACAGTCGTGGCATACCCGTGCTAGGAGCAAGAAGTTGGCGACGGCCGAGATGGGGCACACGGATTCGTACCTTAGGACCGTCTTTGTTTGGGCCGGAAATGCCCACGTTGGTCGACTGAGGAAAAATGTGCGCGCACTGACTGGCGGTCGTTGCCAAACCGCATTTCAGTGCTTCTTCCCTAAGCTCGTGGTTCTTCTGCACAGACGGAGAATCATATCTGCCAGAAACAATGCACCGGAAGCCATCCCGAACGAGGGCCTTGGAGATTGTTTTGAATGAGAAAATTTGTGG
>Ga0307510_10002476_pt1 | contig 21005 bp, 19 predicted proteins | sample 12_EM_MG_FD_207224 | JGI IMG/M metagenome (GOLD analysis project Ga0307510, IMG submission 207224) | Populus trichocarpa ectomycorrhiza microbial communities from riparian zone in the Pacific Northwest, United States - 12_EM | ecosystem: Host-associated > Plants > Roots > Unclassified | place... | reverse complement strand
ATGGAAGAAATGGGAAAATACCTGTGATATGGATTGTCAGGGATTTTTATGCTGGCTTAACTTCACTTGTAGCTTCAATTCTGACCATAGCAAAACAGATCCAAGTAAATTAGCAAAACGACCTCCTAGTTAATTTTTCACATGTAAATATTTTTAAAACAAATATATTTGCAAATTGAAATGAATTACCGAGTTGCAATTTTGATTGTTCATCTACTTTCATTGTTCTAGAATTATATAAAAGAATTTCACGGAAATTGAAGTTAGTACTCTATATAGCATCCATGAGTGGTTACAATATGATGCAGTTTTTGGAGTATTCATTATTATACTTACGTTTTATTGATTCTCTGTTGGTATTTGCTTCACAATACTTGTAGGTTCCTTGCTTGCTTATCAGTTGTACTATGTTCCTTTATGCCCAGTTTGAGGATTTCTGAGTTGCGCAATGTTCCTTTGTGTACAGTTTGAGAAATATCCTTGAGCGCTATGACACACATAAAACTAAAAGTCAAGAAATAGCAATCTGCAAGAACGTTGATAAAACCAAGGTTAGTCGATTATTCATCATTTTGCCAAAACTTGTTATTGCATTCAATATTTGAGCTTAGCACTAGAAATCTCTAAATTTCCAAAAGATACAGCTTTTCGATTATTCCATTTTACTATCTTTTAGGCAAAAATGCGTGAGATCCAACTCCGGAGGAAAGAGTCACTTAAAAACTACTTCAACTCTGTTTTCAAAACCTAATAGTAAAAGGGAACTTTTTGAGAGAGGGAGAGAGATTTTGTGAAATCCTTATAAGCAGCCACCCAGAATATGGCAGCTTTTGCTGGGAAACAACACTGGAATGCAATTGCTGAATAGAGGGGTGCACGGTGCATATGAATTATGATGCTCTGTGCTTCTTCAGGCTACCTGTATTAATGTCTTAAAATGTTTTCTATCATGTATGTGCACTTTTACGTGGATGCCTATGACACATACATGCATGTTACTTCAGGGATCAGTGCACTGCTCCTGGAGGAAGGATGTGTTTTTCTAGGAGGATCATGTTGTAGGGAAAAAAAACAGAGAAAAAGAAAGTGTGAAATGTGAAGGCACTGCTGTACAGAGTAGACTAATGACCAGATTTATAGTCATAGGGCAGTGCAATGATTGTTCAAGATTATTGGCTTTGCTAAAGTAACCATAGATTAATAGGCTCGAATATTAACTTCCATATTAATCAGGTTCAAGAGGTTTTTAGTCTTTTATTTTCGTGTTTATATAGTTGTTTTTTGTGGGATTAGTTTTCTTTAGTTCAATGATCCAGCATTTGAGTTACCAAAATTGGTTGAACTACCTCATGATAGAAGCCATCATGGCAAGGGAAATTTTCCATAAAGTCACTTCGATTCAAATTCGACAAAGATTTTATTTCACCTTTTTTTTTTTTTTTTTGCCTTTTAGAATTCTAGATCCTCTTGATGAAATCAATATTGCGTAGCTTTCATTTTGTTTACCTTTTGGAAATTCAGCAGAATCATCACGCAGAATACATGGGTCCCAGCTATATGGATGCTAACCCACTCCAAATGGTCCAAAGGTATATCATCAATCTTCAGATTCATGTCATACGCTTCATGGAAATTGACATGTTGCATTCCACTGGACCTATCACTAGCATTTATTGGCTCTTTTTTGCAGGTACTTTGAAGGGAAGAACATAGAACAGCTAAATCTAACTCAACTCATTCAGCTAGAAAGAGAACTGGACTCCACACTAGTTTACACCAGAGGAAGAAAGGTCAGTTGTCCAATTCAAACCCATGATCAACAGAACAGCCTTGTTTGTTGGTTGTGAGAGCTTGAAACTCTTCATTACTGCAATTATCAAATACCATGTTCCATCTATTTAACACACTTAACTACTCCTAAACAAAATGTGAGTGACTTAGCAATCGAAATACTGAAACATTTGAATAATGGTGATATGTAGAATGAAGCAATGATGAAGTCCGTAACAGCCCTCCATCAGAAGGTATGCCATTCTCTCTTTCTTTCAAATAAATTGGGCATATTTATTGAAGCCTTGTGGATCTGGATCAAGTGTTGTAAGTTCAAGTACTTTCGTTTTATTTATGCGCGCACCAATAGTTAAGTTAGTTTTCTTAAGTGACTGCATGCAAGTGTCATGAATTGTTATGTGCAAATGAAGAAAGTTTATATGATGAACATTAAGAAAGAATCGAAACTGTCCAAGCCTGTCCCTACCATTCGTAAAGAACAAAGGTAGGAATCAAACTATGAAATCTACCACCACTGCCGAGCATACATTTACCAATCATTTCTGTAAATTGTGGCAAGAGATTCCAGCATACACTAACAATAAAAATGATGGGAACGAAAACGATACCATGATTGAAAGCGAAGCGCTGTTTGGTATTGATGGAACACGGAAATACTTTTATGCGACTCCTAGATCCATAAGCTGAGGTGGATTTAATCTGCAATAATCAGAATTAGACTTACTTGCCCCTAGAGGCTTAAGCAGTTGCAAGAGGGGGTGCTTGATGGCTTCTAAACCAGATAAGCCATTCTCCACTGTACGGTTGCCTCCTCCTAGAAGCAATATTAGTTACACGATGAGCACTTAAAATGCATGGAAGAGAATGGTGCCTTTATTGAACTGCTGCCTGTGTTGTAAGGCTCTCATATAGTCACATTCTATCCGTACGGGTTCGTCATTCTTTGGATTGGTGTACAAAAAGATGGGACAAATCATTTAAGTTTGTTGCGTTAAATAATTGCATGGTAGGTGTTTTGTCAGGAGCATATCCACAGCCTGATATGGCACGTAACAAACTTCATTTGCATAGGAATACTAGGTAGAATGTGTTCTGTTTCAGTATATGTTGTTTTCATGGAAGTGAGAACATTTTCTAGAAGATGTGAGAAGCAGGGGAATGGGGTTGAGCAGGCAGGTAGAGACAGTTGCAGTAGGAAAAACTGATGGGGAGTGATTAATTATCATGAAAAGCAATTCCTAGTGATAAGAGGAACAAAGGATTGTCCTCAAATTCTTGCAGTTTAGGCTTAATGTGTTACTTTTCTTTAGGTCTCTGGTTTTCCCCTTGAATTACTATGGGAGTACTAATTAATAATTCCCACTCAAAACAGCAAGTAAGAGAGCACAAAACTAAGAATTTTTAGCTAGGTTGTCAATAAATTACATGGGAATTTTTCTGATTGCTTCTTCACTTTCGCACTTAAGGTTTGGTGTGCAACTTTTTCCTACTGGGCAGGGTCATGATTTTGTTGGCTTCTCTATTTCTCCTGTGTCTCGTGTTGCTTTCGTGTCTCCAAGATTAGGTCTCTTACTGTTTTAAGTGCCTAATAAACGTAGTGCTCTCTTACTGTTTTAAGTGCCTAATAAACGTAGTGCTCTTGCTTAAGCTGTTAAGGTTACAAGCGGATCGATACTTTTCTAACTCCCATTTGCTATTACTAATTACAGGAACAAGATCTGACAGATGAAAATAATCTCATAGAAAGAGAGGTAAATTAAGTTGAAATATTCTTGTAAAATAAAACAAAACTTGAACAACTCGCCTAATATCAGATATGTACTGATCAGCTTGTCTCTCTGTATCATGAAAACCAGATATCTGCAATCATCAACAATGGCAACCTCGCCAGCCAGCATGGCCGTGTTGTTGAAGATCCGGATTGTGTTCATCCTTCTCCACTGGACTTGTTTCACTTTTAGCAAGATCTCAAAAGGACAGATGGCGTATCCCGGATGCTTACGTCTGGGGAATAACATTTAGGCATTTATTATACCCACCTAGTGCCAGGTGGTGGTCAAAACTAATTATGAAGCATGTAACTAGTTGCCAGTTGGAAGCACAAGCCTTTACCAAGTGGCACGTCAGCTTACCTATATATATGTCTGCTCAGGATTGGGCCGTTAAGTTGGGTCCCTTATATGCAGTAATAGTAGGAGTGCCTGTGAATAATTTGCAGCATGCACGGCATGCGTCATGTCTACCACGCATGTGGGTAGATGCCGGGATTGCGAGACCGGTCCGATGACCCTGCTGCTAGTAGTGGCTTCAGGATGGTTATCATGGTTATCATGACTACTGTTGTTATTATGATCATAATAATCGCTGTTATTGATGTTATTTCGTAGCCTTGGCAAGGAGAATACATATTTCACAGGGACTAGCTCGGGCTATTTTAATGGCCGTCCTTCACGGTGCCATATATGCAAAAACTTGCATCCTATTTCTTGCAAAATGCCCTGTAATTTACACTTGTGAGCGGCTTATCGTTGTTTCAAGCACATGACAAGGCATCCATAGTTCTGACAAACATGTCTCCTCCTTTTTCTTGGTCCCTAACCCTGAGATCAGAACGATGAAACAACCTTAGCTGACATCTATCTCCTTTTTTGGATATCGAAACTGGGAAACTGCCATATGCACAAATATCATGAAAAATGCAAAACTCGTGAGAGGTTGGAGAACCTCTAGGATGACGTGGCTCTTTGCATGGTTAGATTGACGTGGCAAGTATTGGAGGATGGTGGCTAGATTCGCTGATTCACTCACACAACAAGCTCCCGGCCCTGATGGGATCGAGATCCTTGGATAGCCAAGTTAGAAAAAAGAAAAAAAAGGTACAAGAAAGATAGTACTGTAGTTATTGAAAGAGATGACATACCAGAGAAGAGGATGTACAAGGATTGAGAGATGAGAGATTGGGAATACCCCTCCCTGCCTCAAGGCTAGCTCATATAGTCTCTGGAGCCCTGCTAAATAGCTTGGAAAGGAGGGTATAGATGTAAATCCCCTTGCCACTTGTGATCTCAAAGCATGATGAACAGGAGATGAATATCTAGAATATTCGATGAGATATTGTTAAGCCTAGCTAGCTAGAGGGTGATATCGTGAACTTGGCAGAAGCAGTCCAGAGAACGGGTGTCTGCATTCGATGTATGAAAGCTCTTGTATGCCTACTCTCTCTCAGAAGGTATTGTATAGGATCAATAGGAGAGTACTAGTCCGTGCCTGAACGAAGGCAACGTGTTGTCTTTTTCTCAGACAAGTGTAAGTGGCTCCTGGTATTTTAATACTTGGTCAAGGTGTGCTTTTGTGTCTCGGCAAAGCAGAAAGAACAAAGCAGAGGGAGAAATGTGGACTCCTAGTATTCGGAGGGGCTGCAACCTTTTTTTCATGGGTATAAAGATATTTTTTCCCTATTTTCAAAGGGCATTTGCCTTGATGATATCTATACAAGGTGATAGATAATATACCCTGGAAAGGTGACCTAGCTAGAGGATCATATATATATACCTAGGCAAGGTAGTTTTCCTTGTATACCAAATGGTGCTGTGCGCTTACTCCTTGATGGAGATGGGTCATTGGTTGCCAAAACTACCATCACGATCATATCAATTTTGCTCTTAACTCGGCTTTACAGCCGTTTGCTTTTTGCAATTGCTTTGACCTAATATCTCGAGGGGCCAAAATCAGAAGAATAAAAAGGTCAGTGGTTATGTTGGATTTATTCTTATAAAATAATTATGATAATCCGAACGAGTTGTCTTAATGGGTAAGGACTAAGGGGATTGATTCTCTTTATTGACTTGTTGGGTTCGACTCTCGGGACCCCCACCTGAGATAAAGGTTGTGGTTAGACAAAAAGTGTACATTTGACAGGTTATTTTTTAATAATAAGAATACTCTATTCTCAAAGCAAGCAATTATCTGTGAACTCTATAAACCTCTTCTTCATACTTGTAAAATAAGAGTTTGTGTGTTAAAATCTCTTTTTTAGTTGTCTAACATACAGTAAAAAGCATTGAGACAACGCTCAATACTCCGGATGTGTGTACTTTTGTAATTTTTGTCGGTATTTATACCGGTAGTTTATCGGTATTTATGTTACCTATAAATTCACGAATAGAAACAATTCATCAAAGATACTCTCGTCGGTAATTTATAAATTATCAGTAAGTTCGTCGGTAATAAATATATCGATAGATTTATAGACAGACAAAACGTGTCAAAAAAATTTACTCTCTTTATTTTGTCGGTATATCTATCGGTAAATATAACATATCATCAAAATAATAACATCTATAATTTTATCGGTGCGTTAACAGTAGCAGTGATATTTGTAGTAATTTCCTTACAGCCTTTTCTTCAGCTAATTGTTGTTCCAAAGACACTATCAGTTCTTCTTCTGTTTTAAGCTCAGCTTGTAAAGTATTAAAAACCATGAAATTTCTGTTTACCAGATTAAAAACCAAACACAATGTCACCGTACTCCGACACCACATTATATAATTCTTCACCTAAAAAAACGGTGGTGCAACATCTCTTTCAACTCTACCAACAAAAAAGTCCTTTTTGCTTTTTCTAAACTTGTGATTCGTTAGCAATAATCGTCGATGACAGTCAAAAAAAGACGTTTTACCACTATTTGTTAATGTGAATGCCTTATTATTTTATATACAGTATGGACATGCTAGTTTTACATGCATGCTCCAACCATAAACCATTTTATAAGCTGAAAAATCATTGATAGTCCACATCAAAGCTGCTTTCGTTAGAAAATTTTGTTTCCCCGATGCATCATAAGTCAAACCCTCGGATGAACACAACTGCTTCAATTCATTAATCAACGGTCGAAGACAAACATTTATATTTCGACCTGGACTATTAAGACAAGGTATGATTATAGATAAAAACATGAACTTTGGTCTCATATACATCCCCGGTGGCAAGTTGTAAACCATGAGTATCACCAGCCAATAAAAATAAGGAGCAGTAAATTACTCGAATGGATTGAATTCGTATGTACATAACCCAAGACGCATGTTCCTTCTCTCCACTGAAAACTGAGGATGCACAATGTTGAAGTGTTTCCAAGCTTCACCATCAGAAGGGTGCTCTATCACTTTATCTACCACATCATATGATTGGTGTCATGTCATGTGCTCAACAGTCATTGGTGACATGAATAATCTAGGTGTGATTGGGAAGTATCTAAGTTTTCTATGTTCGATAAAAGTCTTTCCCTGCCAATCATGGGTTTATAACGAGAATGTTCACATGTTCTACACTCGGTTAACTCTGTATTTTCAAGGTAATATAACATGCAGAAGTTTTGACACGTGTTAATTTTCTGGTATCCAAAACCGAGGGGTTTCATCATGGATTTAGCAGCATAGAAGTTCTCTTTCCGTCTGTTCCTTTCAGGTAAAATGTTTCTCGTCCATTTGACAATTCTGTTACAACCGGCCTTACTCAACTCATGATCTGACTTGATGTTGAACACATGTGCAACAACCGATAATTTACTGTGATTTGTGTAACCATCCCATAACGAATCATTAGAATCTTTTAAAAGATCAAAAAACCTGGTCGCGTCTATATTAGGTTCTTCATCTACGATTGGACATTGACTGGCATAAACATGATTCATTCTCATCGCATCCATAATCATATTCTTATAAGGATTACTATTGTCATCTACAACTTCATGCATGTTGCTAGAACTAGAAGTTGACCCAACCATTCTTTCTACCATGGTATCGTGAGGAACATATGGTTCTCTGTGTTCATACCAACACAAGTATTTTTCCATAAACCTTTTTTTGTAGAAGATGCATCGTTACAATATCTGGATCGAGAATTTTTTTTATTTTTACACCTCTTGCATGAACATTTAATACCCCTTCCACTAATATTTCTCAGATTAGATAATGCGTAATTAATAAAACTCCGAACCACATTACAATAATTCATCCTCCGCAACCCTTAGGGTAAATCTCTATACATCCATGAATGATCATCTATTGCTTATATCAAACCTATATAAAATAATGATGACAACATGTATTAATTAACTATGTTAACTAAATAATTTACAAAAATATTGATTTAGCTCAAACTTATTCAATCTATTTTAATAGTACTCTTAATTCATTATCAATTATATAAATTTAAATTTCTACACATCTACCAAAATTTCAACTCGACATTAAAATTGACAATATAAAACAGACCGGTTAAATAAGTTATAATTTATTTCATCACAAAACACCTAAGTCAAAAGTTCAACATAAGTTTCATCAATTTACAAATTAATATAATTTTACAAAATCTAAAACAAACCCTAACATGTACAAATCATAAATCCATACAACAAATTTGTATGAGAAAAAACTATAAAACAAATAAGCACCCAAACAAAATACATATACTACAAAAAATATGCAAAAAAATCAACATTTTAAAATTGAGTTCAAATAATAATAAAAAAAAGAGGTATATTTGCTTGCTTAAAGTGGAGAATCCTCAATAAAATTTGAATCAAAACACGAACGCTGACAAACTGAGTATTGTGGTGACCGAATTTGTTGTGGGAGGTTGAATTGTGTTGAGAATAGGGGGTGGTTGTTTGTTGCAGAAAAAATACATAAGGAAAAAGAAAAAATAGAGAAGGGGGAGAGGAGGGTCGATCGTCAGGTCATAAATTAAATATAACCGACGACATTACCAACAAAATTATTCCGTCAGTAACTTCATTAATCATTCTATCGATAAAAATGTCACGTCACTATACGATTTGTCGTTTTGAATCCCACTATAATATCCTCCGTCATCGGTATATACCGATTGAATTTTTCTATCTGTTGGTGTTTACCAATGAATACAGAGATGAAAAATTATATCGGTAAAGGTTATCGTAATATACCGACATAATTTTTTCATCGATGTTTCTATTTGTATTTGTTAATTTTCTGGTAGTGGGGCCAGCAGTTAAGCCTTTAAAAGATCATCTAAAAAAGAATTTATTGAACTCGATTAACATGCAAGCTAGCTTAGAAATATCCTTAAGAAAAAAAAAAGTATGACAATGGATATGTCAAAAAAGTATTAGGGTGTGACTTATTGCTAAGTGTTGTGATGTGGAGTAAACATAGTGTTGGCAACTGGTTACTATGCTGTGCTAATGAATGTTTAAAACAATTAAATAATGATTAATAAAATTATCATGCTTTTGAGATATAAAATTATCAATAAAGATTCTAATATACTTAAAAATTGTAACAAATACATTAATTTTGTGTATATTAAATGATTTATAACTCATTAAACTTGCATGAGATATCCATATTTCTTACGAGAATAGTTCTTAAGCTCAGAAAACTAAAAAAAAAAAAACTTTAATATGATGATTATACATACACGTGCATCATTCAATAAAATCATTGATATAAAAAGAAATTTGAAATGGAGTTACATAAAATACTAATATGTAATTAAAAAAAATATAGAGAAAGTTGCATTTTAACTAAAAACAAAACTATACTATAAACAATTATGATTTTCATTAAAGATGGGGATACACCTTCGTTTCAAATGCAAATAATTGATTTAGTTTCAAAGCAAAATGAATATTAACTAAATACTAATTTTAAATAAAATAAATACTAAAAGTGGCTTTAATTTAAAAGTACAGTAGAACATCTACGAATTTTAAGATTCACCCATGCAGGCGTAATTACCTTTCCGGCGACTTCTCCCACCACAAAAAACCACCCTTATCTTTCATTCTCTAGCTTCAAGAAAGAAAGGAAAAGGAAACATGGGAGCACAAGATGATCATGATCAATCAAGAGCACTCTCCCAGCTCTGTTCTATGATAGTTGAAATCCTGAAATCCCCTTCTTGGCCACATTGGCTCTGGCTCAGGTCTCTCCAACAGCTTTTGCGTCATTGTTCATTGGAATTTCCCTGGCTTTTTGGGTCTGTCACGTTTGTCATTGGCTTTTTTATTGATGCCTTGGGTTTTCTGTTTAGTTTTGTTGTTTCATTTTGCTGCTATTGTTTCTCATCTGTCTGAATTTGGAAAGTCCATCTTTTGCCCTGTTCCACTGCATCATGTCCCTGATAGGAAAGCTGAACACTCTTTTGCCATTCTATTATTTGTCGAGCTTTGAAAAATCATGAGCTGGGGCGTACTTACAGATTGTTGAAGTCTAAAAATTTAGCATGTGGAGAATGAAAATTTTGAGGTAAATTTAGAGTGCTTAAATGACTTTTGTATTGATAGCGTGCTTTCTTTTGTAAGAAAACTGAAAGAAAAGAAGAACATTGTTCGTTGTTTCATTTACTTGGTATTTTTTCAAAACAGAAAACCTCGAATGAGTGTTTTCATTTATGTACCTTCCAAAAGTTATGCGTGGTTTTGTGTGGATGCTTGCGTGAGTACCTCTGATTCTCTGAACTCTCTGCATCACGATGACAACCATTTAAGGGATATCTTGTGTGCTAGTGGGACTTGGAGTTCAACTTTAAGAACTCACAACAAATCCAATCCCATTACTTAATCATTCTTCAACAAACATAGCATCCTTTTAATAAATCACTGACCAGAAAATATGTAAACAATTGACTAAAAAGAAAACACATTATGAGTATGGAAAAGAGTAGAAGCTTATGAAAGGAGAGTTTTTTTTTCTGTTGACTATAGCTAAGAGAGATGCTGTTGTTTTTCTGAGTGAAATTTGACTTGGTGTGTGTGGCTTTTGATGTTATAGTTTGAAAAATAGGTTTAAGAAAAGTTTTAAATTGTAGTTTTTCATAACCAAGGTTTAAAAAGAGTTTTTAGTGGACCTATACAAAACAGTAATGTGTACTAATTAATCAGCAAAAACAGTTTCAACCATGCCTGTATACTACACTACTAAACTACTAAATGAACCCTAAAGGCTGTTGGCATCGGAAGCGGAGGAGGGTTTTGACGTGGTTGTGGTGAATGGAAAAGATATTATCCTGTGTAAATATGAACGCCAAGTGCGATGAGAAAAATGGTTGAGGCAAAAGAAGATGACGTTTTCAACAAACATAGAGAGTCCACTGGTTTGTCCATGCAGAAATCCACAACTCGGCTATCCGACGTCAGCAGTGTGAACAGAATCAAAGCTATTACCACTGCTCCCCAATGTGCCATTTGCCAGAGTCTTCTTGCTTCCTTCCTTTGTCTGAGCCTTCTATTACTTACCCACTAGGAGCAATGAGGATTGAGGAGAAGTGCTGAAGATATGTGAGGAGTTACGGAATCCAGAGAAGATGGATGGGACTATAAAGACAGGGGGCGAAAGAGTTACCTGGAGAAAGACATGAGGGAAATAACTTAGGAGGAATGGAAATCTGAAGGACAAAGAAAAGGTCAATATCCGGAAGGGGGTATTGGATTTGACTCTGCTTTGTTAGCTGCATCCCCATGGACGGCACAGGATGTGGCAGTTCTCTTTCCTCTGGATGTCTCTGAGAAACGTTTAGATCTTTTTGTGAGGCTTGACTATTTCATTCTGTAGGTGTTTGATTTCCTAGTAAGAGTAAACATCATGGCTTTTTCTTCAGCAGTAGGTGATTGGTTGATTCTTGCTGTTTGGCAACTTGGGGTCCAACTAGAAGATAGGTCTGGTATTCATTTACATATTCAATTCGGAAGAGCAAGATCGAGGAAGATACAAAATGTAATGTTACAGAGAGTTTAAGGAAGCATTTTCTCATCTTCCGATTTTCAGTGCATAGTTTCTTCCAGTTGAGTAGATATTAAGGTTAATTAGTGAATCTTGAATATAAAAGGAATTAATAATAGGAACATAAATGGAAATACAACCTCAGGTTGAATTCAAATTCTATCAACTATCCACAAAGGCACACAGTGGGATTCTTGTAGAAAGACACCTTTTTGAAACGTGCAAGGTGCAATTTTTTCTGGAGAAGGCTTGAATTCGAGTTTGAACAACGCCTCTAAGGGCACTACACCATGGTTCTAGAGCTGTAATCAACAAACTGATTTCAGGCCTAAGCATGCTCATCAGCTCCCAACACATAAATCATAGGAACTTGCCCTGTTTTCGTATGCTGACTCTCTTAGCCATCGAAGCTGAGTTACTGTCAACCATCTTGCTAATTATTAACCACTGACTAGACTTATGATCGATCACTAATTTCTAGAGTCAGTTTATAGAAGCCCGCCCTTGTTAAAGTGTCGCGGCCAGACTTCTAGTTACTAGAATATGTACTTGAGGATCTACTAGCACATACTCCTTCTGTCTCTGCCTACGCTAAGGGTCAAAAAAGCCATAACCCGAACGGCAAGAGTAACGGCTTCAACATATAGATCAAGGAGACTGTTGCTCACCTTGCCTAAGAAAGACAAATGAGACAGGCAAACATTTAAAATGGCGCCAGAGTTAACTGGCCCTTTACACATGCACCTGCCTAGCCATTTGTTTCTTTTATGATTTCTTTTATAAAGGCTCCACCTCCATTAATCTCTAAAGCAGGCAAAAAGAAGCCTATAAGTGAACAATTATTAGATGTTAGTGAAAGAAAAGTTGTTTCCTTTCAGCTTTCATAAAGAAAACCCACTACCAAAGCATACCTTCCCTCCCTTTATAACCCAACCCTCTTCTTTCTCACTAAGTTTCGCATCCCCGCCTCCTTAGTCACCAAGAAAATTAGTCCTATTCGCCCTCCTCCATATTTAAACCCTCTTGGTTGTCTTTTCTTATCAAACCTTGAAGCAATACTCAGAAAGCTTAAACCTCCATCAGAGTAGAGAGAAAACAAAAACGAGATGAGTGCCGATTGGGGGCCGGTTGTTGTTGCAGTGGTTTTGTTCATCCTCTTATCACCAGGGCTATTGTTCCAGCTACCAGCAAGAACAAGAGTGGTAGAATTTGGGAACATGTACACTAGTGGGATTGCCATTCTTGTTCATGCTGTTATATACTTTTGCATAATCACCATCTTGATCATTGCAGTAGGTGTTCACATACATGTCCACTGATTGTAGAATTCCTTTCTTTCGCGGGGATGAGTAATCAATCAGAAACACTCTAGGCGAAGGCCACTTCTTTATCATTATCATTGCTTGCTTTCATTTTATTCTTATGCATGAGTTTCTTCTCTCTTTTCCTCCGTGTTACCAAATCTTCTTTGCTTGGTCTGGACTGTTTTGCATCAACATGCTAGGATAGAGGGAATAGATTTGCCACTTCCTAAAACTCTCTTTTGATTCAAAACTCGTTAAAAATGATGCTTGATACTGGCAATCTCCCTCTTTGTCCTATTGATTATCTCTGTCTCAATTAATATAATAAAGTGATTGATCCTGCTAATGAACAATTTATCTCTATAATTTGGTATGAGACTGCTGACTGAGTGCAACTACCACCAAAACTGAGGTCTGGAGTCTATAGTTTTTTATTTATTTATTTTCATTTTGACTACTTTACTCCGTAGATAAGATATCATTTTGACTACTTAAATGATCAGACTGAATAAAAATCTTACATCATTTAGCCAATTGGTCCTAAAACACAGGTTGGGACAATGATGGTGACCGAACAAGAGATCTTCAGTATCTCTTTATTCTAATCGGCCTACAGATGCAATGGAACTCTATGGCATTTCCTTGTGTTTTTGTTTTATTTCTTTCTTTTAAACAAGAACCCTTTAGCATTTATTTTTCAATGGGCCTTCTAACTAAATTTCCACAACAACAAAATTAAAAGGATTACACTGACTAGGATTAACAAGTCTTTAAACATTCAATGGATCCCAATAATATCGATGATGGTATGTATGCATCGTGTATCAATGGAAAAACACACCACACATTCAATTTCAAGCACTCATTTAATCAACCCAGCACTAGAAGATCAGTGCTTCATGCTTCTTATTCAAATTACTGAGATTAGCAGCCAAGATTCTAATAGATCATGATCATTAACTATAAGAGACTATCTCGCAGCCAAGATTCTAATAGATCATGATCATTAACTATAAGAGACTATCTCTTCTTTAGCGAAAAAAGGAAGAAAAAACATAGAAAGACACATAGATCTTGCCCATCCATCAACAACGTCGTCAAACAAACATACCAAGTACTCGAGTAATCAGCCAGTATAGATGTGAACATGAACAGCCAAGATGAGAATGGCATAGGCAGTGAAAAAGATGAGAGTATGAACAGCTATAGCCTTTCCATTCGTCTTCAAACTCCCAAAATCCACATGCTTGTTGTTTCCTGGTAACTGAAACAAAAGACCAGGTTGTAGCAACACAAACAGCACCACCCCAATTACCACTGGCCCCCAGTCTGCCATTTATGTAGCTCAAAAGACAGGTGGGGTTGTTTAGTTCTTTACTTGTTTTTAAGAGAAGTGGTAATTTCGTTAAGCTAGCTTGAAGACGAGGCTAAGGTGGAAGTGAAGAGGTTTTCTTTTTCCTTTTTTTTTAATCTTTGTCAAGCTTCGAGGGTGGCTTTTGGGATATGGGAACCTGAAACAGTAGTTAAAAGCACAAGAAAAGCAGTGTGCGTCATTTTCCTTGGTCGGTGACCGTCAAAACAGGAATGAGCGACGTCGTTTCTGGTACCCTCCTCCTTCTATTTTCTTCAACAACAAAAAATGATAGATTCTTGTTGTTTCAAAACTATATAAATTTAATCTTTTCGTTCATTTTTTTTTGAGAAATAGAAAATAAAAATAAAAAAATAAATTGATTTTGAAATTAATTCCTATTTTAAACTTAATCTTTTCATTCATTTCATGATTTTCTTCTGATTTATTTTTTCATTTTATTTAAGAAATAGAAAGGAAAAAAAAGATAATAATGAAAGATTAATAAGAAAAGAATTAATTTTTTGATACAAAACTATTAAACAAAGTATACAATCAACCCAGTCAAAAGACTATTTAATTAATTGTTGATACTATAAGGATGAATTGACTTGTTTTAATAAACTATAAGGACTGAATCCGTAAATCACTCGTTCTTCTTAGGAAGGAAAGAATCTTCAAAAGAAAAGCCCAGGCCCATGACTTGATATAAATAATAAGGACATTAGATATTGTTAATCTCGAGAATGGGCCCCAGTGATGGAAAAACTCATTAAAAGCCATGCTTAACGGCTATTCACCAGCTTTCAAGGGAGTGAGGTAGCGTGATAATGAAGTCAATTATAAATTTCCATAAATATCTTTTTTTTTCTATTTTTTTAAATAAAATATATTGGAAAAGAGCATGAAATGATAGAAAAAAAACCCAATTAATTCATTTCTTAAAACAAGAGGGATAAATTTATAATTTACTCAAATACAGTGGACAAAATTAAGAAAGGCTAAATAATGGCAATCCAATTCCACTATGGCTGAAGACAATAATGCAAGCAGATGGGACCTACAAACTTTTAGAATATATATATATATAGCTTTTGTTGCGGTTTAAAACACAATTATTTACATGCAAAATAAATAAATAAAAACAGTTATTTTAACTATTATAAAATAGTGAAGGTTTAAAACACAATTTAATATAAAAACAAGAATTATTTGATTAATCAAATAATTTATTTTATAATTACAGGAAAATAAAAACTATCACAATCAAATATTCTCTTTTTTTTTAGTTTTTTAGTTTAACGTGGGTGTCCGGGCCAGCTTGCGTGCACCTCGATTAATCTCACAGGCCCTGAAGTTAACGACCATGTAAGCCTCCAGTGGCCATCATATAAGCAACCATAGGATTCGAACCTGAGATCACAGAAAAAACAAATCTCTTGATCCCAAATTCTTACTACTGGCCACCACCTCTCTTATTAATATAATTAAAGGAACCATCTAGGTGGTAGTCCAGTGGTAAGAGCTTGGGACCAAGAGGTTTGCTCCCTCTGTGGTCTCATGTTCGAGCCCTGTGGTTGCTCATATGATGGCCATTGGAGACTTACATGGTCGTTAACTTCAGGGCTCGTGAGATTAGTTGAGGTGCGCGTAAACTGGCCCGGACACCCACGTTAAACTAAAAAAAAATATAATTAAAGGTGATGGTGCGTTTAACCATACTGCCATCTGGTATGCAACTGATTAGAATCCAATCAATTTTCTCCATTATGGCCCTGACATTCATAGAAAATGACACTCTCCCTTATCCAGCAAGCCATACAACTAGCTCAAAAAAAGCTTATAAAGTATATGATTGATAAGATAATTCATCTACTGTGTTCATGGAATTCTATTCTCGAATATATTCGGAATCTTTATCAGTATTAAGAATTAAATTCTAAATAAAATTTAATCTACAAAAATAAATCAGAGATTAACTACTCTAATTTATAATTTTTTAAAAAAATTAATATTTCTAAAATATTCATTTTAAAAAAAATACCTTTAAAGAAATAAGATAAAGATAACAAGAATAATATAAAATAATTAATAAATTAAATTTTATGTCTTCTGCGAATTCAATTTATTTAATTATTCTAAATAAACTAGTAAAGAACTACCCTCTCTCTGGGAGTTGAAAGGAAGATATAAAAATATAGTAACCAAAGCCTTTTTGGTATGCTTTGCTTCATTCTCCTCCTCCTCCTCCTCCCCCTCCCCCTCCCAAGTCTTTCAAAAGTTGAGCTGAAAAGAACGAATTTAGAGATTTTAGAATGAAGGATTGGGCTGCTCCTCTTATAGCTGCTGCTTTGTTTGCATTTTTGTCACCAGGGCTGGTCTTTCAAATGCCAGGGAAGGAACGGCCTCTTGATTTCATGAATATGAAGACAAGTTTAGCTGCCATGTTTGTTCATTTGGTTATCTACGGTCTGCTTCTTATTTTGTTTCTTGTTGCTCTTCACGCCCACCTTTATGTCTAGTCTACATGCAGTGTTTAGTGCTCTTATGCTCTGCTGGGATTTTTATAATTAGGTTGCTCTTCTCTTTTCAATTAGCATATTGTTGTGCGCTATATAAAATCTGAATTTTGCTGAAGGGGTACAAAATCTCTGTAGGTTTTGGTTGTTCTTATGCTCGCAGCCATCTCTAGCAACTCTTCGAACAAAGAGTTTAGCTTTCCCAGGCATATATGACACAAACATGTGCTTTTGTACAGGATGGTGTTCCTGTGACCCAGCATCACGAGTAACATGCAGGAAAGCAATAGCTGGTTAGTCCAAAAAGCTCTGTAGTCAAGATCACTTTGAAAATGGTGGTTGTGGATCACGACAAAATGGAAATGGGACAAGAGGGTATCATAGCCTCATAGGTATCTGACACACTTTTTCATAAAAAAAGAAAAAGAAAAAAAAAAGCATAGTGCTCAAAATGCAGTGCCTGATTCTCTCACGATGTACCAGTTTGATCTCCACGTTTTAACAGAGAATTGTCAGCTACATCCTGGACCCGAACGTTTGGTGATGGTTATTGTATACAAACAATGAATATTACCAAATAGATAAAACCATAAACAGCAAGGATCCAGCACGATACAAACAACCCATCTGGCTGCCATTTGAGCTATGCAAGTTGCGGTTTCTAAAGCAAATCTTGGAAAAATCAGGTCTTTCAATCAAGCATAGATGGTGTACACAAAGAGCACCTAGCATGAAGAAAATTGATATGTTCCTTTAACTTTTCTTGCCTTGCGATCCCTCAGTCTCTATCTTCACTGGCCGTGCTTATGCAAAGATTCCAGATCCTCCAACCCTTTTTAATCCACTTTCATTCAAGTTACCCCTAGTCATCATCAACCTAAATTTTTGCTTCTCTCTCACTAGCAACAGTTCTTCAGTGACAGGAAAAGCCAACCTATGGTGCGTAGTGCTTCCTAAATATACAATCCATTGTGCTTGAAATATGTGTCATGTTTATGAAGTTGCTCTGCAAGTAAATCCAGTCTCGTCTGTTAATTGATTTAGCCAAGAATTCCAACTTGAAACCACAAAGCAAAGACAGAACTGCATTAGATTTAACTAAAGAAATCAAGTACAAAGATTTGCTACACGAATCAGTTTCAAAACATCTATCATAAATGGGAAAAGAAAAGCAGAGTTATCACAATTCAAGAAAATCAGAACGATTAAGTCTCACATCCCTGTGTGACAGGCAGATCAGCATTCGAAGGCTATGAACCTACATACACGTGGACACCAACAGCTAACAAGAAAATGCAAATGAGAGCAAAGTAGAGGATGGAGTGAACCAGTATGGAAACTCCACTGGTCTGAAAGTTGCCAAACTCAACTAATCGCTGACGACCCGGTATCTGAATCAGCAAACCTGGTGTTAAGAGTATAAACAGCACCACCGCCACAAATACCGGTCCCCAATCCGACATCTTCTCTCTTGCTTTCCTTTCTGTGGGTCTCAATTCTCTCTTGTAATTAAATTGAAATCGTGGATTTGAGAAAATGGGATTATAAAGGCAAGGTATTGCTTTAAGGAGAACGGACAAGGATTGATGACTAGGAAAAGTGAAGGTTAGAGAATCAAGCTTCGGGTTCACATTTGCTTAGCTCCATCACATGCACTACAACTAAAAAGGAAACTTCCACCTAAATACTTAATCTACCTCGTTTGGATTGCTCAAAAGCAACTTATGAGATAGAAACACAGCGCTAACTTTTTGTGGATCTCCTCCAAGATCATCACACCGCTGTCCTAAGATGTGGATAGACTAATAACACGGCCAGTTGTGCTGTCCCACACGACTAAAGCCCACTTGATGAATATTTTCCACTTCAGAATAATGATTCGTGGACATGAGCTTGAAATCCTGGTTAAACCATCATTAAAGGAGATTGTTATTATTGAGTCCCACAGTGTGGATCATTCCATCTTTAATCCACAGAGCCCCATCATGGCCCATTAGAACCTGGACTCCAATCTTTGAAATGAAGTCCCCATCATCTATACCCTCCCACTTCCTTTCCTCCTAAGAACAAATCAACCCATTAGCATTTAGCGATTCGAAATCCCTGCATGCAAGATCAAACTCAGGGTATAGATTAGAGCCATGTGAAGATCAAACTCAATTCAAGCTCCCATTTAAACCCCATCATTACCCGTTAATTAAGAAAATTAAAAGAGGGGTTTCTGTTGCTGTTATTCAACCAATAATTTAACAATTGGTTCCATTTTTGCTCCTTTTTTATGACTTTTTCTGATAAAATCATCCGAAAGAGTCGCATAATGTTTATAAAAATCAAGATTTTTACATTATCGTGACTGTGGTCATCGAATCCCTTTGAAGACGATATGGACAAAGGAGAGCCGTGGCGTGAGGTTCTTCAACGATCCAAATTATAAGACTCTGGGTATTTTCAGTTTCTCGATTCAGATTGGCGTGTTTACGCTCAGCGTGCAATGCCCAAGGTGTTTACGCTAGAGAAAGACAGTGAGGTTAAGGGTTTGAAGAGCAGATTGGTCTGTTGAACTGGTAATGTGGTTCGATAAAATGGAGTAAAAATAATCTATCCGTCGACAGCAGGGTTCGAACCTGCGCGGGCGAAGCCCAACAGATTTCAAGTCTGTCTCCTTAACCACTCGGACATATCGACGTTATTTGATTCTTGTTCCTGGATTAATTTAATTATTTTTATTATCTTCAACTCAGCAAGCAACTACTCCAGAATGACATTTGCATCAAAGAACAAATTGACTTTGTATTTTACATGACGCTCGCAAATTAATTTAAATTATTTTTCGGTTTTTTATTCAAAATAATTATAAATATGAATAATATCTTTATCTGAATAAAAAAATTGTTACTAAATTGAGTAATAATTTTAATTTAATTAAAATTTCAAAATTTTAATTTAATTAAAATTTCAAACTTTTAACTTATAATTGAAAAATAAGTTTTCAATTATAAATGAAATTCAAAAATCAAAATTAAAAACATTATGTCAACGGTGATATGGTAGCTTGATTTATTTTTTTATTTTTTGGTAGTTGAGAAACTCTTCATGGTGACTCCTTTAATGCAAAGGCTTTTGGAACGTGACTAAGTCGGAAGAATTTGTTTATTTTTATATTTTAAAAAATTTAATTTTTTTATTTTGAATTAATTTTTTATATATATTTTTCAAATCATTTTGATGTGCTGATATTAAAAATAAATTTAAAAAAAAAAAAACATTTAGTAGTGGCATTGAATGATCCCACTAGGCTAACTAGTAACTACTACATATGAAGATAAGTTTTGATCCTCGCTATGATTGAGCAAAATGAGGCTAAAACTGATAGTGGACCGTTATAAATTATTTTAATAGAAATCCAAGAAAATCGATGATGATGATGATGACGACGACGACTATATACCAAACCCAATTTGTTTTCTATTGTTTCTTTTTCACTAACATATTTAAACCATAGTTCATTATTCAAATGAATGGTCCGCCGCCCACTTGATCCGACGGTACGAGAGTTGGTGGAGAAGAATCGTTTTGCAGATGGCTACACTTGTCTAATTGATCATATAACATGTCCATTCATGCATGGAACTATTTTTATTCTCTACTTAATTAATCAAATAAAATTGACATCTCCATTCATTTAAAAATTTAAAAGATTATACACGTTAAAAATTATTAGTCGGAAATTAAATTAATTTAATCATGATTTAATTAAAATATAATTAATACAGATATTATATTTTTAAATCTAGAAAAATCAAGTAAAGATTTGATTAAGTTCATTTCTAAAACTGTCCTGAATTAATATATGTATATTATTTAAACGGAGAATTGATATTTTATCGATTTATAAAAATTTTGTATAAATAGTAAGTTATGTTTTTTTATTTTTTAGCAGTTGTCTGTTAAACAGAAAAAACTATGTAAGTCATAGAAAAATAGATTTACAAGATTTTTTACTGGAAGTCCGTGTGAATTATCGTTGGAGACTAAACAATTGGATGTGTTATAGTTACGACAACTCAATCTTTAAAAAATTATTTAAAGCAAAAAAAAATCAGATTTTCAAATAATAAATCTTTAAATTATTTTAAATATGTTTAATAAGATCTTAGAAACTTTCAAATAATAATTTTATTTTATTACTTTCATTGCATATATAATAAAAACCCAATATATATATAAAAGAGACTATAAAATAACCATTGACAAAAGAAATTAGATTAATTTAAAAAAT
>Ga0307510_10002475_pt1 | contig 21006 bp, 8 predicted proteins | sample 12_EM_MG_FD_207224 | JGI IMG/M metagenome (GOLD analysis project Ga0307510, IMG submission 207224) | Populus trichocarpa ectomycorrhiza microbial communities from riparian zone in the Pacific Northwest, United States - 12_EM | ecosystem: Host-associated > Plants > Roots > Unclassified | place... | reverse complement strand
TTTTAAGAAATTCTGACTGAAAAAATAATGAACAATAATTGAGGGACTTGATTGAGATTATTTTGAAAAAATTGGAATCAAATTAACGAAATCTTCAGTCCCTTAGTTTTCCTGAAAAGGCAACCCTATGACCCCTACGCTTCTGACATTTTAATAGATGTGACTATATGGGAAAAGGACATGTGCATTTTTGCAGAGGCCCTTCCACCGCCCAGGTAAGGGATGCAACTCCTCCATCGGAGAGCACATGGGTGGATGTGTAAGAATGGTTCTTGTGCATTCTCTTGACTGACACAGCCTCAATTATGTTCGTGTGTCCCTCGAGCATGAAGCATTTGCCATCCCCATACTTGTACTGGTGAGTTGGATACCGATCAATTCCAAGCATCCCTCGGTCAATTCGCTTTAAAATTGCCACCGAGAATATGTGTACACTAAGCTATTTTGCCCACGGCTCGTAAACTTGTCTTTTGAAAAAATTCTTAATTACAGGCTATTTTTTACAATTATATAATTAAATAAATCAATAATTATTTATATATAAAAAAATTTATTAATAAAAAAAATAGAAAAATTAAGAGATAGATGTATGCTAAAATATTTAATATCACAATACAAGTCATTTACTTTATTATATTTAATGAATTTATTTATAAAAATCAATTTGTAACATAAATCAACACATATAAAATTTATTGAATAAGATAAAATAAAAAATAATTATGCAAAGTAACAAATGTTTTTAATTTTAAAAATAAATGTAATCTATATAAAATATTAAAAAAATTATAAATGAATCACACTAACCTCATCTGGTAAATTTTTCTTGTTTAGCATGCTTTTATATCTATAAATTCATCGGTGATTATATTATTGATGGAGTGACCGACTATAAATTTTCCAACAACCAATTATTGTTCGAGATTTCATTGGTAATTTTTTTTCGATGAAATCAGTATATAAATACTGACAGAATAATCCGTTGGTATTATGCAAAATTCGGTTGTGTATAAAAAGAAAAAATCCGAGATTAAAGATTAATTCTTACTTATATAGTTCCTTATTTGATTTTAGAATTTTGTTATTTTGATATTAAATATGTATAATAACAACAATATTGAATTAATTTAAGTTATTCTAGCTTGCTTTTCTTTACCACCTGATTAAGTTTTTTTTTTTATTCATGTGTGGTGTCCGAGCTAGTTTGCGTGCACCTCTACTAATCCTCACGGGTTCTGAAGTTAACGATCAGGTAAATCTCTACTGTCCATCAATATTAATAACCACATAGCTCGAATCTGAGATCATAAAGGGAGCAAACCCTTAATCTTAAATTTTTATTATTGGATCATCTACTGTATATTTCTAGTTATTCATTGTTCTTGCTGCTGGAGCCTATTTTTCACCAAAATTATATGGCTAGATTTCATCTTCTTTTCAAAATTACATTGATGTTTTTTTTTTCTTTTTCTTTTTTTCAGAAACAGTGAAGTGGGCGGAATAAAAAGAAATGGTTGCAGAAGTTCCAATTATCTCAGACCGGTGCAATTCGAGTCAAGGATTGGGCCCTCGCCTCGTTTTGGAATCAACATGCTAATTATGGCATGCATTGCACCTAAATTAATCCTCTTGACTCTCTTCAAATCACTCGCCTAAATGACATGTCATATCTCAATAACTCCCCCTTGCAAATCAACTTCACCATCATAAGGAAATCACTTGGCAAATGCCAATTAGTGCTTGTTTCGCATTATTGTATAGCTTTTGTTTTATAATTGTTTTTTACTTGAAAAAATATCAAGTGAGAATAACGTTAATAATTGCATATGTATAATCTATTATTTCTCTTATATCTTCTCTTTTTTAAGAATAAAAAGAAGATTCAAGAAACATATTCAATGAAATTATTTTAATTTCTACAATAAATGAAGTGAGAATAACGTTGATGTACCCTTTTAAAACAAATCGAAGCAGATGTCCACTAAAAAAACAAAGAAAGAAAGGAATAGGTGTAGTACTAATCAAGAGATGGAAATTTGGAAAGAAAATAATAATCAATTTGGTAGATTATTAGTATTATTAAAAAAAGAAAAGATTGTAAGCCAGTCTTCACCACAACACACCAAAGACAGGAAAGTCTCCCGACTAGAAAAAAAAGGGTCAAAAGTAGCAAACCCAACTAGGCAAACGGCAGCCTCAAGTTTTTTTTCTTTGTTACAGTAATCGACTGAGATGTTAAAAAGTTGCCAAGGGAGATGAATGTGGAGATTAAGACAACTACTTTTCTTTTTCAGTAGACACGCACTTTCGATATTTGCAAAGTAATGGATGAGAAGGAAAGCAATGTTCTACCAGAAACTATTATCGAGATATTTTATTTCTGATGAATATATTGATGAAGTTAATGAAAGAAGAGGTCCGCGGACGTCAAATCTTTGAAAATAAATCTGGTTCTTCCCTCTCTCTCACGCTCTGTATGTTGATCAATATACACTCAAAGGCCATCAATTTGTAGGCCATGTTCGATGCACGTAGGAAATGTTAAACCATACTCGTTTTCAAGCATCATTTTCGATCATTGCCTGTTCAAAATCGTGTGGGCTTGATTACCTCTGAAAGAAAGACAGGATGATTGTTTCGGTTAATTATCCTCGTTACCAACAACGACGTTAAGCAGACTTTATTTTCTTTTTACCTCTTTTTAGGTGGGGATGATGCACCGAACGTATCATCACTCAATGTTATTTGTATCAATTTTGAATATGATCAGTCAAAACTAGAATTAAAATTAATGGGTTAATTTCTCAGAATTTAATGTCTAATGTAGTGAGATTTTTATATAAATGTTATTCTTAAATTTTACGTGTGAAAAGTGAATATATATATATATATATATATATATATATATATATAAAGGAAAACTTTTAGTTTTGAAAAAAAAAAGAAGAAAAAATTGAAACCAGAATCATATTAGCGATAATTTTTTAGATGCGTGGGCAGAATTGAATTATTCGGAAAGAATAGGGATTGAAAAAAAAAGTATATAATTGTTAAGAAAATAAAATTCCAAAAAGAGGTTGTTGTACACTTCTTGGACCCGCCATTCAATATGGTGAGGGAACCTATGCTTGTATGCTAGGTGCATTTGTGTGAAAAAAACAACGGCACTCAAAAATTTAAATTGTTAGCGTATTTCAAGAATTAAATTATACTTTTTAATTAGTTATTACATCTTAATTAAATTATTTGATTGATTTTTAATCATTTGCATTAATTAGTAACCGATGATCTTTCAATTTCCTCCATGTCCTTTTACTAGTGATTTTTCATGGCAACAACATTATTTTATATCTTTTCCTTTAATACTTTCAGGTGAAGTGTTATAGATTTGACATGAATAGTTTTATTCTACAATTTAATAGGTATTTTACTTTTTATGATTTTGTGGGTCTCTTATATGTCCCGGCACTGTCATAAAGATTTTTTTAATGATACTTGATAATTGATATTTGATGCATTAAAATTTTTTTTTACACTAAATCTATAATAATCATGGATTTAATATTTTTTATGCATTTTCAAATTAACTCTTTTTAAAGACTTGGATAAAAATACCCGAGTCCAGAAAAAAGGTTGGGCTCGGCTGAAACTCAAGCCTAGATGCTAGGCATGCCATGTACCTTCCGTTGGGCTTGGGTGTAACCCGAGCATAGGTGTTGGGCATCCCAGCACCTCTTTGTGGGCTTGTATGCACAACCCGAGCCCCACCTCAAATGATCTTAGCCTACTTTTTAAATCCAAAAGCATGTGTATTTATCACTTTTTTTTTCCATTCATACTTGTGTTAAAGATATTTTAGCCTTCATAAATGTTGTAATGATGAAATTACTCTCCAATCTTTTTATTCAAGAAAAAAACAAGGTCCAATGACTATAAATATTCCTTAAACTATCAGGTAAAAAAAAAGTTGTTTCTTACATTAAAAAATACATATTCAACACAAAAACAACAAAAATCTTAGAATTTAAAGCCTTTTAAATGTATTTATCACTCTTTTTCTTTACTAAGTTGCTAACTTTACTATTGGAAGGTCTTCAAACACCCTAAAAAAATCTTTTTATAGGAATTTAGAGGTGTTCATCAAGAAAATTTACTTTATATAGGAGAAATATACTATTTTCAAAGACACTTAACCAATTTATGATTCAACCACTAAAAAACCTAATCCTATAAATACTAATACTTCATCAATATCTAAATTTAATGGTTGAAAAATAATAGTGATCGAAAGATTTCAAAATTGCATAGACATAACAGCCTTTCTTCTTGTAGTATCGTTTTTCTCATAAAATAACTTGTTTTTTTTTCTCACGATATTGTATTTTCATTTTCTCTATATATTTTTTTCACATGCTTTTAGGTGTTGTCAAATGACATCAAAACCCTCATCATTCTCTATCCACAAAGAGTTCCACTTTAGACTGGCTTCCATTGATTAATTATGATGTAAGGAATTCCGCTTTTTTTAAATCAATAAAAATTCCACCCTCGTAAAAAAAATATTTAAATTAATTATTTGCTATTTTTTCTTTTTAAATATCCAAAGTGCTCTGTTAGTTTTTAGTGTACTCTCTTACTTTGTCCTTTTCTCTATCATCAATGTTTCTTCTTATTTTCCTGGCACCCTTTAATTCACTTAGTTTATTTAATTTGAATTATTTTAAATTTTAATTTAATTTCTAGATTTGTTCAGATGTAAGTCTTTGGATTTATAAATACAACGATGAGTTGGTTTATTGACCATATTATTCAAATAAGATTCTTTATGCACACGAATACATAAGCTATTACTTATATATTATTCAATTTTTTCATGATTCATCGATGTGTGATAGTACACCATAAGCAATGTACTCTCGAAAGCCGAGTTTTCTTATGCAAAGGATTAGTAAGATGAAAGAAAAGATGTTTTAGGTTGGGACTTCATTTTTTGTTTTAGTTTTGATCAATTTCCATTTTACACAATTTATAAGTGTGTATTTTTTTAATTTTTATTATTAACTTTTCATCGATTAACGATTTGCAAAGCATTTTTTTCCCCCCAAAAAAATCAACTTCTTGAAGCTAAATATTGTAAAATAACTTCTCTCTCTCTTCGGAGTATAGCCTCTTTCTCCTGTGTGATGAGTCTCCTTCTCTTAGCGTGCTTTCCTCTCTTTTACTAGGGTTTGTTTCACGTATCATCGTGTCTTCGTTTTCCCTCCATCTTAATAAACTTTCTTTCTTTTCTACGGATCCCCCTTCTGAAGCCGTTACTATACCTAGAGAGGATGAGGATGGCATCATGTGAGCTATTATTCGAGATCCCAGACGTGGGTTGGGTTGACTCCTTACAATTTTACTATTCACAGCTGAGCTAGGATGACCTCATGTTCTTCGAAGTTGTTTGGTTGGGAAAGTCATTACAGATCGCGACACGCGAATAAGGTTACACTCAAATTAAGATGTTCGATAAGCTGTATCGAAGAATCCCGAGGGGTTTTATAACGTTCAGGAATTTGGTGAGGGCTGTTCGGAATTTTTCTTTACTCATGAATATGATGTTATTCGAATCCTAAATGGTGGTCCGTGCCTTTACCATAATTAACTCCTGTTATTCCATCATCGATTTGTTTTTATGATTACAACTTCTGCGAAGCTTCGTTCTGATACAATTATGGGGACTTCCTTCAATTCGCATTATCGCACCAAAGAAGCAGGTAGAGAATCGGATGCAATCTTGGTCATGTTCTTGATTCTGAAATTCTTGGCATTCGTGGTGCACAAGGCTCTATTGTTAAACTGGGAATCGTGTTTACCACTTGATCAACCATCGAAAACTGGTGCAAGGGTTGCTGGCCGATTTAAATATCAGCGTCTCCCATTTTTTTGCTTCTACTGTGTCAAAACGGGAAAAATACTAAAATTGCGAGGTATCTTGGAAAATAACCATTGTAGTATAACGATCAAGGTTGATCAGATGGGCTGCCTTCTGGAAGACCAGCAACTGGTGACCCACCCTCCCCGTGACATGCCATCATCATCTGCAGTACTGCACTTGTTGATCCCAGTTTCCAACTACTAAAATAAAATTTCCCACAATTCTCCTCTCTACCTGTGGATAAACAGGTGCAAGCTTGTAGAGGGAAAACGAGCAGATTAAGAGTCGGGTTTCCCGAGGGAATGAATCTAGTAGGAGCTAGCTGTGCCGTTTGTCCTCCAAATTCATGCCACCTGGAGCCCTCCTATTTCTGCACAAAAACCAACATATTATTATTTTTTAAAATAATATTTTTTAATGATTTTAATATATTAAAATAAAAAATCTTATTTTAATATATATTCAAATAAAAAGTATTTTTATATTAAAAAAAACCGTTGCCAAACACCCGCTGATACATGCACCTACTGCCAGCACGCCGACTGATGTGTGCTCTCCAAATTCATTTCCCCTGGAGAGTGAATCACGTCTTTGTAAATCCGTCCAAGAACCAGCAATTATTTCTCCACATGGCCAGTGGGACTCTCATTTGCCATTTAGCACTTCCACATTTTCTACCGATGCGGTCCCACCGGTGAATAAATCAGCCTAATGAGTTGATTTGGATGATGACGATGTTATCATTCTAAAGTTCAGGAGATGTTTTCTGCAACGGGCCTTCCTCTGCAGGACCTGAGGTGCATGCTTGCCTGTCCATGTTGTATATGGTGTGCTTGGCCCTGACTATGAAATTAATTCTTCTCAAGTCTATAGCAAACGTGGAAGAAAAGAAGCAAGCGGGACTGAAGGTAACAGCACAAGGCAATGGTTCCAAGATTGTGCCATCTTCTTTCAGCTTTGCAAACTTGGCATCGGATAACTCTTTTAAACAAGGATGGTCAGATACGGAAGGGAATTCAGATGAATTGTCAGAGGATAATATTGGAGGAATCAAGTGCTCATGTGTTGATGCCATGCCATGGGTATTTAATTATGCTAGTTGTGACGATGACACCCGATCAACTCAGTTTCAATTTATCATCTCCCAGGCCTCCTCTGACTCCGTTATTGATCTTTTTCATGAGCGATTTCAATGCATTGCCGAGTGCTTCAGAGAAGATAGATGGTCGTGCTTACGACTACCATAAAATTGCCTCTTGTCACCATTTCCTGGATTCACCTGGCTCAATGGATTTGGGTTTTCAAGGTTACATTCACTCGGAATAAGAGGTCGACGTAATCACATCTACGAACGGCAGCTGGATCGGTTTCTCTCCTCTTCTCATTGTCAATCTCTTAATGATCCTTACTCCATTTCTCACCTTGATGATTTGGGCTCTGATCATCCATTCATCCTTTTGCATACTGCTGACCCCCCTCTTAGAAATAGATAATAGTCCGAAAAACCTTCAAATATATGATGTTAGATGGTTTCTCTTGGGCGATATGTTTCAGCTTCACTCCAAACATAGGAGAGCTCGACGTAGCCTTGCTAATTGATCACGAGATGGTGCTGCTAACTCTAGCGGACGCATTCTTCAACTCAAGGAATCTCTCCGTACTTTACAAAACAGTATTGATGGTTGGGATGCAGCAAATTAGGAGCATTTAGCGGCATTGAAAGATGAATGAGCAAAAGAACAACTATATATTAGAAGCAAAAATGTCATCGAGACTAAACATCAACGTAAAAGAAACTTCATGCTCCTAAACAAACTAGGAGATAGCAGTAGTAACACTCAGTTTTTTCCTGCTTGCACTAAACATCAACGTAAAAGGAACTTCATTAGGAGGCATTTGCGATGATTATGGAGTCTAGCAAAAAGGCCTTCCGCTCTGCTTTGGAGGAGAAAATCCCTAATAATCGGGTGTATGTCATGGATGTTTACATATTTCAAATCAAACCTAGCAAGTTTGCATGAAATCAACGATTGTGAAATGCCTTTCTTCCCTTTTTTTGTTTATCAGGGTCAAGTAGGTGAGATTGCATCAATCTGGTTGGATTTGTCTTGCCACCCTTCATCTTAATTTAGCCGTGATCTTTTCATTATTGTTATATACTTTGAAGATAATCCTTTACTATAACTAAATAACATACCTTGTAAATCAGGTTTTTACCACTGCTAGAGAATTTCTTATCTCTAACCACTGTTTTTTTTTTTTTTTTTCCGTTCACATAGATAATAAAGAAAATGGGAGAGGATAAAGATAAAGCTAAAATGGAAGAAAGTACTATAAAGACTTTATTTCCAATCATACGATGTAAACTTGTAAAGAGGTGAAAGCAACCTTTTCATAATGGTAAGAATTCATTAATATGTTATATTACTATTATATTTAATAGGTTTTAATTTGGAAATATCGCAACTTATGTTTTTTTTATTTGAATAATATTAAATTAATTTTTTTAGTATTTTTTTTATAATCTTAATGTGTTTATATAAAAAATATTAAAATATTAAAAAATATTATAATATATTTTCAAATAAAAAATATTTTTAAAAATCACATTGTATCTTAATAATACCAAATATATTTTTAATCTATTAATAAATAAATATGTATTTGATATTAGAGTGAGTTTTATAACTACAATATCAATATTTAATTATTTGTTTGGTGAAATAAAAAATATTTTAAAAAACATGAAGTACGCACATATACAACACAATAATATTAAATAAAAAATTATTTACACATTAGTGTTTTTCAAATATTATTTGAAAGTCATATTTAATTATACCTTTACACAAAATAATAATAATTAATTTGACATCAAATCAATTATTTTTACAAAAATCAATGATATGATTATAATTTTAAATGGATCTCGCATAACTTTTTCCATCAGCAAACATTTTTATAAGTACAATTGAGGTAAAATCAGCTTCAATAGCGAAAAAAAAAGAAAAAAAGAAAAAGAAAAAAGAGGGGGTCTAGGTGAGTGTATCCTGAAAAAAAAAAATCTAATGAGAACCAGGACCCACGTGCCACCCAACTAAGTCCCGTCTAGATGATTTTGATTTGCAAAGAAAAACCAGGAGCTCCGAACTAGGAAGAGAAAGAGGCAGATGGCGGTTTTTGGTCTGGAAGGTAAGATTTCATTAAGGCAAGGAGAGAGAGAGAGAGAGAGAGAGACGTTTTTGATAGAGAAAGAGAAAAATAAAACAAATATAGAGTAGAGTAGGACAGAGACTTGTTGTTTCAAAATAGCGTCTAAGTTCTCTTCTTCTCGCCCTACCGGGTCCCACTTCTCCTATCTATTCTCCTCTCTCTCTCCTACAACACAAAACAACGGCTCGGACCCATTGCTTTTTTGGTTCCTCACATTTTCAGTTTTACTACAGCATCTCTCTTCCTCTTTACTCTCTACTCTCTACTCTCTCTCTAGGACTAGAGCCGTTTTCTTTTAGCAAAGGTCTGTTCCCTGTTCTTACTTTCTCTCTCTGACTGACGATAGAGAAGGGCTCTTTCTTTTTTTGATAATAAGAAGGGCTCTTTCTTTTATTTTTCGCTGGTCCTTGTATACATACAGCCCATTACACTTTGTGCCATACCAGGTGGTGGTTTGGGTCTATTCCGTATCTATCTATCCTTCCTTCCTTTTTTTTTTCCCCTTCTTCCGAGAGAGTTTGGTACAAGGATTTGCTTCTACTATATAAGACGTGATGTATTGGTATAGCAAAGTTTATGCTTGCCTGGATGCTTTCTGTAACTGAGCAGGTTTCGGCTCTTCTTTTCTATTAGGTATAACCAAATAACTCTCTGTAAATTTCTATGTCAGTGCATGTTAGAGATCAATGAAGAAGATCCCATCTGGGTTTTTGAAGGTACGGGTTTTCTTTCTCTTGTTAGCCCGCAATGCCATTTCTTATTTCTTATAGCTGGGTTTTGTTTATTTTTTCTGCGAGGGAAAGTTGGTGGGGTTTACCGTTTTGATGGCTGATTTCTTAATTCAGGGTTAAACTGTTTTTCTTTTTTATGTTGGGGTTGATCTTTTGGCTTGTGCTTTTGTTTATCTTTACTTTCCGTCCTTTAGAAAATGAAATGTTTTTTTTTTATTTAAATGAAAATGTCGACTTCCACCTTACTGTTTCATCTTCTAATAATATTTTAATTATATATCTAAAAATTAGGGAGAGGAGAGAAGTAAACGGTGAGCTGAAGTTAGTTTAGAATATGATAAGTTAACCAATTTATGTGCACTTGTTGTAGATCCCCAAATTAGGCTAATTAATTCCTTCAAAATCTTAATGGGGTTTTTAATCTTGTTGGGATTTTGTTCTTGTTTCTTACAGGAAATGAGAATTGAAGCTGGAGATGTTTGATTTCTATAGTTAAACGTAGTTGCTTGGCAAATTTGTTGGGAAAAAAAGATTCAAAATTGTTGATTTCATAAATGGATTGAGATAGAGGTAGCAGCCCATATTGGTCGCAATGTTAAAAGCATTAGCTCCTGGGCTGCTGTTGATTTTATCACTCCTGATATCAGCTTCTGCAAACGACAACGGATTTTCTCGATGTAATTGTGAAGATGAGGGCAGTTTATGGATCATAGAAAGCATTCTAGAGAGCCAAAGAGTGAGTGATTTCTTGATTGCCGTGGCCTATTTTTCAATCCCTATCGAGCTGCTATACTTCGTTAGCTGCTCAAATGTTCCATTCAAATGGGTTCTCTTCGAGTTCATTGCTTTCATTGTTCTATGTGGATTAACCCATTTGATCAATGGCATGACGTACGGCCCCCACACATTTCAGCTTATGCTTGCCCTCACTGTCTTCAAGATTTTAACTGCTCTGGTTTCTTGTGCCACTGCCATTACCCTTTTCACTCTCATTCCTTTGCTTCTCAAAGTGAAGGTCAGAGAATTCATGTTGAAGAAGAAGGCGTGGGATCTTGGTCGTGAAGTTGGGATTATAATGAAACAAAAAGAAGCTGGGTTGCATGTTCGTATGCTTACTCAAGAGATTCGAAAATCACTGGATAGGCATACGATTTTGTATACTACCCTTGTTGAGTTATCTAAGACATTGGGGTTGCAAAACTGTGCTGTTTGGATGCCTAATGAGATGAAAACCCTGATGGATTTGACCCATGAGCTGAATAGGGGTAATTATTTGAGTTCAGATAATCCTTCAATTCCAATCACTGATCCTGATGTTGTTAGAATTAAACGAAGTGAAGCGGTAAACATTCTTAGGCCTGACTCAGCGCTTGCTGCTGCAAGCCATGGGGAGTCTGGCGAGCCAGGGCCTGTGGCTGCAATTCGAATGCCAATGCTTCATGTTAGCAATTTCAAAGGGGGGACTCCTGAGATAGTTCAGGCTTGTTATGCGATTTTGGTATTGGTTCTCCCCGGTGGACAACCCAGATCCTGGACCAACCAGGAAGTAGAGATAATTAAGGTGGTAGCTGATCAGGTGGCCGTGGCTCTCTCTCATGCTGCAGTTCTTGAAGAGTCCCAACTCATGAGGGAGAAGTTGGAGGAGCAAAACCGAGCTTTGCAACAGGCCAAAATGAACGCAATGATGGCAAGCAAAGCTAGGGGTGCTTTTCAGAAGGTAATGAGTGATGGGATGAAGAGACCAATGCACTCGATCTTGGGTTTGATTTCCTTGATACAGGATGGTAATTTGAGTGGTGAGCAACGGATTATTGTTGATGCAATGATGAGGACTAGCAATGTCCTATCAACGTTGATAAATGATGTGACTGAAATTTCAATAAAGGATAGTGGAAGATTTTCATTGGATATGAGATCATTTGGGTTACATGCCATGATCAAAGAAGCAGCTTGCCTTGCCAAATGCTTGTGCATTTATAGGGGCTTTGGTTTTTCAATTGAGGTTGACAAGTCCTTGCCGGATAATGTTATGGGTGATGAAAGGAGGGTTTTTCAGGTGATTTTGCATATGGTTGGGAACCTACTTGATCACAACAATGGAGGAGGGTTTGTAGTGCTTCGGTTTTTCTCTGAGAATGGAAGTCAAGAGAGGAATGATCAGAGATGGACCACCTGGAGACCTTGCATGTCTGATGGGGATGTATATATCAGATTTGAAATTGCAATAAACAATAGTGGCTCCGAATCAGAGGGCTCAGCTTCAATGTTACAACATAGTGGTAAGAGGTTTGCCAGCGATGGAGTTGAGGAGGGCTTGAGCTTCAGCATTTGCAAAAAGCTGGTCCATGTAAGAATCATAAACTTTGTATGTTAAATGTGCTCATTTAGCTATCCTTTTTTTCCATACTATGACCTGAGATAATAGAAATCACTGACGCTAATCTTCTGCTAGAAATCAATTGTGAGAGAAATCTTTACATCTCATTATTAGGATTTTCATTTCTGTGTCCAAGATGCACGATGTCAGTGAAGATTATAAAGATACATGTATCTGGATGGTTACAGATATTAACCATAATTCATGCACGACGTCTCATTATTCTATTATAAACTCTTATTGAGCGCAATCTTTTTCTGATGAAACACATTATCCTTGTCTGACCACCTCTGAAGATGGCTCAGTGAAGCGATTTTGTTGTGATAGATGGTTAATGTCATTGAGTCTTTTGATCTTGTGTCATTTGGAGCTGGGTTTTTTCTTGAAGTTTTGTATTTCAATGTTTATTACCAATTATTGTACCTTATTGTAGAAGTTGTCTCTTAGGTGGTGTCATCTACTAAATATATTGTTGGAAAAAACTTAGTTCTTTATGTTATAGTGAAAAGTATCGGTGCTTTGAGGTCAGGATGAAATGCAATTCCTGGAAAAATTCAGCAGCTTGTCATGCCGTGGAAGCAACTAGTTTGGTGTAATAATCTTTTCCTTTTTTGTTAATAGGCTATGTGTTTCTCAATTGAAGCAGCTATACATGTGGTTCTGAGAATAGCTATATATTGTTTTTGTTTTCCTATTAATTTTTATTTTCTAACCTCATATTTGGTAGTTGATGCAAGGTAAGATCTGGATGATGCCCAACTCTCAAGGTTTTGCTGAAAGCATGGGATTTGTTCTTCGGTTTCAACTTCGACCATCCATTGCAGTGGCCATCTCTGAATCTGGAGAATCTTCAGAGAACCCACATTCCAACTCTTTTTTCAAAGGCTTGCAAGTTCTATTAGCTGATGCTGATGATTTGAACAGAGCCGTGACCCGGAAGCTGCTTGAGAGGCTAGGTTGCAATGTTGCTACTGTTGCATCTGGGTTTGAATGCCTTAGTGCTCTTGGACCAGCTGCATCTTTCCAAGTAGTTCTCTTGGATCTTCAGATGCCTGAGTTGGACGGATATGAAGTTGCAGTGAGAATCCGGAAGTTTAGAAGTCGAAGTTGGCCTTTGATTATTGCCATGACAGCAAGTTCTGATGACGATGTGTGGGACAAATGCCTGCAAATCGGAATCAATGGTGTCATTCAGAAACCAGTTGTTCTAAAAGGAATTTCCTATGAGCTTCGAAGAGTCCTGGCAAACAAAGTTGTTTGACGAACATTCTGTATGTCACAAAACTGCTGTAGCTTTGATTTTTTTCAGAGCAGTTTGGGGGTCACAATTGAATAACCAGACAACATTTAGCCTCTCAAACCCCTACCAATCTTCTATCGTAGAGATGTCTGCATATACAACATTTACAGTAACAATGATATACATATTTAGTTCGCCCTTTTCTTGATTGATGGAGGTTTATCTTCCTCAACATAACGGCATGCAGCGGAAGCCAATTCGAAGGTGATTTAATGTACTGGAGTTCCCGATACAAGTAGTTGAACCGATAACATGGGATACGATTGACATTTTGTAGGGGGGGAATTCAAGAGTGAAAAATAGAACCTTGGCATTATGAAAGTTGTTTTTTGATTGGAAGTATAGGCATTACGAAAGGTCGTAATTTTATTTTAAAACCGGTTACCCTTTGGACAAAGGATACATGTGTTCTTGGTAAGGATAGAAGTGAATTCCAAGAAGAGTTCATGTATATCTTTTCACGGATAGTCCGGCTCGTGGCCTTGGATTCATATTATGGCGAGGATATCGAGTTTCGGTGAGTTCTTTCTGGCAAAGAAAATTTCGAAGGGCTGTCAACTATCCTATCCATCATGCTATGACCCCTAATATAACCATCGCCACGTACAGTGGGTTCAGAAATGGATGTTCAGGTGCCTCGCACGTTCCTCCACCCCATTGAAGTTTCTCTCTGTGCTAGCCTGAGGCCATGGGAGACGGGGAAAGTGGGAAATAGCATGGGTAAATCAGGCTTATCGTGCTTGTTTTTAAAACCATGCATGAATCTCAATACGTACATGGACTCAATTCTTTTCTGTCTGAAATATCACACTATGTGGACCCCTGTCAAATATCAAGCCGAGACTGGAATTATTAGGATATCAAAATCACAACAGAAGCCCATGAATTTGGCCTACAGATTATTCTAATCGATACGAGTCATTATTTTATTAGAAAGACTTGACGTTAGATCCTCTTGGAATATTGAGTAATTTTCTATGTACAGACTTTGTTAACTCCTCTTTACATGCCGATTCATAGCCATCCATCAATTTCTACACCTAACATTTTCTCGGAAAGTGGCATGAGGTGGTGGCTCATCGAGAATCAATTATTAGGTATAACAAAGGCTGATGATTTCCCCTGACAACATTATTTCATGGATACCTTGTTATTCTCTATATTGGTCCCCTCCCCTTCGTATTCTCGTCTTATCCCCCTTCCATTCAGCAGGTGTTTATTGTTCTTTTTAGAGCACTCTTTATATCTGCTGTATTTCCTTATTTTCAATATTGACCTTCTTTGGTAGGTATGGCTACGTAGCAATGATACAATTTTCTTATTTTTAACTTTTAAATAATTTTTATAATTTTATAATATTTTTAAATAATTATTTTAATTTATAAAAAAATAAAAATAAAAATAAAAATAAAAACAACCTTCAAGATAAAAAAAAAATAAAAAAAATTCCAGACAATCTAAAGCTAATATCTCTTGCCAAACAAATATTAAGTCAATTACTATGCGGAAAGAAAGAAAAAACTCATTCTTTTGGTACCAAGAACTAAATTAGATAATTGGAACTTGGCAATATATATATTTTTTCAACGTTGTCTTGTGTCTCATGAAGAGCTACATAAAAACCCTCAATCGGGTAAAATTGCATCTTAAATTATAAAATACTAGGATTTTATGATAAAATTAAGAAGCTGGAGTCAAAGAAAGGATCACGGGCCTCAACTCCTATGAACGCAACCTGGCCTAAAGTTTTGGTTTGCCAGAACATCTGCTTCGAGTGTGTTTTGTTGAAGTAAAAGCGCTGGTGGCAGGGGATCTGTATCCCATATAAAATATCACCAAGGTTTGTCTTCCATACCTTCGGATTGCATGAAGTGAATCTATACATAAGAAGTCATTAGCAACTTGCAAATAAATATATATCTCGTTACATAAAGACAACAGTGGAAGCATTTTTTTAATTTTAAGAGATCGGCTTGGTGAAAAAATATTGTTTGTGAAAGGGCTCTACGCAAGATCGCATTTACCTAAATTATAAAACAAGATGAGCTAGAAAGTAACAAGCCTGCATTAAAGTACTGCACGTAAACAAATAAAAAACAGAAACTCAGCTCTATCACCAAGGCATTTATACTCTAAACTCTTGGTTCGGAAATATTAATAAGAAAGTTGAGGTTTCCCAAATGAGTAATTAATTCGGAACATGCGCTATAGCATTGTACATAAGCAAATCAAGATTAGAAACCCTGCTCTAGAGCCAATGCATCTAGCCTCTAAACTTTAGATTAGGAAATATTTATAAGAAAGTTGGGGCTGCCAAATCGATTAAATAATCTGAACTTTGCCGTCTACGTTGATAAAAAAAATGATTACTACCTACTTTAACCAACGTGATGATCACTACTTGACTAGTGGAAATAGGCAATGGTTGCTGGGAAAGGTATTAAAGATGATCAGGATTCCAATCATGGTCGCTAGCTAGTTGCTTCCAAATTGCTCTTCCCCAAGTTGTATTATCTGTTTGCTTCTATGGGTAAAGCACGAAACAAGGAATTGCTAATAAAAAAAGACTTGGTTTTTTATTGTTTTCCAAGAGCTTTATTACTATACTCCACATGCTAGCTGCCCAAAGCCCCTGCGATGCATAATTTTATCCATTTATTAACCCGTGTTGTGTGCATGCAGATACCACATTTATTGTCCAACGTATGTTTATAGCTCTAGATTTATTATAAAACAATATTTGTGAAAGAAATCTGTGTGTATATACATATGTGTATAGTTTTTTCTTAATATTTAATATCACTCCCCTCGTAGCACTTCCCACAAAACAATGTCATTTACCCGACCACTCTATATATTTCCTCTCCTCACGCGGTATCGGTCTCTTCGCAATCAAATGCTGAAGAAGTCCATTGGAGTCCTCCAAAGCTAAGGGCCTTGCTATAAAATGGGCCTAGAAAGCATGTCTTGAATGGGTCTGGGGATATATTGTTTCAAGCCTTACGTCAATTTCTCCAACAGGCATTGAAACCTAAACCCTGGAAGTTAGATTGCTAAAAGAGTCCAATAATCAAGTTCTTAACTCAAAAACAGACCCACTCAAAACAAACTTGCTAGGGTTACAACAATGGGCTTCTATAGCTCTCGAGGAATAAAATTTTATGATTTCAGTTATTAGTCGTAGACTCGTGCTTATCCTATGCAATTAAACATTTAAGGAGAGGGACACATCGAGTGTTCCATGCGACGATTCTAAGAACCCAGGAATTGGATTCCTAGAGACATCCTGTCGCAACTCGCACGAGTCCATGGCTCTTTTATTCGGGGATTGCCGTTTTGGTGGTTTGATATGATGGTATACGCACAGACAGACATTCCAAACTTGAAGCCTCTTTACCTGTTTAACTAGAAGTAAGATCCTATCGACAATGCCGACACGCACACAAACCAACTCGACTGCATATACGAGGAAAGTGAGACCAAGGATGGAGGCTTATCTTTCAATTTGACCCTTTTATGTTCTTTCTTTCCTTTAGCATCTGTGTAATTTTTCTTTTGAAGTTCGCGATTTAATTATTTGAACCCCAGCAAGCGTTTTGGTAGGGTGGACGAGAGAGATGCCATCGCAAAAATTTTGCAAATATTTGAGAATAAACCATACTGTCAAGACACAGCTAGGGATAAGTACAAGCTGGAGTTTACATAGACAACACCATTATAGTTACAAGAACAAGAGTTCTTCAAAAAAAAGCTAAAATGAAAGGGAGATTCATTGTGTCCCTACATTATTTTTATTTCAAATATACTCTCATGGAATCAAATTTTTTATTCTTATTTCAAATATTTGTGCTCACATATTTTTTATGCTATAATTAGCTTTTGATCCAGCCCACACCGAAGGGCTGGCACCAACCCTAGTACACTAACTACACTGCAAGCTACAGTGAATTATGAAGAGTTGGGCTTGGCTTGAAATCTCGGCACTAGCTACAGATACAGCAGCTGATTTTTAAACCAGCATCAGCCCAATATAGAAGCAGAATACAAACTTGCAGTATCCTTAACAGCAACAGCCTCTAGTTTAAGAATTTCGGATAGTTAGAATTCGCAAATCCGCTCTTATGCCTCTACAAACAAGATTAATTAATTGGCATTAGAAAACTTCCTTGCAGGCTGCAACATAGATCCTTGGGCTTGCAAAATTTGTGATCTCCCTAATGGCTAAAATACTCCCTCTTGGTTTAATGCGAGGCCCAATAGGTCTTGGGCTGCATTGTCCATTGGGAATAGCCATTTTCTATCTTTAAATTCCGGTATTCCAACCTACCTTTCCTCATGCAGATTTTTAGCTTAAGACCCCATTGTATAACTTCCAAGTTTTAATGGCTGATTGGGGACCAAACGCTGGACAATTTTAACAAAAATAAATAAATAAATAAACTCAAGGACCAAATGGAAAAGGTCCAAGACTTTCAGATGTTATGGCTCCTCACTTACCAAACCAGCCCTTCAAGTGGATACATACTGGATAGGATCAAGACTTGGTTTTCTCACCTGTCTCCAATCCAAAATTCAAAACTATCAACTCTTTCAATCAAGTAGGATCTTGGATTATGGACTTTTTCCTTCGAGTGGATGCCCACCGAGTACTCTACCCTATTCGGAGATTTTTTCTTAATGAATCTCAGAAATATAAAATCTAAACTTGAAAAACAAACAAGATTTCCATAACCTATAAAATCATAAAATATAATCCAAGTTTTAAATCAATATATAATTGTAAAGACCATCATTAAGATTAACTTCCATGTATTATATTAAAAATAAAATAAAATTATAACTTCACAAACAAGATTACCACCTAATTGGCATCAAACTAGACAAATTAACATTCAACCAAACTGAATTACCATCCCTAATTACAAGCTATTCATGAGATTTATTAAGAAAATTAAAGCAAACGTTTTGGAGTTTAGCTAGACCGTCCTGGATATGCATAAAATGAGCTTTCACGAGTGTGGAGGGGAGTCGATCCAAGGAAATTGTCTAAATCAAAATCAAAAGGTAGACTTTTTATCATATTGATGACAAGTTGTCGGTCCGTGTAATTACAAGCACTTAGCCGACAAATTTCTTCTAATTAAGCTGTCAACTAGGGATGGTAATACCTGCATTGAATAATTTAATTAAACCAAGGAAAAGATTTTACGAAGCGCAAGCAGGATTTGTTCAAGTTCCCAATACGGTCGTTGTCATGTATAGAACAAGGAAATCAACTTCATTAATATATTTATAATCGACGGTTCTCTTAACCAAAGTTTCAGGCTGCTTATATATTATATTGTAAAACCCGCATTAGTCCTTTCTAGACTATTTACACCTTGTCCACGTTTGTGCTTTCTTCTAATCCTTTAGCAATTATACAGGGAATAATTGAAGCGAAGAAATGAGGAAAATGTGTTGTTTCATGACTACACATACTTAAATATTTTCTTCTTTGGTTTAGTACAAATCACAGTTGATTTTCATCTACATAACGATATTAACGTTTTTCCTATTTTCTAGGTTTTCATCCACCTCGTTTTAATTAAATTAATGTCATAAAAGATTGATCCTTGATCCGTTTAATTGTCGGATTATATTATTCTGTAGGGATATATAGTTCGCTTAAAATATTACTGATTTATCTTCAAGAACCTTTACAATTTACAAAAAAAGAAGGGACACCAAGACTACTGGAGTTTCATGAATGGGATTGCCTACGAGATTCAATCTCAATAATGTTTATATTTGAGCCGAGGGCGATCCAAAAATAAGTAAGGAAACAAATTTGAATTTGTTTTTTTATAAAAGTGTCCATTTTTTTTTTTATTGAAACTCAATCATTTTCTAGGGTGATTTATTTGAAATTGGCGCATATATATATAACATAAAAAGCAACCTACTTGTAATCTAGATTAAGCCTCCAAAATCTTTTTCAAATTTACTTAATAAATTTTAAATTAGGGTTAGTTACATCATATTGCAAGCAACGTCACTCAATCAATTTAGCAATACGAATCAACGGAAAAGTAGTGTTAGGAAAAACAAATAAATTAACTGAAGAGTGAAAATAGCCCATATATAGAATTGCAGCATAGGCATCAGTACAAATATAAGGCCTTTTTTTTTTTTAATCTAACAGCACTTCTAATTATGAAAAAGAAAAGAAAAAGAACATAAACAAAGATAAATTTTGAATTATATTTAGTAACAAAAAAAAGTCGAACTCGTGTAAAGTTTAGAGGGTGTTTAGGAGCATAGTTTTTAAACTCGACCCGGTGGTCGACCCGGTATAATGACTAGATCACGGGTCAGATGGGTCGGCCGGGTCCCGGGTCAACCCGCCGGGCCGGTCCGGGTTTTAAAACTCTATTTAGGAGTATGGTAGTGGTTGTTTTTCAAAATATTTTTCATTCCAAAACACATTAAAATAAATTATTTTATTTTTAAAAAATTATTTTTGACATTAACACATTAAAATGATCTGAAAACATAAAAAATATATTAATTTAAAATAAAAAAAATTAAAATTTTTTAAAAGCACTTTTCAACTACAGTATGAAACACTGCATAATGTCATCAAATTAATTTCTCAAAACGAGGCAAACTAAGTGTAGGTATTATTTTATATAAAAACGGTAAAATCTCATTTTTAACTGTATAATGAAAATTGCATCACAATAAGGCATTCAGTTTTAGAATTAGGCGTACCATCATTTATTCTAATGAATATTGAAATTATGCACTTATATACCCACACACACGCCCAAAGGGACCCTGACCACTCTCAGGTTCAGATAAAACTTAAAAATGTCACCTAAATAGAGTTAATTAAATATAAATATGCTATCTAAGAAAATTGATTACCAAGTCAAAAACCTCAAGTTTGATGGGTATTAATTTTCTTTAGCACCAAACCACCTCTTGGCATTTTATCAGAATTGGACATACCAATTCAACATGATAACCAGTGAATTTAAATCATATATGACATTAATTTGGAGCATGGATAGTTTTACAAGCGAATTAGTCAAAATCCAAGTCATTTCTAACATGAAGTGTGCTAAATTAATTGTGGGCTAAATAAAATGTGCTGAATCATGTCAGCATCTCAAGAAAAATAAACGAAGTAAATATAAGTTATAATTTTCAAACCAAGAAGCACGAGGCTAGACCTGTGAAGGCTCAAATATTTGGTTCATGAATTAACTCGTCAAATCAACTAATCAACTTAGTAAATTAATTATAATAGTAATGATGATGGATATCATGATAAGTAGTTTTTTATTTTATATTGGTATTGTTAAGTTGGTAAATTATTTTTTTAATAAAAAAATGTCAAGTTTCAAATCATACTTTTTTTCAAAATCAACCTTTGCCCAACCAATCTTGATTGAATCCATTGACTTTTCATGAGATGAAG
>Ga0307510_10002474_pt1 | contig 21007 bp, 16 predicted proteins | sample 12_EM_MG_FD_207224 | JGI IMG/M metagenome (GOLD analysis project Ga0307510, IMG submission 207224) | Populus trichocarpa ectomycorrhiza microbial communities from riparian zone in the Pacific Northwest, United States - 12_EM | ecosystem: Host-associated > Plants > Roots > Unclassified | place... | reverse complement strand
CGCGGCCCGGCCGTCGATGGGGTTGTGAGAGATCGCGCCTTAAGCGCGGTCGCTGTAGGCGAGCTTGACGATGTGGTCGCGGATGTCAGTCGGCCAGTCGGCGATCAGTCCGGTGAAGCGTCGCCGATCATCGGCAAACAGCGCCCGCGAGGCTTCCTCGAATTGCGGCAGATTGCCCGCCATGGTCGACATGAAATGGTAGGCCGCATCGCGCGCCTGCCGCTCGCGGTCCTTGTCGCCGCTGACACGTCGTGCCTCATCGACGAGCTTTCGCAGCGCGACCGACGCACCGCCCGGCTGGGCGTTGAGCCATTCCCAGTGTCGCGGCAGCAGTGTCACCTCGCGCGCGACCACGCCGAGTTTTGGTCGGCCGCGGCCGCGTGGCTCGCTCGGTGGCGCGGTCTCCTCAACCGGGGGCGGGATAAGCTTCGCCAGCCGCGCCAGCACCTCGCGATCCCCGCCGCGCAGATCGAAGTCGATCGATCGGCCCGTTGCGTCCTCGAAGATGATGATGGGGTCGTCCGGCCGTGACGCTACCCGCTTGACGACCAGCGCGACCTCTCCTGCCGGCCCGGAGGCCAGGCGGCGCGGGCCCTGGAAGGCGGTAAAAGTCCTTTGCATCGAAATCATTGCCATATTGATGATGATGACGTTGGGCTTTTAATACCCGGGTGAAATGCCGGCGTCAATATACCCGGGTGAAATTATCCGTCCGGATGGCTCGACATTGCGGTCCGGGGCTGGCACGTACGCGGCCAACTGACCACGCCTAGCCTGGGGACCCCGCCGATGCTGACCGTCCACCATCTCAACAATTCCCGCTCGCAGCGCGTGCTGTGGCTGCTCGAAGAGCTGGGTGTGCCCTATGAGGTCGTGCGCTATCAGCGCCAGCCGGATATGCGCGCGCCGAAGGAGCTGCGTGCGATCCATCCGCTCGGCAAGTCGCCCGTCATCACCGACAACGGCAACACCGTCGCCGAGTCCGGCGCGATCATCGAATATCTCATCGCGACCTACGGCAACGGCCGGCTGATCCCGCCGCCGAACACGCCGGAGCGACTGCGCTTCACCTACTGGCTGCACTACGCGGAGGGATCCGCGATGTCGCCGCTGCTCTTGAAGCTGCTGTTCACGCTGATGCCGAAGCGCGCGCCGGCGCTGCTGCGCCCGCTGGTGCGAAAAGTCTCGAACCAGGCGCTGACCGCGATGGTCAATCCGCAGCTCAAGCAGCATATGGACTATTGGGAAGGCGAGCTCGGCAAGACCGAGTGGTTCGCCGGCAATGAATTCACCGCAGCCGATATCCAGATGAGCTTTCCACTCGAAGCAGCGCAAGCACGTGGCGGGCTCGAGCAGGGCCATCCCAAGGCGATGGCGTTCCTGGAGCGCATCCACGCGCGACCGGCCTATGCGCGTGCGCTGGAAAAGGGCGGGCCGTATCAGGTGGGGCGGTAAGTTTCCTCACCGCCCCGGGATGACGGCGCTCACTAATCCGCGTGCAGTACGCGGCCACGTGTTTCCGGCAGCGCGAAGGCCGCGATGAAGAACAGCACGTAAGCCGCCACTGCAAATATTGCGATCGCATTCGCCAGCGACGTTGACGCCGACAACGAGCCGACGAGGAACGGAAACAGCGCGCCGATGCCGCGGCCGAAATTGTAGCAGAAGCCCTGGCCCGAGCCGCGCAGCCGCGTCGGATAGAGTTCGGTCAGGAACGCGCCGATCCCGGAGAAATAGCCCGAGGCGAAGAAGCCGAGCGGGAAGCCGAGCACCCACAGGATCTCGTTGGTGAGCGGCAGCTGCGTGTAGAGCAGCACCACGGCCATGGCGCCGATCGAGAAGATCAGGAACAGATTGCGGCGTCCGATCCGGTCTGCGAGCCAGGCGCCGGTGAGATAGCCGATGAAGGAGCCGATGATCAGCGTCGAGAGATAGCCGGTCGAGCCGACGATCGACAGATGCCGTTCCTTCGTCAGGAATTGCGGCACCCAGAAGGTGACGGCGTAGTAGCCGCCCTGGCAGCCCGTTGCCATCAGCGAGGCCAAGATCGTGGTCTTCAGGATCGGACCTGAGAAGATCTCCCAGAGCGCGGGACGATCGCCGCTCGCGGCCTGCTTGGCGCGGGCTTCAGCGGCGATCTCAGGCTCGGTGACGGAGCGGCGGATGTAGAACACCAGCAGCGCCGGCAGCGCGCCGATCACGAACATCCAGCGCCAGGCTGTCTCGGCCGGCATGACCGAGAACAGGATCGCCTGCGACAGCACCGCGAGACCCCAGCCGACGGCCCAGCCCGACTGCACCGAGCCGACCGCGCGGCCGCGATATTGCGGGCGGATCGCCTCGCCCATCAGCACGGCGCCGGCCGCCCACTCGCCGCCGAAGCCGAGGCCGAGCACGGCGCGCGCGATCAGGAGCTGGTCGAAATTCTGCACGACGGCGCAGACCAGGGAAAAGAACGAGAACCAGATGATGGTAATCTGGAGCGTCCTGACCCGGCCGATATGGTCGGAGAGATAGCCGCCGAGCCAGCCGCCGATCGCGGAAGCCAGCAGCGTCACTGTGCCGGCGAGACCGGCCGAGGCTGCATCGACCTTCCACAGCGCGATGATGGTGCCGATCACCAGCGGATAGATCATGAAGTCCATGCCGTCGAGCGCCCAGCCCGATGCGCAGGCCCAGAACGTTCGCCGCTCCGGCGCATTCATGTCGCGATAGAAGGCGAGAAGGCTGGTGTCCTCGATCTCGGCGCGCTCGATGCGCTGGTTCGGATCGGCTGTGCTCATGTGCGTTTTCCCGGCAGTTTCTTGCAAGCCGCGCGGTGGTAGCACGCGCGGCAGCGAGCGCAAGCGGGCCCACGCTCCCGTGCCATGCAACGGCGAGGTTATTGTCCCGCGGCTTCCGCACCGCGGGAGCGCGGATCGGGCGCGCCGAGCGGACCGTTCGGTGTCACTGCAATCGAATTGGCCGATGTCTGTCCCATCGGCTCGACGATGAGGTGGTCCATCGCCTTCAGCTCGAACAGGACATCGTCGGGAAAGCCGCGTTCGATGCGCACCTCGTCCGGTAGCCATTGATGATGTAGCCGCGGCGCGGCGACGGCGGCCGCCACGTCCATCCTGTAGTCGAGCACGTTGACGATCACCTGGAGCACGGTCGAAATGATGCGGCTGCCGCCGGGCGAGCCCGTCACCAGCACCGGCTTGCCGTCCTTCAGCACGATGGTCGGCGACATCGACGAGAGCGGCCGCTTGCCGGGTCCGGGCAAATTGGCCTCGTAGCCGACCAGGCCGTAAGCATTGGAAGCGCCAACCGCCGCGGTGAAATCGTCGAGCTCGTTGTTGAGCAGCACGCCGGTGCCATCGGCAACGAGGCCGACGCCGTAGCTGAAGTTCAGCGTGTAGGTATTGCTGACCGCATTGCCGCGCGCATCGACAACGGAATAATGCGTGGTGTTGCTGCCCTCGCGCGGCGCGGTGGCGGCGGGCACGAGCTTGCTCGACGGCGTGGCGCGATCGGTGGAGATGCCCGCGCGTAGCTTGGCGGCGTAGTCCTTCGCGATGAGGGTCTCGATCGGTGCGTTGACGAAGGCAGGATCCCCGAGATAGCGCGCGCGGTCCGCATAGGCGCGCTTCATGGCTTCGATCAGAAGATGCAGCGACGCCGGCGATCCCTGCTTGAGGTCAGCGAGCTGAAAGCCTTCGAGGATGTTGAGCGTCTCGACCAGCACCACGCCGCCGGAGGACGGCAGCGGCATCGAGACGATGTCATAGCCGCGATAGGTGCCGCGCACCGGCGCGCGGACCACCGGCTGATAGGCTTTCAGGTCGGCTGACGTCATGATCCCGCCGGCATCGGACAGGGCCTTGGCGATCTTGTCCGCGACCGGCCCCTCATAGAAGCCCCGCGGTCCCTGTGCCGCGACGGCTGACAGCGTTTCGGCGAGGTCGCTCTGCACCAGCCTGTCGCCTTCGCCGAGCGAGGTGCCATCGGGCTTTGAAAAAATCCTGGCTGAAGAGGGCCAGCGCGCGAGGCGCCGGTGCCAGCCCGGCAGGCTGTCGGCCATGTCGTCGGTGACGACAAAACCGTCACGGGCGAGCGCGATCGCGGGCTCGAGCAGCTGCGCCAGCGTGAACTGGCCGGAGCCGTATTTTTCCAATGCCAGAGCCAGGCCTGCCACTGTGCCGGGCACACCGACGCCGAGCGCGGAATCCCGTGACTTCGCCACATCGGGCTTGCCGTCGGCGCCGAGGAAGATTTGCGGCGTGGTCGCGGCCGGCGCGGTCTCGCGATAGTCGATCGTGATGTCTTCGTTGTGATCCGCGGAGTGGATCACCATGAACCCGCCGCCGCCGATATTGCCGGCGCGCGGATAGGTCACGGCCATCGCAAAGCCGGTGGCGACCGCGGCATCGACCGCATTGCCGCCGCGGCGCAGGATGTCGGCGCCGACTTGCGCCGATATCTTCTCCTGCGCCACCACCATGCCGTGCTCGGCGGCAACGGCATGCACCGTGTCGAGCGCAGGCGGGACATAAGCCCGACGCGCATCCTGCGCGGTGGCAGATGCAAGACCAAACGCCAAGGTGGCGACGACTGCGAAAAATGTCCGCCGTGTCGAATATGACGACATCATCAAACTTCCGCCGTTGCCCCCTGGGGCCAATTCACACGCGTCAATGTAATGCTATACGGTTTGCGCCAAGCGAGGCAAAACTGTTCGTGATGGGGTCTGGACGATGACGACGATTGCCTCGAATCCGCGCGTGGAGGCGCTGCGGACTTATCCGCCGCGCTCCGCCGTCGTCAGCTGGATCTTCTTCGACTGGGCTGCGCAGCCTTATTTCACGCTGATCACGACCTTCGTGTTCGCGCCCTATTTCGCCACCAGCATTGCGCCAAATGCTGCCACCGGCCAGTCGCTGTGGGGTTTTACGATGGCGGCTGCGGGCCTCGCCATCGCGCTGATGTCGCCGGTGTTGGGCGCCATCGCGGATGCTTCAGGCCGCAGGAAGCCGTGGATCGCAGGGTTCGGTGCGCTGCTGGTGCTCGCGGCCTGCACGCTGTGGATCGGCAAGCCTGGCGATCCCTCCATCATTCCGCCGTTACTGACCGCGGTCGCGCTCGCCAGCGTCGGCGCGGAATTCGCCACCGTCTTCAACAATGCGATGATGCCGACCCTGGTGCCGCCGGAGCGGATCGGCCGGCTCTCCGGCACCGGCTGGGCCACGGGTTACATCGGCGGCATCGTCAGCCTGATCATCGTGCTCGGCTTCCTCGCTGCCAATCCCGAGACCGGCCACACGCTACTCGGCTTCAAACCGCTGTTCGGGCTCGATCCCGTCACCCATCAGGGCGATCGCATCGTCGGACCGTTGACCGGCCTGTGGTTCATCATCTTCGTGACGCCGCTGTTTCTCTTCACGCCGGATTATCCGGCCAAGCGCCCGCTGCGCGCGGCGCTGCATGAAGGCCTGGCGGAGCTGAAGCAATCGATCAGGAGCTTGCCGCAGCAGAAGTCGCTCGCCGCGTTCCTGCTCGCCAACATGATCTATACCGATGGACTGGTGTCGCTGTTCGCGTTCGGCGGCATCTATGCCGCGGGTACATTCGGCTGGCACACGATCCAGATCGGCACCTTCGGCATCATGCTCGCGATCGCCGGCACCTTCGGCGCATGGTTTGGCGGCAAGCTCGATGATTCCCTGGGGCCGAGGCGCGTGATCGCCGGCAGCTTGCTGCTTTTGTTGCTTGCGGTGGCGGCGATCCTTCTGGTCGACAAGGACAGCGTCCTGTTCGTCAAGGTCGCGCCGCCTCAGCCTGGCGCTGCCATGTTCTCCAGCGCCGCGGAGCGCGCTTACCTCGTGCTGGGCTGTCTCATCGGCGCGGCTGGTGGTCCATTGCAAGCGGCCTCGCGCACACTGCTGATCCGCCTCGCACCAAAAGATCGCATCGCTCAGTATTTTGGCCTGTTCGCGTTGACCGGAAAGGTGACGTCCTTCATCGGCCCGCTGCTGATCGGCATGATCACCGCGGTGACGGCGAGCCAGAAGGCCGGCATGGCCGTGCTGGTGGTATTCTTCGTCGCGGGACTGGGGCTGTTGATGCGGGTAAGGGAGAAGCCGTAGCTCGGATTGCGCGGAGCGCATCCGAGCTACGCTCCTTGCTGGCTAGTGCCTGAAGTGCCGCGTGCCCGTGAACACCATGGCGATGCCGTGCTCGTCGGCGGCCTTGATCACCTCGTCGTCGCGCATCGAGCCGCCGGGCTGCACCACGGCGGTGGCGCCGGCCTCGATGCAGGCGAGCATGCCGTCGGCGAACGGGAAGAACGCATCCGACGCCACCACCGAGCCCTTGGTGAGCGGCTCGGCGAGCTTCAGCTCGTTGGCCGCATCCTGCGCCTTGCGCGCCGCGATCCGCGCTGAATCCACCCGGCTCATCTGGCCCGCGCCGATGCCGACCGTGGCGAGATCCTTGGCGTAGATGATGGTGTTGGACTTGACGTGTTTTGCCACGCGGAACGCGAACTTGAGATCGCGCATCTCCGCATCCGTGGGCGCACGTTTGGTCACGATTTTGAAAGTCATGTCGTCGACGACGGCGTTGTCGCGGCTCTGCACGAGCAGGCCGCCGGCCACCGTCTTGGCGGTGAGGCCGGGCGCGCGCGGATCGGGCAGGCTGCCGGCGAGCAGGAGGCGCAGATTTTTGCGCGCGCCGATGATGGCGATCGCTTCCTCGCTGGCGTCGGGCGCGATGATCACCTCGGTGAAGATCTTTGTGATCTCGCGCGCGGTGTCGGCGTCGAGCGCGCGGTTCATCGCGATGATGCCGCCGAACGCCGAGGTGGAATCGCAGGCCAGCGCCTTGCGATAGGCGTCGACGAGGTTCGCGCCTTCGGCGACGCCGCAGGGATTGGCGTGCTTGACGATGACGCAGGCCGCGGTGCGCCTGGTGTCGAACTCGCCGATGCATTCATAGGCCGCGTCGGTGTCGTTGATGTTGTTGTAGGAGAGCTCCTTGCCCTGGAGCTGCCGCGCAGTGGAGACGCCCGGGCGCTTGTCAGGCGTCGCATAGAACGCCGCGGTCTGGTGCGGGTTCTCGCCGTAGCGCAGCGACTGGATCAACTTGCCGCCGAAGGCGCGGAAATCGGGCGCGTCGATCTCGAGCTGGCGGTTGAACCAGTTCGAGATCGCAGCGTCATACGCGCCGGTGCGCGCATAGGCCTTTGCGGCAAGCCGCCGGCGCAGTTTCAGCGTGGTCGCGCCGTTGTTGGCGGCGAGCTCGTCGAGCACGGCCTTGTAGTCGTCGGCCTCAACGACGACGGCAACGTCGTCATGGTTCTTCGCGGCGGCGCGGATCATCGCGGGACCGCCGATGTCGATGTTCTCGATGCAATCCTCGAAGCCGGCGCCTTTGTCGACGGTCGCCTCGAACGGATAGAGGTTGACGACCAAAAGATCGATCGGCGCGATGCCGTGCGTCTTCATCGCCTCCGCATGGTCCTTGTTGTCGCGGATCGCGAGCAGGCCGCCATGCACCTTCGGATGCAGCGTCTTGACGCGGCCGTCCATCATCTCGGGGAAGCCGGTGAGGTCGGACACGTCCTTCACCTTGAGGCCGGCGGCGGCAATCGCTTTCGCGGTGCCGCCGGTCGAGACCAGCTCGACATCATGCGCGGCAAGCGCCTTGGCGAACTCGATCAGGCCGGTTTTGTCGGAAACGGAGAGAAGAGCGCGGGTGACGCGGCGGGGATGGTCAGTCATGAGCAAGATCCTCTGTCTTAAGGAGTGTCTATGCCCAGGCGCGCGGCGTCTCAGTCCCGCGCTTCCCGATGGTGCTCCATCCAAGGTCGCCAGTCGCGCGAGCGAGGGCTCGATAGCAGTTTTGGGCCGGTTTCACAACGCCGGACAGGACTGGCAGGTGCGCGTCTACAGCGGAAGTTCCGGCTCGCGCCGGGCGTTGCGGCGGGCATTGGTGACCGCCGGCGAGGCGGTGGAGCGAACAAAGCTCCAGCGGATCGAGGGCGCCTGCCGCGCATCCTGCCGGATCACGATCTGCGCGGTGCGGCGCGGCCCGTCATTGCCGGCCAGGAACACGCTGTCCTCGAGGTCCACCTTGTCGTCGAGCGCCTCAAACGTCCAGACGTCGCGGTTCGGCAGCACCAGCATCACGCCGCGGGCATCCGACAGCCGGCTCGCCTTCACCGCCGGATGCAGATGGAAGCGCAGCGCGAAATCGGCATCCGCGCCCTTGAAACGTCCACCCTGCGGCGGCGACAGCGTATCCTCGCCGTCGATGCGCGCGCCGTCATTGGCGATCATCAGCACGCGGCGATGGATCGCGCCGAACTTGGCGAGATAGCCGTCATGCGACGTCGTCAGCAGCGTGCCGTTCTGTACGACCTCGCGATAGCTCTCGACCTCGACAGGCCCGCTGGTGACGGGCGAGCCGTGCAGGAGCCGCTTCATCGCCGACATCTCGACGAACTGGCACGAGGAGGTGTCGTGATAGGTCAGCGTCGAATGCGCCACCGTGCTGCGCGCGAAGGGCCGCCAATTGTCGCGGCCAGTCGTCGGCATGCCGCAATTGGTGACGATGCGGCTGATGCCGGACGACAGTTCGAACGACAGGCAGCCGGCATGGGCGTCATGGCTGACGCCGGCCGGTGGCGGCGGGCCGGTGTCGATGATCACGGTGGTCTGGCCGGCATCGAGGCGCTGGAAGCCCGTATGCGGCATGTTCGCCATCGGCGTGCCGTGGGTGTCGTCATAGGCGAGCAGCGTCGCGAGCAGGTCCGAAGGCGTCGCGCTCATGCCGTTGAACAGCGCGAAATTGCCGTCGCCGTGCCGGAAGAAGCGCAGCATCGGCATCATGCGGTCGATCGCATTGAGCAGCGCCGGTGGTGGCGCGATGTTGCGCGCGGCAAAGGTCTGCCGCAGCGGCAACAGGTCGATCAGGAGCTCGATCAGCGCGCCCGGATTGCGGGAGATATGGCCGCCGTCCGGCAGGATCTGCCGCTGTAATTCGTCCGAAAGCTTTTTCGACGTGCTGCGGATCTGGCCCGCCTGGTTGGCGAGGCACAGCGCCGCGTAGCACAGCGCGATCAGCACCTGCAGCTTCGGCACCCCGTCGGGGATGTTCACCATGGTGTAACGCAGCAAGCGGATCTCGCGTGCGAGCGCGCGCAAGTAACGGCGATAGAATTTGTTGTCGGTGTCGTTGAGCACCAGCGGCGCTTGCGACAATAGAGAGATCACGCGACGCGCCAGCACGTCGGCCCGCCGCGCGACGGCACGGCGCTTGTTGGAGGGGTTGGCGATCCAGTCCTCGACCAGCGCGCGCGCATTGGCCCGCGTCAGCGCGGTGTCGGCGGCGCGCAGATGGCGCAGCCAGCCGAAGCCGAGCAGCGCGACCTCCCAATCCTCCGACGGCGGTTCGAGATCGAAGATCGAGCGGCCGTGGCAATTGACGATCTTGCCGGCGAAGACGAAGCGGCCGGCATAGATCTCGGCGGCACGGGTCGCATCCGCCGTGCGCAAATCATGCGGCGCGATGATTAGCCGGTCGGTGCGGCCGGGCCAGACCCGCGACAGCGCAACGGAACCGCCGCTCGCGCGCGCGAGCATGTTCCGCGCGAAGCGGTTCATCACCAGCGTCGAGATACGTCTGCGTTGAGCGACCGACACGCCTTGCCTTGAAGGGGGAGAGGATTCCGACGAATCCTTCTTAATCCCAAAATCGCCCGCCTGACACCACCTTGAACGGCTCGAATCAGCGTGGAGGTTGCAAAAACCAGTGCAAAATCAGGATTTAACGAGCCGGGCCGCGAAGAATCCATCGAGCCCGCCGAGCTTGGGATCGGCGTTCGGCAGTTGGCTGGGCAGGGTGCGCAGGTCACCGTCGGCGGTGATGACCTCGCTGAGCCCCGACACCTCGGACGCGTCGATCGGCACACGGCGCAAGCCTGCCTCTGCAGCCAGCAGCGTCGCGATCGCCTGCTCACCCTCTTCGGGTTCCAGCGAACAGGTGCAATAGACCAGCGTCCCGCCTGGCTTCAGCAGCGAGACGGATTTCTTCAGCAGCCGCTGCTGGAGCGCGGTCAGGGCGGCAACGTCGGATTCCTGCCGGAGCCAGGCAACGTCGGGATGACGGCGGATGGTGCCGGTCGAGGTGCAGGGCGCGTCGATCAGGATACCGTCAAAACTTCCGGCCGGACCGGCCCATTCCGCGGCGTCGGCGACGACAGTCTCGGCCTGGAGCGACAGTCGCGTCAGATTTTCGCGCAGCCGCGCCACCCGGGCGGGCGAGCGGTCGATCGCCGTGACATGCGCGCCGGCCTGCGCCAGTTGCGCGGTCTTGCCGCCGGGGGCGGCGCAGAGATCGGCAATGGACTTGCCCTTGATGTCGCCGAACAGCCGCGCCGGCAGCGCGGCGGCGGCGTCCTGCACCCACCATTGTCCTTCGGCAAAGCCAGGCAGCATGGTCACCGAGCCGTGCAGCAGCATCCGCACCGTTCCGGTCGGCAGCGTCTCGCCATGCAGGCGGCTTGCCCATTGCGCGGCGTCCGACTTCACGGTGAGATCGAGCGATGGCTCGTGGCCGAGCGCGAGCGCCATGTCCCTCGCGGTCGCCTCGCCGTAATGCGCGCTCCAGCGCGCCAGCAGCCATGGCGGCAGGTCCAGCGACTGCGCGGCGACTTCATCCACCAGCGCCTGGCCCTCGCGCGCGCAGCGGCGCAGCACGGCGTTGACGAGGCCGGCATAGCGCGCGGCGCGCCGGTCGGATTGCACGAGGCGGACGGAGAGATCGACGGCGGCGTGGTCAGGCACGTCCATCCAGAGGATCTGCGCGGCGCCGATCAGGAGCGCGCTCTGCGCGCGCGGCGCCTCGGAGGGAATGCCCTTGTCGAGCAGGCGGGACAGCACATGGCCGAGCGTGCCGAGCCGGCGCAGCACGGTGGCGACCAGGCGCCGCATCAGCGCGCGGTCGCGGTCGGCCAGCGTCTTCAGTCCGGGATGGGCGCCGCTGCCGTCGAGCTGGTCGTCAAGCGTGCGGTGTTTGTGCAGCACGCCGTCGACGATATCGGCGGCAATCCGCCGCGCCGCGAGACCGGGCACTTCGGACGGAGGGGCGAAACGTTGAGATGGCATGCGGCTTAAGGTTCTTGGCGAGCGGCAGTTCCGCCGCGATGGGCGCATGCCTTGAGAATTCGATCTCTGGCACGCGAATATGCCAAATGTAAGAATCGCTTCCGGTTTTTTCAGCCCTTCGGGGCCTGATTTCAGGAATGCGTTATTGGACGTCGCGCTACGGACCGTCCTGCGCTAGAAAGCCGGACCATGAGCGACCAGCCTCCCGTCCCCGATCGCAAGCAGCTCACGCCGGCCGCCCAGCGTGCGCTGGCTGAAGCCGAAGCGCGCCGGAAGGCTGCGGCTGCCGAGGCCAAAGCGTGGCCGAAGGAGTTTCAGGGGCCGAAGGGCCCCGAGCCCACCCGTTACGGTGACTGGGAAACCAAAGGCATCGCCTCGGACTTCTGAGCCCTCCGCCGGATGATGCGGGCAAGGCCCGTGCCGACCGCTACAGATAATGGTGCTCCCGGAGGTAGCCGATGATGCGGTCGCAGGCCGCCTCGCTCGACAGTTCCGACGTATCGATGGTGATCTCCGGCGTCTGCGGCGCCTCGTAGGGCTGGTCGATGCCGGTGAATGCCGGCAGCTCGCCCGCCCTGGCCTTGCGATAGAGCCCCTTGGGATCGCGCCGCTCGCATTCGGCGAGCGGAGTCGCGACATGGATCTCGATGAACTCACCGGCCTCGACCCGGTGGCGCGCCATCTCGCGCTCGCTGCGGAACGGTGAGATCAACGCGACCAGTGCGATCATGCCGCTGTCGACGAACAGGGCTGCGATCTCCGCGACGCGCCGGACATTCTCCGTCCTCTCCGCGCTGGAGAAGCCGAGGTCGCGGTTGATGCCGTGGCGGAGATTGTCGCCGTCGAGCAGCGCGGCATGGCGTCCGAACTCGGCAAGTCGGCGGTCGACGAGATCGGCGATCGTCGATTTGCCGGCGCCGCTGAGACCGGTGAACCAGAGCACGCAGGGCTTCTGCTGCTTCAGCCGCGACCGCACGGATTTGTCCACCGCAAGGTGCTGCCAATGAATATTGGTGGCAGCCCGCAGCGAGAGGTCGATCATTCCGGCCGCGGCCGTGCGATGGCTGATCGGATCGACGAGAATGAAGCTGCCCATCTCATGATCGTCACGGTAGGCTTCGAACACCAGCGGGCGGTCGAGATTGAGATGGACGTAGCCGATCTGGTTGACGTCGAGCGTGGCGGCGCTTTCCTGCGCCATGGTGTCGATGGCGATGCGGTGCTTGAGCGTCGTGATCACCGCGCCGGTCGAGGCCGTACCGCATTTGAGCACGTAGCGCCGGCCCGCAACCATGGCCTCGTCGTCGAACCAGACGAGATGGGCTGCGAGCTGGTCCGAGACCAGCGGCGCGGGCCCCGCCGTCAGCACGTCGCTGCGGCTAACGTCGATCTCGTCGGTGAGCGTGAGCGTGACCGATTCACCCGCCGCAGCCCGATCGCGCTCGCCGCCGGGCGTGAGAATGCGCGCAACGCGGGTGCGAAGGCCCGACGGCTGCACGCTGACGGTCTCTCCGGTCGCGATCGTTCCGCTCGCGATCCGTCCGCAGAAGCCACGAAAATCCGCATGCGGCCGGTTGACCCATTGCACGGGCAGCCGGAACGGCCGCTGCGAGACGTCGCCGGCCACGTCCACGGATTCCAGATAGGCCGTCACGGTCGGGCCCGTGTACCAGGGCATGCGCGTGCTCGCAGCGACGATATTGTCGCCGCTGGGCGCCACGACCGGGATGCACTGGACCTGGGAGATCCCGAGCTGGCCGGCCATGGTCAGATACTCGGCGGTGATCGCCGCAAAGCGGTCTCCGTCGAATCCGATCAGATCCATCTTGTTCACGGCGAGCACGACGTGGCGGATGCCGAGCAGCGACAGGATGTGGCTGTGGCGCCGGGTCTGCGTGATCACGCCCTTGCGGGCGTCGACCAGCACCACGGCGAGGTCGGCGTTGGAGGCGCCGGTCGCCATGTTGCGCGTGTATTGCGCATGCCCCGGCGTGTCGGCGACGATGAAGCGTCGCAGCTTGGTGGCGAAGAAGCGGTAGGCGACGTCGATCGTGATGCCCTGCTCGCGCTCGGCCTGCAAGCCGTCGACCAGCAGCGCGAAATCGAGATCGCCGCCGGTGGTGCCGGCGGTCTTGCTCTCGGACACGAGCGCGTCGAGCTGGTCGTCGAGCAGCGTCTTCGAATCGTAGAGCAGGCGGCCGACCAGCGTGCTCTTGCCGTCATCGACGCTGCCGCAGGTGACGAAGCGCAGCGTCGGCCGATCTTCCTGGTTCAGCCGCGGCGCATCGGCGGGCGCGATCGTGGGGGCCTCGTGATAGGACATCAGAAGTAGCCCTCCGCCTTCTTGCGCTCCATCGATGCGGGACTGTCCCGGTCGATCATCCGTCCTTGCCGTTCGGAGGTGCGCGAGGCCATCATCTCCCGCACGATCTCCGGCAAGGTTGCCGCGTCCGACGTCGTTGCGCCGGTGAGCGGATAGCAGCCGAGGGTGCGGAACCTGACGGACCGCAGGTGCGGCTCCTCCTCGGAGCGCAGCGGCATCCGCTCGTCGTCCACCATGATCAACGCGCCGTCGCGTTCCACCACCGGACGCGGGGCAGCGAGATAGAGCGGTACGATCGGGATGTTCTCGACCAGGATGTAGTCCCAGATGTCGAGCTCGGTCCAGTTCGACAGCGGAAACACCCGCATGCTTTCGCCGGGGGCGAGCAGCGTGTTGTACAGGCTCCACAATTCCGGCCGCTGGTTTTTCGGGTCCCAGCGATGCGCCGCGCTCCGATGCGAGAAGATGCGCTCCTTGGCGCGCGACTTCTCCTCGTCCCGCCGCGCGCCTCCGATCGCGGCATCGAAGCCGTGGAGGTCCAGCGCCTGTCGCAAGGCTTGCGTCTTCATGACGTCGGTGTAGCGGGCCGAGCCGTGGCTGAACGGGTCGATGCCCTGGCTCAGGCCGTCCTTGTTGGTATGAACGATGAGATCGAGGCCGAGCTCGCGCGCACGGCGATCGCGAAATGCGATCATCTCGCGGAACTTCCATGTCGTATCGACGTGCAGCAGCGGGAACGGCGGCCTGCCGGGATGAAACGCCTTCATCGCCAGATGCAACAGCACCGAGGAATCCTTGCCGATGGAGTAGAGCATCACCGGTTTGCGGAACTCGGCGGCCGTCTCCCGCAGGATGTGGATGCTCTCCGCTTCCAGGCGCCGGAGATGGCTGGTGGCGCGGCGGTGCGCCGGAGCCACATCCGGCGCGTTGCCCACCGGCGAGGCTTCCATGACTGATACGATCTGTCCGGTCATGCGGCTGTGCCCAGGCAATCGCCGAACAGGTGCGCGGCGGTGTCGGTATCGAGTCCCAGGTCACTGATGCAGGCCTCGACCGAGGCACGGTACATGTCGTGGACCCGATAGCGTTCCAGCACCTCGCGCTGGGCATCGGTCAACGATGCCGTCTTGCGGCTGCGGTAGCGATAGGCGGTGTCCGAGCCGTGAATGCCGGTGACGGTGTAGACCTTGGGTTCGCTGAGGAAGGTGATGCCCGAGCTCTTCGATTCGATCTGTCCGCGCTCCCTCCAGTCGGTGACGGCGCTCTCGGTGAAACGGGCGCCGAGGCCGAGCCGGTCGAACAGCCTTCGTACCGAGCCGGTTGCGTCCTTGCTGGCTTCATAGACGTAATGGGTGACCGCCACGCCCTGCCGCCTTGCATGGCTCTCGATGCGGAGCGCGTTCAGCGTGGAGATGACATAGTTCTGGATCAGCCGGTCCTCGGGAACGCGGTCCGACCATTTCTCGAGCCATGATGCGAGCGAGCTCGCGGGATCGCGATCGAGCATGATCATGTGCAGCTTGTCGGCAGGCCAGCCGGCCTCGATCAGCGGCTCCAGCGGCAGGAACAGGCTCTCGGCCAGCACATAGGGTCCAGCCATTTCCTTGCTGAAGATGTGCGGCTGCTCCGATGCCTGCGGCACGGCCCAGGGCTCGCCGGCATGTCCGACGAGACGATGGCGCAGGATGACCTTCACCGGCTGGAAGTAGGAGGGCATTCCGGCGACGCCGAACAGGTTGGTGAGTGCGGTCGAGCCGACGCGGCAGCGACCCCATGCGCAATAGAGCGTCGGGAAGTCCTCAGGTCTCCAGTGCCGGAACGTTTCGCCCAGGCAGTCCCTCACCTCCCACATCAATTCGTCCAGCGCTGCCGGCCTCGTCTGATATTTGCCGTCCATCGGCAGCACCATTGTATCGAGCGAGGGATGGTCGCGGCGGACCGGATCGGCGAGGCGGTCGGTTTCGTCGGCGGACGTCTTGAGGCTGCTCATCTGCGAGGCTTTCGGATTGAGGATGGATTCGATCACGGCTTCGGCGCGGTTCATGTTGATGTCGACGGCGCCGGCGAAGAAATGCGCTCCCTTGGTCGGGCCGCCGACCGCATAGACGTTGGGATAGGGATTGCCGTGCCGGTCGTGGACGCGGCTGTGGTCATAACCGCAGCGAATGCCGCCGAGCGCGTCGAGCGCGACGAGGCCCTGCCGCTGCATGTCCTGGTAGAGCGGGCTGCTGTCGAGCCGGTAGGACGGCCCCGTCGCGTCGATGATGCAGTCGACGTCGCGATGATCGTCGCCGCCGAGATGCGCGCGAAACCGGCCACCGCTCTCGGTCACATTGCGCAGGCGGGCGCGCGTCGACAGCCTCCCTGCCCGCATCAGGTCGCGGATCCGGATCGCATTCTCCAGCGGCATCGCGGACCGGTTGCGCAGCCAGCCGGAATTGTAGACGTCCATGAACCGCGCCTTTTCGACGTCGTTCATGCGGCTCCAGGCGTCGCACACCACATTGGCGATGCTGGCCAGATAGCAATGGACGTTGGGCTCGCTGGTCTCGGCCTGCGCGATGTTGAGCTCGAGATCGGCCAGCGCATCGCGCGCGATGTCCCGGCACGACAGATCGCAGTCGAGGCCGGTGATCTCGACCAGCAGGTCCGACAGTCGGTGGGCAAACGCGTCCGCGCCGACCCGTTGGCGGCTGATGACGTAGTGATGCAGGGCGTCGCGGAAATCGTTGGTGATCGCGGGGATCGCGACCGGCTGGACCGTGGGGAACAAGCCGCTTCTGGAGAAGCAGGTCATCCCGACATGATCGTGAGTCTTGGCCAGCGCCGTTACGGTATCGACCGCGCTCAGCCCGCTGCCGAGAATGCCGATCTCGGTGTCGCTGCGGTCCGTGAAGCTGAATTGAGCATAGGGGTCGCGAATGTAGTTCGGGTGTCTCGCGAGGCCATAGTGATCCTCGGGCGCGTTGTGGCCGGTGCAGAGGATCAGCACGGAGGAGATATGCGTGATATTGCCGTCCGTCGTCAGCAGGACATTGTAATCCGTTGAGAATCGCATGCGGATCACTTCGGCATGCTCGACGTGAACCGGCACGCCAGCGCTGCGGCATTGCGCGATGGCGTCGTTGCGGACGCTGTCCAGATAATCCCGGTAGACCATCCGCGGCAGATGATCGTTGTGGCCACAATCGAGGCCGCGCGCCCAGGCCCAGCGCAGGAACTCCTCCGCGTCGCCCGGGCGGATCGACATCTTCGCGGCCTTCATGTTGAGCAGGTGACGATCGCTCTGCGTGCGGTAGGCGACCCCGCCGTCGAAGCCCGACTTGTCGAAGAGCTGGATGCCGCCGATCGCGCCCTTGTAGCGCTCCGATGCGGCGAGCTCCGCCAAATGACGCAGGATCGTGATTCCGGTGGCGCCGCCACCGACAATGCTGATGATCATCGCTCCACTCCCTGTTTGACCCAGGCGCGAGCAGCCGCTCGGCATGGGGGCCTCCCAAAGCCGTTGTTGAATTCGAAGCGTCAGAAAGAAGGCTTGCGGCCGGCCTCAGGTCGGCCGCACAAGGCGCGGGGCGTCAGGCGGCCCGCACCGTATCGAGGAATTTCGCGACCTCGCTCTTGAGGCGGCCACTCTCCGTCGAGAGTGAGCGCGCGGATGCCAGCACCTGTGTCGAAGCCGAACCGGTGGCGCTGGCGCCGTGACTGACCTGGGCGATCTTGTCTGCGACTTCGACCGTTCCCTTGGCGGCTTCGCTGACGTTGCGTGCGATCTCGGCTGTCGCGGCGCCCTGCTCCTCGATGGTCGCCGCAATCGTGGTCGAGATGTCCGAAATCCTGGAGATGGTCGCGCCGATCTCCTTGATGGCGCCGACGGAGTCTTCCGTCGCCGACTGCATGCCGGCGATCTGCGCGCCGATGTCGTCGGTCGCTTTCGCGGTCTGGGCCGCCAGCGCCTTGACCTCGCTGGCCACCACGGCAAATCCGCGGCCGGATTCGCCGGCGCGTGCTGCTTCAATGGTGGCATTCAGCGCCAGCAGATTGGTCTGCTCCGCGATCGCGGTGATCAGCTTGACGACGTCGCCGATCCGGCCCGCGGCCTTGAGCAATTCGTTGATCCGGGCGTCGGTGCGCTCGGCCTGCCTCACCGCCTCGCCTGCGATGCGGCTGGAATCATGGACCTGGCGGCCGATCTCGACGACGGATGTGCTCATTTCCTCGGCGGCGGACGCCACGGCTCCGACATTGGCGGACGCTTCCTCGGAAGCTGCAGCCACCATTCCGGAGAGTTGTTCGGTCTCCTCCGCAGTTCCCGACAGCGTGCCGGCGGCGGCTTCGAGCTGCTGGGAGGCTGACGACACCGAGTTGATGATGCCGCCGACCGCATCCTCGAAGGCGCCGGCCAGCCTGATCATCTCCTGCTTGCGCCGCGCGGCTGCGGCAGCTTCCTGATCCTTCTGCTCGGCTTCCATCTGCTCGATGCGGATCAGATTGTCCCTGAAGGTGCGGGCTGCGCGGGCGTTGTCGCCGACCTCGTCGCCGCGGGCGGTATAGGGAATCTCCACGGCCTTGTTGCCGCCGGCGAGTTGCAGCAGCACGTCGCCGATGCGCCGGATCGGCCGGGCGATGCTGAGCACCGAAAACAAGGCCGAGCCCGCCAGCACCAGGATCACGAGAACGCCGACGACCAGGCTGATCTGGGTCGCCTGCTCCAGCGCGGCCATGAGCTGGTTCTGGCGCAGAACGGCGTATTCGTTGTTGGCGGAGACCAGCTTGTTGATGCGCGTGCTGATTTCCGCGGCGGCGGGAAGCGCCTTCTCGTCGAGAACGCGTGCCTTGGCTTCCTCAGCCTTCACGGCGGCGGCGGTTGTCGCCTTGTAGCGGTCCGCGAGCGTTGCCAGCGCATCGATTCCATCCGCGATATCCTTGTCGGCGGCGATCTGGCGCACCCGCTTCAAGGTGCGGACCATCGCCTCGGCACGTCCTGCGATGCGGTCCTTCTGCTCGGCGCCGCCTGTCGCGGCGAAATGCCAGTCGGCAGCGCTCGTCGCCTTGAAGGATGCGTCGGCCTCGCGCAGCTCGACCTCGATGCCGAGGCGGTTCTGCGATGCGGCCAGCGCCGGTGAGGCAAGCAATTTGTCGAGCGCCTTGGTCCAGGCGTCCTCGATCTGGTTCGCTGTGGCAAATCCGGCGATGACGGCGCCGCGGGCTTCGGCGAGATCGCCGCCGGCTTTCATGGAGGCGTCGAGCTGCGTCTTGACTTCGCGATAGAGCTCTTTCGCCTCTGCGCGCCTGGCGCGGTCAAGCGCTGCGTCGATCTCGGTCGTCGCGTCGGAGACGGATTTGCGAAGAGCTTCGAGGTGTTTGGCAAGCCTGTCGGCGGATGATGCCGCGCCGATCTCCGTCATCGCGAGGCGTGCGCGGGTCATTGCGACTTCGGCGGCCTGGGCATTGCCCTTGTTGGCGGTATTGATCACCACCATCCGGCTCAGTTCCGCGATCTGCTCGTTGCCGAGGAGCTGGTTGCCGAGCATCCCGCCGACCAGGAGAACGCCCGCACTGGCGGTCAATCCCAGCTTTGTACCGATGCGAAACCTGAACGATGGCATGCTTACCGCTCCCTTACGCAAACGGAGTACGCGCTTTACTACTAAACAACGCGTGAATATTAAATACCGTACAACTACAGGAGGTATCGCATGGAGAGCGCTTGGAACGGCGTGGCGTGCATAGGTGCGATTTTTCGTCCGCGCGACGATCTGGGCGCACGCGGCAGCGATCGGAGCGGACGGCGGTGCATGCGCGACTCCGATCAGTGCCTTGCCGGTTTCCCCGACTCAGCCCTAGCGTGAGCTGATGCGTTTCCAGGATCGCCCCAACACCTATCGGCCGCAGTTCGGCGGCTCGCCGTTCGGCCGCCGCTTCTCCGGGCTGTTGCCGTGGATGTTCGTGGTCGGCGTCGTCGTGGCGATCGTGCTCATCTTCCGCCACGGAACGAACTGGCCGGTTCCGCATGGAGCCGACGGCCGGTCGCAGGACGCCGAGATCATCCTGCAGCAGTCCGGCAATGCCGATGCGCGCCAGCCCGTCGACGTCATCCGCACCATCGATGGCGACACTTTTCTCGCGCGTGTCCGTCAGCAGGGCGGCCGCGATCTCGTCGCCCGCGTTCGCCTGCGCGGCATCGATGCGCCGGAGATGAAGGCGTCCTGCCAGGAGGAGCTGGACAAGGCTGAAGCTGCCGCCGACGCGTTGCGCGGGCTGCTGCGTGAGGGCGGCGTTACCATCTCCAATCTCGGCGCGGACAAATACGGGCGCGTCCTCGCCGACGTCGCGACCAGGCGCACCGCCAGCGTTTCGGCCGCGTTGCTCGCGGGCGGTTACGCGCGCAGCTATAATGGCGGCCATCGAGATGGCTGGTGTGCGCGCAGCTGGCGCTTCTGGTAACAAAAAAGCCGCGTCGTTTGACGCGGCTTTCGCGGTCCTCTCCTGATCTCTTCGATCAGCGCGTCACGACCACCGTCGTGCCGACGGAGACGCGGCTGTAGAGATCGGTGATGTCGTCGTTGAGCATGCGGATGCAGCCATAGGAGACGAAGCCACCGATCGAGCCCGGCACGTTGGTGCCGTGGATCGCATATTCGCCGCCGGCCAGCGTCATCGCCGCAACGCCCATCGGATTGCGCGGCGAGCCGCCGGGAATGACGTCGGGGATGCTCGGCTTGTCGCGCTTCACCTCGGCGGGCGGCGACCAGGCCGGATTGCGGTACTTGCCGTCGATGCGGGTGGTGCCGGCCCATTGCTTGCCCGACTTGCCGACACCAACGGGGTAGCGCACGGCGTGGCCGTCATCGAGGATGAGATAGAGCCGGCGCTCGTTGGTCTTGACCACGATGGTGCCCGGCGAATAGTTGGCGACGTGCGTCCCCACCATTTCCGGCCGCGCCTCTGCCGCCGTCGACATCAAGACCCCCGTCCCGATGGTGGCGGCCAGCGCCACAGCAATCCTCATCGACATCGATTTTCCCCTAGCCCGAACGGATCGTCCAAAAATTACGCAGAACCCGGCAATCGCCGGCTCGCCAAGTCCTTGTTAGGGACATTCTTAACCGCGCCTGTTAACCGGATGGTTTCCACGCGCGGCCGCCGAGGCCAGCCAGCAGGTGGAACAAAGGAAATGTTCGAAACAAAGTAAATGACCTGAAAACAACACCCGGCGGGAAAGATGCGGCTGTGCCGGCAGGCGCCCTGACAAACGCGTGAGGGTGTGAACGGCTGTTGTTTCAGCGGGCGGCGCGAGACGCGGTCTCGTGTCCCGGACAAGCGCAGCGAAGCGGAGCGCCGATCCGGGACCCAGTTCTTTGCGCGTGGCTAGATGGGCCCCGGCTCTGCAGCGCACGCGAAGTGCGCGCTGCGCTGCGTCCGGGGCACGAGGCCTTGGATTAGGCCGACTTCTTGTTCTGCCGGTTCTTGACGAGATCGTCGACCACGGCGGGATCGGCCAGGGTCGAGGTGTCACCGAGGCTGCCCGGTTCGTCCT
>Ga0307510_10002473_pt1 | contig 21010 bp, 13 predicted proteins | sample 12_EM_MG_FD_207224 | JGI IMG/M metagenome (GOLD analysis project Ga0307510, IMG submission 207224) | Populus trichocarpa ectomycorrhiza microbial communities from riparian zone in the Pacific Northwest, United States - 12_EM | ecosystem: Host-associated > Plants > Roots > Unclassified | place... | reverse complement strand
GTCTCACAAGAAGCTTCTTTTGCCTGCGGGCTACTATGTCTTCTTGGAGCTTGGACTTTTCTCTGATTAAACAGATGACAACAGATCAGCACATAACATTATGGGAATTTGTCACTTGTTCAGCAACAGGGTCTTGGTGCTTGTCGAGGAAAACAAAAAATGTAAAATCAAGCTACTCTGCATGCTAATATTCGAAAATACACAAGATGTTGCACTTTGTGAACAAAACAATAGAAAGTGGAAACCATTTCAAGACACAAGGATATTTTATATGGTTTAGAAAAGTAGAGCACAAAGTCCCTTTTTGTGGCATTCACCAGACAATGTTCTTGCAGGTTTATAACTAACTCTGGCTGAAACTGAAACACCATAAACAGAAATCATGATGTAAATGACTGTTAACAACATGTTGTCAAAATACTTCTACTTTGTCTTATAAACTTCCTGAATGAACAATGTTAAAAAGGCTATACAGTATTAAACTGAATCCATGTAACCATGAAACATCTAAGCAATAAATAGAATGAGCATCACAAACATGATATGAATTTAATTGTCCAGTCAATGAATGCCAATTATGTAGTTTGCGGGTATTCCACATTACAGTTTTTTTCCTATTTTCAATGAATTTCTTATCCCAAACTATAGCGGAAAATAAAACATAGTACATACAGGGAGCGAATGCGATCCTTGATTTCCTGAAGGCGGTTATCCTCTTTCACAGAAGCTGGACAATTAAAGGTTGGAAGACTATTAAATAACAGCAGTAAGAAAGAAATCATTCCAGAAGTAGATTTTCATTTTCAGCAGCTAATAAGAAACATATGACTATAAGGGATGATAATCATCACCAGTTATCCAAGGAATATCCCTCTCCTCTTTGGAATCTTTTGATGATTCTTGTACTGCATGTTCTTTTTGAAGAATTTCTAATTCTATTTCAGCCTCTTCTAGTTCCTACAAAATATTCAGATTAAATAAGTCCATCTTGTCAGTTGGGATGTAAAAACACAACATACATGCAATGGTTGAACATATTTACCATTGCCTCTTGGTCAATTTTCTTTGAGAACATATCAAAACACGATTGAACTGAAGTTAAGTTGGCAAGGACCTGTATAAATTGACTTATAAAAAATTAGCAAGTAAAAAATAGCAAGGAACAATTAACTCAGGCTATTAGGCAAGCAAAAATATTGAGTGATGATTAACATGGTTATTTATTATAAAAAGTTCTGGATTAATCAAGTAATTGTAATCAAGACAGGGCCTTAAAAGTGCTGCTTCAACCTAATTGAAGATAGAGTTTCAATATCCTTCACCAGTGCAAGGAGCTGAACTAAGCTATCATAATTAACCATTTATCTTACCTGAAGAATTGATTCCCGGGTGCTCCCAAAATCTGGGTCTACTTGTTTTGAGGGATTTCTAGAGAGCACTTCTTTCAGAACCTTGCACAAGAAAAACAGCTCAATAAATTATTAAACTGCTAAAAAACACTAAATGCTAAATTCAACTCTTCAAGAGAGAAGAAAATTTGCAAGACTAGTCAATATGCTAGAACTCTTTAGATATATTCTGCCTTTATCCATAAGAGCTTTCAATATGTTTATAAGAGCAGTCAGGAAATTTGCCAAGGCTTAGCCGAATTCCAGAACACACCTCTTTTGCTTCATCCCCTTCATTTCTCAATCTACACAAGACTTCACAAGCATTTTTCTCCAGACCACCAAGCTTGCCTTCTGCAAAATAAGGGAAACCAGAGAGAAGAAGAAAAGAAGTTACATTAATGAACAGGTATCACATTGGTCACATTTCTATTATACTGCACAAAATAACAAAGGGACATACCACTTCTTGACAATCCTATGGTCTCTATATTCCTCCATATATCTTGAGATATCAAGGAAATGTCTTCAGCAGGAGAGTACAGGCAGGCACCAGCAAAAAGTGCCAATGAAAGCCGTAATAATGGACCTTCACATGTTGGATATGTAACCTTTCCCAGAACATGGAGAACACTATCAGCTGCAGTAAGAAAGGATTGTAACTGCTGCCTGCCTGCATATGGCATATAAGCTACAAGAAGTGCCAAAGCGCGAGTCTTCAAAGGCAATAAAGAATCAGATGATGCCAACAAAACCACCTGATCCCAAGTACTTGACACCACAAGAGACAGAAATGAATCGGGAACTGAAAGAACTAAGTCTGGTGATAGTAACTTATAACTAATGGTATTAGACTGTAAAACTGGTTCTCCATGCATGTCTTGGCCAACCAATCTACCCAAGTGCTGAAGAACAACAAACCGTTGCTCAGGCTCAGGATGACCCAGCAGTGTAACAAACAGATCAGCAAGATGCCCATCACTCTCATGGAGATTATGGAAACCTCTTGCAAACAGCATCGACAACCATTTATCAGATCGCAAGCGCCAAGATATTTTTGGTGCACAGCAAGAAAAACTTTTTATTACCAAACAGATGGTATTGATAACATTATCCAGCGGAAAACAACAAGGTACTCCAAGTAGACAATCAAGCATGAGAGAAGCAACTTCCCAGCAATGGCTTTCCTGGAGCTTCATAATGACTTCAGCAAGTGCCTCTAGACCAGTCCTCCAATGAACTGGAAACCAGTCAACTGGCTTGAACGCACAAGAATTTTCACTGTCATTCTCCTGAGTGTTTTGAACTTGCAGCACAATTGAAGATAAGCATCTTGAGTACATAAAACACTGAGCTGATGTAATAGTCAGCTTCCTTGCCAACCGATGATGTAGATTCCAGCAGAGCTCAATAGTTGGATTAAGCTTGGCAATGAGATTCTCTAAGACATTAGAAAAGTCTTCTATTTCCTCAACAGATAAATTACAATCCTTCTGCTTTGAGGCTATATCATCAAAGATATTACTTTCCAGCTCCTCAGAAATCTTGGGTGGACAAGAGCTATGGAAGACATCACTGAGAAACCACGAACTAAGTTCTGTTCTACTATCACTAAGTGTTCCTGTGCTAGTATCAGAAACATGGGGCATCTGCAATTTGCAAACACCAAAGACTCTTAATGTCTTGACTAACAAAATCTTGCAGCTTTCCAAAACAGTCTGAAATGCACATAGGTAGTCATGGAAAGATGAGGTTGGCTCAAAAGAAGTAAAATCCGCCCACAAAATTAAGGACTGTAATATTTCTCTTCTACGCTGAAAAGACAAATCACCAAAGACAGAAGCCAGAATGAAAATTGTCAATGCTCTGCTGTAGTCCTTTCCTGCAGTCAGATCTTGACTCTCATTTTTCTGTCTAATATCAAGAAAAAGCTCCTCGAAGCACAGTGACTCAAAATTAAGACATGAATCATCAACTAATTTTTTTTCCTCAGCAGATACCTTGCATAATGAATATGAAATGATAGGCTTCAACAGATGCATTATTGAGTCAAGAAATGACACACAGCAATAAGAGGCTCTACAAAGGGATACCAGCACTTGCACCACCCGAGGTATCTCTGGCACCATTGCTTCCATGTGCTCGATTATGATGGCTTCTAAAATGTAAAGTATGATTGTCTTGGCATTCTTTCCAACATAACCTTTCAAATGAACATAACTATTTTGAGAAGTAATTTGGTTCTTTTGAAAAAATGGCCAGGAACACAAATCAGAAAACCAGCACAATATATCAGGCACAACGCTGGATGAAAGAGATCTCAACTGCAATCCAACAGCCTCCAAAATGTTCTCCCCAAAAGATTCAAAATGCTTTCTTAAATTTGGAAAGAATTTACTGAGATCAGGATAGATGACATGAAAAGACTGGTCTCCATGCTGATCAGCAGCTTTAGACCTTTGGTGAATCAGCATATCTTGTTTAATTCCTGATTGTTCAATCTTATCATCTTCGTATTTTTGGTCAATGACATTATCTATTACTGCAAGCTCATCTGCAAATATAGATAGTAAATGTGTAAGTTGTGACAGATCTGAAGCAAGGAAGAGCCGCTCCTCTATATATTGTTTTGCATTTCGAGATATAGCCATCCAACCAAGAAACCTAACAAGAGGAGAAGCACTGCAAGAAAATGTAGATATTCTGTGCATCCAGGCTGATGGCGAAATTAAGTTTCCACACCGAAACCCACTATTGCTATTGACCGCAAAATCTGAACCTTCACCGCCACTTGAAGCAATTACCAACCTTTGAAGCAGCATCCACCGCCTTTGTACCCCATGTATCTTTTCTGGATCCAGCCGCAGATTGCCTTCTTTTAACTGATAATAGAGCGAGGTTAGCATCCCATTAAGATGCTCAGCAGATTCTAATATGAAATCAATCACTTCTTCAGGAGCACAGTGGAGCTGTGTGGCTGAGTGCAACAGAAAGACAAGACAGTGCATAAGAATTTCATGCATGGAGTGTTGCTCTTTCTTCAGTCGCTGAATAAGAAAACTACACAGTAAAGCTTGATTTTGTCGAACCAAGGTAATTGCATCTGTAGATTGTACATCAAGGGGAGACAACTTTATGACTTGTTGGACAATTCCTTCAGGGTAGTAATCTGATGTCCTCTGAAACTTCCTGTCTAATTCAGCAGCCTCAAGCAGTAGTTGAAGGACAATCTTGTCCCTTTTTTTCTCGAGAAGAGCTATTGTTTCCAAGTCACAACTATTCTTTTTACAAGCATTCCGCAGCTCTGAGATTTCATAATTTTTTCCTTTTTTATTGTCACCAATGTTAACGGGAATCACCTTTGGACTGGATCTGAAAGACATCATAAAAAAGGGATTGACATAACATTCTGCTGCCAGAAGCAAAGCATCAATAGCAGCATCATGACCTTCAACGGTAATCTCATTCTCTGAGTGTAGGTCCAAAGCCAAACGCTGATATTCAGAGGCCCTAAGCTCACAATCACGGTAGTTTATAAGTTGAAAATAGTCTGCTTGCAAGTTAAAGTATTCTGCAATGAAACCACAATCTAACACTAAGCCATTCTGCAACTGGTCACCAAATTTTTTTTCAATTACATGGTTCAGCTCTGAGTTGGCATCCTTGTGGTTGGAATCCAAGATATGTTTGTTGGGATTGCTTGAAACATTTGTCAGTACTATGGTCTGTAGCTCTTGAGGAGCAAAAAGAAGACTGACATCTTCGAATATATCCATCTTTACACCTGTATCAGAAACATCCACCTCATCTTGGTTATTTGATTTTGAAGAATCTCCCCCTTGGCGAACCAGGGAAGCATGAGAGGAGGCGGTTGATGCTTCATGCTCAAGGCTTTTAGAAACAGAAGACTTGCAAAGATCAATTTCAGGAGGCAATTGCATGTGAGGTTCCAATATTGAGAGAAGTACACTGCAAAAAACAGTGTGAATCCATTATTAATCAAATATAACAGAAGAGCATATCATCTGATGTCTTAATTCACAAGAAGAATATGAAACAAGTGATTCAATATTTTGAATGAAGACTAGTGAAATTTGAACCTGTTGGTAGTTGTTGATTTATTATTTGTCACAAGTTATATAAAATTAAAATATATGCATGAGCTTTCTATCAATTTTCTTTTGATGTTTTTCAAGAAAAACAAGAAAAGTTTGGTTTTACTTAAAAATAAGACTCTATCACCATCACGATGCAGGTATCTGATACCTAGGGGCAACTGATCCACGCCTCCATTCAGATTCCAAAGAAGGAAGAACAGCAGGCTTTTGCACTGCTGTACGGATGACATTCAGGGCAGTTACACAAGTCTGCTCCTGCTTTTCCAGAAAAGTGAAAGAAACGTCTCCAAAAGCTATTGTGCTCTTCAGTGCATAGATGGCAGGATCGAGAAAAGGCTCTAGCATCTCCAAAAGAAAGAGAATTTTGTGCTTCACTTCCTGAAAGTTACATGATAACGATAATAAGAACGCCTATCTTTTCTTTAGGGGTGAGAGTAATTAAGTTAAAATCCCTAGTTTTTCTTTCCCAATTCGAGTTCTCTCCCTTTACTCTATTTGAGAGGGGCAAAAAATACACACCACTATTAATGACAGGAAAAGTAGCAATAATCACTGCCGCGTTAGAATAATTAGGCAAAACGTGGGCAGCATTCAACAGTAAAATCTCCACAGCAATTATGGAGCACTAATCATTCATATTCAAGACAGCATTCAAATTTAACCATTGAGAGAGACTAATGTTCATGAGTTTCTTTGTCAAAATTCTGGGGCACTTAGATCCACAAAACTATATGACATACAAGTAACACAACCACTAAAACATGACTGCGTACCTTATACTTCCCTAGTATATCATCCATGTGCCCAGAAAGGGCCAGCACGATATATTTGAGGGCAGCACGGGCTCGAGCCAAAGAATGACGAGCACCCTGAAAAGCATAATGAAACAAACCTAAAACCTCCAATATACATGTGGAAGAAAAAGTAGTCAGCAGCAAATTATGAAATAAATAGAAGAATAACCATTTAGTGCATTAGCAATTTCCAGTACACATTCTTAAATGTTTATCACAAATTTAGTTCTGCATACATAACACATTGCACAAACATAAGTGGATACCATGAACATCTTAATATATAGTAGAAAATGCAACTATATTATAAAATATGATAAATATATAATGTTATCCAACAACAATCAACTTGATTAGGATGGCAAACCTCCCTAACATTATCTGTTATTCTGGTTAATAAAAAAGTTAAAACAATGCTTGTGACAGCAGATCCAGCAAAGATATCTTGATTTGGAAGAAACTGGTATTAAGTTGTAAGAGTCCATCATATTGATCTCCTGGACTCGGATATTTTACTTCCAAAGTAATAAAGCAGTGAAAGTTCATGCACATAAGTATGTTTTCTCTGCTCAACAAATTGCATAAACACAATAATGCAAAGAGTGATACACACACCTGAATTGTGCCCAGAAGGTCCTCTAGAAGCTCTACAGCTAGGTCAACCTGTATCATTATCAGTTCAAATCAGGATATCATGAACAAGATAAGTATGTGAAATAAGAAATCAAAAACCAAACTGTAGGCAAAAGATGCACCACCAACCTTTGCAATGACCTGAGCCATCCAAGGAGCTAGGACACTTGAACACAGATCAATTAGAATGCATGCAGCCTTAGCCTGCAGAAGAAGTAAACCTTATGGTGGTTGGTTCCTATGCGAGCGCATCGAATTTCAAGGAAAGAAAGGAATAAGTACTTCTTAGAAGCAATTTTGCCAATACAGAGGGACAACTGTATTATAGCACACACCAGTAAATTCTTATAGTCCCATTTAGTGCCTTGAACCATCAACACCAGACAAATTGTGTTTGGGATTGTCAGAGTTGGGAAAAGACAAGTTTGGAGCCAAAACATACACACTCAGTTTTTGACAGTTTCCAAAACCATGATTTTGGAATTTAGAAATTGATCAAAATGTGGTCTTGGAAAATTCACAATTTGGTGCTTTTTGAAAACCAAACTAAGATGCAGCACATTTGTTGCCTAGCATGTTACTAGAGAGGTAAAAAGACATTTCAGATTTGCATCTGAATGGCCAAATTATGTATAGATGTAACCACTTTATATTTCAATTCAGCCACTCAATCACCTGTCCATGTAAGCTTGATGAGAAACCCAAACCAAAAAATGCATCATATTTGTAACCTTACATGTTAATAGAAAGGTAAAAATACCCTTTAAGATTTGCATCTGAATGGCCAAATTATGTACAGGTGTAACCACTTCATAATTCCAATTTCGACATTCAGTCACACCACTGTTTATGTAAGCTTGATGAAACAAAGAACTTATAGGGTAACTTCTCTCTCAGTTAAATGAAAACAAAAGGCTGAGATTATAGAGAAAAGAGAGGTCACATGCTATGAGGATAGGAAAAGCAAATTGAGAATGACAAACATGTGATGGTGAAAATGACGATAAATATCCAGCACAGGCATGAAGAAGTGGGTGGTACAATGTCGAAGACGATGTAGCTACAATCTGCAATCATAACCACAATGGTAAGCACAATACAATCTTGAAATGGCTTTCGAGGAATATCACACAGCACAAAAAAGAATAAAGATTAAAAAGTTAATGATAGCAGCAACTGTAACCTGAGAAAGGGCTTGCTGTACAAAAGACTGTTTCCATGGAGAAAAGTTGTCATCAAAATTATCACCAAGGCTGCTCACAGATGGCCGAAGTGCTAATAAATTACAAAAGAATATGCCAAATTCAGCAAGGCAGTCTCAAGAAAGTTGGGTGAACAATGGTTTTAAATTCTTGAAGATGAAAATGTTGGAATACAACAGAATTGAAAACCAACTACAGCATAGCCAGCAATTAAATGACCTTCTCATGATAATGAGACATAATACATAAAAGATAGGTTTAGATTACACCAGGAGTAACTCATAGGTTAACATCATACCATAACTTTCTGTAAAAATCTAACTGCCCTCAAGCCACCATTAAATTTAATGTTCTGTCGAGCACTTTCGTATCATGGGTGTTGATTTTCAAATATGATGTTTTAAAGTATTCCATTTATCTTATAAAAATTTCATTTCTGAAAACAACAAAAAAATATATTAGAGGAGTTATGCAAGTCAAACTCCAATTGGCATCTAAAGATTTTCGAGATTAAGAATTTGATTTACATTGTTTAAAGATCAAAGATTACAGTTAGATAGACAAAATACTAATTACATAACAAGTTTTACACAGCAGTTTGACTCTTTCTCCAGTAAATAATAATCTTAGGCTATTGCTTGCCACTGGGGTAGAAAACTAATAATTAGAGTTTGACAAGATAATACCAAGGAAAACTCAACACATACAAAAATAAGAAAACATCCAAGCAGAATATTATTATTTTGGAAGTTATACGAGATAATATGGAAACTCGGATGCTAAAACAACAACTGCAAGTTAAGAAATTCCGGTACATATGGTCGTTATGTGATACTTGACCTGGAAGTAATGCCTGTACAAGTGGTAAAGCAGACCAAAATTCAGAAGTGGTCTCTGCCAATTTGCGGCAAAGCAAAGGCTGCAAAATACACAGAAATTGAAAGAAAATTCACTCATAAGAACGTAGCAAAAAGAATGACATCAAATAATGGTTAATTAAGGGTATTGTATCAATAAAATTGAAATCAACCTGTGACGCACAAGCATAGAGAACATGTAAAATCCCTTCTTCCACCGCCCCTATATCAAGGACACTAAGAATGCTAGAGTCCCAATGATCATCAGGTATCTGGAATTCTTCTCCAAACAAGCTTGAGTAATCAAGAAGTGGAACAGGATTAGATAATTCAGATTTTGATGTCTCATCCATGACAGATGTAACATCACTGGCAGTGGTTGATGTTTCTTGCACTGCAACAGGCTCTATAAGCTTATGCAGGATTCTAGACACCTAAAATAAAGGGAATCTATCAGTAAGTTAAAATGTAGTGCCTGTAAGTTGACAATAAAGCACTAACGTGTGAAGAGGCTAAGATAGATCCATTACCATTCTGCAAACAGTGCCCAGATCAGATTCTTTATATGTCTTTCTCAGCAGCACAAAAATCACATCAGGTCGGAATACCATGGAACTAGAAGTGGATGAGACAAATGAAGAAGCGCTCCGTGATCTTCTTGGCTGCAAGTGCAAAAGGTCAGACACACCATCTCCATTCAAAGAAAATTTAAAAGAGAAAAGAAAAAAAGGTCCATTTGAAAAGCAAGGTGCAAGGGAAATGCTTAATACAGGATTAATCAGCAAGATAGTTAGAAAAACAACACTGAACAAAGGTTCATCCAACAACAGTCAACCCTATATATATGAACATGTAGTTTCTCAATCCTTCAGGAAACTTGAAGTTGTCAAACTGCTGACTGACTATGCACATCAAGCCAAAGCAAAACATAACAGATGACAAAGAAACAAGAATATCAGATGCTACCTCAAAGTTAGAAGAAACAGTTAAGGAAGATGATGGTTGATTGCTCTTAAGAACATCAAGATCAGAGATATTGCCTGAACACCTCGCAGTTTCTCTGTAGTATCAACACAATAATAACCATTGAGTTAGATTACTCCCATGATATGTGAGTGTGTCCAAAAGGAAAATACATCTTGAAGATGCTACAAGTGCAAAAGAAACAAAAAAACCATCAGAACCAAACCCAAGGAAAAAAATAAAAGATAATTGTAAGCAAAATCATTATATACAAGAAAATTTGCCAAGAAGCAGATGAATGGTGATAAAAAATAGGAAAATAATTGGCTGTGCCAAACTTGGGACGTCTTAAAATTCACAAGGAAATCAGAATCCTTTTTTTGTGACTTCCAGGAGCATGTACTCGGCAAAAGGCTTCATAGCAAGACAGTACATAGAATCCAGGCATCACTACTTTACAAATCTCCAACCATAATGATCAGCTCAATTGGGGTATAATTCTTTGAGAATGAAGTTCCTAAGTATACAAGAGGTCGAAGAGGATGAGGACACTTCTAGGCTCATCCCCAACAGCACAAGCATCCATTCTTTCCACAATGCCAGGACAAATCCAGAAAAGTCAACATAATTACCCTTTACTCTCATCTGCCAGAAATGAAAATCCACGTACCATAACACAGAAATAAAACAGAGAAGACCAATACCAGCTCAAATGACTATTATTCACTCTAGTCAAGGCAGCAGTAAAGGAAAAAATAATAACAATTACAATAAGTATAATTTATTTTCAAATCCTTAAGTTTTAGTTTGGTGAAATTTAAGTTCATCTGCTTCTAAAACCACACAGGAGTCCCTAACATCTAACTATGCAATGAAATATCACAACCTCCATACTCCACCTTTCCTGCTAAAATACGTGCACTACAAAGAATATTATAATGGTTCTACAAGCACATCATTTAAATTTTTAACTGTGCCAAACTTTAGGAACTTAAAGACAAACTAAGATAAAATTAAATTGATTAATCCCTAAAAGGAAAAGAAGAAAAAAACCTTAAACCAAAGTGATTCTTTACACATTATTGTTCCGCACTTTAATTAGGAGAGTTTCTGTCGAAAGCACTTTAATTGCATGAAAAAGTTTACTGTCAAGTTCCTCATTTGGATTTTTACTTCTATTTCATTTATTTATTTATTTATTTTCATGAAATTCAACATTAAATTTAAGCAAGGCCTTTGGGATTATAAGGGCTAAATCTGCGTTTACAATTTAACTCTCACAGAAAGCTTAGCTATTTAAAGCCATGAAGTGGGACACTCTTAAAGCATGCAACAGTAGTTGGGTAAATCTTTGATCCTATAGAATCACTATCTAGAACTTGAAAAACATTGGATGAAGATCTCTAGTTGACCTTACCCCTGGTTGCCCCCAAAATTTAAACCAGATAGCACATGCATAGCAATAGGTTATATGGATAGCTAAACCCTAATGAAACCTTAAGAAAAAAAACTAGGACAAAAACATTCCACAGTTACCACTAAATATTATATGACTAAAATAGCTAGATTTTTAAGTTGACAAACAAAATATAATATGATATAATTTCTAATTATTGAAAAAACATTTTCTTTGAAATTCTTCCATTCATCCTCCAACAGGCAATGTGTTGAGAAGGTGGAAAAGGATTCAGTGACGAGGCAGAAATCATTGACATCATTTCTACATTTGCAATCACAAATTTCTCTTGAAACAATTAGAAACTTAATTATCCTGTTGTCAACCTCAGTTGTACTATACATCATTGTTTGTAATATAAACACCACCACGATTACAACCCCTATATTTGGATGAGAAAGACAAAATGCCAGAGAAGAATAGACATAAGGTAGAGAAAGTAGGAAACACAAAAGCTTTGGAAGTGACATCTCTTAAAAGGTTGTTGAAAGCTAATGCTTAGAACATGCATGGAAGATATTTAGCAAGTTAACCAACCTTTCATTCACAATGTGAAGTATTGGGTACAATGGACCAGCAAGCATTGCAAGAAAACGCAAGTTTTGCTCAGGAGCATCTAAGAAGCTGGTTAAGTCGGTCTGCAAAGCAAGGAAAACAGTATGCTAATCTATAATAGCAGATAAACAAAATTAGAAGTAACAATAAAAATCAAAATCAAGTTCCTCTGAAAAAATAAGCAAATACAATACCTCAAGTTGGGGAAGGAAGACAAGCAACCGGTTTGTTATGTCTTGAAGCAACTACAAACAACAGCAGTCAGAAGGCAAGGAAAAATGATAATCTGATTAAAGAAATACATCTAAATTGGAGATTGTATAAATAACGTGATCCACCTGAAGATGCATATCATGAGCATCTTGCTTGTGTGATATAATGTTTGGCAACAAGTGATTAACAACTGGTAGAAACTCCGGTTCAAGACCAGCCACCGAAACCCCAATCAGCTGCAAGGCAGCAACAGCAATAACAACTTTAGCACGAATAAACAGAGATCAAACAGTAATTGCAGAGCTAGTAATGAACTGCACTCGATAGTTACATTAAGCAATTCAGAAAAGGGTGAGTAATGAAATTAACTGAAAGTGAGTCAAGACCATTAATATCAACCAATACAAAATCTCGAATATCTGAAAATTACAAAAGTTTTAAGGAAAAATACTTAAATCCCTTATTGTTAAGTTTGTTATCAGTAAAACAATATTTATTTCCCATGCCTTATAGAAGAAATCAGTGGCTGGCACGGGACTAGATAGTTCAAAAAGGCACTACTTACTAGATAACAAAAATGAGCTGAATCAAAAGAGAAAATGAAGCTATTATATGATATTATGATACCACGGTGATCCAAAGCAGAAAGGGCAGATTAATCCTCATATACCTGAATGAAAAAAATAGCTATGGGATTTCCCCGTAAGCAAGATATCCGGACATAACGACATGGAGTATAGTTCATGGGGTAAATCATATCACGACGAGGCGCTTCACATCTTGGCCGAACTTTAACAAATGCCTCCGGCTAGTTATACAGGGAAAAAAAAAATCATTACCACGCTCTACAAGACATTCAATACACAAAAAGCACAGCAACAAAAAAAAAGCTACCTAAAAAGCTTCCGGATCGAATTTTAAGAAAGCGAGAAAGAATACTCCTAGCCTCTAGTTTCCAGCAAACATTCTAACAATAAAAAACACAAAAAAAATAGATGAAATGCAAGCAAAACCTAAATGGCTGGCCTACCTTATAACGTAAACCAACTGCAATTTCCCATTCAAGCACCGACTTGTTATATATTCGAATATGCGATAACAAACAAGGTTCCTGAAAATCAAAATCAAGCTAAAAATTGAGTTTATAATTATAGAAGAAGATGATATTGAATTGAAAAATGACGATTGCATACATCAAGTTCGAGAAGGATCCACTCTTTGGTGTTTGTGGCAGTAGACCAGTGAGAGCGAAGGTCAGTGTCGAGGACATGAGAGGCTTTTTGAGAAGGAGATTCTCTTGACATTCCTTTCACTTTGTAGCTCAGTGCTTTCACTCTCGCCTCCATTTCTATCTCCATTTCGATTTTCTTTTCTTCTTGGTTTTAGGGTTCCTAATTTCTTCAATCATTCCATTTTAGGGATGCCAGAGAACGACGACGATGACTCTTCTTTAGATACTTGTACGACGATTTTCTTTACTATCGTCGGTATCAAAATAAATACATATCAGTCCCTAAGGTTTGCATCTTTTGTTATATAGATACCTGAACGTTTAATCTCTCAATTAATCAGTTTATATTTAAAAAAAAAAAAAAAAAAAGTCTCCTTAGAACAGTTATGGACAAAGAAGGAGCATTAAGTCCATTGACGTTCAAATTAAAGGTGAAAATATCTTATTGAAAGACCCGTTTGGAATTTAGATTTAACTTCTTTTTTTTTTGTTAAAATTTTGAAAAAAAATTAAATTAAATTTTTTAATATTTTTAAATTATTTTAATATATTGATATCAAAAATAAATTTTAAAAAATAAAAAATATTATTTTAATATATTTTTAAGCAAAAAATACTTTGAAAAACAACATTTACCACTCTTTCAAACATCCTCGTACTCATTATTTGGATTTATTAAATGTCATGCTAGAAGTAAATTAAATTGGAGCTAATTTAAAAATATATATTATATTGACATAATATATAAAAAAAAATATCTCAATCTCTCCGATAATGATAATGTTTTTCAAAAATAGAAATCATTAATCCCTCTCCTGATCTAATTGTTGTTCACTCTTTTCTCATCTCATCGTCATTTTGTAGTTATTTCTTCACTTAAAACTAGGGGTGCTCAAAAAATCCGACTAACCAATTAAATTGAAAAAATCAAGAAACAATTAACTGAAAAAACTGAACCAATAGAAAAAACCGAAAAAACCGATTAAAAAATAAAAAAACCACCCGGTCCGGTTCGGTTTTGGTTTAAAAAAGTTTAAACCAATTGAACCGGACCAAACCGAACCGGTTTAATTAAATCTAAATAACTTAAAAAAAGTATAAAAAAAACATCCCTAACCCTAAATCATTTTATCAATTTCCCTCTTTCTAGCCGCCCCTTTCCTTTCTTCCTTTTCCAGCCGCCCCACCCCTCCCTCCCTCCCTCCCTCCCTCTTCTTTGTGCTCTTCTCTCTCATTTTCTCTCGTATGTTAATTTTAAATCTTACTTTTAAGTTTTGAATCTTTGAGACCATATCTTGGTTACCCCACACTTGCAGGACTTTGTGAAGAAAATCAAGGGAGAAGCTTTAGGAGGAATAATTCTCTTTAACAGTTGAATCTATCTATTGCCCACATATGACTTCATTATTCTTATAATCAAGGAATCTCATTCCAGCACTCACGAAGGCCTCCACAAATCTTTATTGGTTTCTGATTTTTCTGGCTAAAAAACCGACCCGAACCGAAAAAAATCGATTCTTGGTTCGGTCTGGGTTATATTAACAAAAAATACTATTTTCCAGCTTGGTTGAATTTTTGGGTTAAAACCGGACTGTGAACACCCCTACTCAAAACCCTTAAACATAATCCTTTTCTTTTTAAGTGCAAAAACTCAATCAATGTATATAAGATTCAAACATTGAAATATGTCTAGATGCTTTTTATGTTTAGTAGTGATGAAGGATTTTATAATGGTGGTGGATTCATATTTGTAGATGTTGAGAAGATCTTTGATTTTGGATGCTAATAACGTGAGTTTGCTAATTTATGAGATGTGGTTTTATAGGATCAATTTTTATAAAGATTAGTTCTATAATAGTGTTATTTAGTGAATTTAATTAATGGGTTTTTATGGTTCTTGGATGAAATTACTACTTCATATATTTCAAATTTCTAATCTTCTAAAAAAGGAATAATCATTTCAAATGATTGAAGGTTGAAGAATCCATTTTTAATGATAGCTATAGACCATCTTGTTTTTTATTTTATATTTTTTAGTTATGTATTACTTATGTTTTTTTTATACATTATCCAATGATTTTAAAATTATTATCTTTTAAAGGATAGTCATCATTATTTGTTTTTTTTTTTAAAATTCTAATTTAACATGAATCTTTTTTTTTTAAATCAACAATGGTCACTAAATTACCAAAACCTTAATAGCTTAAGCTATTTTTAGTGAAGTTTCACAAGTTCATCTTAATTTATGATAGGTATAATAGGTTGGGGTCTAATTTATAGTTATCCCTAATAACTACAAATCAACCCCAACTGATAATATTTTTTATGGAATCTTAGTGCAAATAGCTTTTCCTAATAAATTTATCCTACAAAGCTGATTGCAATTCAATTGCCGAGTAATAAAGCCTTAACAACACGAGACATAATAATTGATAACAACATGGTATGCATCTATTTTTATACATACTAAGTACTTCAATAAGCAAGTGTGCTAAATATTCTATTTAAACTAGGTTTTATTATACATTTTATTTTTGAAATAGATTATATGTAATTCGTTGTATGCTTATTTTATCCTTAGAGATGCAGTGTTTGTTTGATAAGTATAAAAAAAAGTTAAGTTTACAAAATTAACAAAGTAAGAAATTTAGTTTTATGTTCATGCAAATCATATCTTGTAAAACTAAACATTAAAATACATTATTATTTAGCAATCTTAAGGTTTTGCCTCTATTTGTTAATGTTATAATTTAGTTTAAAGCTTTACGTATTTCTATGCTAGAAATTTGATCTAATCTAGTTTGTTAAGTTGTATGCAATTTTAGTTTATTTGCTTTAATTAGAACAAAACTTGGATATGAAAATTGAATTGATAATGAATTGTGATTTTTCCTAACAATTTTAAGTCTAAAACATTTGATTTCTAATTTTTTAATTATTTATTTTAGTTTCGTGGTTAAGTAATTTATATTTTTGTTACTTGTTTTTTTTTTTTTTTGTATACATTTATCTATTGTTTTAGAATAGTCATTTTGTCTTCAACCTAAGAAATGGTTATGATAACCAATGTTGTTTTGATAAATACTACAGCAAGTATTGCTTCGGTAATTAAGATTCCACCATCATCTTCTGTAGTGCATGATGAGAAACCTAAAAAATTCATTGATTTGAACTTTAAGAAGCGGTAATAAAAGATGTTATCATATCTAGCCATCTTGAACTTAACGAAGTTCTTGCTTGAAGATGCGTCAAATTTGTCAGATGATGGATTTAATTCCATTATTATGACAAGTGTGGACACATAGAATGATAGTTATTTCATATATAAAAATTACATCTTAAATGATTTGGATAATACATTGTATAATATGTTTAGTTTAATCAAGAGTGTAAAGGCATTATGAGAAGCTTTGGATCGAAAGTACAAGGTTGAATACGCTAGCATGAAAAAGCTCATAGTCAATGAATTTCTTGATTTCAAGATAATCGATTCACGGAATATAATTAGCTAGGTTCAAGAGTTGTAACTCATCTTGCATGATATTCATGTTGAAGAGGTGGTTATGAGTGAATCTTTTCAAGTGAATGTAGTTATTGAAAAATTATCATCATATTAGAAAGACTTCAATAACTACCTTAAAGATAAGCATAATAACATTGAAGTTGGAAAATTCATTCCAAGATTGAAGATAGAAAAGGATAATAAGTTGTCCCAAAAAAAAGTTAAATTTTCCTTTATGACTCTAAATGCAAATATTATTGAGCAAACAACAAATAACAACAATAAAAATCAAAGAAGAATCTTGTTGTGAAGTGAAATGGAATTGCTAAAAAATTCAATGCAAAATGCTTTATCTATGATAAGACTAGACAATAAGCCAATAATTGCATAAATAGGGCTCAACAAGGCAACCTTGAAAGATATCGCTTAAACTAATGTCATTAAGGTTAATAACCTCACAAATAAAGTGTTGGAGATGAGCTTGTCGATAGTTGTCTCCACAGTCAACCTAATCAACAATCCTGGGTAGTAGTTGATTAATACCGGTGCTACAAGCCATGTTTATACCAAGAAAAGTGTAAACCCCCAACCTAAAATTTATAAATCAATGTTAAATAATGTAATCCACAATAGAAAAAATAATAAGTTAAGAGAAAATTATTATGATTAGGGGTGAAAGTTCTAAGTAACTTAGCTTAAAAATCTCGAACGAGATAAAGTAATAAATCAGTATGCGAACAACACCGATGAGTAGGTAATTGACTAAAAATAACACATAGGGCAATTAAAAGTGACATTCTTGTAATTAAAATAAAAATTCCCTCTTTTTTTTAGAGAGGTCGACGACCATTGGAGGGGGAAAGAGCTCAGAATTTCCTCTCATTTCTTCATTTTATAAAAGTTTCTCTCAAATTTATAGATTGGAGGAGTGATTTCAAGTGAACCTTATTAAGAAAACAAACCTAATTAGAGAACTTTAGAGAGAAAGAGGTTGGGAGTTTGAGAAATAGAGAGAGAAAGCTTAAAAATTGAAAGAGAATTTTTTGGAGGTTTTGGCATAAACTCATTAAATTGAGTTAAATTAGTAAATGTGAGGAACTTACCCTCAATTAATTTCATTTCTTTCTTATTTTTAGGTGAGGAGAAGAAAACCCTCATATTTCAAATTTCTAAGGTTTGTGTAAATTGGTATAAAAATGGTAATTGATTAATCTTTTAGTTATTTTGGTGTGGGAAATGTTGTAACAAACGTAATTTGGATGAATTGAAAACAATTTTGGGAATTTAATCCCTATTGTGGCCCGACCATGGGTAAGATTTTAGGAGTTCATGGAAATTATAATGAAATTATATGATATTTGATGTTTTTAATGATGCTAGGAATGTTTGATATTGGTTTTGGATGTTTTAACTCGGTTCGCTAAAAGTGTACTGAAGACGGCTATACATTTGAATGATGAAAAATTGGAAATTTGATTAAACTTATTGTTTTAATATGTTTGGTTGTGTGAAAGTATGGAATGGGAAAAACTATGCCTAAATCAAATTGGTTACATAGGATTGGAAAGTTTAATTATATAAGGTTTGAATAATTAAGTTATTATATGCTTCAATCCTTATTGGCATACCTTTGGAAGAAAAGAAAAATATAGAATTTTGTGTTGGGTGTGAATTGATGACGGGAACCAAAAATGATAAAATAAATGTGTGTGTGTGTGTGTGTGTGTGTGTGGCAAAAAATGTTAGCTAACTTGGAGGTAAATGAGACATGGAATTGGGTTAATTTTTTTAGGGGTTTTATGTGAACAAAGAAGCATATACAATAAGCCCAAATGGAGGAAAAATTGGGTTATTACGACAGCTCAAATGGAGAGAAAAATAAGTTGTTATGGTAGCCTAAATAGAAACAAAAACGTGCTATTATGGTAGCCCAAATAAAAGAAAAAAAAAGGTTGTTATGGAAACTTGGATGTGTAAGAGTGTGGCTGCTATAGCAACCATAAACGCATTGTAATTGAGATTATGATGACAATGTTTGTGTGAGTAAATATGGGCTATTATAGTTGAAATAATATGCATATGAGTGGTGGTTGTTAAACCAAATAGTGTGTAAGCATGTAGATGTACAAATGGCCAAATGCAATGATATTGTTGTTAAAGAATGAATTAATTATGTGTATGTTATATAGGCTAAGATGAGCTAAATTGGTTGTTAAATGAACAAATTTATATGTTTGGTCAAACAAGAAATTAATTGTTATTGTTTGAAAATTGTAGAAGAAGCATCCAGTGTAGGACATATTTTCTAAAGAGCATGCATTACAAGAGCTTTAGGCAAAGGTTCACCCCTTATCTTTAAATTTGTTTAAGTCACTCTTATCATGTTAAAATACATGTTGCTTGTACATATGTAAATTTTCTTCTACCTTTAAGGTGGAAATATATGAGTATCATGCCTTCAAGACAATATATTATGAGTGTTATGCCTTTAGGCCGAGAGATTTATAGATTTTATGCCTTTTGGGCAAAATCATACGTGAATATGCTTTTAGATGGAAAATGGTGGGATATAATATATGTATTAATGACGAGAATTAATACATACCAATTAACCAATAAAAGTTGCAGGGGTTTAAAAGTAATAACAAGATGTAAAAGACTAAGAAATGATTGAGGTTTTTTTTTCTTCTCATTGTTGATACTGATAAGACCTAGCCAGATGATGTCTGGTGGCTGGTAGTGAGAGGACTCTTAATATCTACATACCTCAAAGAAAAAAGGACGTTGATTAAAAAACAATCGTTTGATTTTGTTTCTTGCTCTCCTTTATAAGCAGGAAATGAGTCTATCTATCTACCTAGCTTTAGCAGATTTCCCCCAACGCAATCCACAAAAATTCCACAAACCCCTTGGTGGATAAGTCTGACGACTCAGCAGCAGTTCAGAATCACGTTTCTTGTCTGGTGGATTTGATATAAAGTTAGGGGGCAATAATACCAAAATTGTGGATTCTATGTCTTTTAAAGGATAGTATGTAAAATTACCACTAATGATTCATAGTTACGTTCAAGTTAGAAATTTCATATGAATCATGTGTCTTACAGTTCTTCTCATCTGCCATTGTCATCTTGACATCAAGCTCTACTTTAATTAGTTTTACCTAGCTATTTTAAAAAAATTTAACTATGATATTGTATGTATGTTTATTGTTTATATTTATTTCAAGTATTTTTATATTGTAAGAGAGATGATATCTCTTAATCTTTTAGGGATGTAATTAGTTATATAGCATTAGCTTAAACTTAAGTATAGTTGTATGACTATGTATATGTATATGTATATTGTGCCAAAATGCTCTTGATGAGATTGATGGATTATGAGCTTGATGCCATATTTATATAAGTATGGGTTGCATTAATTGAATGTGAATGGTTTGTGATTGAATTTGCAAGTAGTTAAATATGGAATAAAATTTTGGATATGGCTTTGTATAGTGAAAATTTCTGCCAAATTTTTTATAAATTAGATACACTCATTATTTGTTAAATGGAATTTCTATTAGCATATTTAAATACATGTTAAGTGTCGTAAATTATGTAAATAAATTTTGTTAAATTGAGATAAAACTTGTTTTGATTAATTATCAAGTTTTCAATAGGAAAACATGCATGTACAATGATACATGAGGATTATAAAGTATAATAGGATAAGCATAAATGTTATTTATCAAAGCAAGTTAAAAACATGCTTATGTCACACACATATTTATATAATTCAACTCTTTTTACATGATTGTAACTATTCAATGTATTAAAAATTAATATAAAAATCAGGGTCGCTACGAAAAAGATATTCTCCACTTACTTAGAGGTAGATGATGAACATATGAAAAATCTATCAACCTCAAAGGTACTAAGCATTGGAAAGGTCATACTAAATATCACTTTTGGAATGCTTCTCAACCTCAACAATATGCTTCATATTGCTAATGTTAGAAAAATTTAGTATCAGCTTATTATTGAACAAAAATAGTTTCAAAATGATCTTTGAAAGTGATAAATTTATAGTCACTAAACATTTGATATTTATAGGTGATAT
>Ga0307510_10002472_pt1 | contig 21012 bp, 11 predicted proteins | sample 12_EM_MG_FD_207224 | JGI IMG/M metagenome (GOLD analysis project Ga0307510, IMG submission 207224) | Populus trichocarpa ectomycorrhiza microbial communities from riparian zone in the Pacific Northwest, United States - 12_EM | ecosystem: Host-associated > Plants > Roots > Unclassified | place... | reverse complement strand
TGCTCTCCCTTGTTTCATGCAACAGTTTTAATGCTTTCCTTTCCTCTACTTGTTCATCTGATGTAAGTTAGGCTATTATCTTTGTAGCCTTTTTTCTTAATAAAATTTCGACTATTAACAAAAAAAATTTAGCCAGTCCACACGATCTGCGCTGTCGTGGTCCGCGAATATATATAGAGCCTAAGTCTCGAGGAGACTGGCGCATATGACCACACCATAGTCCTAACAATGCTTTGGTTCGCAGGCTTCTCCAAAATGCATCCAAATATCAAACAATCAAACAGGCATTCAGAGGCCAAAAGGTTACACCAACTCAGAAGTTCGGCTAAGTTTGCTTTTCACGTGTAAATAAGAAACTAGGCAAATACTTGGTTCATTTGATCTGAAGGTTATTTATTTCGCATTATGTTCATAATTTACAACTGGATCTCCTAAAATTAAAGAGTACAATGTTTTCAATTTAATAATCTCTCTTGTCGTCATTTTCAGTACCATCCTTTTCTTCTTCATCGTCATCAAACATGGAAGAAATATACAGGAAAGTGATCTAACATCAGAACAGGACAGGAACTTCAAAGAATAATATTATGTATGCCGTAAAACTCATGCTTTCGTCATATTGAAACTATAAGCTAGAAGAGAGAAGAGACCCACAAGAGGATCTATAAATGTTAAAGAAACAACTTTTCAAATAGGACAATCTTACTATTCTATTACTGTACCACATATATTCTCCAGATCTCAAGTAGTCTCTCCACCTTACTATTTCCATGAAATCTTACACTGCTCAAAGTTGCAAAATCACACACACACAAAAACACACAAAGGTTCTTGACCAGTCTCAAATTAATGATGATATCTTACGATCTCAACTCCTTTCCACAAAACATAAGATCACAGCTATTAACTTTGGGTGGTGTGTGGTGTGGGTGTGTAACAAAGATTTAAGACAGAAAATGACCAAGATCCAACTCACAAAGTGAGAAGATTGAACAGATCAACCTTATGAGAACCTGGGAAAGGGAAGCTACAAAGGAAAAAAGAGCAATTTTTTCAAAACATAAGAATAAAAATTTAGTTTCTGTTTCATGAATCTATAACTGGATCAATTGGCCCACTAAACAATATACTGAGTGCAAATCGAGAGGAGAAATGCTAGTTTTAAAAATGCAAAATATTTAAAGAAAACATTGGCTCCTCTCTTTTTCTCTGATCTCACACACACTTTAATTTGTAAGCAGTTAAACTAGCAAGGAACGCACTTCACAGAAACCCTAGCCACTCTATTAATTAAGGTGAGCTTTAATTCCAATCAACTAAAAATGAAGGTGATATGAGAGGTTTTTTGAAACCCTAAATGAATGCTATTATTTTGAAATTTGTTGCCGCTGATCTAATCAAGCCAGAATTAATTCATATAACCGTACTATAAAACCCTAACAGAAAAATAAGATAATACATAAATTATAAGTAATCTACAGGAAATAGAGGAGGCATACCAAATTAATTAACAAGTTCCGTACAACTGGCTAATTATAGGACTCTCAGGGCTCAATCACCAAAGCATCAGGAGGGATCTTGAAATCATGGAACTGTACCGAGACGCAAAAATCCTGTAACCCAGAACCTAACAAACCTTAGCACTGGAAATTTTCCGCACAAGTCTCACATAATAAAAGAGCAGAAACACAACAAAGAATACAGTACTAAACACACACACAAAAAAAAAACAATTTTTTAGTGCAAACACAACAGTAAGAAGCAAACCCCAAGAACTACAGATGAGCCTAAATGATATATCTTCATAAAGAAGATCACTTACCTTTCTAGGGATTGGACAAGGAAAACCTAATATTAGCTAGCCATCTAAGAAAGTATAATAAGAGGAAATTAATTAGGGTTTATTTAGAATTAGAAATTAGGGTTTCTCGTGATACCAACTTCAGGTGAAACTGCCACATGATCTGTTCTTTCCTCGACAAAGGAGGGAGGTTAAGATCATGCTGGCAGCTTCAACTGATAGTGGTGCACGATAAGAAGATGCACAGTCTCATCAGAAGAGCTAGCGTATGGTATAGATTAAAAATACCAGGAGCTGCCAATTTTATACAAGCACAAGAGTTTCTCTGGTGGTGCTTTGATGTGAAGAGAGGAGAGGATAAAGGAGGTATAAATAGAAGGATGAGGAGAGGATTGAAAGGGAATTTTGAATTATCAGGTTTATTTATTTATTTATTGGTAGATGGAATATATAAATAGCTAGGAGGACTGTGAAAAAGCTATAGCTATAGTGAAGATTAATATTATAAATATTAAAAACAGGATTTATAGATGGAAAATGTGAGAGGTGGTCCCTAAGGATGCAAATTGAATATTGTCACGCCAAGAATAGCACCATGCAGTTTTGCAGACAGGTTAGTGAGTATTTCTATATATATTGTAAGAGCATTAATAACTTTTCAGGCTGGGGCCTGAGAGAGTGGGGGACTAGCTCTCTGAGAAGTAAAGCATCAACCCATGAGCCAAAAGGGTGGGTGTAGAAACGCTAGTGAGTATCCGAGGGGACCATATCTCTAATCATCTAATATATATTTGCATGGTAATTACATAGGCAAATATTGCATAAGGTTCACACATAATTAAAGAAGAAAGGAAATGGAGTAGCATCTCCACCGAAGAAAATTTAGTGAATCTCTCTTTGCTGCCCGCTCTCTCTGACGATAATTTGATGTGCATTTAACCCAATTCCATATAAGCATCTCTTCTTGGTTCACTGGTAATAACCTTTTTCTTTGCAAACTTGCCATATCTTGGATATTTGCCAATCCTACATCTGATTAATTGGTGCCAGCTACACATCATTACCAGTTATTAGAAACATATCTGATCTAGACAATCAGGAAAATCTTGCTTGTTTAAGTGTTTCTTTTTATTTAGAAATTAAGCAGCTCTTTTGGATGCGCTTGGTGTGATGATGGAACCAGGTGCATACGCAGTGTCATAGCTAGTGAATGGAGTTTATGATGCAGTTCAATTATAATGGAGTTTAATTAGTGTTCCCAAGCCCTGATTCGATTTGCCTAACCTTTCGGGATATCATTTACCGATTTCAAAATCCCAACTATATACCTTTTTCTGATCTCAACATCTGTTTTATCGCGTTGATGATTTCTTTAAGAATTTCTCTCTCTCAATCTCTCTCTCGGAATAGATTCCTTTTCGTTGTTATGTTCCTCATCATACGAATATTGATGCGTACTATCGTTAGAAGTTCACTGCATCTGCTCTGCAGTGGACCAATGAACACTCAACGTTGCAATTCCGACAACCTAGGTTAATATCTACCTTCGTCTAGGGTTTTATAGCCAACACACACACACACACATATATATTCTGCGCATATGATCTACATAATATCTTAGATGCGTGGTGTCCAAAGATTTCATTAGTTAATTACTCAAATATGGTGTCGAACTTAATTTATCAAGCTTACAAAAAAACTCCATGCCTTTTCTTTTCTTTTCTTTTTTATGATAAGAAAGCAATCTCAGGGTGGACGTAGTTTACAGAAAGGTTTGGTTATCTATTCATATAAAAAATTTGCAATAGAGGGCTGCGTATGCCTTTCGGTATCTATGCAGGATATCTCATATATATCTATATGGTTGTAGATATTCCAGATAATATATATACAGCCATACTTGTAATTAACCATGATTTAATTAATTTTTATTTTTGTGCAGTCGCTCGCTGCTTTTTTTGTATATCTGACAGTGCCCAGTGTCAATAATTGATCAGCCTGATTGCAGAATCCTTTCTAAAATCAATGAATTGTCAGTAACCCAACTAGAAATATTATTTCCCCCTAAAATATTCTTTGAAGTAGTATATTATATAATAGGAATTGAATTAATTACAGAATAAGATAGATAATTTAAAAATCCAGGGTAGCATCTATTCCATAATAAATGGTTGCCACGCAAGACCACAACATGCATATATATCAAGCATGGATTCAAAAAGTTTCTTGAATCATTGATTTGATGCAAAAACCATATTCCCTTGACAAAATCTCAAAGATTCCCACTTGAGATTTAAATTACCTTAGTATCAACTTCTGTCACATCTCTTCACCCAGCTTATTAATAATAATAATAATAATAATAATAATAATAATTATTATTATGTTATTTTGCTGGTAGAGATATAATTCAAGGTCACGCTTTGAATGTATGTATATAATTAATGTGCTAGTCTCGCATATAATTAATGTAGTGGACTGCATACATAGATATGTAAGTATACGAGGGGGGAAAATTAATTCCAAGAGTATAGAACAATTTTTTTTCTTTCTTTTCATTTGACTATTCGAACCTGACTTCACCAAACTAAGAGTGTGCATGGTTTAGGTCGGGTCGGTTTATGTTTTTTATTTTGTTTGAATCTGATCCACCAACTCAATATATTCCATATCACAACCCGACCTTAACCGTGAAAACACAAATAAAATCTATTTTTGTAATTTTATTTTGAATCCAAAATGTGCTCTATAACTGAAATTAAAAGAAAAGCATCTCATAAATACTTTATAATTCAAAACATAGAGGATGAAAATAGAGAAGGATGGAAAGATCAGAAATTAGATCATAATAAAAAAACATGAGATTTATGTGTGTGTGTGTAGACACTTGGCCACTTGGTATTATGTAAAATAAATCATTTTTTATTTTCAGAATTAATTAATTATGCATGACATCTCATGTTAAGTTATTCAGTTAATTTGTTTGAAAGGATGTCTTTTAGATTTTATAGACATATTGATCTAAATATGTACGTCTTTAAATTTTACAGACACATTGGCTGAAAAAATATTATTTTTCTTATAAATATTAGTTTGATATTGGTAGAAATTAATTAGAAAACAATCTTTTTCTCTCTCTAGTCTTTCTTTACAAACTCTCATTTAACATTTATTATAAATTCTTAAGAAACTTATAGAGTTATTTTCTATAAGTTTCAAGATTTTATTGTATCTTGAAGGTATATTATTTTAACTATGAAACAAATATAGTAGAGATAATTAATATCTTAAAGATAGATCTTTACGTCTCAAAACTATTTTTTATACACATTGACTTAACAAGTTTAATGTATTAATTTGTAATGAAGTCCAAGAAATGCCAAGTTGTGTACTGGTTTGTGGGGAAAAAAAACTTTACTCATTGCTTGTCATATACAAAATAGAATTTCTTCCAGAAAATTAAAATTTTCTCCATACAAATTATGAAAGAAAAGAAAACCAAACTTAAATTATCTAAAGTTTTGGGTTGTCTTGCCTTTTATACAGTTCCGGATGCTAAAAGGATAAAATTAGAACTTAAAGCTTTAAATGATAATTTTGTTGGCTATGCTTAAAATTCAAAAGCATATAAAATATTAGATTTGAGTTCTAATATAATTATGGATCTAGAGATGTTGAGTTTATTAAAAATAAATTTCAAACTTATTCCAATTCAATTAGTTAATGAATCAATGAATCTAAAATTAAAATAAAGTTAACAAATAAAACAGGTTTTGATCAAGTTCTAGAAATAAAAGAATTCAAGTGGATCATCCTATTGAAATTTGGAGAATCTAGTGTGATAGAAAAGAAAAGAATTTGTGTTCAGATTATATATCTTTACAATCTATTGTTTTCTTAGTTGAAGTCAATAGAACTAATGTGCGTAATAAGATACAAATCTTATTAATAGTAGAAAATGATCCTAAAATATACAAAGAGACAATGATGTTTTAAGATGTTGCTTTTTAAAAAGAGATAGTTAATGATGAGATGAATTCATTATTGTATAACAACACTTGGACTATTGATTTGCCTCCAGGCTCCAAGGTAATTGGATGTAAATGGGTTTTTAAAAGAAAATATAATAATGATGGATCAATTTAAATTTTTAAAGTAAGGTTAGTAGCCAAGAACATTAAATAAAATGAAGGAATAAACTATTTTGATACATATATGGTGACTCGTATAACATCTATAAGAATACTTTTAATTTTATGATCAATCTATAATTTAAATGTATATTAAATGGATGTTAAGGTAGCTTTTCTCAATGGTGAATTGGATGATAAGGTCTATATGGAATAACTAGAGAGTTTTTTTTCTTCTAGAAAATGAGCATAAAGTCTACAAAATAATTAAATGGTTATATGAATTGAAACAAGTTCCTGAGCAATGGCATGAGAATTTGATTTTGAAATTTTAGAATATAGCTTCGAACATAATAGTGTTGATAAATATATTTATTTTAAATTTACAAATAATTTTGGTGTGATTATATATTGTTATGTAGATAATATGATCATTATTAGTACTAACATGAATGATGTTAATGATACAAAAAAATATCAAATTAATTAAGTTAAAGAAAGAAAATTTTTGATACACTATCTATTGATAAAATTAATGGGATATATATATTTTACCTTGTTCTTCCCTAAACAAGATATGAAAAGTTTGGTATGACAATTGAGGAATCAAAATAAAGAATCAAAGTGTTATTTTTAAATTTAATATTGTGTTTAGAATGACTGATGGGTTGTATAATGAAAATGGTGATAATAGTGTAATAACAATAATATTTTTTTAAAAAAAATAATCTCATCACCAATAATTAACCAATGACATTAAGGATAATTAATAGCATTGTATTTTTGGGAGACAAAAAATTGACACCAACCACCATAAATAGTGGTGATAGAGGCAGTGGTGTAAGAGTATGTATGTAATTATAAATAAAAATAATATATAATTCTTAAAAAATAATCTCATTCCCTTTCCTTTTTTTTACACCACCTATATACATAGTAACGAAGCTATGTCAAACTTTTCTTTCCCTTTTTCACTCTTCTTTTTCATTCCATCTTCATTTTTTTTAACCAAATAAATACCTTCATAAAACGTCAAATTTTATTTTTATTACATCATCTCTAGTTATCAAAAATAAAAAAGTCACAAAAATACCAATAAAAATAGTAAGATTTACCAATGGATTGATGTATCGTAGACGAGGTGTCATATAAAAATCATTATTTAAATTAATTATCTAATTAAGTATGAAATCATATTAAAAACGCATTCGATAACAACTAAGATTTCATTTGGTTTGATTTTTATAGATTTATGCAAGTTTTTTTTTAATTTTTAATTCATAAAAAATTTATAGATATGTTTAGTTAAAAAAAAAATTACTTTAAAAAAATATTACAAAATTGAGTTCAAAAGGTTAAATTTTTAACTTTTAGCTTATAAATTCTAACTTATACCATGGTTTCATTTGGCATGCATGAATTTTTTAAATTTTAACGCATAAAAAAGTAAAGAAATATGTTTAGCTAAAAATAACTTTTAATTTAAATAAAAAGTTTGTGTTACAATATTGAGTGAAGATTTTGATTTAACCAAGAGTTAATAATTTGAACTCTTGATTTATAGATCCTAACTTATACTACATATGTTTTCCATAAAAATTGTTTGGAGAAGTTCTTACTAAATATCATTTAAATTTATTTTTGTCATAAGTTATTTATGAAAAACAACTTTCAATTAAACTATGATTCCAAGTCAATAATCACTTTTTATAAGTCATGTTAAACGTACTCTGCATCTATTATTAAAAAAAAAGAAGTTGTTTTGAGTTGTTTTTAGTAAATATATTTTCAATTTTTTTTAAAAAAAAACTTTTAAATTATGATTCGAAGTAAAAAATCACTTTTCGTAATTTATTTTTAATCTAATTAAATTGAATCAAAATACCAACTGATTATGGAACGTCTAAATTTCTACTTATTGTTTACTCACATTCTAAGTAATCCGTTCTTCCGAGCTAATTTGCTAATATAATTGGTCTAAATTATAGAATCATCACGTTGACGAGAGGCCCTTGCAAGGCCACAAAGACTTTAATGGGCGGGTTATACTTTGTGGAGACCTGGCTGAGGTCCGGTTGCTGAACACTGGCGTGCATGATTTTGTCCTCTAGTTAAGTGTAAGTATTCCTCCTCGGCAGTTCTGCATGTCAATATCTCTAGAAAACACATGATTCACCGATTGAACCACCGTGGTCCGTGTAAAACCCTCCAGTCGGAGGGTTGCAATCTTGCAGAGCATCCAGCAAAAAAAAAAAGAAGAGCCTTTTTTATCAAGAACCTAGCTTGTACAGATTCATGGTCTTACGTTATCAAAGCATCGCGTGTAATTTTTGGGTCAACATTCGTGAATATATGGATCGTAAAAGTCACTTAAAAAGTTAAATATTGATACTAAAGAAGTAAACAAAGGGGAGGTAAGCTTGCGTTATAATTATATACGAAACCAGGCACCTAATCTAGGGGGTCCATGGAGCATATGATACCACGAGATACGTCAAAACATGCGTGTAAACCCAACAAGTATCTTCATTGAGGACCGAGGTTCTCTGCCCCCCGCTGTCCTCTGGTAGTTTTTATTTTATTTTATTTTTTCATATTTTTTAACTACAACTTTACACAAAACACATGACACAGAGGGAGAGACAAGGGTGTTTTTTATGTGTGTTTTCAAATAACCCCGATAAAGCCAAGATTATTGAAACTCTTGTATCTTCCTATCTGGTCCTTCTTGGCATGCAGAATTAAGGGCACAATGCGCGCGGCGAGGTAGCTACAATGGTCCCCGGAGGCCCGGCCTTATAGTATTGTAATATGACCTTAAAGGGTCAGGTAGAATTAGATAACTCCAGAACACAGTCGAGCTGCAAGATGGAAATGGTATCTTGTCATTGCAGCGCGCTGATACACGGTGAAGCTGGCTGCACTCTGATTGGCCTTCCAAAATATATTGCGTTATCTCATTCTCGATCGCAAAGAACAAAACTGAAGATATGAAGGAGAAAAAATGGTATGCTAGGAGACGAAATGGAACGACTGATGATCTTTTCCAATTAAATCTCATTTCCTTGCTTAATTTTTAGTCTCTAGATCCGCACAGCATGGCATCATTCTCTCTCCAACAAAAACAGTTGCGGAAGTGGAAAATGGCTACATGATTACACGTACCTGGTTGCAGCAAGTCAAAAACACAGGCCGTAATCTATCCATATGGTTCCACCTCTATTCGGAACATACTTAGCATGTGTAATTGTCACTTCCTAGGAGATTGCTCTAGTTAACTACACGCCCACTCCCGCTTCTCTAATTCGTCATCTTGAAGGAAGGAAAACCACGCACGAGTAGGTTTTGCTGTGTTGTTGTGATCATAATATTGAGCGTTTTTTTATTTGACATGTGAAAAGCCTCCCCTCTCCTCGCGGTGTAACCACTAGCCAGGAGCCGCTTCCAACAACATGAGCTGCGGATTGGAAATTATTCTGGTGGACGTAAAAAACAACATTGCAGGGTAAAAAAGAACTAGGATTCCTTGTATTAAATTACCTTCCATGGTGTTTTACTAAACACAATCCAAGGGTAGAACATTCTTCAGCCCTCACATTCATTAAGGAGAGTTCATTAAACACAACCTGACTACCCTGTTCACAACGGAGCCCCAGCCCAGGCTCCCAACTCACTCTGCTCAGTTGACCGCATAATGCTTCAAGATACAAAGACTTTCAGCATAAGTTCGAAATGTGCGAAGATGCAGAAATAGAATATTTCGAGAAGCCCGCAGACTAACCATAGAAAGTCCAGCAACCTTCTAGCAACTCGGAAGTCGGAACAACTGAAGTTATCCTTCCAACAATTGACAAAATCAAAACCATGATCATAGCATGTTCCTCTTCCAAAGAAGTTAATCCAGGTTTGAAATCCTTTGTTTCCTTTTTTGAGAATGTCAATTTATTTGAATGTCTGCTTGCACTGAAAAATACATCAAGCCTAAACATCTCAACTAGACACAGAACTACCTAGAAAATTTACAGATCTTCCATCAGATTAAAAGAAAAGGAAAAGGATATCATGTGCCCAATTTGCACCTATCTCCTTAACATTACTCATGAAGAAAGTTGAACGCGCTGCTAATTCTAGTTCTCCAACTACAATGATGGTACATAACTCTAGAAAAAGCCCAAAGATTTGATCCCAGAACCGATAAATTTTAAAACATAATAACACCACATCCCAGGGCTAGAAAAAACCCAAAGATATGATCTAGAACTGATAAATATTAAATATATTAACACAACATCCTAGGGCTACAAAAATTTGGGTTGGGAATACAAATCATTACCCAAAGATTAATCTAATACTGTTCCTTCAACTAGTGAATGCTTGTGCGTGCAAGCAACAGTTTGTAAATATCTGAAGCTGTGGGACGGTCAGCTGGATTTTCCTTGGTGCATCGACAGAATAAATCAACAAGGAATCTCAATGTTTCTGATTGAGCCTCAGGTCCCTCCGGATTTGAGCCAGAATGAGTAACCAAATGCTCGTCCATGGACCCCAAAGCCTCCAGCTCATCAGTTAGTGGTGGTCGTTTACCTGACTGCTTATGTCAAGACCAAACAATAAAAGAAAATGGAACAGTTCAAGACCAGAGGCGGCAAAATCAAGCAGATTAAAACGCTAATAGCACCATGGGAAAATAAAGATATACTGATTCACCACGCAACAGTGAAATGGTAACACTAGAAACTTTTGCATCTAACTGTTATTTACCCTCTATTATCCATTGGAAAGTTTCAGTGTATAGAGTGATGTACCTGTAGAAGCTCATGTATGCGCGATTCAGGTAAGCCAGCATACGGGACCTGTAAAGTCAACAATTCCAGAAGTAGGCATCCATATGACCAAATGTCCACTTCCTACAACAAAAAGAGAAATCCCATCACAATTCATACTATTAACTTGCACAAACTAAAGCATATGCAACGCAGTATGGGGCCATAGCCTAACACAAATTCATTGAAAAGATTGTACATAATTGACAAAGTCCATCTTGTAAGTTCTAGCCAATGCTGATACATTTGTTATATTGATATCAACATTTGAATCAGAGATTGCAATTATAGAACTCAGTGGCATTTTGGGAAATCAGAAATTTGAATCCTGCATCAGATGTTGTGCAACAACCAGTTCCTCAAAAGCTGGTATTTGCTGATGATAAGTCTGTTAGAATGTATAGCCAGTCCAAACTCAGAGATAAACCCTCAATTTCTTGAATCCAGCACATTCTACATATTATGTCGATAAGTATAGAACATCATAAGTAATGACTAACTTCATGCTTCATTGCAGTTGATAAACAACATTTGAAAGGCTACGCTGGTGTTAATATACAGCTGTTGCATCCCTTCAGCCTTCAAAGGCACTTTCTCATATCCATCCACCAGGTTGCTAACAATCCCCAAGAGATCCTCTCCATTCTCAATTCAAGGTAATGAAAGCTAGATATGCATGGCTTTTTACAGGCATGTGTTTTTAATTTTATTTTTACATCATGACTGATAAAAATTGCTCTCATTCCAAACATAGAACTTTTACAGAACCCACACAACTGCTACAAAATTATACTCAAATGTTTATGATTACATGAGAAGAAAATATGAAGTCAAGCACTATGAATTATTGATGTTAAAAATCTTTTTCAAACTGACAGGAGAAGCACCATACCAGACCATAAGTGTTGCGTTTATCCATTGTACGCAAAACCTCAGGTGCCATCCAGCGTGGCGTTCCTACACAAACATCAGGAGGTGCAATCCCTCTATGAGCAATACAACATGTATGCAAGAAAGACTTGCGTGGCACGGCTCTGTCAAAATCACAGAGCTTCACTACAGGCATGCCATCAGCTCTCGTATCATCTAAATCAATCAAAATGTTTTCACTTTTTATGTCACGATGAATTATGTCTTTGGAGTGAATCTCTGCCAATGCACATGCAACATCTCGTGCTATACACAATGCTATTTCCACCGGTACATGCTTCTCGCCAGTTTTAGATACCTCTTCTAAATAATTCTGTTGCATCAAGAGAACAATAATCAGCAAGAAATATGTGGAAAGTCATCAAATAACTACATAAGAAATACAATTAAGCTCAACCATGTCTCGGTCACAAACTAGTTAGCAAGCTATGTGGATCCTATTTCTCATTGGCATACTACCAAGGCCAAACCTTTCTGTGATGTTATTATACTATTATATGAATTTTTGAGTGTTGAGGAATGAATGACATGCGGCTTCTTAATGCTTAGGTGCTAGATGAAGCTTTGAATGGCATGTGGCACAAAGTTGAGGAATATGAGGGTTTAAATGTGTCAGTAAACAGTTGGTTTTTAAGAGCAATCTTGTGAAATGGCATGAGTGTTTTTTTTTCAGATTAGGCACGTCTATAATATAGTTCACAGTCTTTTAAAAACTAATCCCACTTCCCATACCATTTAAACATTTTATTTCAGTCCCTATATTTAAAATTTTACTTAATTACTTGCATATTTCTGAAATATAGATGATGAATGATCATAAGATCATAATTTAGTTGTGGCTAATTATCAAAACCAAGCATGAATATTATAAGTCGATTTTACTAACATGACATGTTTGATTAAGCCTGTTTTATATTATACTATTAAGGTTATTGATTGGATAATGAAAAACATCTAAACCGGGTTTGCGAGGTGAGCAAATTGAAAAGCATAAGAGGCAGGAAAACAAAATAGATTTGATTGGATAAGGAAAAAATAAGTCTAACATGCAAAGAAAAATAAATAAAGAAAAAAGATCAGACATATTTTGTCGATTGCCTTTTTAAAGATGGCGTGAGACTATATAGTTTTTACAGAATTATTTAGTTGCTTCATAAAAAAAAAATTGTAATGACTAGAAGTAATGAATGATTCGTAACTATGGTTTGATTCTTCGTGGCAGCCCCGGGCAAAACTAGGGCATGTAACTAGTTCTGATAATATCATGTTTTCACCTGCTAACTAAAAATAATAGAATAAAATTACCTTTAAAGATCCCCCATCAACATACTCCATAAGAATTACAGACTGTAATATGCGGCGTTCTGGATTTCCATCTTCTGATGGAACCCACTTTGAAGATAGCTGGTGTCCATACATTTCAACTATACAAGAGTGTTGCAGAGCACCTAAAATTCTTACTTCTCCGAGACAAATATACTCAAAATTCCTAATTTCATCTGCTGACGCCTCACATACCTCTAAAGTACGCACCTGCAGCATCAGAAAAGTTCGTTAATTAGTGCCCGCAATCACTGGATGTTGTTAACGGGAATCTTTCTGCTTAAGGCAATACAAGCCACAAAAGGCTGCGCGTACCTTTGCTGCAGCTTCAACCGATCCAAATTTGCACCGAATAAGAGTACTGGAACCCGCCTTTTCTATCTTGTCAGAAGTTGACATGGTAGGAAATGAACAACCAGGACCAGGAACGCTCTCGGTTGAAAGGGAAACTTTAGTCCGACTAAGAGGAATGTACCTGTAGGAAGGCAAAATTCATGAGAATATAAAATAAAATGCACAAGTAGACAAGGAGTAGACACGGACCAAGAAGACAATCTTATTCTTGGAGGTTGTTCGGAGAACAATTACTTAGTTTGTTCCAGTAATTGAATACGCATTGAACACTAAACTTTCATACAGTGTATGCTTTACTCTTTCATTTCTTTCAGAATCCCTCGAAATCTCTGTTTATTTTATTAGATGAAAAATAAAGAAGATACCATTATGAAGTGGTTGATCAAAAGATAACTTGAAAATAAGTCATACTCCAAAACAGAAAAATAAGACAAAACACAAATCAAAATAAAGGGCGTTCCAATCTTTTAACAATGATATTTCAGCTGGAGTGCCCTTAAAAGCACCTGCCGCATGATAGATAAGACACAGCAACACTAGATCAAAATATAACAAATCTTTAAATAGCACTAGAACAAAGCTACTAATTAATTATGCAAAAGGTTTCTGCTCACACTCCATAAATTCTTAATTGTTTAGTTTGTGTTGGGAATGGGGTGAAAACGGTGGTGATGAATTATTAAGAGAGTTAGTTTCAGGGTGTAAATTTTAAGGGAGGGAATTTTTGAGGGTGTAAAAATTTATTTTGTTTGGTAACTTTCTCAAATCACTTGCATATATTAGTAACACCCATTCTGTCTCTTCCAATTTCGTTTGTGCTCTTCAAAACACTTGTCTTTTTCTTGTGTGAGTGGCAGATTTGTCATATAGGAAGCTGGAGACAGGTTGGATGATATTACAACATACCAGGTGAAGATGACAGTTTATAGATGGAGGAGATTGGGCTAGGATAAGGCATTAAGCAATAGGGAAGTTGTGTCAAACAAATCCAAGAATTATGTGCTGGATCTCTGTTTGAGAGATCATAAAATATCGCTAGGGCTGGATGGGAGACAGAGGAGAGAGAATGCAGAGAGAGAAAGGAGCATCTAGTTAGAGGAAAGAGAGTCAAGTGAGAGATAGGAGGGTCAATTTCAAAAAAACATAAAAGCAAGAGTAAATCTTATAGCTGATGGCTAGGGAGTAATGTTTCACCCCATTTTTTGAGGTAAAAGTTTAACCCGCAACAGTTTGTTTTACCAAACAACGCTAAAGGAGGTGTAAGTTTATAGGTATAGGTTTTCACCTCCTACCAAACATAACTTTACATAAAAGAATTCACGCCAGGGGCAAAATCAATGTTGTGTGATGTTATAGACTTGAGCATATGAATTAAACTATAGCATCCACATGCACAGCATATTGGATGAAACAACATTACCATAACCACTTTGAATAGCAGGACTAACCTGCAAAAATATTCTGGATCTGTCTCTTCTCTGATATCATGTGGATGGCATGCATCCACCACCATCCGGACCAATGAATCACCCCTCCTTCTGAGAATGACATTCCAGGCATGCGGCATGAAGTCCAAGTAACCCCTGACAAGTTCACAAGGTACTGGAGGATCCATTCGGTCACATAGATACTGGAGTAATATCAGTTTTATTAGATCAAAATAACCGAAAATGTAGCGCAAGGAACATAAACATTCAATAGGTACTATAGAAAAGAGATGCATGACAAGAAATACCTTCATTAGCAAGGCTCTGTGTCTGCAAACACCAAACTGCAAGCTCCCTAAAGGAATCACAATGGAGCCTCGTCTTGCTTTAATAGATCGCAAAGATCTCTCACAGAGATCAGAGAAAATAATATCTTCTACAGTTTCCAAAGCTTGTTTACCAGCTAAACTAATACTTTCATTGTTTCCAGTTGGGCATGTGCAAACAAAAGGCTTCCTGTAGTTTGAACCAGACACTGCTTTTCGAGTCCTTTCAACAGCACCACTTCTATCACTGCCCCCAAAATGATCAGAAACAAAAAGTGCAAGCAATGAAGAAATCTGCAAGTTATCAACAGCAACCTTATTTCTTTCCTTGGTAGAACCATTTGATCTCTTGAAACGAAACACCAATGCTTGAGCAGAGAGAGCTAGTGCATCCAACTGTTCATCCTTCTCCCTAAAAGAAACAATAAGTAATTAAGGTCATTCACACTAAATAAACATTATCCAACCACAAAATAATAGAGCACTTGTGATTCATATGAAAATGAGGTTATGAATAAGAGCTGACCTGTCCAAAAGAATGACCTCACGTGAGTCAAGAGGCAAAATTTGCTCAAATCTCCTCAGTGGCATGAAAGGTCGGTCACGTCCTGCATCATAAAAGCCATCTGGTAGTCGGTCCTCAATGCTGCAAAATGAAAGTTCACTATATTTACAGGACAAATTTGAGCTATCTTCTGTTGGTCTCCGACATTTGCATGGCTTTGGATTATCAATATCCCTATCATGATGCCTTTTTGACTTGTAAGTGATTTTGGATTTTTCTGAAGATGAACTTTCATCCTGACTAGCAGCTTCATCCCGTGTAGAGGCTAAAGGTTCATCTTGCACGCAACATACTTCTTCCTCACTTTTATTTATAGACCCAAGATTGCATGAGCAGCTTTCCACAGAAAAAACTTTTTTTGAGCTGATTTTATCATCTTCAACACTGGTATGCAGATTTTTTCCTTCAGCTTCAACAGAAAGTTCAACTTTTTCATTGTCATCATCCACACCTACAACATCTGATGTGCCCCCTTCATGCACCTCAGGGGTAAGGACATCTAGATTGTTCGATTTGAAACTTTCACTTTCCTTTAGAGCCAAAGCTTCAGCACACCCCTCACCTTTCCACTTCCTACTGTTGTTTAATCGTTCTTGACGAGCTTTTTGCTGCAAATAATGGCGTCTTTTCCAACGCTTACTAGACCTCCGAGATGCAAATGACCTGTTTGATGAAGGCCCAGTCACTATGCTTGACATAGAATGATTGGAACCTGCATCGCATTCTTGATCATCAAAAAGTTCATTTGAGACTAAAGTAGAGACAAAGCATAAAAAACCCTAGATATCTATAACAAAAAAACTTTTGAAGTGTATAAAGAGAGAATAACTCATAAGTCCTCACCATTACAAGAAAACTTTCTGTCATCCTCCTGAAAGGAGGTTTCGTATACATCCATTTCGACTGATGAGCTAATGAACTCATCATTTGACAAGTCCTTGCCATTTCCTTCCAAATTGCAGCATATCCATGAAGGTATTTGACAACAACTAAGAAGCTTATTGTACTAGAAAATAATAAGCAGTAAGAAGATCAATAAACATGTTAGGTTTTGGACATGCAATCTTTGCACCCATGAAAGCATAAAAATTTAAAGAGCTTAAACAATTGATTATCCTTCCATTACAAAGTTTGCTGACATATCAAAATGATTATAAAAAGAAATTAATGCATGGAAATCATGTTCTTGATATCAAGAATGAACTATTGCGGCCACCATTTGACATGGCTATGAGTACAACAGCCTAAGAGACGTGATGGATAAAAGATCTAATCACACCAAAAAGCCAAAGCCATTGAATGCTTTAAGGGTATTATAACTTTATTGAAGAGCACTAAACTAAAAACAACAGAAAAGGAACGGAAAAAAAAGAAGCAGAAGTTAGCATCACAAAAGAAAGAAAGATAAACCAACATAAACCTGATTAAAAAAAATAGAAGTGTGTGACTTATAGATGTTCTGATGGAGAAACAGAATAAACATGAATGAGAGGTAATGTGATAGGAAAGTGGATATTTAACATTTTGACAAGAGATATGACCCCTAAACAAAGAACAGCCCTTTACCGATAGCCAACCAGAGGTCTAGGGGTTAAGGTTAGTTATGAAATGGTAAAGTTGCTTGATGCAAAAGGTTTGTATAACATTTTCAGTAAAGTAGCAATAGCATTTGTTTTGAGCCATATTAAGTAATATTCTGGAGAGCAAATTACTACATCTCAGAGCAATCAATGAACTGAATGTTGGGAACCATTAAATGCTTGGAAACTGAAAGTAAATCACAACCCAACCTAAAAGTTTTGTGAAAGAAATGGATCTTTGTTTGCTCATAGAAAAATACCTGAAGATTTAGATGCTGGAGGTTATGCATTGAAGTAAGTTCAAGAGATCCCAATGATGTCAGCCTGTTATTTGAGAGGTCCAAGCTCTCCAGTAATTGCAACGAGGACAAACTTGAGGGTAGTTCGACTAACTTATTATTAGATACTTTTAATGATATCAAGGCATTTAAATAGGTTATTTCATTTGGCAGACTCTTAATCTTGTTGAATGAAAGATCCAAGAACTCCAAATTACTTAAGCAGCCGATTTCAGGAGGAAGATATCTGCATGAAAAAGTACATAATCAAATCTCTCTTTCCATAGTTCAACAATCTGATAAACAATAAGTAGCTAACTAAAGTTGTGAATTTATATTGAAGAACTTCGTCTTTACAGTTTGGTACTAACATACAACATCTCAGAAATGCTGAAGACCAAAACTGGATTTCATTTTTTATTTACTTGGAGGTGTTACACACATAACTACAAAATTATCAAGGCCAACAGTTTAGATAGGTTCCAAAATTTGAGTAAGGGTAACACCAAAGATTATGGGCTGTATACCTTTCCAAATAACATAATCCATACCAATTGTGTTGTTTCACCTATCACTTTAATGCAATTCTGCTCCCAATTTTTTTTGCTCTCACTCCTACCTTGATACTCTCTACCCGTTAACCTTCGACTATTTCTTCAACACTTCAAGCATTAGCTACTCTATCTTGTTTCATTGGATTTGGCAAAGCCCTTTTAACATGTCTCAAAATGTCCAGCCATTGTTTTGAACATGATAATTCTATAACTTAATATATAGAAACAGAAGCAGCTGGACATAGATAAAAAATTCTTGGGGTATTGAAAAGGAAAAGGAAGGAGGAGTGAGGCACCTAGCAAGCTACTTTGACTGACTTAACAAGTTCCTCGTTTTTCATTTGAGCTAAACTACTAAGGTTTGGATGAAAAAGAACTTTGTAAGCTTATTGAATGCATATCAAGCAGACAATTTCCACGCTTCATTCTTGCATTTTTTTTATTTGAGACCATACAGTAGCCTAGAACATTTAGCTATTAAACCTATCCTTGATTGTAAAGTTGTACCATAAAAGAAGTGATCATTCAACTACACATTGATTTTCTTGCAGCCAATATCTTTATTGTCTAAATTTTAGTGTGAAAAAATCTACATCATATAATTTGAAAAAAAAAAAATTGTTCAATTACTCAAGCTGACAATACCAATGAGCAAATAAAAGAATCACATTGTTAGATACAAACACAATCTCTCTTTGGCCAACAACCCCCCCCTACTGCCACTCTTACAAGAACTCAATAATCATCGTCATTTAAAATCAACATCTCCAGCATAAATGATAACTTTCACTCAAAATGAAGATAATATTTTCTTTTTTACTATGCCAGCCAAACAATAGACAAACACATAAAATTTCATATTTTATCTAAAATTCATAACTTCATACAATTCAAGTTTTTTTTTTTTTTTTTTGCTAACCTGCCAATAACCTTTTACCAGATCAAAAGCAAGCAAAATCAAATAAAAACTGTTAATTTAACTCGAATCCGTAACAACATAGTTACACAATTTAGTGTCCTTTTCTTTTTCTTGATAGAACAAGATTCAGTTTCTTTCACTGAAGTTTTCACATCCCTCCATTACTGAATCCTCTGAACATAGAAAAACATTACATAATTCAAAACCCACATGCACAACACTTACCTTACAGAGAAGTGACAAACAGAGAGCTTTGTCAAGCACTTAATCCCAGAAATCTCACTCAAAATCGTCAAAACCGAAGGTCTTGGAGGCACTCTCGAAAGCTCAAGCTCTTTCAAACCTTTCAATTTATTAAAACTCAGCCCATTCAAACCCGGCGACGATACTTTGACTTGCAGGCACTCCAATCCCACCAAGTTCCCAAACTCCGCTGGAAACAAATTCACTTCATTCCCGAAAAACTTGAGCGTCCTCAGTTTCTTTAAACCCCCCACGGACTTGGGCACCAAACTAAACGCATTTTTATACAAATACAAACCCTCCACTGAATCGTCAGCTTTTTCTAATAAATCAAATTCCAGGCTTTTTCCTATAACATCAAGAACTACTTCATCATCCACATTTTCACTGTTTTTTTCAAAACTGCTGTCACTGGTGGCGGTAACGGTCGTGGCGGTAGCATTGAATTCGGTGGAGGGGGATTTTGGGGATTTAGGGTTTTCGGGGTTATCGGTGGACTTAGAATTGGATTCGGTGGAATTGGAAGGCTGCATTGGATGGAATTGAGAGAAAATCAGAGGGGAATTGAATTCTTGGGGGATTAATTTTTGTTAGCAAAAGGGGGGTTTAGAGTAAGTTGTGATTGTGAAAATAAAGAGGAGATCTTTGGGGGATATTTGGGAGTGAGAGAGGGGGGGGTTGGGGGAGAGAGAGTTAGAATAAAAAATCACGAAAAGAGAGTGGAACGTGAGAAATTAGAGGAGCGGGAGAGAGAGAGAGAGATGAGGACCGCTCCCCTTTGCTGTGTATATTTGTTTGAGCAAGAAAAGATTAAGAAACCCTAGAATCTAGAGCAAGGCACCGTGATTTAAACAAGTCACTATTTGAGGAAAGAAGGGTCGGTAGGGGCTTTTCATAATGAAAAAGAAAGGGAAAAAACAAACAATCTGCCCAGTTTGTAATCAGAGTCTCTGTATTTACGCTGTGCCAAACCGAAGGGTGCCCTCTCGCATTGGGAAAAAGTCGACAGGTGATGAACATTATTTTGTTTTTTACCATAATTTTCTCACATAACAATAATTTTCTATTAATAAAAAGTTATCAAAATAATATTGAACCATAAATCATAATTAAAAAAGTCATTAAGGTCGAGGGCTGGAGGAGTAACTCCACAAGAGAGTCAGCATTTATGAGGCACATGCTGGGTGCATGTCTACGAAGAACAAGGTTTCGGTGGTGGTTAGAATTGCCATAGTGAATGATTTTTAAAATATATTAGAATAATATTTTTTATTTATTTTTAAAATTTTATTTTTAACATAATGTATTGATATAAAATTAAAAATAATAATTTAAAGTAAAATAAATTAAAAATATTAAAAAAAAAAAAAACAAACTCAATCTTCCTCTACTGAAACTTATGATGGTCTGTCTGATTCCGTCATCACTGCATGACTAGCAGGCTTCACAAGCTATTATTGTAAAATTCACACGTAACAAGACAGCTCTTGTTATCCACGACAAGCTTAACCTTTTCTTATATATTTGAATCTTAAATCCAGTATTTAAAATCATACGAAAATGATAGTGTTGGTTAAAGCACAGACTGTTTTAAAGATACTACTTTCTACTGTGTAATTAAAAAAAAAAAAAAGTGATTTAGACTTGTAATGGTTTGTTTTTGCATTTTAAAATATATTTTAAAAAAAAAATTTAAAAATTTATTCTTTTCTTTTGTTTAAATAATTTTTTTTTTACTATTTTTAGATTATTTTAATAT
>Ga0307510_10002471_pt1 | contig 21012 bp, 33 predicted proteins | sample 12_EM_MG_FD_207224 | JGI IMG/M metagenome (GOLD analysis project Ga0307510, IMG submission 207224) | Populus trichocarpa ectomycorrhiza microbial communities from riparian zone in the Pacific Northwest, United States - 12_EM | ecosystem: Host-associated > Plants > Roots > Unclassified | place... | reverse complement strand
TGGTGGTCACAGACTACCATAAGAAGAGAACAATGGAGAATGTACAAAAAGGAGGGAACAATGAAGTTCCCGGTGAAGTGGCTCTGTTGTACAAGTAATCAGTCATGTGAGTTGGAGTCATGTGATCGTATAAGTACATAGCGGTCAAGAAAGAAAGAAAATAGGGGCCAAGTGCCCAGGAGCGTAACAAGTGGGCTTTGGATAACATCCCTGACATCTGCTCTCCCCATCAGAAGCACTTCTTCACCTGCCTGAACCTCAACGTATTTAACACATTGTCGATCATCTGGGGTGGAATCGGCCCAAGACGGCTTTTCTCCACAGGAGCACTGTGAGCACTCTCACCCACCTCTGATTGACAGACCAATGTCTGACTGACAGGATCCCCCACAGCTATTATCCACTCATATGGTTCTTCCTGATCGGCATTTTCCTACCAATCCCTTTCTACTACCTTGCCCATCGCTACCCCTGCTTGTTCTGGCGCTACATCAACATCCCTGTTGCACTGGTTGCCGCTGACAGTGTCCCACCTGCCAATGGCATCAACTTCACATTGTGGATCTTGGTTGGTTTCACCTTCCAGTGGTTCATGAGGCGCTTCCACTACCGCTGGTGGGTACAATACAACTATCTTCTCTCGATGGGTCTTGACGCTGGTGCCATCATCGGCCTCATCATCATATTCTTTGCCCTGCAACTGCCAAAGGGCAGTGTTGAGTTTTTAATAAGGCTGATGACATCTTGAATGCTGAATGGGTGGATAAATTGCGTCTTTCTCAACAATCAGAAATCTATCCTTGCACAACAGGGTGTTCACCATGTATCCATTGTGCTCTGCTGCCGCAGGCAGTATCCCTGGTACTTCACACTGCACAAGAGGAATGTTGTTTGGCAAGAGGAGCAAGCGATTCGCAATATCGAGCCAGCCTTGGCATACCAACTTGAGCTCAGCCTCCCTTTGATGACACCTCCATCATCCTTGCCCCTGCGATCACCTCCCACATCGATACATGCCACACCTCCCTTATGGAAGAAACCCGCATAGGTGCCAAGGAAGGCGCCCGCCACCATTACCACACCACCTTTGGTAACCTTCAAGTGGAGGCCCTCGTGTATGCTGAAAGGGACTCTGACTGTTTCATGGCCTAGGTGGATCCTCGGTTGTCTTGTTTGACTTACCCTCTTGTGCCCAAGGTATGAAAAAAATTCCATTGGCATCTGCCACACCCACAGGGTTCACCGCTAAACACAAGGATGCCTGAGATGCGGGCCCACGGCCCTTTGCAACCTCTCCACCTGCAAACACACCCTCACCATTGAGTCCAATGAACGGAACAAGACCGCCTGCCTGGAAGCAGCCAAGGGAGTGGTTCTCATTTTTAAATCTGAACCCCACGGCAGGCGCAAAGGGTGTCATATGGGTCCTATCAGTCGTCCGTCCTGCAGCGTCTCTAGGGCGCACAGCCCCTCCCTGGCACCCTCCATCTGTGGTGCGCTAGACAAGGCCCCCACCAAGGCTGACTTCGTAGTAGGTAAGTAGGTTGACAAGTCGACAGTCACTGCAGTCGAATCCGACTCGGTTGAGATGGCAGGCCCCCCGATTCTCCCTCCCCCATGCTCTGTGAGAGAGACGAATGGTAAGGCCCAGTCACAAACCAGGGCAGACCGAGACTCCTTCGAATGACTCATAGATGAGTTTCGAGACCCGGGAATGAACAGTGAGTCCTGATCACAAGTTGTGGCAGACTGAGACCTCCCAGCTTGATATCTGAGTAACCAATGTCACCATGAGCCCAGCGCAAAACCATCCGTTCCATCCTCCACCTTGGAGGTCGATGGATTGCCCATATCCCCCCTACTTATTTCCCCCCATCATGTCTTGCCCTCTGTTACATATTTACCTGTAGTCTACTCGCGTCTTGTATTTAGATAGCGTGTCTTGTTGCCTACCGGCAGTGGACAATAACACCAAATTCAAAAAAAAAACCCATTCAGGTCAGGTGACATAAAATCAACATTGGAGTATTGAACTGAGCTTGCTCGTAGCTGTTCTTTCACTTCACTCTCAATGGCCAGCATTCCTGTTCAAAGACCACTACAAGCTTCCAGGAAACAAACCGCTTCCCATCAACTAGATTTCGTACATGTTGGTGGCCGATACAGAATAGGAAAATTGCTTGGTACTGGTGGATCTGGTAAGCCCCACTCTGATCAAGTTCACCTCATCTCTCTGAGCTCTCTAGGGAGCGTTTATCTGGGAAAAGATATTAGGAATGAAGCTAGTGTCACTCTGAAAATAGGGCATGGAGGGAGCTCACCTTCAAAGCTTGCTCACAAGTACAATGTGTATGCAGCCATCTCTGGGAGCATGGGCATCCCTGAAGTACTCTGGTACGGCAAAGAAGGCCTGCATGAGGTCATCATCCTGGAGTGTCTTGGGACCTCACTTGACGATCTAACCAGGGCGCAACAGTCTGACCACAGGAAGACATTTTTGTACGCCTCACAGATGGTACATTTGTTCTATATATAAAAGGATCTTCCTGAACGCCCTCTTGCATTCCCAGCTTGCAGCGATTGAGTCACTACATACTCAACACTATATCCACCATGACATCAAGCCAGGAAACTTCATGATCTCAGTTGAAGGCCCTTCTCCTGTCCCCTTCCTCATTGACTTCAGTCTGGCACAGCAATACCACGATCCTGCAACCTATTTACACACCCCATACAACCCGCATGACCCAATTGTTGGTACTCTTGCATTCTCCTCCATTAATGGTTAGCAAAGAGGCACCCAATCCCATCGCGATGACCTAGAGTCATTCGCCTATACTCTCATTTATTCAGCACTCAGGGAATTACCTTGGACTGGTTGTTGTAGCTCCAAGGCAGTCCTTCAGAAGAAATTAGAAACTCCCCTCAAACAGCTGTACCAAGGCTTACCCACTCCCTTCTGCGACTTCGTCATCTATGTTCGAGAGCTTGACTTCGACAAGAAACTGGATTACCAGCACCTCCATGTGATCCTCTCGCTATGCTTGGAAACTCAGATTGACCAGCCTATCAAAGTGCCTCTCTCTGTTCACGCCCCTGTGAACACAGAGCGCATGCCTGTTGTCTGTGGTCGGGTGTAAGTAAATATCGAATAATGGGTAACTGATTCTTACTATATTCACTTAGTCTTTGCTTGTCAACTCGAACAGGCAAACCATCCTCTCCATACTCATATCGCACATCCAGTTTCTCAAGAAGGCTCAAGAAATCATCCTAAATCCATGGCAGTTTCCTCCCGTTCATACTTTGTTTCGAGTTCTCATGGGGGAAGTGGTTCATGTCTACACTTAGAGACCAATCTTGTTGTAGTTTGGTGTATCACGTAGTTTGGTGTATTGCGAACAAAGTTTCAATCTGGGCCCTGAAGTGTGTATGAACTTAGAAAGACAACTAGCTTTGATTCTGAGGATGAGATATATCGAGGGTACGGGCGTGCAAATTTTTCAGATCGGTATCGGTTTGAAGTTGCTTATAGTAGGATGACGATGACAAATATTAATGTATGGGCCAAGGTAGGGTCAGGATCGAACGTTATCGAACTCTCCATCCATCTCCAAGGAAACATTCTGTGACCCTCTACATGACTCCCCACTCTTTCTGCCCCATCTACCTCAGACACACTGACACCAACAATGCAGAAAGACACCACGATGGCAACCAGCAACAATCAACTTGTCTAGTCGATTTGGTCACCCTCATGAGCCATGTCGCAGCCGCTTTGTCCTCTGCTGCAAACAATTCGCAACTTGGTGCATCCAGCCTCTCTCACACTACCTCGACAATGCTTATCATACTCACCGGGTCACGACAATATGATAGGCCTCTCCCGGAGTAACAGCGGCGGTGCGTATAATGCTCATTGTGGCCTCTCCCCTATACCTGACCATGACTTTACTGGCTTTACTGCTGGCACCACGTCACCCCTCCCCTTTGCCTGTCCCGCGAAGACATACCTGGCTCCAACTGTAGTGTCTGGACACCATTTTTCCATCTTATCGCTATCCCTCGCCTCACATCACCTGACTGATTACCTAACATATCACCTGATTCGTGCACCTAACTTAGTGCCACATGACTGGGGAGCATGTGACCACTCCCACGATCCTGTGACTGATTACCTTACCTTGACCATAGACTGCTCACGTGACCAGGAATGTGACCTGTCACGTGATACCATGTGACTTATTGTACACCTGACCAGTCAGGTGCCAGACCCAGTAACTGTTCCCTGACATGTGACTCGGCTTACCTTATTTAGCCTAACTGACTGCATATGATACTGGTGGCTATAGGCAGCCACGCTGACTCTGATTGACTCCTGCGCACAGCCTCGACGACTCCTTCTGACTGGGTACTGTACGACTCATATTGACTCCCTCGGCTGCTTACTGTACGAATGACTGATCGCTTACTGTACTATGACTAGGTCATACAACGACTCATACTGACTAGTACCAGGTAGTATATAAGACCTGTACTTCTGAACAGTCAAGCCTTAAGCTTGACTTGAGTCTTGCAATCCTATCATCGTCACCCCAAACTCCCTTGCTTGTGTCTTCCCTCTTAAACTTGTGAACCATCTACCTTCGCGTCTCTACCTCCATCAAGGGTAGAGGACAACTCCTAGACTTCGCGTTACAAGACAAGACATCCAGGTCGCTACACTAAGGGCATTAGCCCAAGTACTTGTGTACCGACACGTACACACGCCGCTTGTACCACACTCGCACGCAACCAGGAGACACCCGATCAACTGCACCCGACTGACTCAAGGACTGGTAGCTCGGGGCACTGGCCCAACTACCGCAGGAGGCTCTATCGCCTCACCAAGGATATGCGCAGAAGCCAGGTAGTGCTAGAGTGCACAAAGGTGTTGTGCACCTACAAGCACAACCTGCGGCCAGCTAGGAGCCGCCACACAAGTCAAGCTTTCTACATAGGCACCTAGTGCCTTGAACGACCAACCCTTGGGATCCGCAAGTGGTCCACTGACAAACGGACACTGGAGTGTCACCAGAATGAACGTCATCATCACACACGCCCAAGAACTTGTAAAAGTACTCACTCCCCGACATCTCTGAAGCAGTGAAGCGTTACTCCTGCTACTCAATTAAACCCACCCCAATAGGTCTCTGCAGATAGGAGGGCCTCACCTGATCTAGAGACAAATACACAACGCCGAGCGTCACAAAGGATCGTTCTACTGATGTACCGGGAAGAAGTCCTACCAGGTCTTTTGTAACAAGACAACAAATGACCCGGTGCAAGCCCGGAGTGACTAATAGACTATCTCGAACATCACAAGGCCCTATCAAAGCCAAAGGAACAAACAACCCAAAGTGACCAATAACAAGTGTGAACGTCACTAGATCATCAGATCTCACAAACTACATCCTACCACGCCATACTCCCAAAAAAAAAACTTAGTGCTATGTTACCTGGAGCTTGGACTGAGTCCCGTCAGGGGAGTAGCCACCAGCAAACATCTAAAACAGGAAGTCCAAAATTGGATTCCACTGAGCAAACCGCAAAAGATTGGATCAACCAACATCGAGTCAATGGTTGGTTGTCATCGGAAGACAAACAGCGATGCCTTCAAGAAGGCAGATGTTTTCGGTGCCTGGAGATTGGACATAGATCCACTGATTGCCCAATGCTAAGGGAACAACAATGCGCTAGTTGCCAACAAACGGGACACCATGCACAAGAGTGCCCATTTGAAAATAACCAAACATCGAACCAATGGTTCAAAGGCACGGGACAAACCAAGTCCACCCCACTACAGCCACAAACTCAAGGAAGCCATCGCCCAGACTTAGGGGCGCTTCCAATGGACCGACTTAGGCAAAGGATGCTAACGCAAAATCCTCCTTGTGCCCCCAAAAGCGACCACGCTCGGGGCCAGGTTCGACCTAGTGTCACCCAGGAGAAACAACGATGTTCCAGCTGCCAGAAAACCAGATGCAAGATCCAAAACTGCCCAATCAGGAACCTGACAATGTCCACCACCCCTCTGGAGGAGGAACACAGTGCCAAGGAAAACCTGGCCAGTATCCTACGCAATATTAAAGCAATGCCCATTGAGGATCGCTTAGAAATGATCACAGAAGCCTATGGAGAAGAATCCCTGATACCAGCTAAGATCTGAGTGCGCCAAGTAGGGTCAATTAAACCTATGACCAAGGAACAGACCTGGAAATGCCTTAAAAAGTTCAGTACAGCAGAACAAAAAGAAATGGCTCTTCAACTCCTTAAGGAGTTCCCAGAGGAGCGGCTTACACTGAAATACCTGAGACTGCTATGAAGCTCAAAGCGACCAGAAGCGGCAACATCAGTTCAAATCCATATGCTGCAAATCATGAAGCAACAGGGAGGAACGCCTATGACCCAAATCAGAGCTGTGAAAACCAAACCTATAACCCGGAAACAGGTTAAGGATGGGATGTCGCACTGCAACCTTAAAGAACAAAAGGAAATCACCCTGAAAGCCCTCGAAGGAATCCCTGATAACTGGCTCACACCGAAACTACTAAAACTGCGACAAAGCACGAAACCAGTGGTAATGGGAAACCTATCAGTCATTGACAATAACCCAATAAATCGAGAAAAGCAGATCAAAACTATGATCGCTCGCATACGCACCATAAGCACCACAAACCTGACTCAAGGAAAACAGATCACAAAGGCATATGTGGCTATGGCAGCCAGAATAGAAGAACGTGAAGAAAACAAGATCGATGAAGAGCTGACCAAGAAGGCACAAAACTCCAAACAGATCAAATGGGATCACCACACTGTTACCCTTCAGCAAGCAAAGCTGAAGAAACTGACCAAGAAAGACCCCGAGCTAGGACAGCAGAAGCTTAAAACATACAAGCAGGAACAGCAAGAGGTAGCACACAATGAAGGTCGACTGCCACAGAACTCTGAAGCGACCTTCAAACCCAGTGATCTGCTTGAAAAACAAGAAGCCAATGCCTTGTACATCCCTATGCATGCGTGAACTAAACTAGGCACCCATGTTTTGCCTGCACTGGTCGACACTGGAGCGACACAGAACTTCCTATCCGAAAAAGCTGCTAAACAGCTTGGTCTCACCTGGAAAGAGGACAACACGCCAAAACCCGTGGTAAACGCAGATGGATCCAAGTGTGGAACAGGGATGATCACCTTATATTGTAACATCTCGATGAAACTTGACGACCTCTGGAAAGAGGAGCGGTTCTACAAAGCTGAAACCAGAACTGACCAAGTAGTTCTCAGTATACCATGTGTTAAGGCCTATTGAACCTTAAGGCGCGACGTGCGCAAAAGGTGAAATATGCGGCAGTGACGAAGTTATAAGGGTCGTAATTCCCTTAATAACCTGAAGTGCTTTGGAAGGTGATAAAAGTGAGAAGGTCGCTAAGACCAATGTCTGGGTGAAGATAAAGAGGAAGAGGAAGTAACTTCAAGGACTTGAAGATTACTTCAAAGAAAGATAAAAGGGAAATAATGGTTCAAGCAACAAGACTGAGAACGCAATAGATTGCAAACTAAGTCAGGCTTAAGGCCCAACTCTAGGATATAAGTCCAGCTTATATACAAAAGGGCAGCTACCTGACTAAGCGTACAAATGAGGAGAACAATGGGTCACGAACAATAGGCGTCACAGAACAATGGGGTCACGAACAATGGTGGTCACAGACTACCATAAGAAGAGAACAATGGGAAACGTACAAAAGGAGGGAACAATGAAGTTCCCGACGAGATGGCTCTGTTATACAAGTAAGCGGTCATGTGAGCTGGGGTCATGTGATCGTATAAGTACATATCGGTCAAGAAAAGAAAAGAAAAATGTGGGCCAAGTGCCCAGGAACGTAACACCATGGCTGACAAACTTCAAACCTATGATCAACTGGACTGAGGGGACTGTCACTGAAGTACTGGAAGTCCCGCTGTACGTACCCACACGAAAGGTCAAAAAGAAGATCAGCTGGGACGACAAATTATCAAAACCTGCACCAAGCTCTGTCAAAGTAGAAGAGCTGAACTCTCAAATAAATGGAAATCGAGAGAAGGAAGATACCCCATGGTCCGGAGAGCACTGTCCCAATCTAGGGATTAGGCCGGGTGGGGACCAAGATAAACAATCAGATAATGCACAAGGGGATAAAGATATCCCTGCAGATTTAGCTATGCTTCAAACAAAACTAGAAGCAAAGAAAGCACAGTGCAACGATCCGCTGGAACAAGATCTAATCCAAGATTATCTGGAAGATCTGTTGTGCCTTACAAACAGGCAACGACCACTGGAAACAACTCAGGAAATAGAACCTGAACACACGCAGAACAACCCTGGGAATATGGGTAAACAGATACCACAAACCCAGACTGAGGAACTGAACTTAGAAAATGACGATTTGTGTGAAGCACAAGGGATAGAAGAGATCCCATGGTGACAAGATAATGCAAAGCAAGTACCATTACCCCTGGAAGTGCCAGAAACCTACAAGGAGACTGCAAGAAAGTTGGGATTGTTCAAACCAACTATATCAAATGTGGCTAAAACAACGGAAAGGCATAAAAAGGGGATCAAAGCACCATTTAGTGGAACCAGCAATGCATTAGCAACACCAGAACGCCGACCAAAACTGCTACCAGGACCAGAATACCTGGAGGACCCAGAAAATAACGATCCTATGGCGGAACCCAAACGCATGATAGTGGAAAATCATGACATAAAACAGGGGCAGGAGGCCCAAAAGACATGTAAAACAGTGCAGACAGCGCAGAGAGGAGTGAAGCACGATCTGTCTGATCCTCACGCTCAAGAGAACAAGCACCTGGAGCAAATGGAAGTCCAGGAGCTGGAGCACATGGTCGTGGAAGACCATGGACCTAAAAAGGGGATGGCACCATGATTAAAAACCCAATTTAACCCCCTCTTTTTCCCTTTTGCAACGTGTCTACCAACCTTCTCAATGCCACAAGACTACAATCTTAAGGAAGGACATTATGCAACATCAAAAGCAGACTCCCAGACATCACCTATGGGAAGGGAACGGAACGATAAATCAAGCAAATTAGAGCTAGACAATCACGAAAGCTCAACAATTGACATGTTATCAACAGAGCCTATACAAACTGAACTAACAAGCCCATGGCCTGATCAATGGCGGCTTGAGGAACTAGGCAATGACATGACTGATCCTGAAGATCCCTGGTCAAATCTGGAAGGGACAAATGCATGGAACAACTCCTCAGAAACTGAGGAACTTGATCTGACTGACAATGCCCCATATGCAACCCCTTGGGGACTCTTGGGAGAACCATGCTAGATCACAGAGCTCAACAATGCAATACAACCAGAACCAGAGGAAGCCCCTTTCCCTCTAACATTGCACCATCCAGATAACGACGACAAATCGAAGCTGGAGGGAGAACTATCCCCTCAAACATCGAACGACATATCTGAGCTGAAGGAGATAGTGTTCCTTCAAAACGATCAATGCAACCAGGGAACCCTGGAACAAAGGAACCCTGAAAACAAGTCGCAAAGTTCAACCTCAGATGACAAGGAAGGAACCATCAATACAAGCCATCATCGAACTTACCAAAAACTAACGCATCCAACCTCAGACAACAAGGAAGGGACAACAATTGTGGAACCAACCTTGCTAGACACAAGGACACCGCCTCAGAACAAGGAAGTCCCAGCGATAGACAATGCCACTAGAGGAAGGAACCCTCATCATAACCATGAACCAATCAGTCATCAAGATATGACTCGACGGTGGATGACTCTACTACAGAACACCACGCACCAACCCGAACGGGAACGATCAATGAAGCCACTGCTACAGACTAGTGCTCATTATCCTGAAATGAGTAAACAAAATGATTGAAGCCTAAGCGATGGAAGTCTCGGAACACTAAGCATATCTCCAATCCAGGAACCCGCTGACAGAGCCAAGACATCACTAAGCGCTATGACTCAGGGCATGGATGCTGATCAATCAAGTACGCCACCAAGTAATGATCGAGGATCAAAGAAGCGCACAGCGCCACAAGGTCATGATCGGGAATCAACTGCTATTACCACATTAGGCATAATCATCGCAATGATACTCACGCTGACAAAAGTCCAGAAAAACAAAGGACAACACAAAGTGACTAATCAAGCAGCAGACAAGGCGCTAACTGATCATGCGACACCGCAAACGACGCAACGTATCAAATGTCCTGGATGCAGGCACGAGATCTTGGAAGGACCACTGTATAAAGGTCCTCCAGGAAATGCGACATCCTCATCATGACCAAGATTATGCTACAAACCAAGACCAGCACAGCGACTCTTGGCACACCTGTCCGACAATGGAAAGCAGCGAAAGCAGCGCTTCTGACGACCCCCATCACCCACCACGCACCACTGATTATAACACTGACAATGAAGACTACAAGCAACGAACAAGGGATTGTGTCGCCACATCCTGGGACATCCCCTCTTGGCAAGAACATGTGGAGCTCAACCACGTCCTCACCTATGTCATCCGCAAACGACTCCCCGACTACACTGCACTTAGAATGCTGGGGCAATGCGAGCCCAGCAATGACTTTATGCGCCTCTGCCAACACCTGTGCATGGACGGCGCTGCACAACGATTCTCAGGAGAAATCCAAACCACTGACTTCGACTACACAGATCTGGAAGAGCTATTCTGGAACCTGGAATGGCATTTGTGCTCCAAGATAGTCATCAACTTGTTCTATGAAAGCTGTGGCTTCGAAATCCCCTATCCTCCACCCCATGAACAAGGGACCAAGATCTTCAGGTCCCTCTCCTGCGAATGGGAGCGATGAAGCGAACGATACGGGCCAGCAGCAATGGCCAAGTACCTACACAAGTGAGAGGAAACCTCCGCTTTCTACCTGTTCATATTCCAAAACAACTGGTTCACCACCACGACCCTTCACTACCTGCAGCAGGGACAATACCTCCCCCAACTAGGGAACAGCAGGGGTAGTCCCGCGGCTACCTAGCGCCTGCCCCGTACCCGCACCCGGGCGGGTTTTTTCCCGTCTGGGCGGGTAAAAACCCGTCAAAATGAGCCCTAGAACATCCAAATCGGACAAGATTTGAGTGAGATATGGTTAAAACAGTGTATAACACTTGTTTTAAGCATAACTCATTCAATTCTGGTCTGATTTGGACGTTCTAGGGCTTGTTTTAAAGCTGACGGGTAGCAGAATCCTGACCCGTACCCGGTCCCGCGCGTACCCGTCCCCGCGTCCCGCGAGGGTTACCCCAACCCTTGCTATTGCCTACCCCCAACCCGAGAACTCGTTCTGGTGGCAAATATTCCGACAAGACCACGCTCTATACAACAAGATCCTCAACATTGAAGGACACCCGCACACAAGCGAAGGGTTCAACGCTGGATACGTGGAAGCATCCACCTAAAAAGGGGATGAATGTAGCATCCGGACACCATTTTTCCATCTTATTGCTATCCCTCGCCTCGCATCACCTGACTGATTACCTAACATATCACCTGATTTGTGCACCTAACTTAGTGCCACATGACTGGGGAGCACATGACCACTCCTATGATCCTGTGACTGATTACCTTACCTTGACCATAGACTGCTCATATGACCAGGCATGTGACCTGTCACGTGATACCATGTGACTTATCATACACCTAACCAGTCAGGTGCCAGACCCAGTAACTGTTCCCTGACATGTGACTCAGCTTACCTTATTTAGCCTAACTGACTGCATATGATACTGGTGGCTATAGGCAGCCACACTGACTCTGATTGACTCCTGCGCACAGCCTCAACGACTCCTTCTGACTGAGTACTGTACGACTCGTATTGACTCCCTTGGCTGCTTACTGTACGAATGACTGATCGCTTACTGTACTATGACTAGGTCATACGACGACTCATACTGACTAGTACCAGGTAGTATATAAGACCTGTACTTCTGAACAGTCAAGCCTTAAGCTTGACTTGAGTCTTGCAATCCTATCATCGTCACCCTGAACTCCCTTGCTTGTGTCTTCCCTCTTAAACTTGTGAACCATCTACCTTCATGTCTCTACCTCCATCAAGGGTAGAGGACAACTCCTAGACTTCGCGTTACAAGACAAGACATCCAGGTCGCTACACTAAGGGCGTTAGCCCAAGTACTTGTGTACCGACATGTGCACGTGCCACTCATACCACACTCGCGCGCAACCAGGAGACACCTGATCAACCACACCCGACCGACTCAAGGACTGGTAGCTCGGGGCACCAGCCCGACTACCGCAGGAGGCTCTATCGCCTCACCAAGGATATGCGTAGAAGCCAGGTAGTGCTAGAGCGCACGAAGGTGTTGTGCACCTACAAGCACAACCCGCGGCCAGCTAGGAGCCGCCACACCAACAGGTCGATGATTTTCGTCCGCTCAAACAACGCCTCCAGGCCTGTCGTCACGCCCATTGCCTTCCACCCGGGCAAAGGACTGCGTGAGGCCTGCTTGGGCCGCACAGGGGTTGCAGTCAGCAACTAATCCATCACATCACCATCATCGTCGTCCTGGTCCCACGGATGCATTTCTGCATTGTGTGATTGTGATGCAGGCATAAAGGAGGGTGCCGATGGTGCCCCTTGCAGTGGCAGCGGCAAGGATGACAAGGGCAATGCAACACCACCCAACTTCCAAAACAAATGCAATCACAAGTTCGACCTCGCTCTCCACCTTATGTACCATGCATGATTGTCTTGGTCGTTGCCACACCACCGCCACTCATCAACCATCGATACCATCAATATCGCCACCTCACCCTCCTTACATCTTGTCTCTTTTGTCCCTTGTCACTTCCTCGTCTGTCACCATGGAAATCTCTCCTCACCTCACCTCATGCTGTGGCCAATGTCACCTGCTTCGCTTCATTTGTGGGCGAACACACAAGAGCATGCCCCCTCGACACCAGTCGGCCAATGCTATGCGCGTTGAGCTCAACCATTTCACCTGAGGATTCTTAATCGGAGTGAGATCCGCATATGGCTTGTTTTGGTTTTATTCGCTCCTTTTCCATATGTTTATTTATTTCTGTTTTAGACTCTTTGTCGATATCCAACTTGTGTGTTATCCTGCTATCTGTGAGATCTGACCATTTAGGTCCATTCTGCGTTACTGCACCGATTCATATCCAATAACGAAAATGCGACTTTGCCTTGTGCTTCACTTCTCAATCCATCTTATTTTGGTGTTCTCAAGTATTTTGGAATGTATATTTTTATTATTATTTGAACTCTCATGTGGACTACCTGTCTTCGATAGACTTGATACAAGAGCGACTTGTATTTGCCGCAAGGCACAGGCGCCCGAACCCTGCGAATGCAGGATGTCACTCCGCACAAAAGACGGTTGTAAGTTGGGACCCGTTATTGGCTGTGGTCACTGATCTGAATGGTGTATAGGTGGCCGATACCATTCAGCAAGGGTCATTGCAGCCAACATCCCAGGATAATGCGTCGAAGCCCAATGCCCTCCTAGACTCTGTGGTGAACAGCATCCAGGCCCCGCCAACAAAGATCTCAGTACCCAATCGAATTGAGAATGGACACGGATGTCATCGCCAACTCTGCTACTGAGCCTGAACCATCCAGTGCAACACATAGGAAGAATGCGCTCGCGCAGGCTTTATGGGGCTCCTCAGATTCTGAACAGTCTTTCACCTCACCTTCCCCACCACTGACGGACAAGCCTACTACTGGCTCTGCTGTGTTACCCGCGGAGAGGCCTCCTCTTATTGAGCCATCTGCTTGTTCTGACTCCCTCCAAGAGACCCTTTTGCCATCATCACGCTCCGTAAATGCTGATATTCTTACTTCATCGTCTTCTGCAATGGAGCCAGTCGATAAGCAGCAGGAACTCCTTGTGAAGGAGGTGCGATGTAGGACAGATGCAGCGATGGCAGACCTAAATAGGGCATCCTCCAACGCGAAGATCAACGATGCCTCTCAACAAAAGTGCATCGAACCAAGCCGGATTTCCGGGCCGAAGCTAGTCTCTGCGTTTACCAGCATCGATACCATCCCTGTGCGCTCCCTGTCTGCAGCCTCTGGACAGCTGACTCCGGCACAAAACCAGCTCTTGGGTTTGTCCAAGCTTGGAACACGCTTCAAAAGGTTCTGTGGGTCCCTCAGACTTTACTCAGGAGTGACAGTTTGCCACAGTATTCCACTGACTCTCCTTCAGCCAATGGTGGTGATCGTTTGCTAGCTGGTACACCCGATAGACCTCCACTGTTTAGTGCGGCCAAGCCCACACGACCCAAGGTCGCCATCACCACACCCCCAGCCCCAGCTGCCACAACTGGTCCAGGCCTAAAAGGCTTCGTCTCACGCTTCTTGAAGCCCCACTCAGAGATACCAGAGATTGAGCGCCAAAAACAGGTGGCCCCTTCTTCCTCGTCATTGGCGACTCCACCCTATTTTTCACAGCAGCAGTCAGAACAACACTTGGAGACAGGCACGCCCCATCAATCTGTACTCTAACCAATCCCCCCACACCACATCCTCATGGGCCGGCAGTCGCCCCCCTCACCTGATGTCCCAACTCTACTGTCATTACCTCTTCTCTGCATGGGCTTGCAGATGTTCTCTCTTGGTCACAATATCCATCATAACTCGCGGTTAACACCCCAGCAACGCTTTCGACCTCACCCATGCCCTCTACCAACTTGATTTACCACATCACTGGCACTCTCACAGCATAGATCTATCAAGTCAAGACAGCCACATACCACGATCTATAGAGTGCTTCTATAAGTATGTCGGCCCCTTTTTCTTCTGATTATCTATCACCTTCACCAGCAGGTCGTTCACCTTGCCCCCTCTCACACTCTTCCGCTCCCCTTGCCGTCTCGTCATCGTTGTACCTCTCAACTATTCGCACCCCCCTTATCTGACAAAGGACCAACAGAAGCAAAATGGTACTGTGTACTCAAACTCAAGGGTGGCACCATTATTGTCAGTCGAGCTACCTTCGAGGAACAGAGCCCTCTCATGGCAACTCTGCCAGTTTGCGCCACCCTCTGGTGGCGGCACATTGAGCTCTCGCTTGCCCCTCTTGCAGGGGCATAATCTCTGGCAAGCATCACTGCGACCTGGCTACACGCAAGACCAACGATATCAAACTGTGCAAGCTCTGCCAAGGAGAGTGAAAAGTGTTTGTGTTGCATAGTGTGCAGATGGCTTAGCTCATGGGATTTTCGGACACTAGCTAATACAGTAGAACTACTGTACTACCATAGTAGTAGAAATTGCGTAGCAGTAATAAAACATTTACTGCGGTTATAGTACCACAGTTAAAACGCAACACTGTACTGGTGTGTTGCCTTGAGAGGGCACATCAAAGAGATGCAGATGCAGGGTCAGGTGTGATGGCAGTTGTTGACACAGGTGACAACCTGGCCATACTTGCTCCTCCTGTTCCTTCCCCTGCTGCTCCTGTTGCAGAGGCAGACACGTTGCCTTACCACCGTCCGTCCAACAAGGGGAAAGAAAAGAAGGTTGTTCAGTGGCGCGATGAAGCAGGTCAAGGCAGCCTAGACGAAGCCCACAAGCTGTCGATACTCGGCATGATAGTTTGCACCTTCACCTGGGAGGGTAGTCTTCAGGTTGCTGTACTGGGACACAAGCGTAGATGCGGCAGAGGCGAAGGGAACATTGCACAGGCAGGCATTTTGAGACGACACTGCACAGCAGATGAGTTGGCTACTTGAGCTGAGCTGCAATTTAACTGGAGAAAGCCGGCTTTTTTACCAGCTCGGCTTGACTCGGCTCAGTGGGACCAACCCCACAGCTCGGCTCAGCTCAGCTTGGAAGAAAAACTGGGCTGGCTCAGGTGGCTCGACTCCCAGCTGGCTCGAGCTCCTGAGTTGCTGCAACACTAGGCTGGTTGGGGTGATTGGAAAGCAATCTGATTATTTATAGCTCTGTTTAGAGCATTTTGGAATGTGAACATCAGGGTGTTTTGTCCCATGTTGGCACAACGTGCATGTTGGCTCCATTCTTGGTACCATTCATTGAATTCCCTACTCCCTTGTGGAGTAGTGTGTAACTTGGCTAGCGCTTCCAACTCCGTTTGAGGTGGAATGAATTGTGCTTTGAAGGCATCTTTAAAGGCTTGCCACGTTCCATAGTTGGTAGGTTGGGCTGCAATGGCTGTAGCCATTCAATCGCTAGCCCACTCGCTGGCTTGGGTGTCTTGTTTAAAGTAGGTCAAAGCTGACACTACTTTCTTGTGATTGGTATTGAATGTGTCCTCATTTACGGTGAAATAATTTTCAAGGATATTCCAGAAGGCTAATGCCTTATTTCCTTGTCCATCATAGAATTCAGGAGCAGTGCCAATAAGACAGGATACATTGGCTTGTGCCATTGGTGGTGGTGGGGTGGGATGACAGGCCGTAGTGAAGGGGAGTGATGTCTATTAAAGGATGATGATGATGATTCAAGACTTGGGTCAATGGGGAAGTGGGCGAGAACACTTCCAATGACAGTCAGCTTCAATAAGAGACTGTTCTAGTGTCGGGAACGCACTACATAGGTGTAGTGGAACACGACAACGATAGGGGTTTGAAGGTGACTGATCCACAAGGGTCAACAACATCGAGCTTGAAGGAGAGGGAGCTTAGATCTTGAAGGAGAAAAAGGGGAAAAGGATAAACAAGGATTATAGTCATTTAATCACTTAGTGGCAGTTATTATGTAAGGGGTGACAAGAGAACAGTCTGAGGACTGTTCGTATAATTTCATAGGTCTTATATACTAATATAGGGTGGTCTGTGTGTAGTTAAGGGTAGGCATAATATCAAGAGACAGGTGGACACATGCCCCTTTAGGGCAGGTAATAATACAAGAGATGGGTGAGATTTGAGCTAAGAATAGACACAAACTAATAATAGATGAACTGCGGACTGTGCCACAGTTCCACAGTAAGTCTTGTAACTTCGTTGATTCTCAATCAACCATTGATTGTTCTTATGGTTTTCCATGTGTGGATCAACGGACAAGATGCGTGTAGAAAGCATGCATGATCAGGTGATCATGTACATGACCAATCCCTTGGTAGGTCATGTGTTGGATTCCCACAGTCACGTGCTGGTAGGTCATGTGCTTGCTTGAGGGCTTGTAGGTCACGTGATGAGTCACATGCTAGGTCACATGGTGGGTCACGTGCTTGGTTACAGGGTGGGGATTTCCCAGGGTCATGTGGTCAAAGATTCCCTTTGGTTTTTGGTCATTGACTGGGCTTTGTCACAGGCTCAGGAGGGCATCAGATAGCCATTTGGCTATAGCTCGGTTTAGGGGCAGTTCTTGTGGGACTTGTGGGGGTTTGGACTGGATTTCTAGATGGTGTGGACTTCATCCATGACAGCAAGGTACAGAATGTAGATAGCACTCCCAATAAATCCAGTGAAATCTGGGAAGCAGTTGACCTTCTGGTCAATAATAACAGCCAAAAAGCCTCCCATGCCTTCTTTGTTGCCAATATTGGATGAGACAACTTTATCTTAGGCTACCCATTTTTTGAAGCTTCTAATCCCAATGTTGACTGGAGTGGTGGTCACATCAAAGGATTCACTACAGTCTCCTTGATAAATGCCTGGTGACCTCCCCTCAAAGGAACCAAACAACAAGACTCAACCCCAGCATAGGTATAATACATCCCTGGCTGGGAAGAAGGTAACAAGGTTTGGCTTCAAAACAAAATTGCCAAAACTACAGTCGCTCAACAACTCACCAAAGCAGCTACAGACAAAAAGAAGTGCACTTGGCAGGAAATAGTTCCAGAGCAGTACCACCATCATGGTAAAGTCTTCTCCAAAGAAGCCTCTGAATGATTCCCAGATCATCATCCTTGGGACCATGCAATAGAACTAAAGGATGATGCTCCCACCTCTATTAACTGTTGCATATACCCTCTGTCCCCTAAAGAAAAGGAGAAACAACATGAATTCCTTTCCCAAAACTTGTGTCTCCAGAGAATCTATTGCTCAAAATCCCCATATGCAAGTGGCTTCTTCCTGATTCAAAAGAAGGATGGCAAGTTTTGCCCTGTACAGGACTATAGAAACTTGAAAAAGTGGACAATTCCCAATAAATATCCACTGCCACTCATCTCCAAGCTCATCTACAATCTAGCAGAGAAATACTTATTCTCCAAGTTTGATATTTGCTGGGGGTACAACAATATTCACATTAAGGAAGGCAATAAGTATAAAGCCACCTTCAAAACTAGTGAAGGACTCTTCAAACCAACAGTCATGTTCTTTGGCTTGACCAACTCTCTGGCTACCTTCCAAACTATGATAGATGACATATTCCAAGAAGAGGTCACACAAGGCTGGCTCCACATTTACATGGACAATATGATCATCACCACAGAAGATGATAAAGTCCTCCATGAGCTTCAAGTTAATCATATTCTAGACAAACTTGAGAAATTTGATCTATTCCTCAAGCCAGAAAAGTGCAAGTTCCACCAGCATGAAGTCAAGTACCTTGGAGTAATCATTGGCAATGGCTCAGTCAAGATGGACCCCATCAAAGTGCAAGGAATCTTGGAATGGCCCACTTCTCAAACAGTCAAGGACATATGAAGTTTCCTGGGTTTCTGCAATTTCTACCAAGTGTTCATCAAGAACTTCTCTGACATTGCACACCCTCTAAACAACCTCACTTGCAAAAATAAACAATTTATTTGGTCTACAGAGCATAATGATGCTTTTCTTCAACTTAAAGAAGTTTGCAGCAACTATCCAGTTCATTATGGAGACTGATGCATCTAGCTATGCCCTCTTCATGCCCACAAATCCTATCAAGGTACACAAAATTTTCCTTGAAGACAATCCAGACCTCTGATGTGACATCCTCCAAACCCTTCATGACTTTCCAGCCGCTGGACATCCCAGCATTTCAAACACTTGGGAACTTGTCCATGAACAATACAAAGGCCCTAGACTCTGAGAATTCATTGAACAATATGTAAAAGGGTGCACACAATGCCAAGAATCCAAAACCAACATGCATTGATCAAAAGCACCACTACAATGTTTTGATACACCTGTAGAAGAAGGACCTTTCCAATACATATTGATGGACCTAATCACAGACCTCCCCAAGTCACAAGGTTTTGATTCCATTCTCATGATTCTGGATCAAGGATGTTCCAAAGCAGCTAAATTCATCCCATGCATGAAAACAATTGACGGAACAGGTGTAGCCCTTGAGTATCTGAAACACCTTGTACCTTTGTTTGGACTTCCCAAATGGATTATCGCAGACTGTGATCCCTGGTTCACATTGCGTTTGCAAAAGACATGTGCAAGGCACTGGGAATACAACAAAACCTATCCACCACCTTCCACCCTTGCACTGATGGACAGACAGAACACATGAATGCATAGATTGAACAGTACTTGCAACCTTGGACTTCTGGAAAGCCTTCAGTGTGGAGCCAACTCCTTCCAGTAGCAGAATTTGCACACAACTCCTAGAAACATGACATAGCACGCAAATCCCCTTATGAGCTTCTGATTGGAATCAAACCACAGGTGATTCTGAAATACCTAGAGTGCTCCACACCTGCTGTGGAAATATGCTTACACCTCCTGGATGAAGCAAGACAATCAGCCCAGAAACTTCTACAGAATGTACAAAGCTGCAAGGACAACAAGAGATTGACAGAGATTAAAGAAGGTGACCAAGTCTGGCTAGAAGGTCATAATCTCTCTATCACCAGCAATCATAAACTTTCCCCAAAACAATATGGACCCTTCACGGTTTCACAGAAGATAAGCCCTGTTGCAATGTGCCTCGACCTCCCTACATTGATGAAGATCCATAATGTGTTTCACATGGATCTACTCCTTCCATATAAGGAGATGGAACAATATGGCACACCTTACACACACCCTCTACCAATCATTGATAGTGAAGAAGAGTACAAAATTGAGAACATTCTAGAAGCACAGCATTTTGGCAAGAAACATAAACTTCAATACCTCATACACTGGAATTGGAAAGGGTACCTCCCTCATTCTGATGATCAATGGATTGATTACAAAGACCTCAACACCCCTGATTTGTTAGCAGAATTTTACCTCTCCAACTCCACTACAGCTCAACAACTGACAGTATAAAGACAACCCCAGAAACCCCCAATTAGTCCTTATCCTCCTCACTCATCATTCAAACTGGCTTCTCCATTCAACATCTTTTACAACTACAACAAACGTTTCAGCCAGTATCTTTTCAGCCTTTGATGACCCCTCACCAACCAAGTAGTCAACCAACTCCTAGCCAACAACATGTCTGATACCTCTTCCACCATTTTTGTCCCTTCTCACTCTCCATCTCCAACCAACAATCACACTGGCAGCACTCCTTATGTCATTGCCTCTCCTCCTCCTGATAGCCCTACTGACTCCAAGGCAGCCTGGCCTTATCAACAAATGATTGAGCATGTCGCTCACCTCCTCAATGTAGGGGAAGACAAAGTCCATTGCCAATTTCCAACCAATCACTCCCTCCTCCCAATTAATCGCTCACCTTCTTGTGCCTCCTCTCCTATTTTTGTTCCCCCCACTCCATCTCCTCCTTTCATTCCCAGATTGCCTACAGGCCCTTACCCAGGTACCAAATTGGCTGAGTACGTCAATCCGAACTTTCCTCCTGAGCCTCCATGTTACGTTCCTGGGCACTTGGCCCACATTTTTCTTTTCTTTTCTTAACCGATATGTACTTATACGACCACATGACCTCGACTCACATGACCACTTACTTGTACAACAGAGCCATCTCGTCGGGAACTTCATTGTTCCCTCCTTTTGTACGTTTCCCATTGTCCTCCTTTTATGGTAGTCTGTGACCACCATTGTTCGTGACTCCATTGTTCTGTGACGT
>Ga0307510_10002470_pt1 | contig 21017 bp, 25 predicted proteins | sample 12_EM_MG_FD_207224 | JGI IMG/M metagenome (GOLD analysis project Ga0307510, IMG submission 207224) | Populus trichocarpa ectomycorrhiza microbial communities from riparian zone in the Pacific Northwest, United States - 12_EM | ecosystem: Host-associated > Plants > Roots > Unclassified | place... | reverse complement strand
AAATTATCATTAAATTAATGCTAAATTAGAGGGGGGGAAAATAATTGTGTCAATACTGTTAACTCTAATAATCTCCACTAGCGAGAGTTAATTTAACAATTTTAATACATGAGGGTTTCCCAGATGATTGTACTAAGGACACCCAACAAGGGCAGCATTATATTGTCAGCCTTAACTCGGAACTTATAGCATTTTATTGTGTCCCTTCTTGACATACTGGTGACCATTTGGCAATGGTCTTTATGAGTATACTTGATCGCTATAAGGTCAAAAATGTGCGTTACCCTTTTATAACTTAATCCTAGCTAATTTAAATGTGTTCTTTAGATTGGGTGGATAACACTTGACAATGCAAGTAATAACGACTCAATGCTTTCATCACTCCAAGCTCAACTTATGGCCCGTGGTATTGAGTTTTCGAGCCATGAACAACGTATCAGGTATGGTTACTTATGATACCATGGCATCTATACTAATTATTATAATATATCATAGGTGTTTTCCACACATTGTAAATCTTGCCATTCAGGCAGTACTCAGATCAATCACAAATATGGGCTATGCAAAAGAGGATGCCAATCATTTTAGTATATGGCAGTCATCAACACGTGATGTCATTGCTTTACTCCGGACACTTATTAACAAGGTAATTGTTCCTTCATATACTTGTGAGAAACACATGTACTTAAAGGCATAGATCCGTGCATCAAGCATTCGTCGTCTAGAGTTTGAAGAAATACAGAAGCTGTATATGAAGGACAAACCAGTATTGAAGCTTATTCGTGATGTCTCTACATGTTGGTCTTCCACTCATCTCATGCTCCTATGTGCAACACAACTTCAACGTGTATGTTTATAAATTCAATATTTGTTTTTTTTTTTCTAATTTTTATTATTATCAGGCAATTGATATTTTTGTATCAAAAAACTCCAACATGGTTGACTACAGACTCAATGCAGCAGACTGGGCACAGATCAAATCATATACAAGGATTCTTGAGGTAGGTCTCTTATCTGATCATCTATTAAGTAATATACTGAGATATTAACCTATCCAGATACCGCACGCTTTTCAACACAAGCTTTCAGCTGAGAAGACACCCACACTATATGAAGCCCTTCCATCATTCCAAAAAATCATTGGAAGATGGGAGGATTGTCAGAATGAGATGCCAGACTATGCACTCCATATTGAGGCTGGTCTCTTAAAGCTTCAGAATTATTTTTCCCTGGCTATGCAGGTTCCGGCATATCAACTTGCAATATGTGAGTCCTTTTCTCCAGTGCAGAGTAACAGATAGATAATCTTTATTTATATCTTTTAGTACTCCACCCATCAAGAAGGCTCTTCTGGTTCCATGAGCACTTTCCTGATCTGGTCCAGCCTGTCCGTGAAATGTTCCTTGAACATGTAAGTCACCAAATCCTTTCCTAATACCAGGGCAAAGACTGATATCAAATAGTTCCAGCCATATCAACCATCTTCAAATCCCCACACACCAAGGCCCCAACGCGTCATTTATCATGCAAGAGATCCTGAAGCAGAATGGGCTGATTCTGTCTTGGGCACAGACTCATATGATTATAGCATCTCTGGTCACTCTCTTGAAGCAGAAGTGGATGCCTACTTTCACGACACAGTGATAACATCATATACAAGCATTATGACGTTCTGGCAGGTATGCGCATAACTAACAGTTGTTAATTTACTAATGTTTACTTTTTTGTAGGAGAACCAGTTTCGTTACCCTACAATCTTTATGCTTGCGGTGGATATCTTGGCCATCCAAGGCTCTTCAGTGCCGTGCGAAAGGGTCTTTTCATCAGGCAAGGAGACAATGTCAGCATGCCGCAACCAAATCAAGTATGATCTTATGGAGGCACTTCAGATGATGAAGTTCTCAATCAACCATGGCAAGGTACTTGATTTTACAGCAGGATTCGGGCGAAAAGCTGAGCTGCGTGCATTGGAGGAGTTAGCATATCTGGACAGTCTTGTGCCGGAGGATCTAACGGCTTTTTGTCATAATCTTGAACATCCTGAGGAAGATGATTGTTCCTCTGTCTCATCCAAAGAATCAGACCTTGATGATGAATAGATAGTTTATTGGCATTTAGTTTCACTTGAAATAATAGGATTTTGTTGTAGCTCATGTGTGACGGCACCAACAGGCGACGCGCGCTGCTTTGGTGGGGTGCCCATCAACTCTTCCCACTCCATCACCATCACCTCTCTCCCACCATCCAATCTTCGCATCCCTCATCAACCCCAAATGTGAGGCCAAGCAATAGTCGAGTTTTTAACATGATCTAGAGCTTTCCCTTCTTGCAGCCACAGGAACTCAGTGGGCACAGGGCCCGAGTGTGCATGTGGGGCTGGCTTTGGCACTGCGGTGTTGTCTTGTTCCTTGTACCCCCGCTTTCCTCTCCCATTCCCACACAGCAGCCCCAGGCACCATGCTAAAGGCAGGCTCTCCTGGGCCAGGGTGTCCAGGTAGGGCAATGGACTGCTCAGCGCTCAGAGGGCACTCACAGGTACCAGCACAATATGGCTCCACTCAGTCAAGATGGCATTCATGAGGAGATCCCGATGAATTTTGCGGCTGGCCTGTCCAGTCAATTGTACAAGCATCAATCGAGTCTTATTCAGACACTTGGTTGTGCGTACCAAACCACCATCTTCCCTGCTTTGCTGCTCCCCGTCACTAACCACACCCAACCCCACTTCCAGGCAGCCTTGCTCCTCATCCACTGCCGCATCTGTGCTCCCCTGCCTTCACCTATATCTGCTCTCACAGCACACCATTTGGTCTTAGGGTTTATCCCGGGTACAGGTGACACCGCAGTATCTTTGTCACGGTTGTGACAGTTACGGTTACGGTGTCTGACTCTGCTACACTGCGACACACCGTCACCGTCCCTGCAGTTGTTCACGGTTTTTGTCAAGGTTTTTGTCAAGGTTTTTTTCTTTTTCTTTTCTGCGACATTTTCGTTGTCGATGATACCGCCAACATTACAAGACTACCCCTCCTCCTGCACAAAAATGATGGTGACAAGCCCAAGCTGACTGACCTCACTCTCCCAAGCGATTGAGTGCTCCTCACTCGCTCGCTTTCTGTGCCCATTCGAAGGCCAGATCCTCTTGGCGGAGTGAGGAATGTCAAGTTCAGTTCTGGGATCGGTGGAAAAGTGGTTATGACTTTTACTGAGGTGCGTCCTCATCGTTCATCTTATCGTGGGGTACTGAGATTTGACGTGTGGCCATGGGCGATAGCATACATCCCTGTTACATGTTATCGATGCAACGACGTTTGAACACGAAGAGATCATTCGTGTTCCCACGATCGTCAACGATCCTCCACAATCATCCTCACCAACACTGAGTCACCGACGTCAACAGCATCGTCCCCACCACCTTTACCAAACCACCAAGCACAACCCTACATGCGCGCGCTCTCCACAAATGACGATGCCTGGACTACTGCGTCCTCTCCCTTACCACCGCACCTACCCCACATCCCTGTTCGCCCCCTGCACACACACCCGCTCGGCCACGGGCACCACTATCATCCTCACTTGTATAACCCTGCACCGCTTGTAGGGCAGACTGGCAGCGATTGCGAGCGTCGCTTGCATGTGCGCGTACGCCAGATCCATGACATCCTTCTCACCACCAACCTGCCTGCAGTGCCCCCATCGGGGTCCCGGGTTACGTCTGTGATCGCATCGGCGACCGCAGCACCTACATCTCCACAACGGCGCTCTCACGTAGTGGAGTCTGGTGCAGGTGCAGACACAGAGATGGATGTAGATGGCGAGACTGACGACGGCGACGAAGGCGAGGCAGAAGCAGAGACGGATTGCCTCACTTCGCGGGCGCCCTTGCGAGCTGCGTCGCTGCCACCGCGATGTCTTGCGGTGCATGCAGGCGCGCTTGAGACGGTTGGGCGTGATACCGAAGTGGTGGAGATGGCAATGAGTGGAACGGTCGCGACGCCTGCACACCTTGATTTGGCCGGGACGTGCGTCGATCCGCATGGTGCATGGGTTTATGTCGTGATGTTCTCCAGCTTGCCCACGACGGTACACTACTACTGATGAGTACCTCCCGCTTTTTTCTGTTCCCTGACTGGCCTTGACCTCTGTCCCCTCCAGGTAGTAACCCGTTGACCTTCGCACCTACTTCTCATATAGCCAATGTGGTCTCCGCATCCCACGTTCGTCGCCTCGATATCATTGTTCCCCTCCTCTTCCCCAGTGCCCACCTCCACTCCATTGCATTGCATGCGGTATGTGTCAGCAATAGTATCCTGTGCCCCTTCTAACTGGGATCTCTAAGCTCGCAGATGCAAACAACACTGGAACACACAACACATCCCGCTGCATGCTCATATTGACCGAAGGAGACTCAGCCAAGGCGCTTGCCATGGCTGGGCTTGGTGTTGCTGCGCATGATGATTCACATGATCCAATTCAGCTCGGCGCAGGACGGCACCCACAAGCTCATCGATCTCGCGTTTAGCAAGAAGGCGGATGACCGTAGGAGTGGCTGTGGCGGTTCAAGGTGTGTGTATGTACCACAAATGAGCGCTGTTACTGCTTCACCAGCGAACACCCTGACATCAACAAAACAACCCTATCTATGCACCTTAAATCCTGGTAAGGTAATATATTGTAGTCATACAGTATGATGTAATGATGTAGAGAACTGTATGCTCAGTTGCTGTGGTGTGCTAATGTAAGACATAAGACAGTTTATCGGGCGGCTTGGTCTTGTTCACGCCCATGCCCAAAATAGGTAATCAGGCATTTCCGGATGGTCTGCCCAGTCCAGACCACCCAGACCAATCAAATTTCGGTCCGGTCCAGGACCGGACCTCTTTGACTCCAGTCTCAATGTCAGACCAGACCCGGACCGGACTAGACCGGACCGCGGCAACACTACACAGGACTGATAATCTTTAAAAAATAATTCCCATTTACAAATTTAAAGACATAAATCTAATCTAATCTACATCAGATCGTCGGTCGTCGTCGGTCGTCATTAGTCGGTTGTCTGTCAGTTAGTGTCGCCTTGTCAGTCCGTCGTTGTCGGCTTGTCAGTTGGTCATCGTCTCCTTGTCGGTCAGTCGTCGTCAGCTCATCGGCGGTTGTTGTCTCCTCATCAGTCGTTGTCAGCTTGTCGGTCTGTCATTGTCAGCTCATCAGTTGGTCATCGTCTCCTCGTCAGCTTGTCAGTCAGTCGTTGCCTCCTCATCAGTCGGTCGCCATCTCCTCGTCAGCTGTTGCCTCCTCATCAGTCGGTCATCATCTCGTCATTGGTCGTCATCTCGTCGTTGGTCATTGTCTTGTCGTCAGTTGTCATCTTGTCGTCGGTTGTCATCTTGTCGTCAGTTGTCATCTTGTCGTCGGTTGTCGTCTCGTCATCGGTTGTCGTCAGTCATTGTCAGTCGTTGTCAGTTGTCGTCAGTCATTGTCAGTCGTCATCAGTCATCGTCGGTTGTCGTCGGTCATTGGTCGTTCTCGGTTCGTCATCCATCATCGTCTGTCATCGTCGGTCGTTGTTGGTCATTGTCATCCATCATCATCGTCAGTCGTCGTCCACGGTCATCATCAGTCATCACCCACAGTCACCATCAGTCATTGTCCACAGTCGTTGTCAGATGTCGTCCACAGGCAGTGTCTGTCATCGTCGTCAGTCGTCGTCCACAGTCATATCCACAGTCATCGTCCACAGTCGTCTTCGGTCATCGTCAGTCATCATCCACGGTCATTGTTAGTTGTCATCCATGGTCGTCATCAGTCATCATTCACAGTCGTCGTTGGACATCATCCACAGTTGTCTTCGGTGGTCGTCAGTTTATCGCAAACTGATTGTCCACGTGAGAGTTCGAAAGGGAGAAAGATGATAACGGGAGACGTACGGTTTCGGAGATGGCGGGTCGGAGTCGAGTCGGAATCGAGCGGTCAGATAAAGTCGTGAGCACGCAAAAGAGCAGACGCAAAGAGATGGAGAGAGGGGGGGCACAGTTGCCTAGCTTTCGCCAGGTATTTTGTATGTTGAGTCCGAGAAGAGGGGAGACCATGTACACTACGCGGAGAAAGGAGCGAGTGGGGGGAAAAGGGAAAGAAAAATGAGAAGTTGAAGTCCTGCTGGGGACAAACCGCGCGGCATTGTATGTGAAAATTGTACGGTGATCAAAGAAAGAGCAGGAATGAATGGTATGTCGAAGGCGCGACAGCGGGCGCAGGGTCGAAAGGAGCGGCCGAGCTTGGTGTCCGATGGCAAAGGCGTCAAGTAGAATGCTAGCAAGACAAGCAGCAAGTCTAAGACAAAGAATGGGATAAAGAAACATACGAGAAAGGAGCGAATAAAGCCATAACTATGCGTATCCAACAGTGCACGGACCCGAGTAAGGACTGACAGACAAGATGTCGAGCCCGACGTGCATGGCACTGGCTGACAGTTAGCGAGGTGGCGCGCTTCAGTGGCGTTGGCCAGTGAGGGTAGGCGATGCGTGTGACATCAGCAGCGGCTTGAGGTGAGGCGAATGGGGACTTGGAAGGCGGTGAACGACGAGAGGGGCAAGAGGGGCGAGGGGGGCGAGGGACGACGTAGGCGAAGGGCGAGGAGGCAGGGGCGAGGAGGCGACATCGATGGTTGATGAGTTAGCAACGGCCTCACGCGAATCGAGTTAGTTCACACATGAAACGGTCACGCACGACGCAAAGGGCGGTTAACGCTCAGTAATGTGGGACCCGGGCTGGTCAGCGCTCGTTTCCGGGCCCACCGCATATCCCAGACTTACATCATTCATTGTCAGTCCTTGTCGGTCGTCGCTGGTCTTCGTCGGTCTTCATCGGTCTTCGCCGGTCTTCGTCAGTCATTGTCGGTAGTTGTCGTCTTCATCAATAGTCGTCTGTGGTTGTCAGTCATTGACGATTGTGGTCTGCAGTCATCATCACAAGATAGTCATAACTTGCATAAAGCAGCCTGTATTTACTGGGCGAGTAATACCTCCTCGTCTTGAGCGTTACGAAGGTGGGGGGGAGAGAAGGGATAGCGTCGAAACAGAGAAGAATAGGGGACGATGCATCGATGGCAATTGTCAGGCGTTGATCACGTGTTATGGCTACGCATGACAATGTGTGACTCTGCCACATGCACAACGCATTCGCTCTCTTGAAAGGCCCCAAAACGAAGACGGTCCGGATAGTCAGGATGACGGAGGTGTCAAGGTGCGTGATGGTTTGCTCGTTGATGGTGCAGCTAGACTGACCGATTTTTCATGCGGCCAGGTACGTCTTGTAGGGGCGACATTGCCCATACCATCACCCTCGGTGCTGGCCTCAAGAGGCCTTTTCAACTGGATGACCCCCTCCTCCATCAATTCCTCTCCAGGTAGGGTATATCACGGGTATACCGTGGGTACCCATTCCCGTAACCGTAACCGTACCCGCAGATACCGTACCCTCAATGCACACAGGTATAAACCAATATAAAACATATACTGTGTTTCAATATACCCGTTGTACTGTACGGTCTTGCATTAGAGTACCGTGGTAATATGATACTACTATGAAAATTCTACTACAAGTATTCTAAGTAACTCCTTGATGCCCCTTTTACACTCAACCGCTTGACCTCCAAACCCTAGACAACCTGGCCAAACCTCCGTGGCCGAAGTAAAATGGAGCGACCTGCGCATGGAACTTATTGTGGCAGAAGATGAGGTGCAGGCGAAGAAGCGCAAGGCGGCGGGCTTGCCTGTCGAGGACGTGACACCAGCCGTGGTGGCGATTGAGGACGAGGACGTGAACAAGCAGCGAAAGGCCTTGCAGGAGGCATTGGAGCTGGATAAAGAAGCGGGTAGCGATGGGAACTCGGATGGGGATGATCCCAAGGGAAATGTCAAGTGCGTCGCACGTTTGCGTCCCTTCTCCGACTTGCAACTCATGCTCTAGCGTTCTCGAAACAGCAGAAGCCAAAGCGGTGAAGTTGAACACGATGGTGGTGATGGCGACAATGACGACGACGCGAATGGCGAGGATGACAATGATGGGGATGATGATGACGAGGACGACGCCACAGAGCTATTTCGGGAGCTCAAGAAGATAAAGCATGAGCACACGGCTGAAAAAACACGTGTCAAACAGGCAGAAGCCACCGCGACTGAGGCCGAGCACGAAGCACGAATAGCGACTGCGAACCCGCTCCTCAATCTCCCTTTGCTGGCAGGGCCCTCCATGTTGTGTCGCAGTAAGCTGGTGTTGGCAAAGTCTAGCCCATGATGTCATCGCGGTCGTCGAGTGGTGCACATGGGTATGTCCACCGGGACAAAATCTTCATGGAAGGGTACGAGGGCACGGAACATAGGAGGGGTGCCAACGCGGGGAGCAGGACAGCGGGAGTCGAAGCAGGGGCAGAGGCGGCCGCCACTACCATTCGAACTGGCAGCTGTAATTAGGAGAATGAGTGATGAGATGGCAAAGGGGGATGAAGTAGCAAACACCTTCCCAGACGACGCAAAGCTACGAAGTGGAGGGCGCAGTGTGACACCACCCATCTTGTGCTTCCTGGCTCGATTTGCGTATCCATGGTCGCTCGTCGATCGGCGAGTCCGCCCCATGTGGATCGTCGCTGCTCTCCATGTCAACCTCATATCGGCACTAGGAGGACGTGACGCTACTTGTACAACCGGGCGGCATGGAGATCACATCGCGTCGTCGCCGGACGGGAAGAAAGCAGCATATCAGAGCCGTCCTGTAGGAAAGCCGCCGCAACCGCCGACGCACCGTCGTCGTTGTCGTCGTTGTCGTCGTCGTTGTCGTTGTCGTTGTCGTTGTCGTTGTCGTTGTCGTTGTCGTTGTCGTTGTCGTTGTCGTTGTCGTTGTCGTCATCACCAGAGTCGACACCTGAAACTTCGCCGCCTGCGGTCGCGAAGAAGCTTCCGCGTGTGATACTGAAAGTTAGTCCTCGGCTGGAAACCTGAGTCCGACTGGACTCTATCCATGCGACCTGAACTGAACATACCGTACTGACCGGAATGCCCATTTGTGGAGATGCTTATGTAGTCTGTAAGATGTAGGACCTGTAATAATATTGGCGGATATGCTATCTCCCACACATCAGCCACGCAAACTAAGTTATCAGAAGTCGAGCGGGCACACTACAGGCACCAAGACAACAAGACGGCGAGGGGTGCGACGACAAGGGATTGGCACGTCAAGGGTCGTGTGTGGCCTTGGAAAGTTGACAGCCTTGTAATCTTGTTCGTGTCATGGTTGAGACAGGTACCGGGCTGCAGAAATCGATTTATGAGCTGACCGACACACACGGCCATGGCAACGCGAGAGGTCACAAGGACACGTACGCACCCTGAAATATCGCAGCCACTCCTTACGGTCGTCCGCCTTCTTCTTACTAAACGCGAGATCGATGAGCTCATGGTCGTCGTCCGACTCGTCCTGCGTCAAGCTGAATGGGATCATGTGAATCGTCATGTGCGAGAAGTAATCGCGAGCGTCTGAATTTTTGCTCGTTCCGAGACTCTGAAGAACAAAGCTGAGCGGGCCAAAGCAAGGACGTCACGTACCTGGCAACACCGAGCCCAGCCATGGTGAGTGCCTTGGCGGAGTCTCCTTCGGTCAATATGAGCATGAAACGGTATGCGTTGCATGTTCCGGCGTTGTTTGTGTCTGCGAGCTTGGTGATCCCAGTTAGACAGGGCACAGGATACCGTTGCTGCCGCGCGGCGCATGTGATGTAATGGAGTGGAGGTGGGCACCAGGGAAGAGGAGGGAAACAACGATGTCGACGCGACAGACGTGGGGTGCGGAAGCCACATCGGCAAGCACGAGGGATATATGAGGCGCAGGTGGGAAGGTAAATGGGGTACTCCTGGAGGGGACAGAGGTCAGGACCGGTCAGGGAACAAAAACAAACGAGTGGCACACATCGGTGGTAGTGCACAGTTGTGGGCGAGCCGGAGAATATCGCCAAGAGGATCTGGCCATTGGATGAGTGGGTGGGAGGGATGTGCAAGCGAAGGCAGGGAGGAGCGAAAGCGGGAAAGCGCCCCGCAGGTATGGTCGAGGGTGCTCTTGAGTTGGTAGAGGTGCTCATAGTAACTTGCTCGGGTGGGGTAGAATGAAGGCAGGTCTAGAAAGGGGGACTGGTCAGAGCACAGAAAGCGAGCAAGTGAGGGGCACTCAATCGCTAGGGAGGGTGAGGTCAGTCGGCTCAAGCTCGTCACCGATGTTTTTGTGCTTGAGGACGGGACTGGTCTTGGGATTTTGATGGTGTTGTCGACAATGAAAATGTCAAAGAAAAGAAGAAGAAAAAAAGACAAACTGTAGGTTAACCGTGGACAACCGTACACCGCGGGTGACGGTGACGGTCTGTCACAGTGTAGCAGAGTCAGTTGAGCAATTTCCGCGGAGGGTCACGTGAAATGTAACGCTTCCCACGCTTCAAAAAAGGAAGGCGACCGGTACTTTGGTAGAGCTGTCAGAATAGCTGTCAGAATTTCAGACCCAGATAAATCAAGAGATCTTGGATTAGTCGATGTAAAACAAAACAAACATAAAACATGTGCTAAGCAGAAAAAGAAATCTCGGAATAATTAATGTAAAAAAACAAACATAACGCGTTGCAAACACACGCATATTCAAGCTCATAAACAGCAGAGGAAAGGCTTTTCATCCTTTTATAGCTGGTCATATATTATAAAGGGATTAGTGAAAATAAGGCATGTTGGAGTGGTGGTAGTTATGCTTGTATTTCTATGCGTGAGCAGGGTTGTCTGTGGGTTCGATTCCGCGGTTGGGCAATGTATTTTTTGTGCGCATATATATTATTTATTTTATGAATAGCAGTTAGCAAACATGTTACCTGTCATACTGTTTTGTTAGCTGCAAAAATTAATAATATATGCGGCATGAAGCGGTCCGATCATCGGGGCGGGGAGTGCAGACACGAAATATTGCACAAGTCGATTTTTTATTGAGAAGGCGGAACAGCCCGGCATCGCCATTCATGCGCAAAAAATACATTGCACAAACGCGGAATGAACCCACAGACACCCCTGCTCACGCATAGAAATACAAGCATAACTACCACCACTCCAACATGCCTTATTTTCACTAATCCCTTTATAATATATGACCAGCTATAAAAGGATGAAAAGCCTTTCCTCTGCTGTTTATGAGCTTGAATATGCGTGTGTTTGCAACGCGTTATGTTTGTTTTTTTACATTAATTATTCCGAGATTTCTTTTTCTGCTTAGCACATGTTTTATGTTTGTTTTGTTTTACATCGACTAATCCAAGATCTCTTGATTTATCTGGGTCTGAAATTCTGACAGCTATTCTGACAGCTCTACCAAAGTACTGGTCGCCTTCCTTTTTTGAAGCGTGGGAAGCGTTACATTTCACGTGACCCTCCGCGGAAATTGCTCAACTAGCAGAGTCGGACACCATAACCGTAACCGTCACAACCGTGACCAGAATACTGCAGTGTCACCCGCACCCGTGATATATCTCCAGGCTTTCATGTGCCTGCTCCCTCCAAGGTGTCCCACACGCGTACTCGCGACGACTTAAGCAGCGGCCACTGGGACCCACATCCCCCTCATTCGGCCTCCCTTGCAGTTGTGCCTCTGGCCCGCACAAGCCATGTTGTGGCAGCGCCTCTGGCCTGTGCCCTGCCCCATCATGTGCCCTGGGCCCCAATGCGTCGTGCATTGCAGCAGTGTCACCCCTGTGTCGCTAATGAGCTTGATGCTGACGGTTCCTTTGGCCTGGATAGGTGCAGTGTCTGTGGTTGGCGGGGCTCTCGTCCACATGCATTGGTTCCTGCATGCTCGACTGGCTCTTCATTGGCGTCCTCGGCCATACCGAAAAGCCTAAAAGGGTCATTGTCCATGGGTAGCACAGGTGCGTAGTCTGGTGCTGACCATCATCTAGATTTGCTGCATGCAAGTCGGGTGGCATCGAGGGTGCAAAGTGACCCTCAGCAGCAAAGCGTTCAGAGGCTGTGCCCCTTCCAAACATGTTCTCGCGTGTGGGGGTGTCAGGCAGTGACAGGACAAGGGGTAACGGTGAGGATGAATTTTTATAAAGACTGTTTGGGCAGCATGCTGCTCGCTGCCTGCACTCGGTAAGGATGGTTTTTACCCCCTCTCGAGCAGTAGCGCTGACTGGTGTCGATATTGCCCGGGTCAAGGACAGGCCTCCACACCTGATGCGTGCGGACATGGGCCTTCAGAACAACAGAACCTTGCTCTAGCATGATGGGGCCTCGTGTGTGCGGGTCGGGATCCTCGGGGAGGTCGGAAGGACGCTCATGCGCCTCTCCGTGTCTTGCCGTCAAGTGCTCGCGCCGACGTCTAGCCTGTCTGGCCCATCACATGCCGTGAGTCTTTGCCCTGGGGCAACTCCAACGGCCCTCATGCACCTGTGAGGACTATGACCACGATCACGATCACAAACAATGACGATGACCCCCAACCTAGACGACCCACGGCGACCGCAGACGATGACCGACAATGATCACGGATGACGACCGACAATGACTGACAATGACAGATGACTACCGGTGAAGATGACAACTACCGACGATGACTGACAAAGACTGGCAAGGACTGACAAGGACTGATGATGACTGACAATGACCGAAGACGACTGTGGATGACAACTGACGACGACTGTGGATGACAACTGACGACGACTGGATGATGGCTGACGACAACTGGATGATGGCTGACGACAACTGGATGATGACTGACAATGACTGTTGATGACAACTGACAATGACTGTGGATGACGACTGACGGCAACTGAAGACGACTGTGGACGACGACTGGACGATAATTGTGGATGATGATTGTGGACCACAAGTGTGGATGATGACTGTGGACAACAACGGACAACAACGACTGACACTGCCTGTGGACGACATCTGACAATGACTGTAGACGACAACTGACGACGATTGTGGACGACAACGACCGACAATGACCAACAATAGGGTCTTTCAAACATGCCATTAATCGCATCATTATTTGTCCGATTAATTTGTTCATTAAGTCGTTTTTTGCGCGAAAATTGGATTAATGGATGAAATAATGAGAAAAATAATGAACAATTAATGGTCAACTTTGAAACCCCCCTCTTGCGAAAATGCAATAATGGTAAAAATAATGGCTTGGGGACCTGTCGGCATGGTGTTGGCACCTCCATCACGTTTACATCTCCGACCATTGCACCGAGTTTAGGGCCGGACGTTGTATGCACTTGCGTGAAAATACAATAAAAGCAGTGCCCGGCCTGCAATGCTTATCTCATTTGCAATCCTTGTTGCTTGTCTTGCAGTCTCACTTCTGTTGAACAAAGGGGGATCACACAAGGAAAAGTTTAAGGGCTACAGTATATTAGGGATGATGTCTGCATGCACTCCACAAGAGCAGGAGGCATAGTTTATATACATTGAGTACCTACAGAGATCTATACTATGGTAAGGAGAGAGACAAGTCTATGAAGGCGAGGGCAAGGAGGCGATGGTGTCGGTGCCGTCAGAACGCGATGTCGGTGTCATCGGGGAGCAATGTCGGTATCGTCGGAATGCTATGTGTGTCGTCAGGGCGCGGCGTTGGTATCGTCGGAATGTGGTGTCGGTGTTGTTGAGGCGCAGCGTTGGTGTCGTCGGAACATGGTGTCGGCGTTGTTGAGGCACGGCGTCTGTGTCGTCAGAACGCAGTGTCGGTATCGTAGGGACGCGGTGTCGGTGTCATCAGGACGTGGTATCGGTGTCATTGGGACGTGTCGGCGTCATCGGGAGGCGGTGTTGGTGTCGGTATCGTCAGGAGACAGGAGGCCTTGTCGTGGCCATTTGCGCGTGGCTTGCCTTACAGCGATATTTGAGACGTCGACGAGATGTGATATGATCTGTAAAAGTGAGGAACAGGGAGAGGGCGGGGAACTTACGAATTGCAAAAGCACAAGGATGAAACGGTGGTTCATTGGCCTGATTTACTGTCGGTCGGTCGGTTGGTTGAGAGCCTCGTGCCACCACGCAGCAACATAGAGAGTAGAAAGTGCGCATGGGCGATCCACATGTTGTCTGTAGCAGGGTTTGAGGTGCGACAAGAGCAGAACTTGTATGGTGAGAGTGCAAGAAGTCAAGACCGGGGGGTGAAGGAGGCAGAGGACGAGCAGACGGAGGCGTGCGATGCTGATGTGTCGTGTTGAAAGGTAAGCGCTCGTGCTCCACAGTGGCTACAGTAGCGCGTGGTGGCAAAAAGAAATCAAACTCCGAATAGAAATGGTCTCATTTAATGGGGAAGAAAAATGGCTATTACCAATTGACAGCCTTAATCGAAAAATAGCTATTAATTGTCGCATTTTTGATCACCACTGAAAAATAATGAAACTAATAATGAACATGATAATGGTCTGATTAATGGTAACTTTGAAAGACCCTAATGACTGACAATGACCAACAACGACCAACGATGACAGATGACGATGGATGATGATGGATGACGGACTGAAAATGACCGACAACAACTGATAACAACCGATGACGACTGAGGATGACTGAGGACGACCGATGACAACTGAGGACGATGGAGGATGACCGACAATGACTGAGGATGACTGAGGATGACCGATGACGAGATGACGGCCGACGACGAGACGACGACTGATGACAAGATGATGACTGACGACATGACAACAACTGATGACAAGACAACAACTGACAAGGAGGTGATGACTGACTGATGAGCCGACGATGAGACGACAACCAACTGACAAGCCGACAACGACAGACCAACGAGCCGACAATGACTGACAAGGAGACAACGACCACCAATGAGCCGACAACGACTGACCGACAAGGAGATGATGACCGACTGACAAGCCAACGATGACTGACTGACAAGGTGACGCTAACTGACAGACAACCGACTGATGACAATCGACGACGACGGACAATGACGATTGATGATGACAGACAGACAAAGATCGGCGACGACTGTCGATCTGATGTAGATTAAATTATATTTATGTCTTTAAATTTGTAAATGGGAATTATTTTTTAAAGATTATCAGTGTGCACGTGCTTAAGTCTTATCAGGGTGAAGTGGCAATTTTGATTTGTAAAAAAACATGTGACAGGCGTGACAACAACAGAGTCTTTTTCACAACCATGAAAAAACCATGTGACAAGTGTAACAACAATAGACTTTAACTTTTTTCATGCAGCTTGTCACTTTGTGATAATGTGTGGATAGACTTTAAATCTATGCATGGTTTTTGCGAAGAAACAATGCTCAGAAAACCTTATTGTCTTTTTGAGTGTGGTCAAACTTAAAGTATTTTCACAGTTCTTGTCACAAACAAAAAATTAGAATAAACATAAAGTTTATGCAGAAGAATTTCAAGATATAAATTGTGAAAACATTTTGAGTTTATGTTATGGTTTATTAGGTGAAAAAACCGAGGCATGTTGACAGTGCCAATGAGGAATGCGTTGACACCATGTGACTTAGTTCGACGTGGGCTGACTTGGTTGGTAAAAACTGACTCTGAGGGGTGCCAGTTGATTAGATTGTTAATATTCCTCATGTCATTCACATCCTTAATTTTATGTGATTTCAACATGAACTCGATACACCGTGACTTGAGTGTGACTTCGATTTTTTCAGTGTCTGCAAGCAGCAAGATACCCTCAAAGATGCTATCCTGTGGGGATGGCATATATATGCGCCGGCCTGACAGGCTGACACCGCTCTTCCACTATGTCAGCTCCCTCCAAGTTCCAACTCGCCACCATTGCACTCCTCATCATCATCGCACAGTTCGCCTCCATCACCTCTTCGCCTGCTTTTGCCGCCCTTGTCCCTCTCATCACCCTCTGTTCCTCAAAGTCCCTCTTCGCCTCGCCCCAAGCCTGCTGCCGACACTTCTCCTTTGCTGGCCTGATGCCACTTCCCCATGTCAATGATGTCATGCACAACATTCACGACCACTCGCTAATCAACCACACACTCACCATGGTCGCATATTGCTATTTACCCGCTTCAACATCTCGCTCCATCATACGTTCTTGGATCGAGCGTGCTTTTGGTTCTATTGCGCCCCGCCATACCTTCCTCATTCGAATTCACGCGCAGACATTCGTCCTTGTTAAACCGCACTGTTGCTGAATCATGTTAGCCATCCGTAAAATAAACACAATCTGGAATATTAATGTTCTACCATATGTCTTTACTATGGCTTTACTATGGACCTTCCAAAAGGTGGATAGTGGGAAGTAATAAAAGCTGGGAAAGATGCAACATGGTCGGGATCTTCCGAGACTGAGACAAAGTTTTCGCAATGTGATAATGTGGATTGACTCATTAATTGTCACGAATGGGACCAAAAGAAATGAACAGCAAAGGATAGCGTAGACAAAAAACCATAAAGTAGTGCAGGTCACCAACTTTTGAAAATGAGGGCCTCGTTCGTGTCCCAGATGTTGTCAAATGCCCGTGGATGGCGGCCGGATTCGCGTCTCTACCGAGTCCACGTTAAGGCCGCGGAGGATCATTTCCCTTCCAAGTACAACATGATACAAGGCATAGAATATGATGTACAGTAGCCGAAGTCACAACTCGTGTTAAGGACAGATGTGCGACATGAGTGAAAGCAGGAATGTACAGGTATGCGTAGGTGACGGATTAATAGATAAAGTTATCGATTTGGATTCGTCTCGTCCCACGCCGACATGTCTAGTGAAAATAGGATGTTGGAATGCTAGAAGTATGCATGCAGTCGGGAAACTAGACGACATCGTCGCCCATGGCAGTGCGTGTGGAACAGGAACAAGTCGCAGCTTTACTTGACCCCGTCCCGACATCATTGGAAGCACGCGCCGACTTCCGTTGCGGTTTGCGGAAACGGTCTCCGATGTGCTTGATCTCCCGCGAGCGCCCACGCTCCCGCTCCGCCACGAGTATACGACGCCGTGCAGCGACGACCGGTGCCTTGCCCTTCACATTGCGCCGCGTCTCAGCACGTATCAGGAATGTTGCGCCAAGCGCCACGAGTACGAGCGCAGCTGCGAGGCCGAAAACCGCTTCGGGGTAACCCAACACAGTTGTCGAGTAGACCGTGCCAAAGATGAGCGGCTATAAGTCAAACACACGACACACCACTGTCAGGACAGAATAGGGGAGTAAAATGATGGAGCGAAAGATGAACTCACAGCGAGGATCGATCCAAGTGCCGTGAGCATGCCCAGCCCTCCGAAGACAGCACCAATGTCTGGGCTGCCCTATTGCGAACGTTGGAGGATGCAGGTCGCGGGGCTCTCCAGCGCGGGGTGTGTGCCGGAGGCGAGGGCAGGGATACTAGTGACACCAATAGATACAAGAGGAGGAGTGGACAGTTTGAATGCGATGAGAGTGTCATGCAGCGTCTAGGAGGAGAGATGCTCGCGCGGCGCAGAGATCAAACGTGATGGAGCGCGCAAGGCGTGCAGGTGCAAGACTTGAAGGCGGTTCGGAGAGCGAGGTAGAAGGTGCTGGAGATGATGGTTTGAACGTGGATATAAGGACTGGCGAGAGTGGATTAATGGTAGGTGGAGCAGACACGATGGGAATACGCACATGGCATGAGTAGAAGCATGTGCAGTGCTCGCACAGCGCCGACGAAACCAATGTAGTAACCCAACTAGGTCGCAGTCAGTGGCATATTTTTGCAATCTTACGAAGTACACACCTGTTCTGCATCCAACCGAATACGTGTTCTGTATGGAAATAATTGGTTTGGGAAATGCCTGTGAGAGAAAGGTGTGTTAGATTTCAGTATTTGAAGAACGCTCCAATTACGCACACCAGCGAGATAAAGTAGAATTACAGCTGAAGCAAGCCACAACATACTCCAGTCTTCTCGCTTACGGCAATTCACCACGGTCTTCCGAGGTGCAAAGACAGTCAGTGGGAGGAGCGTTATCCTTGAGACAGAATTTATTCTGCGGGAACGGGGCATCGGCCTTTTGGGCTGCTCTCCGCTTTACTTCATCCAGTGACTCGGGGATGACAAGAAGCGACAGGATAAGGCTTACAATGCCGAATGAAACCGCGGCCCAAAACGCTGCAGCCGCCGAATGCATTCATGATGCTGCTGTCCAAATGACTGAATCTGGGGCAGCGGGTGCCGGATGAGGAATGTGCCTAGAGCGGGGCCAAGAGTAAATCCGACATAGGACACGCCCGAAAATCGCGAAAAAATGTGAGCGCGAGCGTGTGACCCATCGGAGGTGCGGTCTAAGATTCGAATTGTTCTTGAGCGGCAACCTCGACTCCTTTTTCAGCCTCAGCCCGAGTTTCCAGGCTTCCATGTCGCCACACGTTGTTAGCGTGGCAACAACACAACCCGCTCCACGACAATATTATACAAGACCCCGGCACTTGTGCCCATCCCACCAACGTCGTCCTCGACCTCTTAAACTCGAATAATTCGATACAGCTCGTCAGTGGGCCTCTCACCATGTCGTATTCCTGGGTCAAGCTCGCAGACATCCGTGCGTTGACGTTGTACAACGACGAACCAACACTATCTCAACGGGGTCAACCTATCCCCCAGCTCATTTGCAAGGGCAAGCCCTGCAAGTTATTCACACCGGATCACATCCGGTGTGTCAACCTCGGAGGAGAGGGTGCCAACGTGGACTGGAAGGTATGCCCATGACAATTCTTCACCCCTGGGAGCCTCCCTCATGGCGATTTGAAGTGCGAAACGGATCTACCTGAATCTTGATTGTGCCATGTTCAGATGTCCTGTGAAGGGTGGTCGGGGCCAGGAGACTCTTATTCCTAAGAGGTACGCAAAATTTGCAAACGCACCAGACTTTTTCTCCGATCCCTGAGTACGTCCCAATTGTAGAGTCCTGCTCTCTGGAATACCGCCTTCAGGAAGTGCCGAACGTCTTGAAATCCCCGGTCTTGTTGACCACTCGTACGCCCAGCTATGTTCATTTTGTGTATCGAACTGACAACGCTGACAATACGACAGCGGGGATTCTATTCCTATGTGTCTGCATCGCGGTCCTCGCTTACACCCTATACAAGTATCTCCCCCCATGCCTTGAGGGCGATTATAGGAGTTCACCGCCACGGGCGCCACGCCCCGGCCCCTCGTCCGGTTCTGGCTGGTTTCCTGGGAGCTATGACGATTACCGTCGCCGCCCCCCACCACCTTACTCAAAATATCCAGATAATCCTACAGAGTTTACAGGTGCGGGGCGGCGGGAACAAGACGGTCTGGGCTTTTGGAGCAGAGCTGCGCTCGGCAGTCCGGGAACTTACCTCTTGGCTCGTCAGCGCAACCAGGAGAACCAGGAGCCGCAACAAAGGCGCTTTGATTGGGAAAACGAGCGCTTCCAACGACGTGATCCAGTTCCCTAAGGACCGCAAGCAAATGGCTCGTCCTCGCAGCAGCAGTCATGGAGCAGTAGTAACAGGGCAAGCTCATCGAACATCGGGGCTATGAGGAGAAGGACGGGATTTGGCGGCTCGACTGTCCGTTGATGTGTCGGATGGGTGCAGGCGGACATGGCCAGGAACGTTGGTATGTATGCTGGGTCCCGCGTACGAACTCAACGATTCTCACCTGTTCATCCATCAGTTTGTACGCTATCCATGAGGGTCATTGATTTGCGGCCTTCAATCGATCTTTTTGTTTCATCACCTGCTTTGAAGGGACTTTCTTGTCATTACTCCTGTCCTTGATAGCTCCACAACGCAATGATAGACTCATCCGTTCCTTGCGAGCCGTGATGGCGAGATCGTGGGGAGGTGTGTATGGGTTCTATTCGGATCACGCGAAGGACCTCGGCAACTCTCCCCTAGTTCTTTCTTCACGTTAATGGCAACTGTAATACAAAAGCACTGTCCGGACCATCAGGCGGATTGCTACACGCGGTTGGTTGCGCAATCACGAGTCGAGGTGCCCAGTCCCAGGTGTTATACGAAGGTCAGACTAGGTGTAGAAATCCGCTGGCGGCTAGTTCTATGGGCGACGAGCGACTGCAACGTTTGGTGATAATCCGGGGATAATGACACCCGCACAAGGAGGGTGGAGCTGGCGAGGGAAACTCAGGACTGCCTGGTGATCATACGTGAAATTTGCTTCAAGTTAGTCCGACGCCCCAGTGAATATCCATGAGCATATGTAATCATACAATCGAACATCCTACCACCCAGGAATTGGCTACAGTTGACACGGACCCTGATCATACAGCCTCCTATGAAATCTTGGGAAGCCCAACTACAGTGAGGCAATTACAAGCACGCAGGGGTGAATTCATAAAGCAGATCAAAGGGAGAAGCCATTCAAGGGTAGGGACGCGAAGGACATAAATCGGGGAGATAAGTTCAATGCGGGCAGGCGCGACGGCCCAGAACTGGCATTGTAAGCGAGCTGGGCGAAGACAAAACAGGGCGGAAAGGAAAGCAAGTTGAAGGCTAGAGGGTCCACGCGAGAGTTTCGAGAACAAATCTGACTGGGTTAAACTCGAAGGTCAACAGTCAGGACTGATATATATATAACAGAGGATATCGTAAACTACAAGTGGTCATCCGAGTCCGAGAACATAGAGTCGAATAGCGATCACACGCGCATGCCGGGTAATAAAAAAACAAGAACATACCAAGACTATGAAAAGCTACTGAAAGGGATCGGCTCTGGAAGGGTACAGGGTCGCGGGATGAGGGGGATGCAAAAAGCGGGTAATGCAACGAAAGGAGAGGAGAGCGTGATGTCTGGGAAGTAAGGAAAGCCTAATCACAAATGGTACCGTAACAAGAGTCAAAACAATGAACAGAAATGATACGACAGCACGGGAAGAGCATGGGCGCAGCTGCGTCGCGGGAGGGTGTGTGGAGTTGAGGGCGAGGCGACGATGTTAGTTGCGAAGGCCGCGAGGCGACGCAGAGCCTGGCGCGAAAGTAAGGAAAATAGAAAT